>Ga0272446_1002574_pt1 | contig 24413 bp, 24 predicted proteins | sample YNPCB0061_FD_194587 | JGI IMG/M metagenome (GOLD analysis project Ga0272446, IMG submission 194587) | Hot spring microbial mat communities from Yellowstone National Park, WY, United States - YNP-CB-006-1 | ecosystem: Environmental > Aquatic > Thermal springs > Hot (42-90C) > Sediment | place...
TACCCCTACGACCACTCCTCCACCAACCTCGGCATCACGCTGCCCGCCTGGGCGCTGGCAGGCGGCGCGGATGCCCTGCGCGAGCGTTTGTCAAACCCCGAAACCCGCTCCCGCATCGCCGCCGAAATGCGGCAGCGGCTCCAGGATCTCGGCCACCCCGATTACTCCTACGCCATCGTCGCCTGGTTCGAAAAAGACCACTCCTGGGAAGGGAAAAACCTAGCCGAGATCACGCGCCTGCGCGGCCTCGAGCCGTCGCTCGGCAACCAGATCGAGACCATCTTCCACATCCTGTTGAACGGCGGCGCGCAGATGATCTACCACTCGATGAGCGACATCGACATCGAGCGCATCCTGCGCTATCCGAACACCGCCATCGCCAGCGACGGAGGCGTGCGCGTCTTCGGCGAAGGCATGCCGCACCCGCGCTCCTACGGGACCAATGCGCGCGTGCTGGCTGAATACGTGCGCCAGCGCGGCGTCCTCACGCTCGAAGATGCCGTCCGCCGCATGACCTCCCTGCCTGCGCGCACCTTCCGCTTCCGCGACCGCGGCCTTGTGCGCGAAGGCTTCGCCGCCGACCTGCTCGTCTTCGACCCCGCGCGCGTCCAGGACAAAGCCACCTTCACGCAGCCCCACCAGTACAGCGAGGGCTTCGACTACGTGCTCGTCAACGGCGTCGTCATGGTCGACAACGGCGTTCTCGTTGATGCGCGCGGCGGCCGCATCCTCCGCCACCGCCCCGAACCCGCCCAGCCATGATCAGCCTCGTCCGCGCCGGCAAGCGCTTCGGCCCGAAAGTCCTCTTCGAAGACGTCACCTGGCTCATCACGCCGCAGGACCGTGTCGGCCTTGTCGGCGCCAACGGCACCGGCAAGACCACGCTCATGCGCATCCTTGCGGGCCTCGACACGCCCGATTCCGGCGAGTGCGCCGCGCAGAAGGGCATCACCGCGGGCTATCTGCCGCAGGACGGTCTCCAGCTCTCCGGGCGCACTGTGTTCGAGGAGTGCCTCTCCGTCTTCGACCGCCTCCGCGACATGGAACGCGAAATGGAGCGCACGCTCGAACGCCTCTCCACGCTGCCGCCGGACGATCCCGAATACCAGGCCGCCAGCAGCCGTTACTCCTGGCTCGAGGCGCATTTCCGCAACATGGACGGCTACGCGCTGGAAGCCAAGGTCGGCACGGTGCTCACGGGTCTCGGCTTCCCCAGGGAGGACTGGACGCGCCGCACCGAGCACTTCTCCGGCGGCTGGCAGATGCGCATCGCCCTCGCCAAGCTCCTGCTCGAGCAGCCCAACCTGCTGCTGCTCGACGAGCCCACCAACCATCTCGATCTCGAAGCCCGCAACTGGCTCGAGGACTACCTCAACTCCTACCCTTACGCCTTCGTGCTCATCTCGCACGACCGCTACTTCCTGGATGTCACCGTGCGCAAGATCGCCGAGCTGTGGAACAAAGGGCTCCACTTCTACTCGGGCGGCTACGAGTCCTATCTCAAGCAGAAAGAGGAGCGCCGCCGGCAGTTGCTCGCCGCGTGGCGCAACCAGCAGGAGCGCATCCAGCATCTGGAGGCGTTCATCAACCGCTTCCGCTACAAGGCCACCAAGGCCAAACAGGTGCAATCGCGCATCAAGGAGCTGGAAAAGATCGAGCGCATCGAGATCCCCCCGGAGGAAGAGACCATCCACTTCTCCTTTCCCCAGCCCAAGCCCTCCGGGCGCATCGTTGCCGAGTTCGCTGGCGTCTCCAAAGCCTACGGCTCGCGCGTCGTGCTGCGCGATGTGAGCTTCCTCATCGAGCGCGGCGAGCGCATCGCGCTCGTCGGCGTCAACGGCGCGGGCAAGTCCACGCTGATCCGCATGCTCGCCGGCGCCGAACCCCTCACCGCGGGCGAATACCGCCTCGGCCACAACGTCCAGCCCGAGTACTTCGCCCAGGACCAGTACAAAGCCCTCGATCCCGACGCCCGCCTGCTCGACGACCTGATGAGCGTCGCCAACGGCAGAACCGTCACCGAGCTGCGCACGCTGCTCGGCTGCTTTCTGTTCACCGAGGACGACGTCTTCAAGACCGTGCGGGTGCTCAGCGGCGGCGAGCGCAACCGCTATGCGCTGGCGCGCATGCTGCTCAACCCGGCCAACTTCATGCTGCTCGACGAGCCCACCAACCACCTCGACCTGCGCGCCAAGGACGTGCTGCTGGAAGCCCTGCGCGCCTTCTCCGGCACGCTCGTCTTCGTCAGCCACGACCGCTATTTCATCGACCAGCTCGCCACCCGCGTCTTCGAGATCGAAGGCGGCCGCGTGCACGTCTATCCGGGCAACTACGAAGACTACCTCTACCGCAAACAGGGCGGCGCCGCGCCCGCCTCGCCCCGGGCGCAGCCCGAGCCGGCCACCGCCTCCGCGGCGGAGCCTCAAGCCTCGGCCGAACCCGCGCCCCGCGCGCGCCGCCTCAACCCCATGAAGGTCAAACAGCTCGAACAGCAGGCGGCGGAACTGGAGGAAACCGCCGCGCGGCTCGAGCAGGAGATCGCCGAACTCGAACTCTCCCTCCAGAACTTCGTCAGCGCCGAAGAGTCGCGCCGCCGCGCGGAACGGCTCGAAGCCCGCCGCCGCGAGCTCGACCAGACCCTCGCCGCGTGGGAACAGGTCTCGCTCGAACTCGAGCAGGTCAACTGAATCCGCCGCGCCCCTTCACCGCCCGAAGGCAAACTCCTCCCGCAACACTCTGCCCTCCGCGTCGATCAGAAAGGTCACGACAAACGCGTTGCCCCCCGGCGGGCCGAAGCGCAGGTCGGTGATGCGCACCAGAGTGGCCCCCTCCGGATCGGGCGCCGGCGTCACCGACCATGACGCCGCCTGCGAGAAATGCAGAAACACGCGGCCCGTCTCCGTCGCCGCGATCGCCGGCAGAAACCTCTCCACGTCCGGCTTGTAAAACGTCGCGCCGGCTTCCGGGTCGAACGGCTCGCCGATCACCACCGGCACAAGCCGCCACGAGGACCGCGTCTCCACGATGCCCGTCCAGTTCCAAGGGTTGCCCGGCGACGGCGCGGCCAACACGCGCCGCGGAGGCTCGCCCCCATAGACCCGCGCGCTCAGTTGCCCGATAGCCTGCTCGTGCAGCAGCGCGCGCAGCCCCACCACCGCTGCAAAGCCCGCCAGCCCCGCCCACGCCATGCCCCGCCCCGGCGATTGCCGGAACCCGATCTCCGTGTACACCAGCCGGGCCAGCATCGGCCCCAGCACGCACACCAGCAAAATCGCCCACACCCACACATCCACGATGAACAGCAGGTCCAGGTGATGCCACCGCCCGCTGAACGGCGTCCACAGCCGGATGCCGTAGACATTGAGCAGATCCAGCAGCGGGTGCGTCAATGCCGCGGTCAGCGAGATCAGATAGGCGCGCAGCCACGTCTTCCGGTCCGGCGCGCCGCGCCGCCGCGCCAGCAGCCACCACAGCGGCAGAGGCACGGCCGCCACCAGCGGCAGCCATGCCAGCGAGTGCGTGAAGCCCCGGTGGTAGTGCAGATAACAGATCCAGCTCTTCGCCCCCGTGACAATGTCAATATCGGCGAAATTGGCCGAAATCACCGCCAGCGCCGTGCCGTACGGCACGCCGCGCGCGAGTCCCGTGCGCGCCAGCAACACGCCGGTCAGCGAGTGCGTGAGATTATCCATGCAGCACCACGGCGTAGACCTGCGGGCGCCCGCTGCGGTCGCTGGTGAAAATCGCGTAGCGCTCCTGTGGCGAGAACGAAGGGTGCGGATGCGTGTATTGCGGCCCGTACACCGTGTCCGCCGCGTTCTCCATCCAGCTCAGCGTGTCTCCCCGCTCCGCCCGCGCGGCGGCAAAGTCCTCCGCCAGCGCATAACGGGACTTGGCCCACTGCGAGCCGCGGTTCGAGCTTTCCGGCATGGCCACCAGGCGCTGCTGTCCCGTTTCGGCGTCGATCAGAAACATCCCGCGGTCCGGGTGGTTCGTGTCGCACAGGACCCGCGCGCCCGCGCGGTCCGGCGCAATGTGCCAGGCGTTGCATTCGCAGATCCGCCGCCGCTCCCGCGTCGTCCAGTCCATGCGCCACAGCGCAAACGGCCATTCCACATAGATCAGATCCCCCGTGCGCCCCAGGAAAGTCTCGTGCACGACAAACTCCTCGTTGCCGTGCTCATACAGGCACTCCAGCCCCGTGCCATCGCGCCGGATGCGGTGCATGCGCGGCGCCGGGTCGGCGGCGAACTCGATCCACTCCGGCTCCAGCGGGTGAAACTGCGGATGAATTACTGTGCGCGGAAACCGGTGGAAGGCCCAATCCCGGCCATCCGCCCGCCCGGTTGCGACGCCCGCCTCCGCGCCGATTTTCGCCGCCGCCGTGAGCCACTCGCCGTCTGCTGAAAGAGACGCCTCCCCGAACTGCGCCCCCGGCATCTCCGCCACCGCGCGTTCTTCCAGCGTGTCCCGCCGGATCTCCCGGATCGAGCCGCCCCGGACGAAAAACACACGCTCGCCGTCCGGATGAATCGCCGGCGAAAACGGGTGGATCGCCTCGCCGTCCGTCCACTGCCGGATCTCGCCTTGCGGGAACGGCTCGATGGAATAAAGCTGCCACGCGCCGCTGCGGTTGCTCGCAAAAATCAGCGCCTCCTCGTCCGGCGTCATCGACGAATTCAGGAAATACGTGTGGTGGTTGATGCAGGCGGCCCCTGTCAGCCGGTGCACGCGCGCGCCGGTCGCCGCGTCTTTTTCGATGGAGTGCTCGGAGGGAAAGCGTTCGCCCTTCATTTGCGAAATATCAGGATATGCTGCCACGGCAGGTCGTTCAACACGCGGTCGAACGCGAACCCCTCCGGTTCCACCTCCTGCCGCGCTTCCGCGATGCTCATTTTGTGCTCCTCGCGGATCGGCACTCGCGGGTCCTCCTTGCGGAACTCGATCAACACCAGCCGCCCGCCCGGCTTCAGCGCTTCCCGGATGCGCCGCAGCATCTGCTGCGGGTAGGCCAGCTCGTGATAGACATCCACGAGCAGCGCCAGATCCACGGACTCGCGCGGCAGCCCGGGGTCGCTCTCGCCGGCCAGGATCGCTGCCACGTTGGACAGCTTCTTCCTCCGGATCCGTTCCTCAAGCAGCCGGATCATCTCCGGCTGAATTTCTGTGGCATACACCTTGCCCGCAGGCCCCACCGCCTTCGACAGCAGCTCCGTGTAGTATCCTGAACCGGCGCCAATGTCGGCTACGGTTTGGCCGGGCTGGATCTGTAGCAGCTTCACGGCCAGCGAAGGCCGCTCCTCGATCTCCCGCTCGGCCCGTTCCAGCCACGGCGCGCCGGCTGCGCCCATCACGGGCGCGATCAGCCGTCCGCTCACCGGGTGCCGCAATGTCTGCGCCTGGCAAGACGCGGCGGCCAAGAAGAGAATTGCGGCCGTCAATTGCATGGGCAGGGTTTTTAAGATATGTTTCACATTGACACAGATTCGGAGGCAAGACGAATGTACGCATCTTTTCGGCCGGTCACCGGAATCGGAGCGTTGCTGGTTCTTCTGGGCGCGGCGGCCTGCGGGCCGCGCACAGACAACACCATCCACCCCATGGGCGCCCCAGTCACCGTCGGCGACCTGAGCTACACCATTTACCAGACCGAGTGGCGCGACGAGCTGCAGACCGACGCCGGTCCCCGCAAGCCGCAGCACCGCTTTCTTCTGGTCACAGCCAGCATCACCAACAACGGGCCCGAGGATCTGGTGGCGCCGCTGCTCGCCGTCATCGATAAAGACGGCCGCGAGACGCTGGAACTCGACAAAGGCGATGGCGTCGCCCAGTGGCTCGGGTTGATCCGCCGCGTGCGCAGCACGCAAACCGAAACGGGCGTCATGTTGTTCGATGTGCCCCCGGGTGATTACCGCCTCCGCCTTTCCAGCGGCGGCGACGTCGATCAGGAGCGCATCGCCCTCGTCAACCTGCCCTACCGCGTCGAGGCGCCCGAGGGCCATCCGGCCGTCGAGCCCCAGATGCCTCCGGCGCAATAAGGGCGCACAATAGAGGCGTGGGCTGGATCGCGTGCCTGCTGCTGTCGGCCGCGCTGGCCGACCCGCCCCCGGCCTCCCGGCTGGCCGTCACGGGTGTCACCCTCCACTACCGCCAGGAGGACGGCCCCGCCATCAGCCCGTCTTACGAATACCGCTCCGGCGAGCTGCTCTACCTCAGCTTCCGCATCGCCGGTTTCCGCGCCGTCAAGGACCGCATCGATCTCCGCTGGACCCTCTACGCCACCGATCCGGATGGCCGTCTCCTCGAGCCCCCCGCCAACGGCGCCGTCCAGGTCGAGCTCGCCTACGAAGACAAGAACTGGCTTCCCCGCGTCCAGTACACGCTCGCCCTGCCCGGCCAGTTGCCTCCGGGCGAATACCGCATCAAAATCCGCGTCGCCGACGAGCTGGCCCAGGCCAGCGCCGAGCACGACGTCCCCTTCCGCGTCGGCGGCAAGCCCTTTCCCGGCGTCAGCGCCTTCAGCGTCCTCAACCTCGCTTTTTACACTGACGAGGCGAGTCCCGAGCCGATGGCCGATCCTGTCTACCGCGCCGGGCAGACGCTCGTGGCCCGCTTCCAGGTGGCCGGCTTCACGGTCGGCGACAAGAACCGTTTCTCGGTCAGCTACGGCCTCAAGGTGCTCAACAGCCAGGGGGACGTCCTCTTCGTCCAGGAAGAAGCCGCCGGCGACGAAGGCGAACCCTTCTACCCCAGGCGGCTCCTCAACGGGACTCTCACTCTCGGCATCACGGAAGGCGTCCAGCCCGGCGAGTATGTGCTCGCCGTCGCCGTGCTCGACAAACTCGCCGGAAAAACCGTCGAGGCGCAAGGCAAATTCAAAGTCGTAAAAGACTCCGCGTCCGGAAAAAACCAGCCGTCTTTCCTGCCCGCCCGCGGCGCCGGAGCGCTCACTTCGGAAAGCTCGAGGCGTCCAGCCCCGGAATCAGACGCAGTGCGTTCCTGTAATACAGCTTCTTGAGCACCTCGTCCGGCAGCTCCAGGCCGTACATGGCCCAGAAGGCATGCCGCCGCCGGTAATACGGGAAATATTCGTCCGCCGTTTCGAGCACGCGGAAATAGGTGTGATATTCCGCCGGATTCCAGGAGTCTTTCCCGAAAACCACCCGGTCCTGATACCGCATGAACCAGGCGCGCGCAAAGCGCGGCTGCCGGCCCGGCTCCGCCAGCACCGCGCCGATCTCCGTGTGTACGTTCGGGCACTCGTCCATCAACCGGCCCAGCCGCGCCAGATCGCCGCCCAGCCAGCCCAGGTGCGCGTTGATGAACACCGTCTTCGGATGCCGCCGGAACAGGTTGTGCTGCTCCTCGATCAACTGCTCCCACGGCGGGTCCTTCTGCGGGTCGCGCCGCCGCCCCGGCACCTCCATCAGCTCCAGCCAGCGCTCGTTGAAGCGGTCCGCGGGCTCCCAGAACTGCCGCGGGTCCGCCGTGTGAATGAACACCGGCGTCTTCAGCCGCGCGCACGCCTCCCACAGCGGATCGAACCGCGCGTCGTCGACGCGGATGCGCCGCCCCTGCCCGTCGCGCAGCGTCAGCCCCAGGTCTTTCCACACCTTCAACCCGCGCGCCCCAAGCTTCACGTCCTGCTCGAACTGCGCCGCCGCCCGCTTGCCGTAGTCCGGGTCGTCGAGATTCGCATAATCCGGGCTGGCGAAGAAAAAGAACCGCCCCGGCGCAAGCTGCCCGGCGCTCTCCACCGCCTGCCGCAGCCGCTCCCCGTTGCCCCCGCGCACGAACAGGCTGCCCATGATGCGCATGTTCAGCGCGTCCATGTCTGCCACCATCTTCCTCGCCTGCTCCGCCGGCATCGGAAACCGCGGGTGGTTGTGCACGTCGATGAAGGGGAACTTCGCCCGCGTGCGCGGGTTCTGCGGAACCACCAGCGAGGACCGCGGTTCGTACTCGCGCACGTCCAGCCCGCCCGCCGGCGGCTGCGCCTGAACAAGCACCACGCCCAGCAACAGAATCAGCCCGCGCATATTCCCCGAGTATACCCGCGCCGGCCCCGCACCCCTGCGGAATATCAGCCGGCCGGGATGAGCTTCCCTTGCGCTGTGCCCGCGAGCCTGCCCCGGATCTGCTCCCGCAGCTCCGCAATCATGGGCGCGCTGAACAGCCGGAGGAACTCGTCAAGGTCCTTCTTTGAAGCGAGCGTGTAAAACGCCTTCCGCGGGGAGACGTAGACCAGGGTCTTTTTCCCCAACCGGGCGAGTGTCTCGATATTGTTAAACGTGCCCTTGCTCTTCTCATCCCAGAGCATGAAGCCGCAGTCGGCGTCCTTCGCCATCGCCGCGTCCTTTGCCGCGTAGAATGCGAAACCGCTCTCCCCGCCCGCAGTTTCTATCACCCGGACGGGCCACGAGCCGAGATTGTTCCTGCACCGGCCGACATGGTACACGATTACGTCACTGTAGCCCGCACTCGCAAGGTGCGCCTGTACAGCCTTGTCAGCGCCATTGGCGTCCCCGATGAGGAACGTGGCGCGCCGCCTCGCCATCTCGTCCAGCTTGGCGCAGATCCCCGCGTTGAGGCGCGTAATGTTGCGTGAACCGGCAACGAAGACCTTAGGCATGTTTCCTCGTCTTTGTCACTGCGATGAAGTATAAGCCGGCCGCCATTCCATCATCCATCAAGACGCGCGCTGCGGTTTGAGCGGTTGCGCCGGACCGGTATAGATCGTCCAGCAGCAGGAGCCGCTTCCCTCCTGCCATCCGCGCGTCAGCTCGAAAAGCGCTGCTTAGCAATCTCTCGCGCTCGGTCCGGTCGAAGACGTTCTTCAACTGCGGCGTCGTTTTCACCTTGATGATACAGGCGCCACACACGGGCAAAGATGACAACTTTCCCAACGCTTCCGCAATCTCCAGGGCTGTGTGCACGCGCCTGCGCGGGTTGGAAGGTGGCATAGGGACAACAGCGTCCAGCTTCCACGTCTTGGACTCCAGGAAATGATGGAGGGTTGCGGCGATTTGCGGGAGCACTGAGCGGTCTTCACGGTACTTCAGCTTGTAAAGCAAGTCCCCGAGAGGTGTTCGCCTCGTGTCATACACCGGGTGGCCGAAGGCGTCGTCCCCGAGATACACGCTCGAGGAAGTATGGAAGTCCAGCGCAAAGCCCTGCTCCCACGGGCCGGCAATGAAAAGGCGGCCGGATTCTCAGCGAACCCTCCATTTCAATTTCAGCGTAAAGCAAATCTGTCTGCTTTTCCGGATCTCCCCCCTCTCACGCGTGCCCCTGCTCGAGCAGCCCGCGCACCGCGGCGTGCAGCCGCGCCGTGAGTTCCGTGCGGTCGCCCGGCTTGCACCCTTCCGTCGGGATCGGATCGCCGATCCGCAGCGTCACCCGCCCCGGCTTCAGATGATGCGAGTGCATCGGCAGGATGTCGCGCACGCCGATGAGCGCCACCGGCACCAGCGGCGCCTGCGCCTTGATCGCCAGATACGCCGCCCCGTCCTTGAACTCGCGCAGCTCGCCCGATTCCGACCGCCCGCCTTCCGGAAACACCAGCATCGACACCCCGTTTTCCTGCATCGCCTTGCCCGCCGCGCTCAGCACCCGCAGCGCCGCCCGCGGATCGTCCAGCGGCACGCTGATGTTGCCCGCGCGTTTCAGATGCCCGCCGATGAACGGGATCGCCAGCAGCTCCTCTTTCGCCAAAAAACGGAAGTTCACGGGAATGGAAGTCAGCAGCACCGGCGTGTCCATGTAGCTCACATGGTTCGGGCACACCACGTAGGTCCCGTGCGGATCCAGCTTCTCGCGCCCCACGGCCGTCACGCGCGCCCCCGCCGCCCGCAGCAGCAGCCGCGCCCACGCCCGCGCGATCGCCAGTTGCTGCCGCCCGTCTTTGTCCCACAGGGACGCGATCAGGCTCAGCGTGCCCATCACGGCGGTAAACAGAATCACCAGCGGCGCGCGAACCAGCAGCGAGAACCAGTAACTCGACGTCATCGTGGCGCAGCAACCCCCGATTATCCCACGAGCCGCGCGCGCGCCTCCCCCACCAGATACAGCGATCCGGTCACCACGACCAGATCCTCCGGCGCCGCCGCCCCGGCCATCTCCAGCGCGGCGCCGATGTCCGGCGCCAGCCGCGCCCCCCGCTCGCCCGTCCGCTCCAGGATCTCCTCCGGACGGAACGCCCGCGTCTGCGCCGGCGCGGTGAAAATCAGCTCGTCGAAAAGCGGAAACAGCGGCCCGCTGATCGCGCCCAGATTCTTGTCGCTCATCGCGCCGAATATCAGCCACTTCTTCCGCCCGTGATGAAAGCGCCGCAGGTAGCCCGCCAGCGCCCGCGCCCCCGCCGGGTTGTGCGCGCCGTCCAGAAATATGTCCGGCGAGCGCCGCACCGGCTCCAGCCTTCCGGGCCAGTCGCACGCGGCGATGCCTTTCTGGATCTGCGCCGGCGCGAGCCCCAGCTCGCGCAGCGCCGCGATCGCCGCCAGCGCGTTCTCCACCTGATGGGCGCCGATCAGCGGCTGCTCGATGCGCAAAGACGCGCCATCGGGGGCATGCACCTGAAACCGGCTCCCGTAGGCGTGCAGCTCGAGCTGCGACGTCCGCCAGTCCGCCGCGCGCACCAGCCGCGCGCCCCGCTCGGCGGCCGCCTGCTCCAGCACCCGCATCGCTTCCGGGTGCTGCCGCGCCGTCACCACCGGGCGCCCCGGCTTGATGATGCCCGCCTTCTCGAACGCGATCTTCGCCAGCGTGTCGCCCAGAAACTTCTCGTGGTCGAAGTCGACCGGCGTGATCACCGCCACTTCCGGGTCCACCACGTTGGTCGCGTCCAGCCGCCCGCCCATTCCCGTCTCCAGCACCGCCGCTTCCGTCCGGTATTCGCGGAACAGCACGAACGCCATCGCCGTCATGGTCTCGAAGTACGTCGGGTGCATGTCGATCCGCCCCGCCGCCATCAGCCGCTCCGCCGTTTCGTGAACCACGTCGAAGGCGCGCGAAAAATCCGCGAACGGCACCGCGCGCCCAAGAATGCGCACCCGCTCCACCGGCTCCGCCAGATGCGGCGACGTGTACAGCCCCGTCAGCAGGCCGGTCTCCCGCAACGCCCGCTCGATCATCGCGCAGGTGGAACCCTTCCCGTTCGTCCCCGCCACGTGGATGAAGCGGCACGCGCGGTGCGGGCTGCCCAGATGCTCAAGCAACGTGCGGATCCGTTCCAGCCCGAGCTTGATGGTCCGGTGCTCGTTGCCGAGCGCATACAGGAAGCGGACCGAATCTGGGTATGGCGTGCTCAGCGTGTTTCCCTCAAAATAGCCATGGTAGCCAAGCCGTCCGTCCGCATGCGCGGTTCGTCTTTTTCGCCGCCTCGCGCGTCTACCTATCAGGCGGCCGGATCAGGAACAATGGCCAGGGAGCCGGACAGTTGATCTTCCGCGAAGCCGAAGACCGGGAGTTGGCCGGGCGCGCCCGCAAGGGCGACCTCGACGCATTCAATGCCCTTGTGTCCCGGTGGGAGGGGCGGATCTACAACTATCTGCTCCGCATCACCGGCCACGCCGAGGATGCGATGGACCTGTGTCAGGACACTTTCATCAAGGCCTATCAGAACCTCGCCCGTCTCGAGGACGCCGCCCGCTTCGGCCCGTGGCTGTACCGCATCGCCCACAACGAAGCCATGAGCCACCTGCGCCGCCCGCAGCGGGAATCCGCGCTCGACGAGTCCGCCGCCGCCACGCTCAAGGGCCCGTCCATGGCCCCCGTCGAGGCCTCCCTCGCCGTCGAGGCGGCGCTCGCGCGCCTCAGCCCGGAGCAGCGCGAGGCCGTGATCCTGAAAATCCACGACGGCTTCAAATTCGACGAGATCGCCCAGATCCTCAACTGCCCCGCATCCACCATCAAGTCCCGCGTCTATTCGGGACTCGAACTGTTGAAGACAATGCTGGCCCCGCTCGAAAGGCCCGCGCGCCCCGGGGAGCAGCCATGATCCGCAGCAAGGAGCGACGCCATGTCCTGTGCCGATTTTGATTGGAAGGGTTTCGTCCTTCAGGAGATCCCGCCCGCCGAACGCCGGCGGATGGAAGAGCATCTCAAGGGCTGTGCCGCCTGCCGGCAGGAGGTCGAGGCGCTGGGGCTGACCCTCGTCGCCGTGCGCCAATTGCCGCAGCAGCCCATCCCGCGGCGTCTCGCCTTCGTCTCCGACCCGGTCTTCCAACTTCCCTGGTGGAAGCGGCTGTGGCACATGCCCGCCCCCGCCTGGGGCTTCGCTGCCGCGTGCCTGGTGGCGGCGGCGATCTTCGCCCACGCGCTCCTTGCGCCTCCGCCTCCGGCGGTGGCCGGCTACGATCCCGCCGCGCTCGAGAAAGCCGTGCAGGCGGAGCTCGAACGGCAGCTCCCTGTGCGCGTCGAAGCCGCCGTCCGCACGCAGCTTGCGCCCGCGGCCGCGCAACTCGAGACCCGCCTGGCCTCTTTCGAACAGCGCGTCGAGTCCGAGCGCCGCGCCGATCTGCGCGACGTCACCGCCGCCTTCGAGCTCTTGCAGAAGCGGATCAACAACGTCTACCTGGCCAGCGCCCAGTACGGAGGAGACTGATGCGGATTCTTGCACTCGCCTGCTTGCTGGCCTCTCTGGCCCCGGCGCAGAACACCGGGCCCTCCCGCCAGGAGATCGCCGCCATGGAGAAGGCCCTCGACCAGCGGCTGGCGCGCTTCGACATGGAGCGCCCCCTCGACGTCCTCGGCCTGACCCGCGGCATCTACCTGCAAGGCTTCGGCGCCGTCTTCACCGCCGAAGTGAATCTGTCTCCGGCCATGGGCATCTCCCCGTTCCGCCCGCAGCTCGCCAAAGAGGACATTGCGCGCGTGCGCGAACAGAAGCTGAAACGCCTGCCGCAGATCCGCGCTCTCATGCAGGATCTGTTGCTCGCGGCGGCGCAGTCGCTGGACCGCCTCCCCGCAGGCGAGCAGGTCGTCCTCGCTCTCCTGCTGTGGTCGCATCCCTGGGAGGATGTCTCCGGCCTGCCCCGGCTGATTCAGATGCAAGGCCGCCGCGATGCATTGCTCGCCGTCGCTTTGGAGCGCCAGCCGCGCAGCGCCTTGGCCCAGATCGTGCGCGTGAGGGAAGAGTAGCCCCATGCGCCTCGGCGAAATCCTCGCCCGCAAGGGCCTGCTCAACGAGGAAGACCTCGAGCGCGCGCTCGAACTCCAGCGCGAGCGCGGCGACAAGCTGGGCCGCATCCTGGTCGATCTCGGCTTCGCCTCCCAGCGCGACATCATCCTGGCGTTGGCCGAGCAGCTCGCCCTGCCCCTGGCCAGGCTCGACGGGCCGCCCCTGGTCACCCCGGAGACCGAAAAGCTCCCCGCCCGCTTCCTCCGCCAGGCGCGCATCTTCCCCCTTCGCATGGAAGAGGGCGCGCTCGTCCTCGCCATGGCCGATCCTCTCGATTTCGAGACCCTCGCCGCCGTCCGCGCCGCCACGGGCCTCCGCGTGCGCGCCGAAATCGCCTCTGAAACCGAGATCGCCGATGCGCTGGAGCGCTACTACGAAGAAGAAGAATCCGAGCCGGCGGCCCTGGCGGGCGAGGACGCCGAGTCCGCCGCCGAACTCGAACAGCTCCGCGACATGGCCAGCGAGGCCCCCGTCATCCGCCTCGTCAACGCCATGATCGCCCAGGCTGTTGAAAAGCGCGCCAGCGACATCCACATCGAACCCTTCGAAAAGGAAGTCAAGATCCGCTTCCGCATCGACGGAGTCCTCCAGGAACAGGAGCCGCCCCCGCGCGAACTCAAGGCCGCCGTCATCAGCCGCCTGAAACTCATGGCCAAGCTCAACATCGCCGAGCGCCGCCTCCCCCAGGACGGCCGCATCAAGATGAAGACCCTTGGCCGCGAAGTCGACCTCCGCGTCTCCACTCTCCCCACCCTCTACGGCGAGAGCGTCGTCATGCGCCTGCTCGACCGCAGCGCCGGCGATTTTTACGACCTCCGCAACCTCGGCTTCGACGACCGCATGCTCGCCCGCATGGAGCACTTCACCGCTCTGCCCCACGGCATCTTCCTCGTCACCGGCCCCACCGGCAGCGGCAAGTCCACCACGCTCTATTCCGCCCTCAAGCGCATCAACCAGAGCGACAAGAAAATCATCACCATCGAGGACCCGGTCGAATACCAGATGGACGGGATCAACCAGATCCACGTCAACCCCCAGATCGGCCTCACCTTCGCCGCAGGCTTGCGCCACATCGTCCGCCAGGACCCCGATGTCATCATGGTCGGCGAGATCCGCGACTACGAAACCGCCGAGGTCGCCATCCGCGCCGCCCTCACCGGCCACTTCGTCTATTCCACGCTCCACACCAACGACGCCCCCAGCGCCATCACCCGCCTCGTCGACATGGGCGTCGAGAACTATCTCATCTGCTCCTCGCTCGTCGCCGTCCTCGCCCAGCGCCTCGTCCGCGTCATCTGCCCCCATTGCAAAACGCCCGCCGGAGAACGGCTCACGCCCGCAGGCGAAATGATCCCCGTCTGGCGCGGCGCCGGCTGCGGGAAATGTTTCGGCACAGGCTACCTCGGCCGCGTCGGCATCTTCGAGATGATGGAGATGAACGACGAGCTGCGCAAGCTCATCATGGCCAACGCCGACGCCTCCATGCTCACCGAAGCCGCCCGCCGCCACGGCATGCGCCCCCTGCGCGAAGACGGCTGGCTCAAGGTCCGCCAGGGAATCACCACCGCCGAGGAAGTCCTCCGCGTCACCCAGGAGTTCTGACGTGGCCCAGATGCAGCTCCACTTCCGGGCAGTCACCGCCGACGGCAAGAAGCGCACCGGCGTGCTCGCCGCGCCGGACGAGAAGGCCGCCGCCCGCGAACTGCGCCGCCAGGGGCTCATCCCCCTCTACGTCGGCCTCGCGCCGCAGAACAAGACCGAAGTCCGCCTGCCCGGCTTCCGCCCCGGCCGCCGCCGCGACGTGCTCTTCTTCACCCAGGAACTCTCCACCCTGCTCAACGCCGGCGTGCCCGTCGACCGCGCCCTCTCCATCGTCGCCGAACTGGCCGGGCGCGCCGAGTTCCGCGAGGTCGTCCACGACGTCCTGCGCGCCCTCAAGGGCGGCAAGACGCTGGCCGACGCCCTCGCCACCCGGCCCGCGTATTTCCCCGAAATCTACGTCAACATGGTGCGTGCCGGCGAAGCCTCGGGCTCGCTCGCGCCCATCTTCGAGCGCCTCGCCGAGTACGAAAAGACCCGCGACGAGCTCCGCGGCTACATCATCAGCTCGCTCGTCTACCCCGCCCTGCTCACCCTGGTGGGCGCGGGCTCGATCTTCGTGCTCATGTACTTCGTCGTGCCCCGCTTCGCCTCCGCCTTCGCCACTTCCGGCATCCGCGTGCCGGCCATGACCCAGGCTCTCCTCGACGTGAGCCGCTGGGTGCAATCGTACGGCCTCTACCTCGTCGGCGCCTTGGCCGCCGCCGCCGTCTCGTTCCAGGTCTATATCGGCACTGCCGCGGGCCGCTACTGGTGGGACGGCTTCCGCCTCAAGCTGCCGCTGCTCGGCGATGCGCTCCGCAAGGCGCAAACGGCCCAGTTCGCCCGCGCCATGGCAACCCTGGTCGCCAACGGCGTCCCGCTCATCCAGTCTCTCCAGATCGCCCGCGCCATCATGACCAACCGCCGCATGGCCGACGCTCTCGAACTCGTCGCCCAGGGCGTCAAGCGCGGCGAAGGCATCAGCGCCCCCCTCGCCGCCACCGGCGCCTTCCCCCCTCTCACCGCCCACCTGCTCACCATCGGCGAGGAAACCGGCCGCCTCGACACCATGTTCCTCCGCGCCGCCGAAATCTACGAAGCCGACACGCGCGCCGCCATCAAGCGATTCACTTCTTTGTTCGAGCCGCTCATCATTCTCGTCATGGGCGTCGCCGTCGGCGCTCTCATCCTCTCCATGCTGATGGCCATCAGCGGAATCAACGAACTCGCGATGTAATGAAAGAAAGGACACTGCCCATGAAAGACCGAGGCAACCAATCGAGACGCGCCCGCCGCGGCATCACCCTCATCGAGATGCTCGTCGTGCTGACGATCATCGCGCTGTTTGCCGCCCTCGTGGCCCCGCGCCTGCTCAGCCGCAGCGACACCGCGCGCGTCACCGCCGCGCGCGCCCAGATCAACGCCTTCATGACCGCGCTCGGCGCCTACAAGCTCGACACCGGCGCCTACCCCACCAACGAAATGGGCCTCGAAGCCCTTCGCCGCAGGCCCCAGAACGTGCCCCAGTGGCAGGGCCCCTACCTGCCCCAGGACATCCCCGTCGACCCCTGGGGCCGGCCCTATATCTACCGCTATCCCGGTGAACACGGCGACGAGCCCGAAATCATCTGCCTCGGCGCCGACGGCCAGCCCGGCGGCGAAGGCATCAACGCCGACATCGTGAGCTGGAAAGCCCAATAGCGCATGCGTTCCCGGCGCGGACTCACCCTGCTCGAGATGATGATCGTGATGCTCCTCGTGAGCCTCATCGTCGGCATCTCCTACCCGAGCATCGGCGCCGGGCTCGACTCGCTCAAGCTCCGCTCGCAGGCCGGCCGCGCCGCCGCCCTCCTCACCCAGGGCATCACCCGCGTCGAGCGCACGCAGGCGCCCATGGAGCTTCTCCTCGATCGCGCCGCGGGCCGCATCGTCCTCCGCGATCTGCCCGGCCGTTACCTCCGCGAACTGAAAATCGAGTCCGGCGTCGAAATCCGCGCCATCCTCCCCCCGCTTCCCGTCTCCGGCGCCGAAACCTCCCGCCTGGTCCTGCTCGCCCCGGGAGAGCCGTTCCCTTCGGTCGGCATCCTGCTGGCCAACACGCGCGGGCAGAAAAAGCTCGTCCGCATCGACCCCCTCGCCGCCATAGCCGTCGTCGAAACGCCCGCCGAAAGCGTCTCTGGAGAGGAGACGCACTAGCAGGATGAACAGCCGCAGCCGGGGATTCACGCTGCTCGAGGTGTTGGTGGCCACCGTGCTCATGGGCGTCGCCGTCGCCGGCCTGCTCGGCGCGCTCCGCGCCTCGCTCAACAACGCCGCCCGCCTTGTCGAAAGCGAACGCGCCGCGGCGCTCGCCCGCAGGCAGATGGATGAGCTGCTCGCCATGCGCCTGCTGCCCAAAGGCATCCCTCTCGAGGGGCGCTTCACTCCGGAGGAAACCGGCGGCGCCGAAGCGGGCTGGCGCGCCGTCGTCCGGCCGTTCGAGGGCATGACCGTCGTCCCCGGAACCGTGCCCCCCGTCGGCTCCCGCATCCTCGACCGCATCCAGATGGAAGTCTGGTGGAACAGCGGCCAGGCGCGCCGTTCCTTCACGCTCACCGCCTACCGCAGCGCCATGATGACGCCGGCCGACATCCCCTTCTTTGAATCCATGCCGGCCGCCGCCTCCGGAGCTCTGCCATGAAAGCCTTGCGCCGCCGCGGCATGACGCTGATCGAAGTCCTCATCGCCATCACTCTCGTCTCGCTGCTCGCCGCCGGCATGCTGGCCGCCATGCGCGCCGGCATCGCCGCGCTCGAATCCAGTTCCCGCCGCATCGACAGCCTCCGCCGCGCCTCCGGCGCTCAGCGCATTCTCCAGCAGCAGGCGGCCGGCTTCCTCCCCGTCATGGCGCGCTGCGGCGCTTCCCCCGTGCAGCCCGGCGGCGCCCCCGTGATGTTCTTCCAGGGACTGCCTGCCGTGGCGCGCTTCGTCACCACCTACTCGATCCGCGAAGGCAGCCGCGGCCGGCCCCAGATGATCGAGCTCTTCGTCGCCCAAAGGCAGGAAGGCGGCCTGCGCCTGCTGGTGAACGAAATCCCCTACACCGGGCCGGAGGGCGCCGGCTTCTTCTGCCTCCCTCCCCAGCCGAACCCCCTTGCCGGCGGCGTCACGCCTGTCTTCCCTCCGCCGGAAGCCTCGCCCCGTTCTTTCGTCCTCGCCGACCGCCTCAAACACTGCCAGTTCTTCTATCTCCAGGATGACCTCGTCAACCCGCCGGTCTGGCTCCCGGCCTGGAATCGCATGGACCTTTGGCCCGCCGCCATCCGCATCGTGATGGCCGGTCTCGACCCGGCCTCCGCCGCCCTGCCCCCGCTCACCTTCACCGGTCTCTTCCGCCAAAACCGCCTCCCGGGGGAATTCTATGAGCCCTGACCGCTCCCGCGGCGGCGCTCTGCTCATGGTGCTCTGGCTCAGCGCCGCCCTCTCCGCCATCGCCTTCTCCGTCGCCGTTCGCGTCCGCTCGGAACTCGACCGCGCCGAGGCCGGCCAGCAGGGGCTCCGCGCCTACTACCTCGCCACCGGCGCCGCTTGGCGCGCGCTGAATTACATGAAGTACGGCCCCGGCCCGGCGGATCCCCTCGGGCGGCCGCGCTGGTGGGACTGGCGCCTCGCCCGCCTCTTCTTCCGTTTTCCCGAAGGCGAAGCCATCGTCGAGGTCATCCCCGAATCCTCCCGCCTCAACATCAACTACTGCTCGCCGCAAGACCTGCAACGCCTCCTCACCGTGCTCGGCGTCGAGCCCGAGCGCGCCCGCCTCATCACCGAGGCCATCCTTCATTGGCGCGGCTCCGCGCTCAGCGCTCTGGACACGCTTTATTTGTCCTCCACGCCGTCTTTTCGCGCTCCACGGACGTCATTGGGACAGATCGAAGAACTCATGTCGGTTGCCGGAATCACGCCCGACCTCTTCTACGGCGGCTACTCCCGCACGCCCGATGGCGCGGTCGTCCGCCGCCCCGGTCTCCGCGATTGCCTCTCCGTCTTCAGCACCGGCCGCGGCATGGACATCCGCACCGTCGAACCCGCCGTCATGGTGGCCGTCGGCGTGCCCCCGCCCGCGGCCGATGCGGTCGCTCGCTTGCGCCTCCAGCAGCCCATCCTCGACTTTCAGGCCGTCGCCCCGATGCTCGGCCCCGCCGCAAGCCGCTTCCGCCTCGGCGGCGACAACATCTACACGCTTCGAGCCACCGCCCGCCTCCGCCTGCCCGATGGCCGCCTCGGCGATGCCCGGCGCACCGTCGCCCTCACCGTCCAGCTCAACTCCACCATCTCGCGCGAAGGGTTCCGCGTTCTCGCCTGGCAGGATTCCGCGCTGCCTTCCCCGGAGATCGACCAATGGCAGCCCTGACGGTACTCCTCCACTCCCCCTCCGTGCGGCCGCTCGTCCGCTTCGGTTCCGGCGTCGGCATCGCCGTCGAGGGCGGTAATCTGGAAATCTGCCTCGCGCGCGTCAGGCCCGGCCAGGCCAGCCTCGCCGGGCGCCTGTGCGTGGATCAGTTCCGCCAGCGCCCTGCTTCTGAATGGGGCCGCGAGTACGCCGCCTTTCTCGCCGCCCATCAGGCCTCCCATCTGGCCGCGTGGCTCGTCCTGCCCCGCCACGATGTCATCGTCCGCCACCTCCGTCTGCCCGGCGTCTCGGATGAGGATGCGCCTGCGGCCATCGCCTTCCAGCTTGATTCGCTCCACCCCTTCGCCGAGGAGGAAGTCGCCTGCGACCTGCAGCGCGTCGGCCGCTCGGCGTCCTTCCTTGTCGCTTTAGCCCCGCGGAGGGTCATTGATTCTTACACGGCGCTGTTTGCCGAAGCCGGCGTCAAGCTGGCAGGGCTCACCTTCTCCGGCAGCGCCGTATTCGTCTCCTCGCGCCTCTTCCAGCCCCCGCCCGCCGCCGGCTTCCTCGCCGTCCGCGCGCCCGCGGATGCCTCCGAACCGCTCACCGAGGTCTACGGGGAAAGCCCCGCCTATCCCCTGTTCTCCGCCGTGTTCGATGCCCCGCCCGAGCGCGCTGCTCCCTTGGCCGCCGCCGAACTCCGCCTTGAGCCGGACTCTCCCGCCCTCGCCTGGGCCGACATCCTCCCGAAGCCCGCCGCCGGCGGCCCGCCCCCCAGTGAGGCCGCCTGGGCCGCCTCCCTCGCAGCCGCCTGCCCGCATCTCGGCGCGCCTCTCAATCTGCTCCCCGCCGGCCTTCGCGCCTCCAGCTCGCGCGCCCAGTACCTGCCCACTGCCGTGCTCGCCGCCGCTTTGCTCGTGCTCGCCGGCGCCCTCGCGGCGGAAAACGCCTGGTCGGAGAAAGAGTATCTCGAAATCCTCAACGCCGAAGCCGCCCGCTTGGCGCCCCAGGCCCAGAAAGTCGAAAAGCTCGACCGCGACCTCGCCTCCGCCGTCCAGCGTATCGAGCTCCTCGACAAGGTCCGCCGCCGCACCCGCGGCCACCTTGACATCCTGCTTGAACTCACCCAAATCATCGAGCCCCCCGGCTTGCTCAACTCGCTCCAGATCACGCCCGACCAGGTCACCCTTTCCGGCGAGAGCGACAAGGCCGACGAATTGCTCAAAAAGCTCGAGGCCTCGCCCCGCTTCACCGCCGCCGAATTCACCGCGCCCCTGACCCGCGGCAACAAAGGAGACGTCTTCCGCATCCGCGCCAGACGGGAGGCTGACGCGCCATGAAGCTGCCCGCCCTTTCCCGGCGCGACAAGCGTGCCGTCGCCCTCTTGGCCGTCTGCGCCCTGCTCTTCTCCGCCATCTACTTCTGGCCGGAACAGGGCGAGGTCGTCGGCGCCGCCGTGACCTCCGCCCAAATGGAGCAGCGCATCACCAAGCTGCGCCGCATGGCCGCATCCGCCCCCGGCCGCGAGGAGGCCCTCAAGCGCGTCCAGGCGGAGCTGGCCCGCCGCGAAGCCGGCATGCTCAAAGCCGACACCGTCGCCCAGGCCCAGGCTGAAATGCTCGAAATGGTCCGCCGCGTCGCCAAAAACCAGCCCGAAACCTTCGGCCTCCGGAGCACCGAATTCGGCGTGCCCCGCCGCCTCGGCGGCGCCTACGGCGAGGTCGTGCTCACCGTCTCCATCGATTGCCCCATCGACCAGCTCGTGTCCTTCCTCGCCGACGTCAGCAATCAGCCCGAGCTCATCGCCATCAGCGACATCCAGTTGTCCCAGGCCGTGGGCAACAAGAAAATCATCCCGGCCAGGCTCACCTTCACCGGCATCGTGCCCGGCCGCCTCGTGCCGGAAAAGCAGGGAGGGCCCGCGTTTTGAGGGGAAGGCTCCTCTTGCTGAATCTCGCCCTTCTGGCCGCCTGCCTCGGCGTGGGCTCGCGGCTGCGCGCCCAGCGCGAAGAGCACCAGCGCCGCCGCGCCGAATTCTTGAGCGCGAAGGTCGCTGCCCCTCCGGCCCCCTCCATCCTCCTGCCTTCCCCTCCGCCGCAGATCTCTGCGGCCAGCTACCTCGAGGTCGCCTCCAGGCTGCTGTTCAGCCCCGACCGCAACCCCACCGTGATCGTCGAAGTCGTTCAGCCCAAGCCCGTCCCCCCCTTGCCCCGTTTCTATGGCGCCATGAATTTCGGCCAGGGCCCGCGCGTCATTCTCGCCCTGCCCGGCCAGTCCCAGAAGTCTTACGTCGCCGGCGACAAGATCGGCGATTTCCAACTCGCCGCCATCGAGCCTGCGGCCCTCGTCTTCCGATGGGAAGACCGCGAGATCCGCAAGAGCTACGAGGAGCTCAGGGATAAGGGCGAGCCTCCCGCGCCCCAGCCTTCCCAACCCGGCGGCGCCCCGGCGCAGCCTGCTCCCCAACAGGCCGTCGCCACCGTCGCCACCATCGAAGCCCCGCCGGAACCCAAAGGCCCCGGCGCCGAGGCGGGCGAAAACCTCCGCTATTGCCAGCCCGGCGATTCCACCCCGGCGGGTGCCATCGTCAACGGCTACCGCAAGGTCGTCAAGCAAAGCCCCTTCGGCCAGACGTGCCTGTGGGAGAAAGTGCAGTAACCCGATCTGGAGACAAGGACCCTACATGAAACATTTAGCATTGATTTTGTTTTTGCTCCCCGCGCTCGGCCTGGGCGCCGCCCCGCAGTCGGCTTCCGGCTCGAAACAGGCCCCCTCCGCCGCGCCCAAGCCAGCCGCCAAAGCCAAGCCCGACAACCTTTCCGTGCCGCCTGGCGCCGAGAAGCTCGGCGAAGGCTTGTGGCGCGCCAAAGACCGCGATGGCAAGGTCTGGCTTTACAAGCGCACCCCCTTCGGCATCGTCCGCTATGAAGACGGCGGCGCCGAAGACGGCCCCGAATCCCGGACGACAGAAATCCGCGTGGTCAAAGCCGGCGCCAACGAGATTGTCTTCGAGCGGCGCACCCCCTTCGGCGCCCGCACATGGACCAGGTCCCCCGCCGATCTCGACGGCGCCGAAAAACGCGCCCTCGAACAATGGCAGAAATCTGCCGCCAAACAATAACGCGAACACACAGGAGACAAGCGATGCACATCGGGCGGTTCCGGAGTCCTGAAGCAGCCCTGTTGATGGTCATGCTCACGCTGCATGCGGCGCTTGCCGCCCCTGCGGCTGCGGCCCCGCAGCAACCCCCTCCGCCGGCGGAGACCAAGCCCGCTCTGCCCGCCGGGCCTCCCGCCGGCCTCATCGCCGGACTCTCCCTGCAGAATGTCAATTTGCTCGAGGTGGTCGACTACCTCGCCAAGCAGCTCAAGATCAACTACGTCGTCGAAAAGGGCGTCAGCGGCGCCGTCACCCTCAACACCTACGGCGAGCTCCGCGACATCGACCCCCGCGAACTGCTCGACACCATCCTCCGCATCAACGGCGCCGCCATGGTGCAGACCGGCAACCTCTACCGCATCGTCCCCCTCGCCGACGTCGCGCGCATGCCCCTGCCGCCGCAGGTCGACGCACAGGACATCCCCGAGGACGACCGCCCCATCCTCAATCTGGTCTTCCTCAAGTACGCCAACGTCGAGGAGCTCGCCAAGCTCATCGGCGAATTCCTCGGCCCCCAGGGCCGCGCCTGGGCCTACCCGCCGGCCAATCTCCTGCTCGTCCTCGACAGCCGCCGCAGCATGAGACGCACCATGGAGATGATCTCGCTGTTTGACTCCGACGTCCTCGCCAAACAGCGCGTCCGCCTCTTCGACGTCAAGCACAGCCGCCCCTCCGACCTCGCCAAGGAACTCGAAGGGCTGCTGAAATCCATGTCGCTCAGCAAGGAGCTGGCTTCCGTCAAGTTCGTGCCCGTCGACCGCATCAACACCCTCATCGCCGTCGCGCCCAACCCGGGCGTATTCGGCCAGATCGAAAGCTGGATCGAACGGCTCGATGTCAAGGTCAAAAGCGCCGCCGGCAAGCTCGACACCTACGTCTACCGCGTCAGGTATGGAAAAGCGCCGATGCTCGCGCAATCCATCATGATGCTCTACATGCAGATGATCCCGGGCTTCGGCATGGGCATGGGCGGCTACGGCATGCCCGGCATGGGCGGCATGGGCATGGGCGGCTACGGCATGGGCATGGGCGGCTATGGCATGCCCGGCATGGCCGGCTACGGCATGAGCGGTTACGGAATGCCTGGCATGGGCGGCTACGGAATGCCAACCATGGGAGGCTACGGCATGGGCGCCCCCGGAATGGGAGGAGCCTCCGCTGTCCCCGGTCAGGCTGCGGCCGGCCAGCCCGCCGGCGCCGGAGCCGCCGGAGCCGCCGGAGCCGCCATGGGCACAGACATGACTGGCGCCTACCTCGGCATGGGTGGCATGGGACTCTGGGGCCCGCGCAGCCCCCGCGTCGTCCCCAACATGACCGACAACTCTCTGCTCATTCTCGCCACCCCCGAGGAATACGAAAGCATCCTGCGCCTCCTGCGCGAGCTCGACATCCCGCCTCGCCAGGTCCTCATCGAGGCGAAAATCTTCGAGGTCCAGTTGACCGGCGCTCTCAGTTGGGGCCTCGACTGGTTCCTCAAAAACCGCAACGCCTCCGGCACGCCGAACTCCCATTCCCTCACCGCCGATTTCACCAAATCCGCTCTCAACCTCTCCAGCGGCTGGCTCCTGCGCCAAAGCAAGGAATTGCTCGCGGCGCTGTCCACCTCCGAGCTCGCCACCAGAACGCGCGTCATCAGCACCCCCTCCGTCATCGCCACCGACAGCATCGCCGCCGCCATCAACGTCGGCGTCGAAGTGCCCATGCTCACCGCGCAAGCCGTCACCGGCGTGCAGCAGGGCGGAAGCTCCCTGTTCGCCAATACCATCACCAACCGCCAGACCGGCGTCAGCCTCAACATCACCGCCAACGTCAACCCCTCCGGCGTGGTCACCCTCGTCATCAACCAGGAAGTCAGCAGCCCCGGTCCCCCGCCCCTCGGCGGCATCCAGTCGCCCAGCTTCTCCAACCGCAGCGTCAGCACCCAGGTCACCATGCAGGACGGCGACACCATCGCCATCGGCGGCATCATCAGCGAATCCAACACGCAGTCCAGCGGCGGCCTGCCCTTCCTCCACCGCATTCCATTCCTCGGCGCCGCCTTCGGCAACAAATCGTTTTCCAGAGAACGCACCGAACTGCTCGTCTTCATCACGCCCAGGGTCATCTACGATACCAACGGCCTCACC
>Ga0272446_1002575_pt1 | contig 24407 bp, 24 predicted proteins | sample YNPCB0061_FD_194587 | JGI IMG/M metagenome (GOLD analysis project Ga0272446, IMG submission 194587) | Hot spring microbial mat communities from Yellowstone National Park, WY, United States - YNP-CB-006-1 | ecosystem: Environmental > Aquatic > Thermal springs > Hot (42-90C) > Sediment | place...
CGCGCTGTCGCGCTCCACCAGCAGCATCAGCGGCACCACGATGTGGCCGACCAGGAAGATCGTGAAGTAGGGCGGCGCGTCGTCCGCCCGGACGCGGCCGAGCGGGGCGCCACAGGCCTCGCAGCGCCGGCGGACGGCGAGATAGCCCGCGAACAGCCGGCCCCGGCCGCAGCACGGGCAGCGGCAGAGGGCGCCGCGGACCATCGCGGGCCAGAGCGGAGGCCGCGGCTGGGCCACGGCCGGGGCCGGGGGTGATCCCGGCTGCCAGGATGACATCGCGCCGGCGCTTCCTTCTTGTTGCGCTGCACCATGGTGATCCTTCGATGACCGCCATGCAAGGGCGTAGCGACGCGCTTGGCGGAGCGGCCCGGCTTTGCGCACACTCTCCCCATGCGCGGGCGCATCCTCTTCATCAACCCCAACCGCAGCGTCGCGTGCGGCGACGGCATTGCCGCGGCGCTCGCGCCCTTCCGCGTTCCCGGCGTGCCGGCGCTCGAGGTGGTGTCGCTGGCGGAGGGGCCTCCGGCGATCTCCTCCTGGGCTGACTGGTTCGCCGCCGCAGGCCCCATCCTTGCCTGCATCGCGCGCGAGGAGGCGACGACGGACGCCTTCGTGATCGCCTGCGCCTCCGACCCCGCCCTTGCCGCCGCGCGCGAGGCGACGCCGCGGCCGGTCTTCGGCATGTTCTCCTCGGCGGTCGCCCAGGCGCTGGCGCTCGCGGCCTCGTTCGGCGTGATCGCGCTCGTGCGCGCCTCGGTCGCGCGGCACGCGCTCGCGCTGCGCCAGATGGGGGCCGAGCGGCAGCTTGCCGCCGAGATCCCCCTCGATGTCGGCATGGAGACGCTGCTCGACCCGGTGGCGGCGCGGGCCAGGATGGTCGAGGCGGGGCGCGAGATCGCGGCGGCGGGCGCCGGCGCGATCGTGCTCGGCTGCGCGGGCATGGCGCACCACGCGGAGGCGGTCGAGCAGGCGACCGGCCTGCCCGTGGTCGAGCCCGCCCAGGCGGCGGCGGCGGCCGCGCTTGCCCGCGTGCTGCCCGCACGCATGGCCGCGATGGGGCGCGCGGCGGAATGAGGACGCTCGCCGTGCTCCTGCTGGCGCTCGCCGCCGCGCCGGCTGCCGCGATCGCCCCGCCTCCGGCAGAGGAGGCGCAAGCCGACCAGGACCGGGTGACAGGCGAGGGCCTCGTGCGCCAGGGGCGGTTCGAGCTCTCGATCCCCTTCCTCATCGAGGCCACGAAGCGTGACCCGATGGTGGCGGATCTCCACGTCTATCTCGCCTTCGCGCTGCGCAATGTCGGCCGGCGGGAGGAGGCGGCGGCGCATTACCGCTTCGCGCTCCGGCTCGACCCCGACAACCGCTGGGCGCTCGCCTATTACGGGGTGATGCTGCTCGAGGACGGCAGGCGCGCCGAGGCGGAGGAGAAGCGCGCCGCGCTCGCACGCATCTGCCCCGCCGGCTGCGCGGAGCGCGAGGAACTCGACCGCGCCTTCGCCGCCCGGTCATGAGCGCGCGCGCCCTGGGCAGGCGCACGCTCGTCGCCGCGGGTGCGGCGCTGCCGCTGCTCTCCGGCTGCGGGCCGACCCGCGACGAGTTCCGCGACGAGCCCGACCCGCTCGCCGGCCGGCTGCCCGGCGCGGCGCGCGCGATCCTCCACCAGGCCGCGCTCGCTCCCTCCTCGCACAACATCCAGCCCTGGACGGTGACGATCGAGGCCGAGCGGCGCTGGCTGCTGGGCGCCGACCCGGCGCGCCGCCTGCCTGCCGTCGATCCTGCCAACCGCGAGCCGATGATCTCGCTCGGCTGCTTCGCCGAGACGCTGGTCCAGGCGGCGTCCGGCTTCGGGGTCTCGGCCGAGGTGGAGGTGGTGGCGGCGTCGAACACCGACGAGACGGTGGCCGTCGTGACCGCGCCGCCGGGCGGGCGTGAGCGCGGGCGCGTCGCCGCGATCGGCCACCGGCGCACCCTGCGCGAGGGCTTCCTCGACCGGCCGATCCCCGCCACCGAGCTCGCGGCGCTGCTCGGCCCCGAGGCGGGCGAGGCGGTGTTCCTGCAGCGCGGCAGCCCGGGTGCCCGCTGGTGCGCGGAGGCGACGGTCGAGGCCGGCCGCCGCCAGGCTGCGCGCGATGCCGCGCAGGCCGAGCTCGCCGACTGGATCCGCTTCCGCCCAGGCGCGCAGCGGGCGAGCCGCGACGGGCTGACGCCGGCGATGATGGGCATCACCGGGGTGGCGGGGCTCTGGGTGAGCTGGATGTATGGCCGCGACGACGTGATGAGCGCGGGCTTCCGCGAGACCGGCAACAGCAGGACCGAGGCGCAGGCGCGGGCAGGCGCCGGCTGGCTCGTGCTGACGGCGTCGGAGGAGAGCCCGCGCGGGCTGTTCGAGGCTGGCCGGGCCTGGCAGCGCATCTGGCTGCGCGCGCCGGAGGCGGCGATCGGCATCCACCCGATGAGCTACGCGATCCAGGAGCCGGGCGGGCTGGAGGCTGCGCGCCGTGCCCTCGGGCTTGACCGGCCGGTCGCGGCGCTGCTGCGCATCGGCCATGTCGCCGAGTATCAGCGTCCCGTCAGCCTTCGCCGGCCGCCCGCTGCCTGGGTGCGCTTCGGGGCGGCCTGAGCGCGGCTACACCACCGGCGGCTCGACCGCGCCGACCTGGGAGACGATGCGCTGGTAGTGCTCTGGCCGGCGATGGGCGGCGAAGTTGAAGATGCTCGTCCGCCCGAGCCGGCACATGTCGAGGTCGCAGTCGTAGGTGACGAGCTGGTCCTCCCAGGAATCCGCCATCGCGACGATCTCGCCCTGCGGGTTGACGATGATCGAGTGGCCGAACAGCTCCGCCCCGTCCTCGATGCCGGCCTTCGCCACGCCCACGCCCCAGGTGGCGTTCTGGTAGCAGCCGGCCTGGATCGAGAGGTGGGAGTGGAACACGCGCAGGTGGTGCGCCTCCCAGCCCTTGGCGTCCTGGTTGATGGAGGGGGTGTTGTAGCCGAGCATCACGAGCTCGACCGATTGCAGGCCCATCACCCGCCAGGCCTCCGGCCAGCGGCGGTCATTGCAGATCATCATCCCCATGTTGATGCCGCCCTCCACGCGGCCCATCGGCGAGCGGATGACGGGGAAGCCGAGATTTCCGACCTCGAAGTAGCGCTTCTCGAGGTGCTGGACCTTGCGGTTTGGGTCGAACTCGGCATGACCCGGCAGGTGCACCTTGCGGTACTTGAGGATGATCCGCCCGTCGGGGTTGACGAGGATCGCGGTGTTGAACCGGCGCGGGCGAACCGTTCCCGTCTCGTCCGCCTCGGTCACCAGCTCGGCGTAGCCGAGGTGGAACCCCATGCGGTAGCGCCGCGCGGCCTCGAACAGCGGCGCGGTCTCGTTCGACGGCATCGCCGTCTCGAACCACTGGTCCATCTCCTCGATGCTCTCGGCCCAGTGGCGCGGGAAGAAGGTGGTGAGCGCAAGCTCCGGGAAGACGATCAGCTCGACGCCCCGCCGGTGCCCCTCGGCCATGAGCGCGAGCATGCGGTCGACCGCGACCTTGCGGCTGTCGGCCTTCTGGATCGCGCCAAGCTGCGCGGCGCCAACGGTGATGCGACGTGCCATGCCGTTTCTCCTCCGCTCCCGGGCAGGCAGTGCAGCACGGCGCAGCCCGGCAGGGAATCCCCAGAGCCGCGCAGCGGTTGACCGGCGTCCGCCGGTCGGGGCAGAACAGGGGCGTGCCGGTCCCGCGCGAGCGGGCGAAGAGGGAAGTCCGTGCGGGAGCCATCCCAAGTCGGACGCTGCCCCAGCAACTGTCGGCGGGAAGCCGCCGGTCCGTGTTCCGCAGGGCTTCGGGCCCTTTGCGGAACGCCACTGCGCCGCGAGGTGCGGGAAGGCAGGGCCGGCAGCGACGGGCGAAGGCCCTGTACCCGCGAGCCAGGAGACCTGCCGGCGCCGTGCAGCCCGCTGTCGCGGGAGCGCGCCACCCCCATCGTTCCGGCTGGGTGCACGGACCGTCGGAGAGTACTGCGATGACCATCGCTGCCAATCTCGGCTATCCGCGCATCGGCCCGCGCCGCGAGCTGAAGACTGCGCTTGAATCCTTCTGGTCCGGCAGCACGGGCGAGGCCGACCTCGCCCGCACCGCGCGGGCACTGCGGGCAGGCAACCGCGCCCTGCAGATCGGCGCCGGCATGAACCACGTTCCTTGCGCCGACTTCGCGCTGTACGACCACGTGCTCGAGACCGCCTGCGCCCTCGGCGCCGTGCCCGAGGGCTATGGCTGGTCCGGCGAGGGGCCGGTCACGCTCGCGACCATGTTTGCGCTCGCGCGCGGCGCGCGCGGCGGCGAGGCGGAACGGCAGAGCGGCATTCCCGCAAATGCGGTCGCCCTCGAACTGACCAAGTGGTTCGACACGAACTACCACTATCTCGTCCCCCGGCTCACCGCGCGCATGCGGTTCCGGCTGCTGCAGAACCGCTGGGCCGATGCCTACACCGAAGGGGCCGCGGAAGGGGTGCGCACCCGGCCGGTGATGCTCGGGCCGGTGTCCTTCCTGCTCCTCTCCAAGTGCGACGATGGCAGCCACCCGCTCTCTCTCCTGCCGCGGCTCTTGCCTGCCTATGCGGAGGCGCTTCGCGGCGTCGCCGAGGCCGGCGCCTCCTGGGTGCAGATCGACGAGCCCTCTCTCGTGACCGACCTGCCGCCTGGCGCAGACGATGCCTACCGCTCGGCCTACCGGGCCTTGGCCGATTCGGCGCCTGGGCTGAACCTGCTGCTGGCCACGTATTTCGAGGGCTTGCGGGACAACTGGCCGCTCGCGGCGTCGCTGCCGGTCGCGGGGATGCATCTTGATCTCGTGCGCGCGCCCGACCAGCTCGACGCGGCGCTCGAGACCGTGCCGAAGGATCGCTGGCTCTCGCTCGGCGTGGTGGATGGCCGCAATGTCTGGCGCACCGATCTGCGCGCCGCACTCGCGCAGCTTCGCGCGGCGGCGGCGGGGTTCGGCGGGCGTCTGATGGTCGCCCCCTCCTGCTCGCTTCTGCATGTGCCGCACAGCCTCGCGATGGAGACGTCGCTCGATCCTGCCCTGAAGCGCCGCCTCGCCTTCGCCAAGGAGAAGCTGAAGGAGATCGCCACACTCGCCCGCGCGATGGACGAGGGCGAGAGTGCCGTGGCCGCGGCGTTCGAGGAGAGCGACCGGGCGCTGGCCGAGGCGCGCGCCGATTCGCGGTTGCATGACCCGGCCGTCGCGGCGCGGTTCGCGGCGGTCACGCCGGAGATGGAGCGGCGCCACAGCCCATACCCGGCGCGGGCCGAGGTGCAGGCGGCACGGCTGAAGCTGCCGATGCTGCCGGTGACCTCCATCGGCTCCTTCCCGCAGACCGCGGAGGTGCGGTCCTTGCGCGCGCGCCTTGCCCGCGGCGAGCTGGACCACGCCGGCTACGACGCCGAGATCGAGCGGCTGACCGCCGAGGCGGTGCGCTGGCAGGACGAGATCGGCGTGGACGTTCCCGTCCATGGCGAGTTCGAGCGCAACGACATGGTCAAGTATTTCGGCGAGCAGCTCCGGGGCTTCGCCTTCACGAGGCACGGCTGGGTTCAGAGCTACGGCAGCCGCTGCGTCGCGCCGCCGATCATCTGGGGAGACGTCTCGCGCCCGGAGCCGATGACGGTGCGCTGGTCGGCCTACGCCCAGTCGCTGACAGAGCGGCCGATGAAGGGGATGCTCACCGGGCCCGTGACCATGCTGCAGTGGTCCTTCCCGCGCACCGACATCCCGCGCGAGACGATCTGCCGGCAGATCGCGCTCGCCATCCGCGACGAGGTGGCGGACCTCGAGCGCGCAGGCATCCCGATCGTGCAGATCGACGAGCCGGCCTTCCGCGAGGGCCTGCCGCTTCGCCACGCCGACCGCGCCGGCTACCTGCGCTGGGCGGTGGCGTGCTTCCGCCTCGCCTCGGCCTGCGTGCGCGACGAGACGCAGATCCACACCCACATGTGCTACTCGGAGTTCAACGACATCATCGCCGAGATCGCGGCGATGGACGCGGACGTGATCTCGATCGAGACCGCGCGCAGCAACATGGAGCTGCTGGGCGCCTTCCTCGAGTTCGACTACCCGAACGAGATCGGGCCTGGCGTGTGGGACATCCATTCCCCGCGCGTCCCCTCGGCCGAGGAGATGGCCGGGCTTCTCCGCCGCGCCACCAACCGAATCCCGCCCAAGCGGCTCTGGGTGAACCCCGATTGCGGCCTCAAGACGCGACGCTGGGAGGAGGTGAAGCCGGCGATGGCGAATCTCGTGGCGGCAGCGCGCCGGCTCCGCGAGGAGCTCGGATGAGCGGCGGCGCGGCGTCTCAGCGCGGCGGCTCGGCGCCGACCTGATCGACGATGCGCCGGTAATGCTGCGGCCGGCGGTGGGCGGCGAAGTCGAACATCTTCGTCTTGCCCTGCGCCGTCGCGTCGAGGTCGCAGTCGGCGACCAGGACCTCGTCTCCGAGCGTCGCGGCCTGCGCCACGATCACCCCGTTCGGATCGACGATGCAGGAGCCGCCGATCAGCCCGGCCCCGTCCTCGTTGCCGGCCTTCGCCACCGCCACCGCCCAGGTCGCGTTCATGTAGGCGTTCGCCTGCGCGACGAGGGTGGAGTGGAAGGTGCGTAGCTCGGCGCTCTCGCCCTCGCCGCCGTTGGGGTCGTAGGCCGCGGAGTTGTAGCCGACCAGCACCATCTCGACGCCCTGCAGCCCGAGGCATCGCCAGGCCTCGGGCCAGCGCCGGTCGTTGCAGATCAGCATGCCCATGATGCCGGGGCCGATGGGGGCGGGGGTGCGGAAGGCGGGGAAGCCGAGATCGCCATAGGCGAAGTAGCGCTTCTCCAGCTGCTGGTACCGCTGCCCGGGCCTGGCCCGTTCCGAGCCCGGAAGATGCACCTTGCGGTACGTGCCGAGGATCGTGCCGTCCGGGGCGACCAGCACGGCGCTGTTGTAGCCGCGGCGCCGAACCGCGCCGTTGCCGCCCGGCCCGTCGTCGAAGGCGGCGGGGTCGAGCTCGGCATAGCCGAGACAGAAGCCGAGGCCGAGCGCGCGCGCGCGGTCGAACAGGGGCTGGACGTTCGGGTTCGGCATCGCCGGCTCGAAACGGGAGAGGAGCTCCGCCTCGTCCTCGATCGGCCAGCGGGGGAAGAAGGTGGTGAGCGCGAGTTCCGGGAACACCGCGAGCCGCGCTCCCCTGGCCGCCGCCTCCTCGAGCAGCGCGATCAGGCGCGCGAGCGTGGCGTCGCGGCTGTCTGCGCGCTGCACCGGCCCCATCTGGCAGGCAGCGACGCGGACGATCCGGGCCATCGCGTCAGCCCTTCTGGCGGGGCACGAACCGGCCGCTGCCCGGCGCGTTCAGCACCCGATGCCCGTCCCACACCGGCTCGCCGCGCAGGTAGGCGGCAGCGACGCGGCCCTTCATTTCCCGGCCGTGATAGGGGCTCCAGCGGCACTCGGGGCGGTCGACGATCATCGTCTCGTCGAAGGTGAAGACGCCGCGCTCGATCACGCAGAGATCGGCATCGGCGCCGACCGCGATCCGCCCCTTCTTCGGCAAGAGGCCGTGGAACCGCGCCGGCTCCTCGGCGCAGTACTTCGCCATCAGCGTCAGCGGCAGCCTGCGCTCGGTCAGCAGCGTGAACATCAGCGGCGCGAAGCTCTGCAGCCCCGTGAGCCCCGCGCCGCACTTGAAGATGTCCGCATCCTTCTTCCGCTCCGCCGGCCAGGGAGCATGGTCGGTCGAGACATAGGCGACGGTGCCCTTCAGCAGCCTGTCCCACACCCGCTCGACCTCCTCGGCGGTGCGGAAGGGCGGGTTGCATTTGCCCTTGCCGCCGAGGCGGACGATGTCCTCCTCCGTCATGCAGAGATACTGGATGCAGGCCTCGCCGGAGGCCTGCATGCCCCGGCCGCGATAGATGTCGGCGAGGTCGAAGCCCGAGGCGAGCGAGGAATGCGCGATGTGGACATGCGCGCCCGTCGCCAGCCCGAACTCGAAGATCGTGACGTTGGCGAGGTTCTCGGCCAGCGGCGGCCGGGTGCGGCAGTGCATGATCGGGTCGGTCCGGCCGGCGGCGAGCGCGCCGGCCGTCAGCCGCTCGACGAGCTCCTGGTCCTCGTTGTGGACCGCGACCATCAGCCCCGTCTCGGCGATGAAGCCGAAGGCCTTCTCCATCTCGATGTGGTCGATGCGCGGGAAGCGCACCGCGTCGTATTCATAGGTGGAGAGCTTGAACGCCGAGGCGCCGGCCTCGGCGAGGCCGAGGATCGCGCCGGTGCCGCCCTGCTTGGTGATCGTGCCGTAGAGCGCCACGTCGACATGCGCCGTCGCCTCCACCACCGCCACCTTCTCGCGGAAGATGCCGGCATCCGTCACCGGGCGGGGAATGTCGTAGGGCATGTCGCAGACGGTGGTGACGCCGCCCGCTGCGGCCGAGCGCGTCGCATGCTCGATGCCCGGCCAGCCCATGGCCGAGGAGGTGTGCATGTGGCCATCGACGAGGCCGGGGAACACGAGCCTGCCGCGATGGTCCGACACCGCCCGCGCGGCCGGCGGCTCGCCCTGTCCGATCGCGGCGATGCGGCCCCCGCGGACGGCGACGAACCCGTCCGCGAGCACCGTGTCGGAGGTGACGACGTCGCCGCGAACGATCCGGTCGAAGGTGGCGTCGGGCGATGCGGTCATCGGTGCTCTGTCTCCTCGGCTTGGGTCGTTCGCTTGCGCGCGCGCGAGCGGCGGGTCTAGGAAGGCTCGCCAGTCAAGAACGCAACACCGCGGCGATCAAGGGTGCTTCCGCCCGCCGCCGGCCGCGTGCGCCCGAGGAGGAGAGAAGGCACCGATGAAGCTCCATTCCGTCCGCGTCCACCCGTCGAAGGACCTCCTGCCGCGCGAGGAGCAGCTCGCGTGGAAGATCGCCGGCGTGGCGGCAGACAAGGTGGCCGTGCAGAAGGACGTGGCGGAGATGATCGTCAACCGGATCATCGACAACGCCGCCGTCGCGATCGCCGCGATCAACCGCCGCCCGGTGGTCTCGGCGCGGATGATGGCGCTCGCGCACCCGAGGAAGGGGGGGGCGACGGTGTTCGGCGTGCCGGCGGCGACCACGGTCAGCCCCGAATGGGCCGCCTGGGCCAACGGCACGGCGGTGCGCGAGCTCGACTTCCACGACACGTTCCTGGCCGCGGATTATTCGCACCCCGGCGACAACATCCCCCCCGTGCTCGCGGTCGGCCAGACGATGGGACGGTCGGGGCGCGACCTGATCCGGGGCCTCGCCACCGCCTACGAGATCCACATCGACCTCGTGAAGGGCATCTGCCTGCACCGGCACAAGATCGACCACATCGCCCATCTCTGCCCCGCCGCTGCGGCCGGCATCGGCACGCTGCTCGGGCTCAGGCAGGAGGTGATCTTCCAGGCGGTGCAGCAGGCGGTGCATGTGAGCTTCTCGACGCGCCAGAGCCGCAAGGGCGAGATCTCCTCCTGGAAGGCCTTCGCGCCCGCGCATGCGGGCAAGCTCGCGGTCGAGGCGGTCGACCGCGCGATGCGGGGCGAGGGCGCTCCCAACCCGATCTACGAGGGCGAGGACAGCGTGATCGCCTGGATGCTCGCCGGCCGCGAGGACCGCAGCCACGAGTACCATGTGCCGCTTCCAGAGCCAGGCGAGCCGAAGCGGGCGATCCTCGAGAGCTACACCAAGGAGCACAGCGCCGAGTACCAGAGCCAGGCGCTGATCGACCTCGCCTTCCGCATGCGCGAGAGGATCGAGGACTTCTCCGCCATCGAGAAGATCGTCATCCACACCTCGCACCACACGCATTACGTGATCGGCACCGGCGCCAACGACCCGCAGAAGATGGACCCGAACGCCTCGCGCGAGACGCTCGACCACTCGATCATGTACATCTTCGCGGTCGCGCTCGAGGACGGGCGGTGGCACCACGTCGACAGCTACACGCCGCGCCGCGCGAGGCGGCCCTCCACCGTCGCGCTCTGGCACAAGATCGAGACGACCGAGGATCCGGAGTGGACGCGCCGCTACCACTCCGACGACCCGAACGAGAAGGCGTTCGGCGCCCGGGTGGAGATCCTGTTCAAGGACGGCACGACGCTCGTCGACGAGATGGCGGTCGCCAACGCCCACAGCCTCGGTGCGAGGCCCTTCGCGCGGCCCGACTACATCCGCAAGTTCCAGACGCTGACGGACGGGATCATCACCACGCGCGAGGCGAACCGCTTCCTCGCCGACGTGCAGGACCTCGCCGCCATCCCGGCCGGCGGGCTCTCGGTGCTCAACGTCGCCGTGCCGCCGAAGGCGCTGACGCTCGCGCCGGGGAAGGGGATCTTCGACGCCCCGCCGGCGGCGAAGCCGGAGGCGCGCGCGAAGCGCGAGGTGCGCGCGGCCGCGCAGAAGGCGCGCACGGTGGCGCGCAAGAAGGGCAGGGCCACCAAGAAGGCCGTGCGGGCGCCGGCGAAGGCCGCGGCGAAGCGGCCGCTCGTGCCGGCCATCGGCAAGCGCAGGACGTGAGCGGGCAAGAGGAGGCGAACGCGCCATGAACCAGATCGCGCACCCCGAGGTGCACAAGGGCCTCGCCGGCGTGGTGGCAGACGTCACCGCCGTCTCGAAGGTGATGCCTGAATCGAACTCGCTCACCTATCGCGGCTATCCGGTGCAGGACCTCGCCGACCAGTGCCGCTTCGAGGAGGTCGCCCACCTGCTGCTGGAGGGCGAGCTGCCGACGCGGAAGCAGCTCAACGCCTTCCGCAGGGCCGAAGCCGCCGAGCGCGGCATCTCCCGCGCGCTCGTGCGCGTGATCGAGGAGTTCCCCCGAAAGGCCCACCCGATGGACGCGACGCGCACGGCCGTCTCGTTCATGGGGATGGAGGACCCAGAGGGCCAGGACACCTCGGTGGAGGCGACGCGGCGCAAGGCGCTCCGCCTCTATGCCAAGATCCCGACGGCGATCGCGGCGATCGCGCGCATCCGCAAGGGGCTGCGCCCGATCCGGCCGAAGGCGGAGCTCGGCTTCTCGGAGAACATCTTCCACATGTTCTTCGGCAAGGTGCCGGAGCCCGCCATCGTCAAGGCGTTCGACGCCTCGATGACGCTCTACGCCGAGCACAGCTTCAACGCCTCGACCTTCACCGCGCGGACGGTGACGAGCACGCAGGCCGACCTCCATGCCGCCATCACCGCCGGCATCGCGGCTCTGAAGGGGCCGCTGCACGGCGGCGCCAACGAGGCGGTGATGCACATGCTGAAGGAGGTCGGAACGCCCGCGAGGGCGCGCGGCTGGATCGACGACAAGCTCGAGCACCGCGCGCTGGTGATGGGCTTCGGCCACCGCGTCTACCGTTCGGGCGACAGCCGCGTGCCAACGATGGCGAAGTACCGCGACCAGGTGGCGAAGCTGCGCGGTGGGGAGACGTGGCTCGAGATCAGCCGCATCCTCGCCGAGGAGATGCTCGCGAAGAAGGGCATCCACCCCAATCTCGATTTCCCGGCCGGCCCCACCTACTACATGATGGGATTCGAGATCGACTTCTTCACGCCGCTCTTCGTGGCGAGCCGCATCACCGGGTGGGCCGCGCACGTGCTCGAGCAGATGCAGGACAACCGGCTCATCCGTCCGCTCTCCGAGTATGTCGGCGAGGCGGAGCGCACGGTGGTGCCGATCCGCGCGCGGGCCTGACACCCCGGGCACGAGGGTTCGACCCTTGTGCGGAGGGCATGCGCGCGGGGCTGGTGGGGCGGCCGCGCGCGAGGCTGGCGGAGGGCCCGGGGATGGGCGTGTTCCTGGTGCGCGACGGCGTGGCCGCCACCACCTCGGTCACCTCCGACATCCTCGAGAGCATCACCCGCGACACGGTGATCACGCTGCTCGATGAGGCCCTCGGCGTGCGCGTCGAGGAACGCGAGGTCGACCGCACCGAGCTCTCCGCCGCCTGCGCGGTGTTCTTCCGCGGCACCTTGGGAGATCACGCCGGCGATCCCGGTCGATCGCCTCGCCGTCGGCGATGGTCGCGTCGGCGCGCTCGCGCGTCGCCTGCAGGATCCGTGCGTCGTAGTGGCGAGGGGCACGGCCTCGGCGCGACAAGCGTGGCGCGCGCCCGCGCTCGCGCGCAGCGGAACGACGCGCGCGGCGGAGTGAGCGCGCGGAGGAGTCACCTTCGCATGCGTCGGCGCGCCGCATTCCTGCCACCGCGCAACCATCATCGGAGCGCGTCGCATGTGCGCGATGCGAAATCGCGCACGAAATGCGTCTCTGCGATGTCGTTTTTGTTGACACGCTTCCGCACCACACGCATAGCGTGATGTTGCGGAAGCAGATGCATTCCGATTCGCGCTCGCGATCGCTGCATCACGGTGCTCCGCGCAGGGAAGGACGGTCCATGGACCGCATGCTCGTCGGAGCCGCTCCCGCGGTGACGACATCCCCGGAGAAGCCGGAGGCGGGACGTCGTTTCCCGTCCGTGATGCTTTCGGGCATCGCGGCGGGGCCGTCGCGCGCGAGGCAGCTCCGGTTCCCCGTTGCCCAGGCGGCCCGCTGGCGCCGCCGCGGCGAACCCGTGCAGCGGGGAAGGGCATGCCGTTCCGTGGCCTCATCGAGAAGGAGTTTGTGCACGTGACCATCACGAAGGTCGTGCCGGCGGCGGTCGAAGCCATCCGTGCGGCAGAGGAGTCGGTCGCCGGCGAGGGCCGCGCGCAGCCGATGGCGATGCGGGCCGCCGTCAAGAAGGCGGCCCCGAAGCGCAAGCCCGCGGCGAAGAAGCCCGCGGCGGCGAAGAAGCCGGCGGCGAAGAAGGCTGCGCCGAAGCGCGCAGCGGCGGCGAAGAAGGCAGCGCCGAAGCGTGCAGCGGCGGCGAAGAAGCCGGCGGCAAAGAAGGCCGCGCCGAAGCGCGCAGCGGCGGCGAAGAAGCCGGCGGCGAAGAAGGCCGCGCCGAAGAAGCCCGCGGCGAAGAAGCCCGCGGCGCGTCGCCCGCGCAAGGCCGCCGCTCCGGCGCCGGCCCCCGAGGCGCCGACCACCTGAGACGCGTCCCGACACGCCCGGGTCGGGACGTCACGATGAGCGCGCCGGCGGGCCTCCCGCCGGCGCGTTTCGTTTGCCCGCTCAGCCGAAGCTGGCGAGCAGGTCGTCGACCTGCGCGGGCGTCAGCAGGCGCGTGTTCTCCCGCCGCAGCAGCATGTGGAGCTTCGCCGCCTCCTCGAGTTCCTCGGCCGCGTTGACGGCATCGGCGAGCGTGGGCCCCGACACGACCGGACCGTGGTTGGCGAGCAGCACCGCGCGCGCGCCACGCGCGGCTTCGGCGATCGCCGGTTCCATCGCCGGGTCGCCGGGCCGGTAGTAGGGAACGAGCGGCAGCGTCCGCCCGATGCGCATGACGAAGTATGGCGTCAGCGGCGGGATGGGGTTTGCCGCATCGACATCGGCGAGGCAGGTGACGGCGGTGGCCCAGGTGGAGTGCAGATGCACCACCGCGCCCGCGTCCGGCCGCGCCGCATAGAAGGCGCGGTGCATGAACACCTCCTTCGACGGCCTGTCCCCGCCCGCATGCGCGAAGCCGGCGTCGAGCTTCGCGATCCGCGCCGGGTCGAGCCGGCCGAGGCAGGAATTGGTCGGCGTGATCAGGTAGCCGTCCGGAAGCCGCACCGAGATGTTGCCCGCGCTGCCGACAGAGAAGCCGCGCGCGAACAGCGAGGCGGCGAGCGCGGCCATCTCCTCGCGCGCCGCAGCCTCCGCCGGCGTCACGACACCGGCTCCAGCATGTCGAAGGCCTTGAGGAAGAAGTCGCGCGCGCCGAAGTTGCCGCTCTTCAGCGCGAGCAGCAGCGGCGCCGCGCCGCCTTCAGCGCGTGTCCAGGGAACGCCCGGGTCGATCTCTGGGCCGATGCGGAGCCGCGTGATCCCGAGGCGCTGCACCACCGCGCCCGAGGTCTCGCCGCCGGCCACGACCAGGCGCCGCACCCCGCGCTCGACCAGCCCGGCGGCGATCGCGGAGAGCGCCCGCTCGACCAGCGCGCCGGCTGCCTCGCGCCCGAGCCTCTCCTGAAGCCGAGCGACCCGGTCGGGCGCGGCGGAGGCGGCGATCACGATCGGCCGCCCGCCGAGCCGCCCCTCCGCCCAGGCGAGCGCGCGGGCGGCGAGCGCCACCGCATCGGGCTCGGCCATCGGGTCGAGCTCGAGCGTCGGCACGTGGTCGCGGGCGAGCCCGATCTGGCCGAGCGTGGCGCGCGAGCACGATCCGGCGAGCACCGCGGCGTGGCCCTCCGGGACGTCGAGCCGGTCGGCGCCGCAGCCCGCCGGCAGGCGGCCGGCGCGGCGGAAGTTCTCCGGCAGGCCCATCGCGATGCCGGAGCCGCCGACCAGGAGGGGCAGATCGGATGCGGCGGCGCCGAGCGCCATCAGGTGCGCGTCCGACACCGCATCGACGATCGCGTAGCGCTGGCCGCGCTCGCGCAGCGTCATGAGCGCGCGTCGCACCGCCTCCGGCCCCTGCTCGACGGTCGCGAAGGGCACGAGCCCGACCGTGCCGGTGCTCTGCCGCCCCAGCACGCGCACGAGATTCGCGTCCGTCATCGGCGTCAGCGGGTGGTGCTCCATGCCGCTCTCGTTCAAGAGCGCGCTGCCGACGAAGAGGTGACCCTGGTAGACGGTGCGGCCGTTCGTCGGGAAGGCAGGACACACGGGCGCGAAGGGCGCATCGAGCGCCGCGAGCAGCGCATCCGCCACCGGGCCGATGTTGCCGGCATCGGTGCTGTCGAAGGTCGAGCACACCTTGAAGATGACCTGGCCCGCGCCGGCTGCCCGCAGCCAGGCGAGCGCGGCGAGGCTCTCCGCCACCGCCTTGCCCGCCGGCGCGGTGCGCGACTTCAGCGCGACGACGACCGCATCGGCGTCCGGCGCCGCCGTGCCGGGCTCCGGGACGCCGATCATCTGCACGGTGCGCATACCGCCCCTGACCAGCGTGTTGGCGAGGTCGGTCGCGCCGGTGAAGTCGTCCGCGACGGCGCCGAGCAGGATCGGCATGGCGTCAGTCCTTTCCCGGGAGTGCGAGCAGGTCGCGGTGGCCGATGACGAGCGAGAGGCGGCCGGCGCCGATGGCGCGCAGCCGCGCCGCCTGCCACGCCGTGATCCTCGGCGCGGCCCTGGGCAGGGCCTCCGCCGCGGCGCCGGCATGCCCCGCAACCATGTCGGCGAGCATGGTGGTCGCGATGCGAGGGATCAGCCAGTCGCTCGCCGCGGTCGCGACCGCGAACCCGTGCTCGCGCAGGAGCCGCGCGAGCATCGCCGGTGCCGCCTGCCCCATCGCCGGCCCGAAGCCCTTGTCGCGCCGCATGTGCCGGGCGAAGCCGGCCGCCACGAGCCTGTCGCCGGCAGCGGGCGGGAGGAAGCGGTCGCGGCCGTCGACGGTCAGGCAGGCGAGGAAGGGAACTGAGAGCCGCTCGGCGAAGCCGCGCGCCCAGCCCGCCGAGACGAGGTCCATCAGTGCCGAGCACACGACGGCGTCCTGTCCAGCGAGCGGCAGCGCGTCGGGGTCCGAGCCGAAATCGGCGACGCGGCCCTCGATCCGCCAGGCGCCTCCGGGCGCATGCACGATCAGCGCGCCGGACGGCGCGGTGACCTTCCAGCCCCGCCGCTCGGCCCAGGCGGCGGTGCGCTCGAAGCCGTGCTCGAGAAGCGCCGCGTCGGCGTCGAGCATGGTCCAGGCCTGAGCGCGGCCGATGCGCGGGGCGAGCCAGCGGAACAGCGAGCCCGCCCCGGCGCCGAGCTCGAGCAGGCGCGGCCGCGCGGGCAGGGACGCGGCGAGGCGCTGGGCGAGCGCTGCCGAGCGCGCGCGCGCATCGAAGGGCTCGCGCCGTGCGAGCCAGTCCGCGCTGAAGCCCTCGCTCATGCCGGTCTACCCGTGAGCGCCTGCGCGAAGGCATCGGCCTGCTGCTCCCAATTCGGAAGCCGTTGGCCGGCGGCGTAGGCGTGCTCGGCCATGCGGCGTCGCAGCTCGCCGTCGAAGACGAGCCGCCGCATCGCCCGCGAGAGCGCGGTCCAGTCTCCCGGCGGCACGATCACCGACGCCTCGGCCGGCGCGAGCTCCGCCACCGCGCCACCGGCGGTGAGCGCGACCGGGACGCCACGCTTCAGCGCCTCGGCCACCGCCATGCCGTAGCCTTCGTACCAGGTGGCGAGCGCGAAGAGATCGGTCCCGGCCCAGAGCGATGCGAGCGTGGCATCGTCGACCTCGCCGGCGAAGGTGACGCGACCGGCGATGCCGAGTTCCCCGGCGAGCGCGGCGAGCCCGCTCGCGTGCACCGGATCGCGGTCGAGCGAGCCCACGATGGTGAGCGACCAGGCGAGGTCGGAGAGTCGGCCGAGCGCGCGCAAGAGCAGGTCATGGCCCTTGCGCGGCACGGCGGCGCCGACCGAGAGGATGGCGCATCCGGCGGCGCGGCTGCCCTCGGCGCGCGGCGCCTCGTCGGTGCCCGGCTCGACGACGGCGATCCGGGCCTCGGCGACGCCGAGGGCGGCGAGCTGCCGCGCCGTGGTGCGGCTCGTCGCGATCGCGCGCGCGAGCACGGGCAGCACCGCAGCCTCCTTCTCGCGCAGGAGCGCCGCCTCCGCATCCGAGAAGCCGGTCTCGAGCGGCGTCGGATGGTGGATCAGGCCTGCGGCGCCGGCGGTCTCGACGGCATCCGCGAAGCGGGCGAAGGCGGGAAGGGCGAGGCCGTCGATCAGCATCGTCTCGTCGTCGGGACGCTCGGCCAGCGCCTGCCAGGCGGCGGCCTCCGCGGCGGCGTCGGGCAGCGGGAAACGCCCGGCGAGCTCGATCACCCGCACCGCATGGCCACGCGCGACCAGTCCGGCGACGATCCGCCGGTCATAGGCATAGCCGCCGCTGACGGCGGTGAACGGCGCGGGAACGACCAGGGCGAGCTTCATCCGGGCATCACCCCACCGGCCCTTCGAAGGCCGCCCACGCGACCGGGCTCTCGCGCAGCACGACCTTGAGGCCGGTGATCCGCCTCCCGCTCGCGCCGAGCCGCCCCTCGCCGAGCGCGGCGGCGAGCAGCGCATGCACATGCGCGGCCATGAACTCGGTGGTGGTGTTCCGTCCCGCGAACTGCGGCAGAGCGTCGAGGTTGTCGTAGTCGAAGCTGTCGAGCGCGCGGCGAAGCTCTGCGCGCGCGAGCCCGATGTCGATCACGAGCCCGTCCTGGTCGAGCGAGGGCACGCGGAACTCCGCCTCCACCGCATAGGTGGCGCCGTGCAGCTTCTGCGCGGGGCCGAAGATCTCGCCCTTGAAGGAGTGGGCGATCATCACGTGGTCGCAGACGGTCAGGCTGAACACGGCGGGTCCTCACGCATCGGGGTGGTGGAGCACGACATGGCAGAGCACGCCGGGCGCGCCGGCGAGCCGCGCCATCGTCTCCGGAAGATCGGCGAAGGCCGAGGGCCCGTCCAGCAGCGCGTCGAGGCGCTGGTCGTCGAGCAGGGAGAGGGCGAGCGCCATGCGCTCGGCGTGGCTTCGCCTGCCGCGCATCGCGCCGCCGACATGCCCGACCTGGGAGGAGACGAGGCGGAGGCGGCGGCTGTGGAACGCCTCGCCGAGCGGCAGCGTCACCTCGCGGTCGCCGAACCACGACGCCTCGACGATGCGCGCCTCGAAGGCGGCGTGGGAGAGCGCGAACCGGAGGCCCGCAGGCGTGCCGGAGGCATGCACGATCAGATCGGCGTCCCGGGATGCGTGCCGGGATGCGTCCCCGGATGCGTCCCCGGATGCGTCCCCGGGCCCCTCCTCCGGTGCGGCGAAGGCGAGGCCGAGCGCGTCGGCCGCGCGCCGCTTGCCGCCGTCGGGGTCGATGACGGTCAGCGACACGCCGGGGATGCGCGCGAAGAGGTGCGCGGCGAGCAGGCCGACCACGCCCGCGCCCACCACGAGCACGCGTTCGCCGGGAAGCGCTGCGGCGTCCCAGGCGACGTTGAGCGCCGTCTCCATGTTGGCGGCGAGCACGGCGCGGCGCGTCGGCACCCTGTCAGGCACCGGCGTGAGCATCGCGGCGGGGGCGAGGAAGCGGGTCTGGTGCGGGGCGAGGCAGAAGACGCGCCGGCCGAGGAGCGCATCCGGCCCCTCGCGCACGAGGCCGACGGCGCTGTAGCCGTACTTCACGGGGAAGCCGAACGCGCCCTCCTGCATCGGGCAGCGCATCGCCGCGTGCTGGCTCTCCGGAACGCGCCCCGAGAACACGAGGCTCTCCGTCCCGCGCGAGATGCCGGTCGCGAGCGTCTCGACCACCGCCTCGCCGGGATGCGGCGCGCGCAGCGTCTCGGCACGGATCTCGCCCCGCCCGGGCGCGACCACCCAGAAGGCCCGCGCCTCGCTCATCGCGCGCAGGCGGGCCGCGCGCGGCCGATCGCGAGATCGAACAGCGTGTCGGCGCCGAGCGCGTAGGCGCGCGCCGGCGCCCGCACGCCGTCCTCCGGCCTCGACGCCTCGGGAAGCACGAGGGCGGGAAGGCCAGAGCCGAGCAGGAGCGGCGCGACCGCGACATGCAGCCGGTCGATCAGCCCCGCGGCGAGGAAGCGGCCGACGGTGACGCCGCCCCCCTCGACGAAGACATGCGTCAGCCCCCGCATGCGAAGCCGGTGCAGCAGCATGGCGAGGTCGAGCCCGCCCGCCCGGTCGCGCGGCAGGCGCATCACCTCCGCCTCGCCGAGCCGGTCGGGCCCGGGCATGTCGGCCGCACAGGCGAGGATCGTCGGCGGCCCGCCCGAGAACACCCGCCGCGCGGGCGCAAGGCGCCGATCGCGGTCGAGCACGACGCGGACGGGGCTCTCCCCGGGGACAAGCCGCGTGGTGAGCTGCGGATCATCCGCCGCGACCGTGCCGGCGCCGACGACGATCGCCTGGTGCAGCGCCCGCAGCCGGTGCGTATGCAGGATGTCCTCGCGGTCGCTGATCCACTGCGAGACGCCCGAGCGCGTGGCGATGCGGCCGTCGAGGCTCTGCGCGAGATGGGCGGTCACCCACACGCCGTCGGGCGCGACGGCCGGGCCGGTCAGCGGCCCGAGCAGGGCGGCGAGCGTGGCCGCTGCCTCGCTGGACGGCTCGGGCAGGTCGCCCCCGCTTCCTCGAGGGGTGCCGCCGCCGCACCGCCGCGCGCGCAGGGCGCGCCACATCGCCGCGGCGTCGGCGGTCTCTCGCATCGCATCCATGCGGGGCTTCTACCGCCCGACGGTTCCGGGCGGAAGCAGCGCGAGGATCGCCTCCGCGGCGAGGCCGGAGGCGAGCGGCAGCCAGAAGCCGGTGGCGAGCCTGAGCATGACGAAGCGCCAGCCCATCAGCGGCGCCTCCCAGACGATGACGCGATTGACCGCGAGCACCGACCACGCCGAGATCAGCGTCACCATCTGCGCCGGCCCCGCGCCGCTCGACCAGAGCGCCAGCACGATCGGGAAGGAGACGAAGGGGCCGCCGGGGATGAACGCGCCGACCACGGTCGCGACGAGATGCCCCCTCAGCCCCGTCTCCGGCCCGAGCAGAAGCGCCGCGAACCGCTCGGGCACGAGCACGCTGAGGAAGCCCGCCATCGGCAGCGCGAGCAGCATGAGCGGAAGCACGGCCTTCAGCGTGTCGATCGCGAAGCGCCCGCCTGCCGCCACCGCCGCGCGGTCCCGCCGCCAGAGGGCCGCGGCCGCGGCTGCGGCGAGCAGCCAGATGGCGATGCCCGTCGCGGTCACGCCGTCCAGCCCGGCAGCCTGCGCGCGAGCAGGCCCGCGACGAGCGGCAGCGGCAGCGAGGCGACGAAGCGAAGCGCAGCGAACTCCGGCCCGAGGATCGGCACCTCCCAGACGAGGATCCGCTGGAACCCGTTCAGCGACCAGGCGGTGACATAGGCGATCAGGGCGCCCCGGTCCGCCCCGCCGGCGGCGAGCGCGAGCACGAGCGGGAAGGCTGCCATGGGCCCGCCCGGCGTCGCCGCCCCGGCAAGGGTGGCGATGGCGAGGCCGCTGAGACCGCTCTCGGCGCCGAGCCAGCGCGCGATCGTCTCCTTCGCGACGCCCGCCTGCACGAAGCCCGCGAGGAGCAGCGCCGCGCCGAGCACGGGAAGGATGGTGAGGAAGAGGCCCCAGGCGACCGCCAGCGCCTGCGCCACGCCGTCGCTTCCCTTGATCGCCCAGCACGCGAGGCCGCTCGCGGCGGAGAGCGAAGCGACGACGAGGATGCTCGTTCTGCCGGCAGCCTTGCGGCCGGGCGCGGTTGGTCCGGGGGGCATGGATGGGCGTGACCATGCGCCGGTCGCGCCAGCGGGGCAATCGTTGCCATGAAGCCGGAACGATGCCCCCGAGGGCGCTCAGGCGTTGGCGGCGAAGCCCATCGGTGCGGGCGGCACCGCGTGCCCAGGCGCGGCGGCCGCAGCGGCGTAGAGCGCGGGCTTCGGCGCGGCTGCGGCGGCGAGCGTCCGCACCACAGCGTCCTGCGCGGCGAGCGCGCGCTCGAGCATGCGCCGGTTCGCGGCGGCGAGGTCGGCCAGCCGCGTGGAGAGCGCGGCAAGCGCCTCGCGCTCGCTGCCCTCGGCCCGGCTGCCTGCCTTCCGCACGGCCGCCTCGGCCGCACCGAAGGCCTCGACGGCCCGCCGCTTCTCCGGAGCGATCATCGCCGCCGTGGCGAGGTCGAACTCAGAGAGCGCGCGGTTCTCCGCCACGAGCAGCTCGGAGAGCCGCACGCCGGCGGCGATCAGGGCCTGGAGCATGGTCGTCTCCCTTCGCTGGTCCCGCTCATCCGTCCCGCGCGGGCGCCGGCCGTGGCTCTGCCCCCGCGCGCTCCTGCGCGGCGAGCATGTGGCGGAACACCGCCTCGCCGATGCCGAGGCCCCCGTTCGCCGCGGTGATCCTCGCGTACTCGTTGACGAGCATCGGCGCCCAGGCCGCCTCGCCCTTGCCGCCGCCGCCGAAGCCGCGCCCCTTGGCGATGCCCTCGAACATCGGCTGGAACAGCGCGCCGAGCGCCATCGCCTCGAAGTCCTGCGCCGCCTTGCGCAGGCTCGCGCTGTCGGTGCCCGGGCGGCGAAGCTCCGGCGCGGGGCGGAGGGCGGCCTCGGCGGCCGGGTTCGTGCGGAGCTCCATCTCACATGATCTCCAGTTCTGCCTGCAGCGCGCCGGCGGCCTTGATGGCCTGCAGGATCTGGATCATCTCGCGCGGGCCGACGCCGAGGGCGTTGAGGCTGCGCACCAGGTCCTGCAGCGTCACGTTGGCGGGCACGATGCCGAGGCGACGGTTCTGGTTCTCCTGAACCTCGATCTCGGTGCGCGGCACCACCACGGTCTCGCCCTGGCCGAACGGGTTGGGCTGGCTCACCTGCGGCGTCTCGGTGATGCGGATCGTCAGGTTGCCCTGGGCGATCGCCACCGTGCTCACCCGCACGTTCGCGCCCATGACGATGATCCCGTTCGCCTCGTCGATGATGACGCGCGCGGTCTGGTCAGGGCTGACGCGGAGCTGCTCGATGTCGGTGACGAAGCCGACGAGGTCCTGCGCGGCGCGGCCGGAGGTGACGTTGATGGCGACGGTTCCCGGATCGGTCGCGAACGCGATCGGCTCGCGCGCGAAGCGGTTGATCGCCTCGGCGACGCGCCTTGCGGTCGTGAAGTCGGGGTTGCGGAGCGTGAGCCTGAGCACGGCGGTGCGGCCGAAGGCGAACGGCACCTCGCGCTCGATGGTCGCGCCGGAGACGATGCGGCCCGCCGTCGGCACGCCTCTGGTGATGCTCTGCGCCGCACCGCGGGCGGCGATCGCGCCGGTCGCGAGCTGCCCCTGCGCCACCGCATAGACCTCGCCATCGGCGCCGAGCAGCGGCGTGACGAGCAGCGTGCCGCCGGTGAGGTTGGTCGCGTCCCCCATCGCCGCGACATGGACGTCGATCCGCGAGCCGGTGCGGGAGAAGCCTGGCAGGGTGGCCGTCACCATCACCGCGGCGACGTTCTTGGTATCGAGCCGCGCCTCCTGGTCGCGCACGTTCACGCCGAGGCGCTCGAGCATGCCGATCAGGCTCTGGCGCGTGAACGGGGCGGCGGCCAGCCGGTCACCGGTGCCGTTGAGGCCGACCACGAGCCCGTAGCCGACGAGCTGGTTCTCGCGCACGCCCTCGATGTCGGCGATGTCCTTGATCCGCACCTGCGCCGCGGCGGGAAGCGTGGAGAGGGCGATGGCGATGAGCGTCAGGGCGAGGCGGCGCATCGGGCTCACATGCGGTTGGGCCGGTGGTCTCGGCGCGAGGGTCGCAACCGCCGTGCCAGGGCGGAGGCGAGGGAATCCGGGGCGTCCGACATGGCCCGGGCAGCGCGCGACCCGGCAAAACCTGCCGATTGCAGACGAAGCTGCCGACCGGCACAGTCACGCGTGGCGGGGGCCGTTGCGGAGGTGGACGATGGTGAAGATCACGGGCTACGGGCCGATCGCGACGCCGGGCCGCTCGGGCAGGGCCGGCGCGGCGCAGGGGCGCTTCCGCCTGCCTTCGGGGGCCGCAGCGGGCGCGGCCTCGGAGTCGCGCGAGGCCGGCGCGGCGGAAGGCGTGACGATCGCGGCCTCCCTGATCGCCCTGCAGGAGACCATGCTCGCCGCCGAGCGCGACCGGGAGGCGCGCGCGCGGGCCGACCGGATGCTCGACGAGCTCGCCGTGCTGCAGCAGGCCATGCTCGGCGGGCGGCTCCCCGTCGCGCGGCTCGAGCACCTCGCCGCGCTTGCCGACCAACCTGGCCTCGCGGCGGACGGGCGGCTGGCCGAGATCGTCGGGGCGGTGAGCCTTCGGGCGCGGGTGGAGCTTGCGCGCCTCGAGGTCGCGGCAGCGCAGCGGGCGGTCTCCGGGAGCTGACGGCACGAGCGGCGCCATCCCGCCGGACGCTTTGCTGAAACCATTCTGTCTCAATGGTTTGCTGCCCCATTTGGAGGCTTGGCGGCACTGGGTCTCGCAAGTATAGTCCGGCCGCCTTTCGACCCCGGGTCGCGAAGCGGGGCGGCGGGCCAAGGGCCGTATGCCTGCACCCAGGGGACGTGACATGATCGTGACTCTGCCGCCCGACTATCGGCCCTCCGACGCCGAAGAGTTCATGAACCCACAGCAGCTCGAGTATTTCCGGCGCAAGCTGCTCGCGTGGCGTGCCGAGCTCCTGAAGGAGGCAGACGAGACGCTCGCAAGCCTCCAGGCTGGAGGGATGCAGGAGCCCGACCTGACCGACCGTGCCTCCGCCGAGACCGACCGCGCCCTCGAGCTTCGCACACGCGATCGGGCGCGAAAGCTGATCGCCAAGATCGACCAGGCGCTGGAGCGGATCGAGAACGGCACCTATGGCTACTGCGAGGAGACGGGCGAGCCGATCAGCCTCCGCCGGCTCGAGGCCCGGCCGATCGCGACGCTCTCGATCGAGGCGCAGGAGCGTCACGAACGCATGGAGCGCACGCACCGGGACGACTGAGCGGGGCCGGACCATCGCGTGGGGCGTTTGCCTCCCGCCCTGTGTTCGGCTACCTAAGGCGCCACGGACCCGTAGCTCAGCTGGATAGAGCGCTGCCCTCCGAAGGCAGAGGTCGTGCGTTCGAATCGCGCCGGGTCCGCCAATTTTTCAATGACTTAGCGGATGTCTCGACCGGCCCCCTGAAGGCCTAGGTAACACATAGGTAACAGCGCGAGGGGGGAGGAAGGCGGCGCGCGCGCAGACAGAGAGCGCAGCCTCGCCGAGCCGCTCCCGCACCCGCCCAAACGCTGCGGCAAGGTCCGTCGCGTCGTAGCCGTATCGCGTCATGTGCGGCTCACCTTCGCCGCACCCCGCCGCGTCGCCAAGACATAGCGCGGGCGGGGCGGCCAGGCGAACCAGCCCTCCGCCGAGCGCGTCAGAAACTGACATGCCCCTACGCGCCCCTACGAAGCCCGTAGAGCGGCCTTCGCCCTCGCCTATGAAGTAGCGCCCCTCAGAACGCATCCACGGGGCCTCCCTACGGGCGCGCGCGAGTCGGCGGGGTCAGTCCCCGCCGGCCGACTCGGCCTTCTCCGACTGCGACTCGCGCGCGATTGCATTCACAACCAGCGACCGGCCGTCCGGGCCGTAGAGCGCGTCCCAGGCCACCTCCCCACGCCACGCTTCCGGGGCTGGCAACGAAATCTCCGGGCCGCCGGCTTGCTCGATCCCAGCGGCCGTCAGCAGCACGATAAGGTCGCCGGCCCGCTCGGCAGTAGCTCGGTCGATCCCCAGTTCGGCGAGCACGAGGACCACAGAGGGCGCCACCTCGCGCACCGCGCCCTTCGCGCCCTGCCGGAGCACGGCCCCAATTAGGCGGTCCTGTTCGCTTTTCGTCAGAATGGCGAAGGAAAGCGCGTCATCCGCCCACGCCTCGGCCAGACGGA
>Ga0272446_1002576_pt1 | contig 24407 bp, 23 predicted proteins | sample YNPCB0061_FD_194587 | JGI IMG/M metagenome (GOLD analysis project Ga0272446, IMG submission 194587) | Hot spring microbial mat communities from Yellowstone National Park, WY, United States - YNP-CB-006-1 | ecosystem: Environmental > Aquatic > Thermal springs > Hot (42-90C) > Sediment | place...
ATCACCCCGCTCCGGGGTCTCTCGTCTCGGCATCTCGGAAGCATCCATCCTCGGGTGTCCTTCGACAAATGGATGTCCAAGGAAAAGAGGGCCAGCTCACTCGCGCAAGCAGCCCATCCCGCACGACGCGGCGCTCTACCGACAGCGACATCGCATCGAGAACATGTTCGGCAGGCTCAAGGACTGGCGGCGCATCGCCATGCGCTACGACCGATGCGCTCACACCTTCTTCGCAGCCATCACCCTCGCCGCAACCGTCACCTTCTGGCTCGGTCAGCCAGTCCTGAGCCTAGAGGCACTTCATTTCGAAATCTTTACTTGATGACGCCGCCGAGTGGGCGGGACTTCTCTCCCGTCATCTCCCAGCGGAGGTCGTTGCTTGACCTCTTGAGGTCGTCGCTTCCAGGCCGCTGCCCCAGCGCGCGTCGAAGATGGCGCCCGAGGGACGATGTCGCAGTTGATCTGGGCGAAGCAGAGAAGCGGATCACCGAACCGTTTCGCAGCGCTGCGGCTGGCAGTCGCCTGGGACGGCTGCGGGCAGGAGACCGGCGGCTACCGAATGCGATCCTGTTCGTGGCACAGACCGTCACGCCCGCAGACGACCTGGCAAGCGGCATGGACAGAGCGGCCACCTGCGCCCCCGTCGCGCCACCTGCAGCGCGGAACGGGGGATCCAACAGGCCGCGGCCGAGGTGCTGGCCGAACCATCACGGGCTCTTCGGCACAGACTGACGGTTCAACCGCGCGCACAATCACGATGATGGAAAAGCGGGCGCGATGATGGAAAACTGGGCTCGATCAAGGGAAAATGATGATTGAACAGGGGGCTTGGTCACGCCAGCGGTAGGTCGCACTTCGGGCTGAGAACGAACACACAGGCTGTGCCAGCGCGCACGGCCTGTCCCGCGCTTCGCAGTCTCCGCCGCAAGGCCGCCGGGCTCGGCTCCCCGATCGCGTTGCACGCCTGCCTTGCCCTGTCACCGCCGGGTCGCGCTCGGCGATCTGGCCAAGCCAGAACTCTTGAAGCCAAGCCGAAGTGAGCCGCACGGCCGTGATCGCCGCCCGCGCCGCGGTCGCCGTCAGCCGCCACGCATCCTGTCTCCGCCCCTCCCCGCTCGCGCGGCCGGGAGAGTGGCGCGCACGCGGCGGAGGGTCCATGCTGGGGCGATGGACGATGCGATCCGCCTCTCCACCCATGACGCCGGCGCCCTGCGCTACGAGGTGCCGCTGCCGCCCGAGCGCCTGCCGGGCGTTGCCGGGCGCGACCTTCTCGCCGCGTGGGACGCCGCTCGGGAGGCGGCGGCCGCCGCCGCCTGGGGAGAGCCGCGCGCCGTCTCCTTCCGCCGCGCCGATGGAGGGAGCACCGTTCTCGTGATCGCCGACGAGGACGCCCGCTGCTGGGCTGCGGCAGTGGATGGAACGGTCGGCCTCTCCTCGCTCTACGGCATGGCGGTCTGCTTCCGCCTGCTCGCGCTCATCGAGGTGATGGCGACGGCGCCCTGGGCCCGCGGGCTGTTCGCGCTCGACCGCGACGGGGTGGAGATCCACCCTGCCCTGGTCGGCGCCGCAGCCTGCCTTCCCCTTGCAGCGGATGCGCGCTTCGATCATGCCACGCTGCGGGCGATGCTTGCCCAGGCCCTGCCCAACGCCACGTGACAGACGACCTCGCGAAGGCAACGCCCGCATGCGCACACCAACCGGCCTGCTTGTCCTCGTCCTGCTGATCGTGCTTGCGGCCTGCGCGCCGCGGCAGGACAACCGCAGCCCCGCCGAGATCGCCTGCGCCGCCCAGGCCGAGCAGGTGATGGCGGAACGTAACCGCGCCCGGAACCTTCGCCTCGAGGATGCCGGAGCGGCGAGCGCGCCGACCATCATCGCCGAGACGGACGTGGTGGCGCGCTTCGACCGCGACGCCGCCTTCGCCGAGCGCCAGCGCCTCACCCGCGAGTGCCTGCAGCGCGCCGAGGCAACCCGGCCCGGCCAGCCGACTGCGTCGCCGCCTCCCCAGGGCTGGTCCCGCCCACCGGCTCTCCTGCGCTGGTAGGCAAGCGGACGGCGATGCACGGACCGGCCGGCCAAGCTCAGCGGCGGCCGATGCCCATCGGCTCGAGCACGAGGACATAGGCCAGCATCACCGCCGCCACGGCCGCCGCCCAGATGAGCCCCCAGCGCAGGAGCGGCGCGTCGGAGGCGACGAGGCGCCGGGCGCGCGGCCAGAGCAGGACGAGCACTGCAGCGGTCGCCACCAGGCTGTAGATCTGCCACGCTTCCACCCCGTCCGCCCCCTCCTGCCGCGGGATCGCCCATGGATCCGACCCTCATCTTCCACGGCGCGGCCGGAACGGTCACGGGCAGTTGCCTGCGCCTCGTCGCGGGAGGGGCGGAGATCCTCGTCGACTGCGGCCTCTTCCAGGGCATCAAGACGATCAAGGCGCTGAACTGGCGCCCCTTCCCCTTCGACCCGAAGCGGATCGACGCGGTCGTGCTCACCCATGCGCATATCGACCATGCGGGGCTGATCCCGCGCCTGTTCCGGGAGGGCTTCGCCGGCCCCGTCTACGCCACCGCAGCGACCGTCGACCTTGCCGCCGTGCTGCTGCCCGACAGCGGCCACATCCAGGAGACCGAGGTCGAGCGGCTCAATCGCCGCAACGCCGCGCGCGGTTGCCCTGCCGTCGCGCCGATCTACACCCGCGCGGATGCTGAAGCCTCGCTCGCTCTGTTCCGCCCCGCCGCCTACGCGCAGTGGCTCGCACTGCCGGGGGGGATCGGCGCGAGGCTCTTGAACGCGGGCCACCTGCTCGGCTCGGCCTCGGTCGAGCTTCGCCTGCCGCGCGCCGAGGGCAGGGCCGCGCGGCTCTTGGTCTCGGGCGATCTCGGGCCCGGCCGCAAGCCCTTCGTCGATGACCCGGACGGACCGCACGACCTCGACTGGCTGGTGCTCGAGGCGACCTATGGCGACCGCGACCGCGACGACCCCTCGCCCGAGGCGCGGCGGGGCCTGCTCGCAGCGGAGGTGCGGGCGGCGCTCGCCGCAGGGGGCAATCTCGTGCTTCCGGCCTTCGCGGTCGAGCGCACGCAGGAGCTCCTGCACGATCTCGACCGCCTGATGGAACAGGGCGCCCTGCCCGCCGTGCCGGTGGTGATCGACAGCCCGCTCGCTCGGGAGGCGACCGTCACGTTCCGCGCCCACCTCAGGGAGCTTCCCGACCACACCGAAGCCCCGGAGAGCTTCCTCGCCGGCCCGAACATCCGCTTCATCAGGAGCGTCGAGGAGAGCAAGGCGCTGAACCGGGTCTCGGGCGGGATGATCATCCTCTCCGCCTCCGGCATGGCCGATGCCGGGCGCATACGCCACCACCTCCTGAACACGCTCTGGCGGCCGCAGGCGACGGTGCTGTTCACCGGCTACCAGGCGCCAGGCACGCTGGGGCGGCTGCTCGTCGACGGCGCGCGCGAGGTCACGATCATGGGGCAAGAGGTGGCGGTGCGCGCGCGAATCCGAACGCTTGACTGCTACTCCGGCCATGCCGATCGGCGCGACCTGCTCGCCTGGGTGGCGGCGCGGCAGCCGGTGCGGCAGGGGATCTTCCTGGTGCACGGCGAGGACGAGGCGCGGCAGTCGCTCGCTGCGGCGGTTGGCGAGTCCGGGGTGCCGGTGATCCTGCCGGAGCTCGACGCTGCCTATGCGCTGCCCGCGCAAGGCCCGGCACGGCCGCGCGGGGCCGCGCCGCGCGTACCGCCCGAGACGGCGCATGCCCGGTTCGATTGGCACAACGAGCGCGCGGCGCTCGCGCTCGCGCTGCGCCGGCGCCTCGAGGAGGCGACGGACGATGCGGCCCGCGCCGCCCTGCTCGCGCGCGTGCGCGCGGCACTGGAGGCGTGAGCGCCACAGGGCGCGAAGGCTGAAACCTGCCGGCAGGGACGCTGAAATCGCCCGGGTGTCCGGACAGGCGGATGCTCGCACCGGCAGCGGGCGGCCAACAAGCGCGACACGCGCGACTCCCGCGCCTTTGCCTGCAACCGCGCCCGATCCTGACGTGCCCGATCCAACGTATGGGCACAGCGGTCGTCCTTTCTCCTTCGTTGGTCCCCTCCACCGCGCGCGCGACCTTCGAGTGCTGTCCCGATGCCACCCCCAGCACCCGGCCTCGCCTCCATCCAGCGTATCCTGCGCACGGGCAACGTCGCCGCCCTGTTCGGCGGCTCGCTGTGAGCCCGCTCCGTGGCTCGCATGGCCAGCGCTCGCCGCCGATGGGAGAGCCCGGGGCGGTTCGATCGCGGTGGCGTGACGTGAAAGCGGCGCGCGCGGCGCGGTAGAAGGTCACGGATGCGACCTCGCCGCGCTTTCATCGCCGCGCTCGCGCTGCCACTGCTGCCGCGCGATGCAGCCGCGTTCCGCCTTACGCCGGCGGATGCCGAGACCGAGGCGCTTGTCTCCGCCCGCGCCGCCGCCTGCGCCGGCGGGCGGCTGCATGAGGACCTTGCCGCCGACCTCGCCGCCGCGGTGGCGCGCGCGCGCGATCGCGGCGAAGCGGAAGCGGCGATGCTGGCCGCCCTCGGCACGTGCCCGTTCTGCGGCTGCGGCCTTGCCACGCTCGCGGCCACGCTCGCTCCCGAGGCGGAACCGGAACCATTCTGACCCCGCCTTGCGACGGCGGAGACGAGCGCGTATCCCCCCGATCGGGCCGCGCCCGCGGCCAGCGCAGCGCGCGCCAGGACAGGGGGAGAGCTTCATGAGCCGGATCGACCGGATCAACCCGGGAAAAATCTATGCCGACGCCGTGGACTACCACGGCTTCGTGTTCCTCCGCGGCATGACGGCGAAGGACACGAGCAAGGACATCAAGGGCCAGACGGCCGACGTCCTTGCCCAGATCGACGCGGCACTTGAGGAGCGCGGCACCGACAAGACGCGCCTTCTCTCGGCGCAGATCTGGCTCTCCGACATCACGCTCAGGGACGCGATGAACGAGGTGTGGACGGCCTGGGTGCCGCCGGGCATGGCGCCGGCGCGGGCCTGCGTCGAGTCGAAGCTCGCCGCTCCCGAAATGCTGGTCGAGATCATGGTGATCGCCTGCAAGTAGCTGAGAATCCTATCATTTCTTGGTGATCGCGGGCCCCGTTCCCAGGCCGGAGCGGGGCCCGCACTGTCTCAGGGCCGTGGCGTCAGCGAGACGGTTCGGCACAGGGCGCGCAACATCTCGAAACAGAGCGTTATAGGAATTAGCCCCTATTCGCTTCGTTTCTGCACAGCGGAAACGGATGAAACATTGGGGCAATACGAAGGCATGGGCGATCTCGGGTTGTCAGGCCCCCCCTTGCATGGTCAACGCGCAATGGTCTGTCCCGCCTGTTGCCATCTGCAAGGAGCACCCCAGCCATGCGCGTTGATCGTTGCGGCCGTCTCCTCGCCGCCCTCGGCCTTGCCTCGCTGCTCGCCGCCCTGCCTGGCCTCGAGGCCGCCGCGAATCCGTCTCAGCAGAGGCCGGTCCGGTCCCAGGCGCAGCCCGCCTCCTCGGGCGGTCTCCAGTGCGTTCCCTTCGCGCGCCAGCTCTCTGGCATCGACATCACGGGCAATGCGCATACCTGGTGGGCGCAGGCGGCGGGCCGCTACCAGCGCGGCCACACGCCGGAGCCGGGTGCCGTTCTCGTCTTCCGCGCCACCGGGGGGATGCGGCTTGGGCATGTCTCGGTCGTCTCGCGCGTCGTCTCCCCCCGCCACATCCTTGTCGATCATGCGAACTGGCAGGGCCCTGGGCTTCCCAAGGGCCGCGTCGCCCGCGGCGTCTCCGTGATCGACGTCTCTGAGGACAACACCTGGACGCTCGTGCGCGTCGAGATCCACGGCGACCGTGATGGCTTCGGCCGCCACTACCCCACCTTCGGCTTCGTGCTGCCGCGCACGGTTGACGGTGAGCGGCCCGGCCCGCTCGCGCCGATCTCGACCGCCCGCGCGCAGGCCGACGAGCGCGCCGCCCGCGCGGCGCAACGTCCGGCGACCTTCCATGGCCGTGCCGCACTCGCCCATGTCGGCACCGCCGAGATCGCCGAGACAGGGCTCGCCGCGTCGCAGCGGATCGGCCCCGCGATCACGACGCCGACCATCGCCCGCGCGCTGACGACGCAGACGAGCTTCGCCGACACGACCACGCTCGCCGATCCGCCGGGGCTTGGCCGCCCTGCCGCGCTGCCAGTGCCTGCGGCAGCGCGTCAGGAGACCGTCCGCGTGGCGCAGTTCTCGCCGCGCCCAACGCTGTTCGCCGATGACGACGGCCTGTTGTTCCCTGCGCCCGATCGGTCGCTGCGCTGAGCCGCGGCACAGCACCTGCGACGCGCGAGCAACGGAGGGCGCGTGACTGGGGTCGCGTCAGTGCATCGTGCGCGAGGGTGGCTTCATCTCGTCCTCGCTGCGCGCAGGCTCCTCGCTCACGGGCCCAGCCTGGTGCAGCACGATCCGCCACACGCCCTGCTCGAGTCGGAACAGGTTGGTGCAGGCAAGCAGAGCACCGCCGACACGCTCGTGGCAGATCACCATCGCCGTGTCGCCGAGCAGCATCGGCACCGGGTTCTCGACCTGGATGTCGGGGGCGTCGGGGTTGCGCAGGATCGCCGCCCAGGCGGCGATGATCTCCTCACGCTCGGTCAGCGGGTTCCAGCCCGGATGGATGCAGGCGACCGGCCCCTCGCGCGACCAGAGCGCGTCCATCGCCGCAAGATCGCGATTGGCGAAGGCATCGTAGAACGCCTGGTTGGCGGCGAGCACCGCGTCCTCGGCCAGAGCGGGAAGCGGCGGCGGTCGCCGTGGCATCGCGCCCGCCGCCCTTAGAACGCGCCGGCGTTCTCAAGCACGACCCGCCCGACGATCCGCCCTTCGCGGAGCCGCGTCAGCACCGCGTCCGCCTCCTCGAGCGGCGCGGTGGCGACCGGGATCGGCTTGAGCCGCCCCTCGCGGGCGAGGGCCATCAACGCGCGCAGCTCCTTCGGGTTGCCCACATGCGATCCCCTGACGACGAGCGCGCGCAGCACCACAAGCGGCAGCGACAGGGTGATGTCCCCGCCATAGAGTCCCACGATCACGCAGGTGCCGCCCTTCCTCAGCACCGCCATCGCGGCCCGGGCCGTGGCGCCCGAGCCGACGAGGTCGATCGCGGCCGCGACCGGCCCCCCCGTGGCGGCGAGGATACGCCCGGCCACCGCCTCGGGCTCGGCCGCGCCGTCGACCGCCTCGGTCGCTCCCTCGGCGAGGGCGGCCGCCCGCTTGGCCTCGGCGACATCGACCGAGACGATCCGCCGGTGCCCGAGCGCGCGCAGCACGGCGATCGCGGCGAGCCCGAGCCCGCCAGCGCCGAACAGCACCACCGGCTCGTCGGGGGGCAGCGGCATCACCTTGAGGATGGCCGAATAGACGGTGATGCCCGAACAGGCATAGGTCGCGGCGAGCGCCGGTGGGACGCCGTCAAGCGCGACGAGGTGGCGCGGCTCGGGCACGAGCACGTGCGTGGCGTAGCCGCCGTGCCGGTGCACGCCGATCGAGCGCTGCTTCGGGCAGTAGTTGTCCTCCTCGGCGAGGCAGGCGGGGCAGGTGCCGCAGCCGACCCAGGGGAAGACGACATAGTGCCCGCCGACCACAACACCCTTGCCCACCGCCTCGGGGCCGAGTTTGACGACCCGGCCGACGATCTCATGGCCCATCGCCAGCGGCAGGGAGACGCCGCGGTCGGCGAGCGAGAGCACCTTGCCGCCGCCGAGGTCGTACCGCCCCTCCCAGATGTGGATGTCGCTGTGGCAGACGCCGCAATGCGTCACCTCGACCAGGACCTCGCTGCCCTTGGGCTCTGGCGTCGGCAGTTCGATCGCCTGGAGCGGGCGGCCATTCTCCACCACGGCATAGGCGCGCATTGTTCCCTCCTCGCTTCGTTCCGTCCCTGCCCGCCAAGGGTTCCTGCCCGCCAAGGGTTCCTGCCCACCACCGATGGAAGGCCGGCCCTGCCACGGCGGTCAACCATCCTCGCGGGAAGGCATGATTGCGCCCGGGCAGGCCCCCGCCAAGCCTGCTTCCGGCAGGCGCAGGCCGCGTGGCACTCTCGCCGCATGCAGGACCATCCCCTCCGCGCCACGCTGAACGACGAGCTCCACGCCCGCCCGCACCTGCGGATCGTCGCGCCGGCGGCGATCAGCCATGTCGTGCTCGTCGCCGAGGAGGGCGGCGCCGAGGCCGACCGCGCCGCCTTCGCCGCCTTCTGCCGCGCCCATGGCGCCGCGGAGCCCCAGCCCGGGGCGCGCAACCACATCGCTCCGGTGGCCGGGCGAATCGTGCGCTGGGAGCGGCATGGCGAGTTCCAGGCCTTCACCGTGCTTGCCGACGCCGAGCCCGATGCCGGCCGCGACACCGACGAGGACGCCCTGCCCGACCGCGCCTGGTCAGCCATCCACCCGGAGGCGCAGGCCTTTCTCGATAGCCTCGCGGGGCTGCGGCTTGCGGCGCTGCACTTGCGCATCCTGCCCGGGTCCGCTCTCGTGCCGCCGCCCGGAGCGTTCTTGGGCGAGGTGGTGGGCGGCGCTCTCGGCGGTGGCGAGGCGCAGGCCTTCACCGATTTCCGCATGGCCGAGGACGGGTTCGTGCGCATGGTGCTCTATGCCAATGCGCTCACGCCCGGCCGGCTCGGCCGCATGGCGCAGCGGCTGCTCGAACTCGAACACTACCGGATGGCGGCGCTGCTCGGCCTGCCGCTCGCGCGGGAGGCGACGCCGAAGCTCGCCGCGCTCGAGAAGCGCCTTGACGCGACCGTCGCGGCGACCGCGCGGCCCGGCGCTGAGGATGCGAAGCTGCTTGACGAGCTCACGCGACTTGCGGCGGAGGCAGAGGCGCTCGCCGCCTCGAGCCGGTTCCGCTTCGCCGCCACCGAGGCCTATGGCGCTCTCGTCGAGGCGCGGATCGCCGAACTCAATGAGCATCGCCTCGAGAGCGTGCAGCGCATGAGCGTCTTCCTCGACCGCCGCTTCACCCCGGCCTTGCGCACCTGCGCGGCGGTGGCGCGGCGCAAGCGCGCGCTCACCGAGGGCATCGCGCGCGCGGGCGGGATGCTGCGCACGCGCGTCGAGGTCGGGCTCGAGGCGCAGAACAGCAAGCTGCTCGCCGCGATGGACCGTCGCGCGGCGATGCAGCTTCGTCTCTCCCAGGCGGTCGAGGGGTTCTCGACCTTCGCGATCGCCTACTATCTCGTGAGCCTGATCAAGATCGCGGTCGACGGCCTGCCGGCGCTCGGCCTGCCCGACGCGCCGAAATGGACCTCGCTGATCGCCGTGCCAGCCGTTGCGATGGCGATCTGGCTTTCGGTCAGGCGGCTGCGGCGCAGCCTCACGCCGGGCGCCGACGGCTCGGGGCAAGGACCGGCTTCGCAGCCGCGATCATTCCCAGAATGATGGTCTGGCGATAAGAGAACTTTCTGGCGGTGCCGGCTTGAAGCGGCCCGACGCCTTGGCCACCTGTCAATGATCCGCCTTGCAAACGCCGGCGCAAGGATCGCGCCGCGACAAACACGAACGCGTCCGGCGTTGAGAGGCTTCCCACCATGAATAGACGTAGGCTCTTTAAGGGCGCCGCGCTCGGCGCGGTCGGCGCCGCCGTGACCGCACCGCTCGCCGCACCGGCGATCGGTCAGGGCATCATCGAATGGCGGCTCGTGCATGCCTGGCAGAAGGGTCTGCCCGGCGTCGGCACGGGCGTCGATCGTCTCGCCGCCAACATCCAGGCGATGTCGGGCGGGCGGCTCCGCTTGCGCGTCTTCGCTGCCGGCGAGCTCGTGCCCGCTCTGCGCTGCATGGACGCGGTGATGGACGGCACGGCCTAGATGGGCCACGATGCCGCCTTCTACCACCACGGCAAGAACCCGGCCTTCTCCGTCTTCTTCGCGGTTCCCTTCGGCATGACCGCGCAGGAGCAGGCGGCGTGGATCTACCACGGCGGCGGCCAGGCGCTGTGGGACGAGCTGAACGCGCGCTTCGGCATCGTTGCCTTCCCGGCCGGCCAGACGGCGGCGCAGTCGTTCGGCTGGTTCAAGAAGGAAATCAACTCGATGGCCGATTTCCGTGGCCTCAAGATGCGCATCCCGGGCCTCGGCGGCGAGCTCATCAACCGCGTCGGCGGCGCGGCGACACTCCTTCCCGCAGGCGAGATCTTCGCCGCGATGCAGCGCGGCGCGATCGACGCGGCCGAGTTCATCGGGCCGCTCAACGACCTCGCCCTCGGCTTCCACCAGGTCGCGAAGATCAGCTACGGCCCCGGTGTCCAGGAGCCGGGCGGCATGTTCCAGATGATGGTCAACAAGGCGAGGTTCGACGCGCTGCCGATTGACCTGCAGATGATCATTCGCATCGCCTGCCATGCGATGCACGAGGACATGAAGGTCGACTACGACCTCGGCTCGGGCCGGACCATGGAGGGGCTGCGCGTGCAGCACGGGGTGCGCTTCCTCCGCCTCAACAACGAGGTGCTGACCGGACTCGGCAACGCCGCCGGCGACATGGTGCGGGAACTTCTCGAGAGCAACGACGAGTACATGCGCCGCCTGATGCGGAGCTACCTCACGAGCCGCGAGCACACGATGCGCTTCCTGCGGTTCAACGAGCAGGCCTTCCTCAACGCGCGCACGCTCAACATCCGCTGGCCGACCGTCACGACCTGACGTCGGCGCCGCGGGCGAGGCGGGGGGAAGGTCCCCGAGGCGCCCGAGGCCACGGTCCCGATCCGAAACAGGGGTCGCATCCGCTAGGGTGCGGCCCCTTTTCCGTTGCGGTGTCGTGATAGGCTGCGGCGTCCGAGAGGCAGCTCGCCCACTGAAACGCGCGGCTCAGCCGCCCATCTCGCCCTCGACCTCGGGCACGTTCGGATCGGAGGCAGGCGCGGGCACGACGATCGTGCCCGGAGCGTCGCGGAAGAAAAGGTTCGGCAGGTAGGTCGCGGTCTGCGGCACGGCGAACACGAAGAACACGACGACGAGCTGAATCGCGACGAACGGCACAACGCCGCGATAGAGCATCCCCGTTGTGATCACGGGCGGGGCGACGCCGCGCAGCCAGAACAGCGCAAAGCCAAAGCGCGGCGTCAGGAATGAGGTCTGCAGAACGAGGCCGATCATTTGCCCGAGAAGGATCGGGTCCATCCCCATCATCAGCAGGATCGGCGCCGTGATCGGCACAACGATGAAGATGATCTCGAAGGTGTCGAGAAAGAAGCCGAGCACGAACATGATCAGCATGACGAGGATGACCGCGCCCGTCTTGCCGCCTGCCATCGCGCCGAGGAACTGCTGCACGAGCACGTCCCCGCCCATGCGCGTGAAGACGAGCGCGAACGCGGTCGCACCGAGCAGGATGATGAAGACCATCGAGGTGATGGTCATCGTGCTGATGCTCGAGTAGTTGACGATGTCGAGGAAGTCGGGGCGAAGCCGGCGGTCGGCGAGGATCGCGCCCGCCCCAGCCGCGACGACGACGATCAGCAGGGTCAGAAGGCCGAACGCGCCGGCCACCGCACCGACGGCGGCGAGCACGCCGATGAAGAAGAGCCAGAAGCGCAAGAGCGCCCGATCACGCGCCACCGCGTCGCCGCCGCCAAGCCAGCGATCCGCGAGCAGCTTGACGATGCAGAGGAAGAGAGCGCCCATCGAGCCGACCGAAGCCGCCTCCGTCGGCGTCGCGATGCCGCCGATGATGGAGCCGAGCACGGCGGCGATCAGCGTCAGCGGTGGGATCAGCGCCGAGACGACGCGCGGCCAAAGCCCCGCCTTCTCCGCCGCCGTCATGGCGACAGGCGGCGCTGAGTCCGGGTTCAGCATCGCCCGCACCGCGATCCAGAGCCCGTAGAGGAACGCAAGGCCGAGCGAGGGGATCAGAGCGCCGACGAAAAGATCGCCGACCGAGACCGTGTCGGGCGCGAAATTCCCCATGGCGAGCTGCGCGGCAGCATTGGCGCCCTGGAGGATGTCGGCGGTGAAGATCAGCACCGTCGAGGGCGGCACGATTTGCCCGAGCGTGCCGGCAGCGCAGATCACGCCGCAGGCAAGCCGCGGGTCGTAGCCAGCGCGCATCATCGCCGGCAGCGAAAGCAGCCCAATCGTCACGACCGTCGCGCCGACGATCCCGGTCGAGGCCGCGAGCAGGAGCCCCACGACCACGACCGAGATCCCTAAGCCCTCGCGCAGGCTGCCGAAGAGCTGGCCCATCGTGGTCAGCAGCGCTTCGGCGATACGCGAGCGTTCGAGCACCACCCCCATGAAAACGAACAGCGGCACAGCGATCAGCACCGGGTTGGTGATCACGCCGAAGAACCGCGTCGACAGGCCCGCGAGCAGCGCGAGGTCGAAGGCGCCGAAATACCAGCCCAGCAGGGCGAAGCCGACCGAGAGTCCCCCCAGCGTCCAGGCGACGATGTAGCCGGCCATCTGCACGACCAAAATGGTGGCAAAGAACAGAGCGGCGAGCACCTGGCCGATCACGGCGGGGTCAGACACGGCGGAGGCTCCTTGGCGCGGTGTATCGCAGGGGTCGCCGGGAGGGCGGCAGCCGAGCCGTCAGTGGCTCGTCGCCTTGCTCGCGAACTCCTCGCGGCCGCCAAGCACAAGCAGCGACCGCGCAACGAGCGCGAGCCCCTGCAGCGCCGTCAGCCCGACGAAGACGAGGAGCGCGAGCTTGAGGATCCACCAGTTCGGCAGGCCGCCGGGATTGGGCGAGCCTTCGTTGACGCGAAAGGAATTGAGGAAGAAGGTCGAGAAGGCGCTCCACAGCACGTAAAGGAACGGGAAGAGGAAAAGCAGCGTTCCCGCAAGGTCGACCCGCGCGCGGCCGCGCGGCGACATCCTGCCGTAGAAGATGTCGACCCGCACGAAGCCGCCCGTCATCATCGTGTAGGCACCGCCGAGCACGATGACGAGCGCGTGCTGCCAGAGATAGGTCTCCTGCAGCCAGGTGAGGTTCATGTTGAGCGCATAGCGCGGATAGACGGTCATGAAGCAGGCGATCACGGTGCCGACCGCCATCAGCGCCACGATCCGCCCCACCCAGAGGTTGAGCGTCTCAACCCCGCGCACGATGCCCGCGAGCACTCCCATCATGTCCACCCCTGACCTCGCCCCGCGTCTGCGCGCGGTCTGGCGCGATCAATGCGACGCACCTGCCGCGAAATGGTGCGCAGCCGGACCGGGATCAATGCCCGGGGTGGTCGGAAAGACGGCCGGCGACGCTGTTGACGCGTTCAGCCGCGCGGCTGTTGCTGCGTCGCCTCAGGCCGTGCGCGCGCGGCGGCAAGGCTCTGCTTGAGCTCTGCCTCGAGCCCGACCAGCGCGGCTTCCGCCTCGCGCCGCTGCTTGCGCCCTTCCTCGGCGATCCTGAGCGTGTCCTCAATGGTGGCCACGAGCTGGGCGTTGGCCTTCTTCACCGCTTCGATGTCGAACACGCCGCGCTCGACCTGCGCGCGTATCTCGGCGTTCGACTGCCTGAGCGCATCGGCATTGGCGGTGAGCAGCTGATTCGTGAGATCGGTCGCTGCCTTGAGGTCGCCGCCCGCCTCGCGCGCGCGCGCGATCGTGACAGCAAGTGTCAATTGTTGTTTCCACAGCGGCACGGTGTTGACGATGGTCGAGGTGATCTTGGCGATCAGCGCCTTGTCGTTCTCCTGCACGACGCGGATCGAGGGCAGCGCCTGCATCGCCACCTGGCGGGTGAGCCTGAGATCGTGCACGCGGCGCTCGAGCTCGTCGCGCCGCCCGCGCAGGTCGCGCAGGGCCTGGGCTGCGAGCATGTCGCCCGTCTCCGCCGCGCGCTCCTTCTCTGGGATCACGGTGCGGTCAAGAGTTTCGAGCGCGCGCTCGCCGGCGGCGATGTGGTCGGCGAGGTCGTGGAACCAGGCGAGCGTCGTGTCGTAGAGCCGATCGAGCAGTTCGACGTCGCGCATCAGCCCTGTCTTGTGGTCCTCGAGCGTCTCGATGCTCTTCTCGATCTGCCCTTGCACCTCCTCGTAGCGCTGCAGCACCTTCACCACCGGCTTGGCGCGGCCGAGGATTCGGTCGAGCAGGCTCCGCTCCTCGCCGGCTGCGGTGGTGTCGAAGCCGCGCAGCGTCGCCACCATCTCATTCAGCGGTGCTGACGCTGCGCCGAGGTCCTTGTTGCGCACGCCGCGCAGCATCTCGTCCGCCACCGAGGTGACGCGCGCCTGCGAGGCGGCGCCGAACTCGAGGATGGCGCGGCTCTCGGCCGATGCCACCTGGGCGGCGAGCGCAGCGATGCGCGCCTCGCGCTCGGGCGTCATCTCGCCGGTGACGGCGGGCGGCGCTTCGGCTTCCGGACTCGCCGCGGGCGCGATCGCTGCCTCGGTTGTCCTCGTCGTGTCGGTCATCGGGGCACCTTCTCCTCGGTCATGCCTTCCTCGCGCAGCCGCCGTTGCAGCACCGCGATGTCGACGTCGAGAGCGCGCACGTCGCTCTCCTTGAGCTGGGCGAGCTGGAGGCCGAAGCCGCGTTCGAGATCGGCGAGCAGCGAGCGGAAATTCGCCTCGAGCGCCGGCGCGTCGAGGCCGCGATGGGTCTCGACATAGCGCTCCGCCACCGTCACCGCCCCCTTGAGATAGACGGCGAGGAAGCGGCGCGCGCGGCGGAGATCCTCCGGGTCCTGTTCCGCTTCCGCGACGATCCGCCTGGCAAGCGCGGCGATCCGCGCGATGGCTTCGGCGAACTCGCGCTGCGGCACCGCTGCGGCGGCAGCCTCGAGCGCCGCGATCCTGCCCTTCGCCTCGGCGAGCACCGCGGCATCGCCCTCGAGCGGCTTCTCCGGCTCTGGCGGGGGCGGAGGCTTCGCGTCCGGCCCGTAGAGGAGCCGCACGCCGGCGGCGGCGCCGAGGCCGAACAGGACGGCGAAGACCGGGTTGTGGCCGGCGGCGAGCCACGCGGCGAGGCCCGTTCCGGCGCCGACCAGGACGGCGAGCTGCGTGCGGAAGCCTTGCGGTGGCGCCCTCCCCTCGGCTTCGGCGGCGAAGCCGCGGCGCGCGCCGACGGCGCCGGCGATCACCAGCGCCCAGGCACCGCCCGCGCCGGCGAGCAGCGGGACGTCGCCCTTGGCGAGCCCGACGACGGCGGCGAGCAGCAGCGGCGCCGACATGAAGAACAGGAACCAGCCGCGCTGGCCGTGGCGGAAGCGTCGGAAGCGCTCAATCAGGTCCTCGCGCGGCCGCGGCACCCCGCTCACTGGAACACCGCGATGAAGGCCTGGCACGAGGCGAGGCCAAGCGTCGCCGCGAGCAGGAGGAAACCCGCCGCGCGGTTCAGCACCGGCGGCGAAGGCGGGGGGCCGGGCGGAAGCTGCGCCTCGCGCGTCGCCGGCGGCTGGGCCACGGGCTGGGCGCGCCACGGGTCGCGCCGGGGCCACCAGGGCGAGGGCGGCCGGGTGAAGGGCGGTCGGTTCTGGCCGGTCATCATCGTGGCAGGAGTTATAGCCACAGATGCTCCCCTTCGCAGCCTCGCACCCGCGGCCTACCCTCGTCCAAGGCGGACAGGAGGAACGGTATGGCGAAGGCCAGGAAGGCGATCATCACCTGCGCGGTGACCGGCTCGATCCACACGCCCTCGATGTCGCCGCACCTGCCCGTCACGCCCGACGAGATCGCCGCTGAGGCGATCGCTGCCGCCGAAGCCGGCGCGGCGATCCTGCACCTGCACGCGCGCGACCCCAAGGATGGCCGGCCGACCCCCGACCCGGCCGTCTTCATGGCGTTCCTGCCCCGGATCAAGCAGGCGACGGACGCGGTGGTGAACATCACCACCGGCGGCGGGCAGGGCATGAGCTTGGCCGACCGCCTCGCCGCCCCGCTCGCCGCAAGCCCGGAGATGTGCAGCCTCAACATGGGCTCGATGAACTTCGGCCTGTTCCCGATGCTGAACCGCTACACGCAGTTCCGCCACGACTGGGAGCGCGCCCATCTCGAGGCCAGCCGCGACGCGATCTTCCGCAACACCTTCCGCGACATCGAGGAGATCCTGCATGCCTTGGGCGAGGGCCACGGCACGCGCTTCGAGTTCGAATGCTACGATGTGGGCCACCTCTACACGCTCGCCCATTTCCTCGACCGCGGCCTCGTCAGGCCGCCGCTCTTCGTGCAGACGATCTTCGGCATCCTCGGCGGCATCGGCAGCCACGCCGAGGACCTCCAGCACATGAAGCGCACGGCAGACCGGCTGTTCGGCGACGCCTATCACTGGTCCGTGCTCGCGGCCGGAGCACGCCAGATGCCGCTCGTCACCGCTGCGGCGATCCAGGGCGGCAATGTGCGCGTCGGGCTCGAGGACAGTCTCTGGCTCGGCCCGGGCGAGCTCGCCCCCTCCAACGCCGCGCAGGTGGCGAAGATCGCACGCATCCTGGGCGAGCTCGGCATCGGCATCGCGACCCCGGCCGAGGCGCGGGAGATGCTGGCGCTCAAGGGCGGGGACAGGGTGGCGTTCTGAGCGCGACCGTCGCGCCGCCGGATCGGATGCGATAGGATGCGCGTGGAGGTTGTTCGGGGCGGATGGCGTTCGCGCAATCAATCAGCACCGCGGGCGCGGCAGGCGCAGGCCGTCTCGCGGCTGTCGCGGCCCTCGGCGCCGAGGCGCGGCTTCTGCTCGCCTGGCCGGTGGCCATGGGCGCTGGCATTCTCCTCTACTTCGCCCTGCCCACGGAGCCTCAGTGGTGGATCGGCGGAACGGCCGCCCTCTCCGCCCTTGCCGCGGCGCTGATCCTCCGTGTCCTGCCGCTGCCGCGGCTTCTCCTCCTGCTCGTCGCCGCTTCGGGCTTCGGCTTCGCCGCGGCGCAGGCCCGCACCGCCGCCCTGCCGCCGCTCGCCGAGGTGCCCGCGCGCGCCGTGATCGTCACCGCCACCGTCGCGGCCGTCGAGACGATCCCGGGCGGGCGGCGCGCCACGCTGCGCGGCGTGACGCTCGGCGAAGAGGCGTTCGGGCGCGACGTTCGCGTCCGGCTGCGCGACGGCGACGCGACGGTGCCGAGGCCCGGCGACCGGGTGCGCGTGCGCGCCCTGCTTCGCCCCCCTGCCCCGCCTGCCGTCCCGGGCGGGTCCGACTTCCAGAGGACGGCGTTCTTCGCGGGCCTCGGTGCCGTTGGCACCGCACTCGGGCCGGTCGAGGTGATCGCTCCGGCGGCGGAGGATGGGCTCGCACTCCGCCTTGCCGCGCTGCGCCTGGCGCTGCTTGAGCGTGTCGCTGCCTCCGTTCCGGGTCCGGAAGGGGCGGTCGCGGGCGCGCTGCTGACGGGGGCGCGCGCCGCGATCCCGCCCGAGGAACTCGCGGCGATGCGGGATTCGGGCCTTGCGCATCTCCTCGCCGTCTCCGGCCTGCACGTCGCGATCGTGGGCGGGGTGGTGTTCGCCGCGATCCGGCTTCTGCTCGCGCTCACCGGTGCTGCGCTGCATGTGGATGCGAAGAAGATCGCCGCGGTCGGCGGGATCGTCGCCGCTTTCCTCTACATGCTGTTGACCGGCACGCAGGTGCCGATGCAGCGCGCTGTGGCGATGGCAGCGCTGTTCGCCCTCGCGGTGCTGCTCGACCGGCGCGGGGTCGGCATGCGCGCGCTTGCGATCGCCGCGATCGTAGTGCTCGCCGTGCAGCCCGAGGCAGCGCTCGGCCCCTCGTTCCAGATGAGCTTCGCCGCGGTGCTCGGGCTGATCGCCGCCTATGAGAGGGGCAAGCCCTGGCTCGACCGCGTGCGTGCCGCGCGCGGCTGGCCGTGGCGGCTCGCCGCCGGGCTTGCGCTGCTCTGTTTCACCTCGCTCGTCGCCGCGGCGGCGACAGCGCCCTTCGCCGCCTGGCACTTCAACCGAATCCAGATCTACGGAATCGCGGCCAACGCGGTCGCGGTGCCGCTGACGACGGTCGCGGTCATGCCGCTCGGCCTTCTGGGGCTGCTCCTGATGCCGCTTGGGCTCGAGGGTCTTGCGCTTGTGCCGATGGGCTGGGCCGTCGCGGCGATCCTGTGGGCTGCGCGCAGCGTCGCCGCCTGGCCGGGGGCCGCCCCGATCGTTCCCTCGGCGCCGGCCTGGGGCATTTTGGCGGTCACCTCCGGCATGCTCGCGCTCTGCCTGCTGCGTGGCCGCGCCGCCCTGATCGGGATCGTTCCACTCGCTGTCGGGCTTGCCAGCCCCTGGGCGATCGCGCAGCCCGACCTCGTGGTGAACCCGACCGCGCGGGTGATCGCGCTGCGTGCCGAGGCGGGGCATGTGGCCCTCGTCGCGCCGGGGGCGTCGCGGATCGAGCGCGAGCAGGTCGCCGCACGGCTCGGGCTGCGCGCGCTCGCCCCGCTGCCAGAGGGCGATGACGGCACGCTCGCCTGCACCGAAGCCGCCTGCACGCTGCGAGGCCCGGGCGGAAGGACCATCCTGCTGCTCCGCCCCGGGCCGGCCGCGACGCCGTGCGACACCGCCGATCTCGTCGTGTCGCCCGAGCCGCTGCGCGGCCGCTGCCGCCCCGCAGCGGTGATCGACCGCTTCACCGTGTGGCGCGAGGGGGCGCAGGCGGCCTGGATCGCCGCGGACGGCGTGCGCGTCGTGTCGGACCGTGCGCTGCGCGGCGACCGGCCCTGGGTCGCGCCCGGTCCCGCGCCGCGGCTGCAGCGCCCGAGCCGCGCTCCGCTCGCGCCAGCGCTCGACCTCCCCGCGGAAGAGGAGTGAGCGCCATGCGTAGGGCGCTGCGCCGTCGCCTCAGCCCCGCGCCTCGACGTGGGTGATGGCAAGATCGCGGTAGGGCAGCCGCAGCCCTTCGAGGTGGCGGTGCGTCACGCGCAGCAGCACGCCGGTCTCCACATCGAGCCAGTAGGTGACGAGCGCCTGGAAGCCGGTCGGCCCATGCAGATGCATCCGCCGCTCGAGCCGGATCGCCCGGCGTGGGCCTGACCGCAGCACGACCGCTTCCTCGGCGCCGCGCTCCCAGGTCTCGACCCAGGTGTCGGTGACGATGTGCTCGCGGATCACCACGCGTGTGCCCGGCCCGCCGTTGAGCAGGCGGGAGAGCTGGCTGCGCGCCTCGTCGAGCTCCGGCCCGAGCGGAGCCCAGAAGCCGAAGAGCAGGCGGCGCGTGTGCTCGCCGACCCGGACGAGGCAGAGCCCTGCCTCATCCGGGTCCTCGCCGGCATAGACGAAGCGCTGGCCGTCGTCGCGCACGGCGACCGTGCCGGGCATGGGGCAGGGCTCGCGATCAGCACGCGCTTCACCCACAACCGCTTGTGTGGAAATCAGCGTCAGCCCAAAAAACAGGCAATTCCGGACCCATCGGGACATAGGAACCTCCTTCTCTCAGGAACGCCCCCTCCCGAACGACCGGCTTTCTGCCGGTGATGCATCGTCCATGCCACACGTGAAGGTTCTGTGAACACCAGACGCATGTCGGAACCGGGCGTATGTGCCGCACACACGTCAGGGACTGACGCGATTTCGCTACGGGCTGATACGCGCGACGGGGAAGACGCGCAGGTCGCGCTGCGCGGTGCGGAACACAGCGTCCTGCTGGTGGCCACGCTCGCGCGCGAGCACGCCGACACGCCGCGAGACATACTCGCCGAGCGCGAGCGCGGTGATCACGCCGCGTTCGTCCCGCCCCGCGCGCCCGGTCAGAGCCTCCCGCACCGCGACCGCGAACACGCCGTTGCGGTCGTCGTAGCTGTCGAGCGCCTCCTGGAGCGAGGTCGAGGCGGTGAGCAGATACCGGCCGGTCTCGTTGCCAACGGAGGCGAGCGCATCGACCGCCACCTGGCCGGCATAGCAGGTGTCCATGAACAGGAACCCGCTGCGCGCGCGGATTCGCGAGAGAGCGCCGACCAGCGCCTCGTCGGAGAGGCCCTGGCGGCGCAGCGCGTCCCAGGACGAGGCGTCCTCCACGTCCTGCGGCAGGAAGAGGAAGCGCTCGTCCGGCTCGGTCTTCACGCCATGGCCGGCGAGGTAGAGCAGGAACGTGTCCTGCGGGCCGATCTCGCGCGCGAGCCGGTCGAGCGCGGCGAGGATGCCAGCGCGGGTCGCCGCCTCGTCGGCAAGGATCGTCACCTCGGTCGCGGCGAAGAGGTCTGCCGCGCCGTCGCGCAGCGTCGCGGCGACGGTGTTGGCGTCCGCCACGGCGAAGCGCAGCGCGAGCTGGGGGTTGCGGTAGCGGTCGACGCCGACCGCCATGACGAAGAGCCGGCCCGCACGGTCCTCGACGCCGCCCGCGTCAAGCCGCGTCACCGGCGTCTCGGCGAAGAGGCGGACGGCCCTGTCCCAGGCCCGCGCCTGGAGGCTGTTCACGCCCGGGTCGAGCGCGATGTCGATACCGATCTCGGCCAGGCCGCCCGGATCGACCCGACCGACATTGCGGCCGTTGAGAAAGACATCGACCGGCCCGAGGCCAAGCCCGCGATCCTCGAGCCTGAGCCCCATGCGCACGCGCGCCGTACCCTGCGGCAGCGGCGCATCCGCGCCGAAGCTGCGGCACTCGCCGGCGCTGTCGGGCACGCAGAAGCCGGTCAACGTCACCCGCGGCTGGCGCGCGATCACGGCGCGTATGTCGCCGAGCTCGGCGAGCCTGCGCGCGGCCGGAGCGGCATCGCCCGCGAGACGCGCGCGCACCACCGAAGGCGCGTAGAGGGCGCGATAGGCCTGCGCGAAGGAGGCCCAGTCGGGCTGCTCGGCCCGGGCGCGGTTGAGATGCACGCCGACAAGGTCCTGCCCGCCGCCCTCGGCATGATCGAAGAACCCCTCCGGCGTAAAGAGGGCCCAGCGCCGCCCGTCGGCATGCACGAAGAGCGCGCCACGCTCGGCGAGCGGGCGCGGCCCGGCGAGGTCGAACCAGCGCAGCGTGCCGTCGCCGAGCGCTGCGACCGCCGCCTCGCCGCGCGGCGCGACCGCGAGCCCCCACACGGCGCCGGGCGTGGTGACGGCGGCGAGCTGCCTGCCCTGCCGGTCGAACATCCTGAGATGCGTGTCTGTGCCGAGCAGCACCCGATCGCCGGCCAGCGCGGCGCTGCGCGAGACCTCGCCGCTGCCGAGCGCAAGCCGCTGCGTGTTCAGCTTCGGCGCGGTGGTGTCGCGCCAGTCGGCGAGAGCAAGCCCGGGGGCGGAGACCGGGGCGGTGGCCACCCCCTCGCCCGTGCCGGCGGAAAGCTCAGGCCCCCCGTGGGAGAGACCAAGCGAGAAGCGGAGCATGCCCTGCGCCCCCGGCCACTCGACGGTCGCGCCATCGGGCGAGACGGCGAGAGCGCCGCGGATGGCGAGCGGGTCGGCCGAGGGGGGGCGCGGGGGGCGCGCCACCGTCCCGTCCGGCGCGACGAGGCCCCAGCCAGGGTCGGCCGCGGCATAGGCGAGCCCGCCGCCGGGCAGGGCGAGAAGGTGGTTGATCGAGTCGCGCGCGGCGGCGAGATCGCGCGCCGGCCCGAGGCCGAAATCGCTCCAGCGCCGAATCACCCCACGCTCCCTGCCCACCCCTGCGGCGTAGAGCTGCACCCCGCCGCGCCGGTCCGACGCCCAGGCGACGGCGGGGAGCGCGGCGGCGGAAAGCCCCGTGACATCGGGCGAGAGCACGCGCCTGAGCCCCGACGCGGTGAGCAGGTCGACCGCAGCCGTCGTCTCGTAGCCGACGGCGACCAGTCCGCCATCGGGCGAGACGGCCAGCCCGAAGGGCCGCGCGCGCTCGCGCGGCACGGCCTCCCCGGCCTTGCGCCCGTCCGCGCCGTAGGCGCGCACGAGCCCGTCCGCCGCTGTGGTGAAGAAACGGCCATCGGCGGCGAAGGCGACCATGCGCGCGGGCCCCCGGTAGGCCGTGTCCTCGGCGATCAGCCGGCCGGTGGCGGCGTCCCAGAGCTTCACGCCGGAGGTGCCGCCGAAGGCTGCCGCGAGCCGCGTGCCGTCGGCCGAGACGGCGAGGTGGTTGATCGGCGCCGGCAGGCCGCTCAGGCGGTTGATCAGCCTCTGGGTCGCGACATCGAAGAGATAGATCGAGAAGCTGCGGTCCCACTGGAACCCGGTCGCTCCAGCCGCGAAGGCGCGCCTGCCGTCTGGCGTCAGCGCGACGGCATAGAGCTCGCCTTCCTCAGCGGGGCCGATGGGCGGGCGCAGAACGCCGCGCGGCTCGCCGCCCGGCAGCGACCAGAGGCGGACGGTCTTGTCGTCAGAGGCGGAGGCGAGCAGCGACCCTGTGGCATCGACGGCGAGCCGGTTCACGGGTGCGGCGTGGCCGCCCGCCTCGATCCGGATGAAGGGCGTCTCGGGCGGTGCGGCGGCCGCCGGAGCGGCGCCCGCGAACGCGAGCGCGGCGGCAAGGGCGAGCGCGGCGCGGCGCTGCACCGCCGCTCAGGACGTCAGGTCGAAGCCGCCGGCGCTCGCCCGTTCGGCCACCTGCACGCTCTCGCTGAAATTGTCGCGCTTGGCGACGTTGGTGGCGGCGAGCGTCTGCACGTCGCTGCCGCCGGCCCGCGGCGCCGCCGTTTCCGTGACCCGCCCGCCGCCGACTCGCAGCGTCTCGGCCGGGGTGTAGCCGCGCGTTCCGGTCGGAGTCTCGACCAGGGCGAAGCCGTCGCGCGCTCCGGTCACAGTCACCCGCTCCTGGGCGGCAAGGGTGGCGATCTCGGGCGAGGCCGGGTCGGGGCGGAGACGGACGGGGGCGGCGCGGGTCGCGACCGCCTGGCGCGGCGGCGGCGCTGCCGCCTTCTGCGCCGCGATCTGGCTCTTCGTGCCGGGCTGGAGGTTCTCGGCCGCGGTCTCGAACTCCGCGCCCCGCGTTGCGATCCGCGCGTTGATCTGGCGCGCGAGCGCGATGTCGCGCTCCGCCCAGCCGCGGATCTGCGCCATGCGCGCGCGTCCCTCCTCGAGCGTGATCCGCCGCTCGGCGACGTCCTGGCGCACCGCCTTGGCCTGGCCGAAGCGGCAGTCCATCAGCGCGTCGAAGGCCTGCTGCGAGCGGTCGATCTCGGCGTTCTCGCGGGTGAGGTCGGTCTGCACGCGGCTTGCGAGCACGGCCTGGTCGCGGCTCTGCTGGTTGAGCGCGACCCAGTAGCCGGTCGCTGCGCCGGCGACGGCACCGGCCGCGGCGCCGATCGCAGCGCCGCGGACGTTTCGGCCAATGATCCCGCCGAGCAGGGCGCCGCCGGCAGCGCCGATCAGCGCACCCTTGATGATGTCCTCGGCGAAGAAATTGCCGGTGCTGTCGAGCGCGACGACGAAGGGGCGACACTGGTCGGCCGGGTCGGCGGCGCCGATCCGCTGCTCCTGGGTGGTGACGCAGCCGCCCAGGAGGGCGACGATGGCGATGAGCGACACGCCCTGGCGCAGCCCTCGCGCACGGAAGACCTGCATGGCCCTCTCCTTCACCCTGTCACGCCCCGCCGCACGCGTCTGCCCGCACGGGGTGGCACGCGAGAAATGATAGGGCAACCGCGCGCGCTGCGCACCCCCGCCGCCGCGTGGTCGTGAGGCGCATCACGGCACGATCAGGTCACGGTGCCGCCATTGCCAAGTCGGACGATGAGGCGATATTGCGGTTGGGGTCGCTGTGTGACCCGCTGAACGGAGAGAGGAGACGACATGACGCGGTTCATAGTTCCGATGCTGGCGGCCCTGGCGCTCGGTGCCGGGTCCCCGCCCGTGTCGGCGCAGGATGCCGAAGCCGGACAGCGCGTCTTCGCGCAGTGCCGGGCCTGCCATACGCCGAACGAAGGCGGGCGCAACGGCGTCGGCCCCAATCTCTGGGGCATCTACGGCAGCCCAGCCGGCAAGCGCGAGGGCTTCCGCTATTCCGCCAACATGCTGGAGCTCGCCCAGGGCGGCCTCGTCTGGAACGAGGAGAACCTGCGCCGCTACCTGACCAACCCGAAGGACCTCGTGCCGCGCGGCGCGATGGCCTTCGCCGGCATCCGCAACCCGGACCAGCTCAACAACCTGATCGCCTATCTGCGCACGCTGAAGTAGCGCTAAGCGCTGGCGGCCGGCCGGCGATCCGGGCCCGACGGCGGGTTGGGCGACCCTCTTGGGCGACCCTCCCGCCGCGCTGCGCCTTCCCCGGCGCCGCGGCGCGGGGTAGCGTCCGCCACCCGGGCAGAACGGCATCCGGCAAGCTTGGAGCGTCCCAATGTCCTCGCCGACCTATGCCGATGGTGTCACCGACATCTCGATCGTCGGCGCGACGGCGCGTATCCGCTTCCACGTTCTCGAGGCAGACACCGCCAACCCGAAGAACCCGCCCCGCCCGGTGCATGCCTTCACCGTGGCGATGCCGGTCGAAAGCCTTGCGCAGCTCTCCGAAAGCCTGCCCAAGCTCGTGCAGCAGCTGCTCGACAGCGGCAGGCTGAAGAAGCGCGAGCCGGTGAAGGCGAACTGAGCCTCAGCGTCCGCGCGGGTCGAGCGCGTCGCTGAG
>Ga0272446_1002577_pt1 | contig 24399 bp, 17 predicted proteins | sample YNPCB0061_FD_194587 | JGI IMG/M metagenome (GOLD analysis project Ga0272446, IMG submission 194587) | Hot spring microbial mat communities from Yellowstone National Park, WY, United States - YNP-CB-006-1 | ecosystem: Environmental > Aquatic > Thermal springs > Hot (42-90C) > Sediment | place...
GATTACAATCCGATATAATATTAAAACTAGAAGAAGCGAGACTTACGGGTAAATTAACATTTCAAAGTGTTAAGGCAATAGCTATATCTGCATTTGAATCAATATCGACGGCAATTAAAACATTGTTGTCAAATCCGTTATTATTAATTCTTGCATCTGTAGGTGTGGCATTTTTACAATGGAAAAAAACACTAGATGTTGCTAAAGCTATTCGTGATGAAACTGGTCTTACTGGAGTAAAAGCTAAATCATTATCCGAAGACGCATCTTTAATTGCAACACGTTTTACCGCAGTTGGTGCAGGATTAGAAGAATCAGGTAAAGCGATATCCGGTCTAGCGAAGGAATTTCAAAATGTTAATATATTAAGTGCAGGAATTAAAGAAAATGCTGCTCTAATGGTTGGAAGTTTAGGTGTTGCTCCTGATGTTGCTGCAAAAACACTTAGATTATTTAAAAATATGGGAATTAAATCTGATGAAATGTCCGGTAACTTGGCGGCCGCTACTGCAAATCTCGCATCAGCGGCCGGAGTTTCGATAACAGACGCTTTTAATGATTTGGCACAGTCATCTAAAGAAATTTATACTTACTTTAGAGGAAATGCAAAAGAAGCCGCAAAAGCAGTCGTTGAATTAAGAAAAATGGGAACAACATTAAAAGACGCTGTCAATACTGCCGATAACCTGTTAGATTTCGAATCGAGTATAACTTCAGAATTGGAAGCATCCGTATTGGCTGGAACTCAATTAGATTTTAGTAGGGCTAGATACCTTTCATATACAGGTGATATAGTTGCAGCACAAGAAGAAATTTTAAATCAAATTGGAAAAATACGTAATTTTGATAAAATGGGTCCTATTCAAAAGAAAGCAATTGCAAAAGCAACGGGTATGGAATTAGATGTATTGGAAAATATGTTAGAGCAAAGAAAACAAATACGTGAAATAGAACGAGACCCTACTAGAAAAAGAGAATATCAAGAATCTTTAAAAGCTCTAAATGATTTTAGAAATCAAAATAAACTAGATTTAATTACTCAAAATCAAAGATTATTAGCACAAGAAAAAATGAATAAAATGTGGGAAGATTTAATATTTAAATTATCTAGTGTTTTATTTCCTTTGTTTGAATTTATCTATGATATTGTGGATGCTATAGCAACTACGCTTCAACCGGTTCTTAATATGACATCTAAAATCACAAATCTTTTTTCCGGATTGAACACGGGCGGTGGAATTAAGTGGGGTGAAATATTGGGATATGCATCAATAATAAGTATATCTATTGCTATTATAAAAATAGTTAAGTCATTATTTAAAAATTTAGTGTCCAGTATATCAAATTCACTTTCAGGCTTATTTTCAGCCGGTAAAGAAGGAAAAATTGGAACATTTTTTAGTAAACTTTTTGGTAAAAAAGAAGAAATTAAAAATACAGAAGATGGAGCTAATAAATTAAAAGGATTAGGAAAAAAAATAGTTGATTTTATAAAAGAATTTAAAAGAGTTAGACCTAAAGATTTAATAAATTTTGCATTATCAATGACGGCAATAATAGGAGCAATTGCAGGATTTGCTTTAGCAGTAAGATTATTTAAAGATGTTGATTTTAAATCATTCAGTTTAGGTATGATAACTTTATTCGGATTAGTAGGTGCAATTAAATTATTGGGTTCTTATAGAAAAAAAATGATTGAAGGAGCAGTATCGATAGCAATTTTAGGTGCTTCTTTAATTCCAATGGCATACGGAATGAAATTATTAAACGGCGTTAACTTAAACGTGTTGACATTATTAGCAGGCGGAATAGCAATATTAACAGTTGCGGCAACTGCATTAGGAGCACTTCAACAATCTGGCTTGTTGTTAGCCGGATTAGCAGGATTGGCAGGATTAGCAGGAGTAACTTATTTATTAGGAAAAGCGTTACAAGAATTTATTCCTGTTGTGAAACCATTTGCAGAAGCAATATCTTTAGTAATAGATACGATAGGAAATCAATTTAATAAAATAATAGATTCGATAGGAAGATTAGCAAATATAAATGCAATTAATTTATTAGGCGTAGCAGGAGGAATTACGGCAGTTGGATTAGCATTGGCTAATTTTAATACACTAACGGCCGCCTCTACAGTAGGTTCAATTTTTTCTAGAATATTAGGAGGCGAAGACCCGATAGATAAAATTGAGAGATTATCGAATTTGGGTCCTAATTTACAAATAACTGCACAGGCGGTAAAATCTTTAAGTGATTCGATGAATAATTTAAGAGTACCAAATATTAAAGATATAGATGAATTATCAAAAATAGCAGAATCTTCGGTTAAAATACAAAATAATAAACAAACGGATGTAAATGTTAATGTTCCTGAAAATCAAGAAATATTAAAAAAATTAGACGAAATGATTCAAGCGATAAGTTCAATGCAAATAAATATGGATAGTAAAAAAGTCGGTGAAATAATATCAAAAACTGCTCCTAATTATGGCAGAGCGTAAGGAATATATAAAAAATGGAACAAAAAAATTCTAAAATATTAGAAATATATAAAAACAGTACGTTTGCTAATATTGGAAAAAAAGTATCCGACTTACAGTCTGGTAAAATAACTAATTTATCTACACAGAACATAAATAAATTGGACAAAAAATCTATTTTAGAAATACAAAAAGATTTTCAAAAAGTAGTTGTATTACCTTATAAAACTATTTTATCAGAACATAGTTTCTTAGAATTCGGTAAAATAAAAATAAATCCAACACAGGGCGTTATTAAATTATTTAATGCAATTAATAATAATGTTGGTCCTGTTCCGATTTCCAATCGGTTCGGCGTTTTGAGAGTACCGGTTCAAAATATAAATATAAAAAATAGTGATTTTGATTTATTAAAATATAAAAAACTTCCGGAAATTAATAATTTAAAAAAACGTTCGGTTTTAGAGCAAAAAACCGACGATATAATTATATCAAAAAATAAAAATAGTTTATTAAGTTTTAATTTACCAAAAATAAATGAATTTAATACTAATAGTATTTTAAATTTAAATAGTAATTTTGATGATATAGTTAAACTAAAAATTTCGTCTTTATTGGATAAAAAATTACCGTTTGAAATAAAAGATTTGCCATATTCTGATGTGCTGCAGTTTAATAGTAGATATGATGATTTAATTATAAAAGATATAAATTCGGTATTAAAATTATATCTTTCTTCAAATTTATATAATTCAATACCAGGTCAAGTTAATTTCTTTAGTGATGAAAACGCAGTTGGATTTATGAAATCTGCGCAAATCGGACAATCATTTTTCAATTTTAAAAATTTACCTAATATAAAATCTCCGAACAAAACTCCGGAAAAAATTCCCGGCAATATAAAAGAAATGCCAAAAACTCCGGATAAACCGATAAGTGATATAAATCCTCCTGCAAAAACTTTAGAAAAACCAATTAGTAAATTAATTGATATTGAAAAAACACCAGAAAAAAAGCCGGCAATAATAAATTTAATGAAAGAAACTCCGGTTAAGAAATATATAGACCCATTACCAATTAAAAAAACTCCGGAAAAACTTGGTTCTGAACTAAATGATATGAAAGAAACTCCGGAAAAACTCGGTTCTAAATTAAGAGATATGAGAGAAACTCCAAAAAAAGAATCGATTCCTTTAGGAGTTGTAAATTTTATTCCAGATGAATATGCAAAGGGATTTACTCCGAATATTAGATTTTTAGTTACACAGTATGATTTGTCTAAAGTGCCTGAGTTAGAAGCATTTAATTGGAACAATCCTCCTGGTTATCCTGGAGTTTTAAATCAGTATGTAATATTTTTTTCTAAAAATAGTTCTTCATTTTTATTTAATTCTACAGCATCTGATTTATTAATTAAAGGATTTAAAACTCCAAAGGTTCCTATAAATAACTCACAATTAATTATACCTCCGTATCAATATGCTGATGAAAGATTGCCGTCGTGGGCAAAATCATTTGAAAGCGGAATGTCAAATGCTGCTTCCAAAGCAGCAACATCATTTGCAAAACAAATCAAAAACAGTTTAATATTAAAAGTATTGGATTTAAATCCTCAATTTAGAAACGATGTTTCAGGAGATTCGAATCCTTTAATTCAAAGTGAATTGATATGGCAACAATTAGCGGGAGAAATATATTTTAAATATAATGAATTTGGCACCGTAATTAGAAATGTCAGAGAAAGTGTAATAAATATTACTTCTGGTTTAGTAGGAAGACAGGTTGCTGAAGCTGTAATACCTAAAATAGAATCTGCCGTTGCATCGTCAACATCAAAATTAATAAATTCTGTTTTAGGAATGCCTTTAGTTAATGAAGAAATGATTTTAATGATGTATCATATTTCTATGGGTACTAAATATACGAAATCAAAAGCATATTTTGATAGGTTGGCTAAAATATATAATAGTAAATATAATTTAGTTGGTGACAATGCAATAAATTATTATGACGAGGAAAATAAATACACCACAAAAGGAAATGTAAATAGTAGTAATATTAATACTACAAGTCCAAAATCAACAGCGTCATCTTTATCAAACTTTGTTTCTTTAGAAGACGATGCTGAAATGTCTAATTTAAAAGCACTATTAAAAACATTTTCTAAAAAGGATTCTGATTTAGATTATTATAAAATACCTATCGGAGATGTCAATACAAGCGGTTTAGTAAATACATATTTATTTAAAAATGAATCGGCAACATTTGGTAAAATAGATTTATCAGATAGACCTTACTTTTCAAATAATATTAAAAGCGAAGGTAAAATTTTTAATTACGGAGAACAATCAAGAACCGGCTCTATAGATATTAATTATTTAATTACTGGAAGTAAAAACGAAAATGACGTTCAAGGTAAATCTTTAAGACCAAAAAACAAATCAGTAATACCGTCGAATAACTTTTTACCTAAATCTACTGTGAGCGGTCGTTCTAAAAAAGCGCCTTCGAGTGCAGATGACGTGGATGCAGAAAGAACATATTCATATTTATTATCAAAAAAATTAAGAGAGCTAAATAAAAAAACTTTAACTGATATAGGATTTCCAAACAGCGAAAATAATTTCTCAGACAGAAAAAATAAAGCCTATATGTCTATAATGCCATCGGAAGATAGTACTGATTATATAAAACCTAAAAAATATGAAGATGATGATTTAATCGATTTCTATTTTGAAGATTTATCTACATTATCAGAACGTGATGAAACTATTGTAATTCCTTTTAGAGCTAATATAACATCAATCGGAGATTCAGTAAATGCAAATTGGTCTCCTCAGGATTATATGGGCAGAGCTGATAAATTTTGGATTTATCAAGGATTTGAAAGAAGGCTTTCAGTATCTTTTGATGTAGCGATAAACAGTGAAGATGAATTTATTGCTAGTTGGAATAAAATAAATTATTTACATGGAATGTGTTATCCTGTATCTTATCCAGCTGAAATTTCGATGAAAGCACCAATAATGGCAATAACGATAGGAAATTTATTTAATAAAGTTAAAGTTATATTAAATAGTTTTAGTGTAAATATGGATGGCAATACTTTATGGGAAATAAAAGAAAATTTTCAATTGCCGATGTATATAAAAATTCAAGTTGAATTTACAGTATTGTTTGATGATACACCTATTGCGAGAGCAAGACATTATGCTCAGGATACTGGAGAAATTGATTGGATTAGACCAGTATGGTATGAATATACTGAAGGTAATGTTTCTCAGAATAATAAAAATCGAACTTCGATTGGTAATGATGCAAATGGAAATATTATATCGACAAATGAAGTAGAGAAAGCAAATTCATCGGAGTTATCTGGCAGATTAACCGGTTTAAATTTTAATTCAATTAATTTTAGAAGATAAAAAATCGGAGATTAATATATTTATGGTAGGAAGATATGATATACCGAATAATAAAATAAGATTAACTAACGGAAAAATAGTATATAAAAGTATATTATTTCCTAAAATAGAAGAATCTGAAGATGATATATATATAATATCAAAAGCCGGTGATAGATTGGATTTATTAGCAAAAAAATATTATAATGATGTTACTAAATGGTGGATTATAGCACATGCGAATAAAATAAAAGGAACTTTAATTGTTACTCCTGGAAAACAAATTAGAATACCTATGAATATAAGTAAAATAAACAGAAATTTATTGGAGTTAAACACTTGAACGAGAAATATATATCAGATTACGCAAATGCAAAAGAATTTATCTCGCATTATGATAAATTAAAAAAAGTTGAAATTTATATTCCAACTCCAGGAATGTCAATTCCGTCGGATTCAGACTATAAAAAGGGATATTATTATAGATATTTTTATAGATTGTCAAATGATAAAAATTCTACAATATATGAATGTAAAGAAAGTGAATATAATAAAATAAAAAATGACCCGATATACAGAGTTTTAAAAATAAAATGGAAATTAATAGGTCCTTCTGCAAAAGAAATAAACGAAAAGATTATAAATACTGCTAATAATATTATGCCTGGTATAAAATCTATATTAATAGAACCGTTGCAGTTTTGGAAAAATTTACCTGATGTCGTTCGGGATTTTGATGTTACAGATAAAATTCCGAGAATTGAAATAAAAAAAAAGCGGTATAATATAAATGTTATATCTGCAGTATTATTTGATGATACCGGCCTGATATATCTGTTAACTGAGTTAAATGATATAATTTATACTGAAGACGGATATGGTTTATTAATAGAAATGTAAAATAAAAAATAAGGATATAAAATCTTGGCTAATACAAATGAATATCTTGGTTTTCCTTTTATATCAAATATAAATGAATATGTTCAAAGAGAATTAAATACTAGGTCTAAAGACAGAATTCGTGGAATAACTCCATATATAAAAGTAACTCCGGGTTTTACTGTCGATGGCACAGTTGATAGTAAAATAGTTTTAAAAGGTATAGAATCTTTGGCATTTACGAATCCTTCGGAATATACTTTTACTGAACTATATAGACCTCAGCTTTATTTTAGGCCTTTGCCGGCAGTTAAATCAGTTTCTGTTGATTATTTAAATCAATTTGGTAGTGTTAAGAAAGCAGTAATAAGCTGGGTTTGTCATACATTAGAAGACTTAGAAAGATTATCTCCTTATTTTTTAAATCCTGGACAAACAGTTTTTATAGAATGGGGATGGAGTAATAAAGCAATACAAGCGATAGAAAATGACCCTAAAATAAATTTAAGAAATTATTTGTGTTATGTTAAAAGAAAAAGACTTGAAACGAATGGAAACTACGATGGAATGTTAGGAATAATAGTAAATTATTCATTTTCATTAAATCGAGATGGCGGATTCGATTGTACAACCGAAGTTGTTTCTGCTGGTTATTTGATGGAAGGATTAACTCTTCCAAATCAATATACTAAAGATTTGAGTGGAAATGAATTTAATAATAAAAATCCAGAAAATCAAGAATCGCAAGAAGAAAAAGTATTTAAGCCACTTAAATATTTTTTAGAAAATGATTTCTATGCTCAAATAAAAAATCATTTAGGAAATCCAAATTTCGGAAATTTAGATTCTGATTATTTTTTATTAAAAGACGATAGTCTTGGTAAAGGAACGCAGTATTTGGATAATGATAAAAATAGAACAAATAAAACCGAAGATGTGGAGGTATCGACAGGCGACGGTAGCAAAGAATTAGAAATAACAGTGCGTGCAGCAGTATATGCGAGTTGGGGATATTTAGAAGATTATGTTATAAATCCGCATATATCAATACAACTTTCCGATGATAATTTATTATTTAAATTTGATAGTAGTGGTGTTAAAATATCATCGCATCCATATTTAAGAACTACAGATTTATCTGTTTTTATTTTACCTCAACCTAATAATAACACGGATTTAATTCCAAGCAATTACTTTAATTCAGGTAGTGAAGAAAATGGTTTTGGTTATGTTAGAAGATTACTAATAAATGTAGAATATTTTAAAGAAGTTTTTTTAAATTCTACAACTTTAAATGATGCTGTAATACAATTGTTTTCTGGTATAAATGATGCATGTATAAATTATTGGAATTTTAGAATATCTCCGCAAGAAAGTAGCGAGTGTGATGAAAATTTACAAGAAAATAATAATTTAAATAAAAATGAATTAAATACAACAACAACAAATGAAGCATTTGTTTCGGAAAATTATCAAGGATTAACTCAAACTTATACTGCTCCAGCAGATAAAACCTATGTTAACATTAATAAAAATAATAAGTTACAACAAGATGTAACACCGAGTGCTGTAATAAATAAAAAATCAATTGTAAAACAGAAAATTGTAGATATTAATTATTCTGGTACAAAAAATGCAGAATTGGATATAATAAGACAGAATGTATATGCTTTTAGAACTAAAACATTCAATGAAGAACCGTATGGAAAAGATTTAAATAGTGTTGTTAGGAATGTTTCTTTACAATCTAAATTATCTAGCCAGGCAGCAATGAATGTTTTCTTTTCGGCGCATTCTGCAAATGGTGGTGTTATGGGAACTCCAAGTAATAATACATTTAAAAGTTTATATAATTTTTCAATAAATGGTATTGAATACGATAAAGCTAGAGACACATTTTCTTTAGGTCCATATCTTGCTGTAAATACAGGACTTCCAACTCCCGAACCCGAAGAAAATGAAAGTAAGTTAACTCCAGGAATTGATGATGAACTTGAATTACTTGCCCAATCACAAGCATATGGTAAAAAATTATCTAACTTTTTACCTATTAAAAACAGCGGATATACATGTGAAGTTACTGGAATGTATTTTATAGAAAATACCGGAAAGAGTACATACGAAAAGAAAGAAACTGAAGAAACGAAGATAAATATTAGTTTACCGACTGTTTTTGGTCCCGATATACCAATGTCTTTTACTAAAAAAGAAGAAAAAACAAAAACGGTGAAAGTAAATAAAGATTCAAGAGTATATTTGACCGGAATAGAAGGCATGAGAATGGCAGTTCTCTGTTCTCCCGATGGAGGTCCTCCACAAAATGCATCCGAGGCTTTAGTTCCTTTAGAATGTGAAATTGAATTAGAGGGTATATCCGGAATTAGAATAGGAGATGTTTTTACTATTGACCATATACCACAAATATATCAAAACCATGGATTATTTCAAGTGATAGGAATAACAGATTCAATAGATAATAATTCCTGGATTACAAAATTAAAAGCTCAGTTTAGAGTATTTAGAACTGCAATTAATTATGCCAAAATCAAAAAATCTAAAATTAGAAGACCCGAACAAGACGTTAACATTATTAATTATTCTCTTCCTGTTCCAGACAGTATAAAAGATAAAATATTAACTGAAGATGATTATATAAATGCGGCCAATGAATTAAATATAGAACTCGCTGTTATAAAGGCGGTTGCTGAAGTCGAATCTTCGGGAATCGGATTTCTTAGCGATGGAAGTCCGAAAATATTATTCGAAGCTCATATATTTAGTAGATTAACAGGCAGACGCTACGATAAAACTAATCGTAATATAAGTAGTCCAAGATGGAATAAAAGTTTATATGTTGGCGGTTTCGGAGAACATAAAAGACTTAAATTAGCGATGAGTTTAGATAAAGAAGCCGCTTTACAATCCGCAAGTTGGGGCAAATTTCAAATTTTAGGAATTAATTATAAAATAAGCGGATGGAATAGCATCAATAGTTTTGTTGATGATATGTATAAGCATGAAAATCAACATTTAAAGGCTTTTATTGGCTTTGTTAAAAGTAAAAAATTGGTTGAATATTTACGAAAAAAAGATTGGAATAGTTTTGCTTATTATTATAATGGACCTAAATATAAAGAAAATCATTATGATTTAAAATTACAGCGTGCCTATGAAAAATATAAATTTCAAGAAAAATAAAATTTTTTATATTTTAGCGTAAAAAATATATATTTATGTATGATAAAAAGGTTATATAGTAAAATGATTGTTGAAACAAAACAAGAATTTAATCAATTCCTCGATGAATTTAAAAAAAATGATGTTATAATAATACCAATTTTATGCGATAAAAATAGAAATATTTTAAATAATGAGCTTTGCTTTTTATTTATTAAGATACTAAAGCAAAATATTTATTATATTTTACCATTCAACCACAGCGAAACAATCAATTTAAACATCAAGATATTAAAATATTTAAAAGATACGACAAATAAAAAATATGTATTTGATAAAAAGGAATTTTTAAATATATGCGATTTTAATAATTTAATTGATATTAATTTATTATATTATTTAAAATATAACAATCATCTATCAATAAAACAAAAGTACTCGAATGCAGAAATTTTTATAGTAAATAAAAATATTGATGAGGAGAATATATATAAATCTGTTCCGATATTAAAATTAAAAGAGAGGTTGATTCATTTATCAAACGAACTAGAAAAGTCAATCTTAGAAAATTTGGATTCTGAAAGTGAGCCGGCATTTGAATTATTGAATAATGACACTATAGTAAATTTACATAAAATAGAAAAAAATGGAATTTATGTAGATGCTGTAAAATTATTAAAATTTTTTCCTAATTATAAAACTCACATCGATAAAAACGGATTTATATATAGTCAATATAATATATATACTTTAACAGGCAGACCATCGAATCGTTTCGGAAATTTAAATTTTTCAGCTCTTAAAAAAAATAACGGCGAGAGAGAATTTATAATATCTAGATTTAATGAAGATGGATTTTTATTATATTTTGACTACGAAGCATATCATTTAAATTTAATTGCGAATTTAATAAACTATAAATTCGACTCGTCCATTTCAATACATGAATATTTAGGAAGACAATATTTTAATAAAAATGTCTTAACTGAAGATGAATATAATAAATCTAAAACGTTATCATTTGAATTTTTATATGGCGGTATAGATGATTCTATTGCGGAAGCAATACCATTTTTTAAAAAAGTAAAAGAGTTTATAAATTCGATGTGGATTGAATATAATAAAAACGGATATATAGAATCAAGTCTTTTTAAGAAAAAAATTAATGGAAAAAATATATTAAATTTAAATTCAAACAAATTATTTAATTATTTTTTACAGAATTTAGAAACCGAAAAAAACATTTTAATCATAAAGAAGATAAATAAATTGTTAGAAAACTATGATACTAAATTAATAATGTATTTATATGATGGATTTTTATTTGATTATAAGAAATCTGACGGTAAGGATTTACTATTTAAAATTAAAAATATATTAATTGAAAATGGAAATTTTAAAACTAAGCAATATATAGGCAAAAATTTTGGAGAATTAACAAAAATTGATTAATTAATTAAAATTATTATATTTATTTGGGTAGAAAACTCAAATAAATATAAAATTAAAATGAGTAATATTGATTAATTCTAAAATAAGGAAAAATTATGGAAACTCAATTGTTGTTGACTTTCACTAAAGCAAATAAATTAAAAGAAACTATTGAAGAAATAAAAAAATGTTATGTTTTAGCATTTAATAAAATATACATTTTAGAAAATTCCTCGAATCCTAAAGAATTAATTTGTAGTTATAATATAGATATAAATGCCGGAGTTAATGATAAAATACCTGTAAATACAATATCCGTACACAGGAAAAAAGATACTAATACAATCTATACAATAAATGCATTAAATTATGTTATAGCTTTATTAAATGATGGTGAGATTGATAATAAATTTTCAGTTCCTTGGAATAATTATAAAAATATGATTTTAGTCACGGGACCTGAAGGATTAAAAAAAATTGAAACTAAAATACATTCTGTAATAACAGTCTAACTTTGGATTAAATATTTAAATGCTTAAATTAAAAAAATTTTTAATAAAAGAAGAACTACACGGAATTCAAATGGATGAAAAACGTCTAAAATTTATTGATGATTTGATATTATATTGTTTAGAAATGGGAGAAAATTCCAAGGTTTTATGGAAGGGAATAAAAACTAACGAAAATAAAGTTATTTTACATGTTATTAATAGTGTTATTAATAATAGAAATGAATTTTATAATAATAATTTAGGAGTTAAAGTTATATTAAAAAAATTAAATATTAAAAATCCGATTTTTTCATACTTAGGCATTATGAGAAAAGCGGCGACTTTTTTTGGAAAGGAATTTGCATTAATATTAAAAAAACCATATAAATTTTATCAATCTGATATTGTAAGTGATATATCTGCGTGGTCTAAAGAAACTATATATTTAACTACAAAAGTAGATGGCGGAGATAAAACGAAATCGATTGGAAATAGAAGCAAAATTCAGCAAATTAAAAAAGCAATCGAAGGCGCAAAAACCTATAAATCTTATAATAATATAAATGAAATTGAAAGTGAAAAAAACGAAATTATTATTGATTGTAAAGAATATTACGCTATTAATATTGATAGATTGTTTTTTATTTTAGAGAATTTTTCAGAATCAAATCCTGATATTAAATTTACTAAAAAAATAAATACCTATTCAGATATTATTTATTTATTAAAATTATATAAAAAATTCGTAAAATTTAAATTAAAAAAATAATTTTTTTTAAATGAAAAAAAAAAATAAATTAATGCGTAAGTTTTTTATATTTATCCATATAAAATAAGTTGTATCGATTAAATAAGTTATTTCTTATTTAACCAATGATAACTTAACGAATTAACTAATTAACTAATTATTATAATTTAAAGGAGTAACGTTATGAATACCGAGTTATTACGTGAGCGTTTAAAAACCCTCATGAATCAAACCAAAAAACAAGATTCTTTCTGGAAACCAACACCTGGAAAACATGTAATAAGGATAGTTCCTTACAAATACAATAAGGAAAATCCATTTATTGAATTGTTATTCCACTACAATATAGGTCCAAAACCTTATTTGTCACCCCAAACATTTGGAAGACCCGACCCAATAGTTTCTTTTGCGGAAGAATTAAAAAGTACAGGAAAAAAAGAAGATTGGAAATTAGGTAAAAGTTTAGAGCCTAAACTGAGAACTTTTGTTCCTATCGTAGTTCGAGGTAAAGAAGAGGAAGGTGTTAAATTTTGGGGATTCGGAAAAACTGTTTATCAAGAGCTGTTAGGATTAATTTCGGACCCTGAATACGGAGATATTACCGACATAACACGTGGTCATGATATAACAGTTGAATTTAAATCTGCTGAAGAAGTTGGAAAATCATATCCATCTACCACGATAAGACCAAAACCTGCCAAAACAAAATTGGTTGATGGAGCAGAACAGTTGAAAGCATTGTTCGATACGCAGAAAAACATTCTCGAAATATATAAAGAACCGACTTACGAGGAGTTAGAGCAGGCTTTAGCTAATTGGTTAAAATCAGGAGATAAAAAAGATAAAGAATCACAATCGAATTCAGACGATTATGAAGACGACGGAGCACCTACTACTGTAAAAAGTTTCGTTAATGCTAAAAAAGAATCTAATACTGCCAGCACATCGAAAAGTAATTTGCGTGATTCTGTTATTAGTTCTAATGTTGACGATATTTCGGACGATTTGGATAAATTATTTGAGGATTAAAATATAAGTCATGGCAAAAAAGAAAAACGCAGATGAAATGACAAATGAAATTTCAAATGATGCTAGTTCAGTTAGAGATGAATTAGCATCTTTGATAACAAAAAATTTGTCTAAAACATTTAAAGAAAAAGAGCAATTGGTTTGGTATTTAGATGGTCCTGAAGAATCGCCGAGTGATATTATAGATTGGGTATCAACCGGCAGTTCTTTATTGGATTTAGCAATATCAAACCGTCCCAACGGAGGATTTCCTGTCGGTAGAATAACCGAATTAAGTGGTTTAGAAGGTACGGGAAAATCTCTGATTGCGGCGCACGCTTTAGCCGAAACACAAAAGAAAGGTGGCGTCGCTGTTTTCATAGATACAGAAGCGGCAGTTAGCAGAGAATTTTTAACTGCAATTGGTGTTGATACTTCTAAATTGATGTATATACCGCTTGAAACTATTGAAGATATATTCATGGCAATAGAAAATATTATTAACACTGTTCGTAACAATGAAAAAAGAAAACTGGTTACAATAGTAGTCGATTCTTTAGCAGGAGCAACCACTAAAGTTGAAATGGATGCAAACTATGATAAAGATGGTTATGCAACAACAAAAGCAATTCTTTTATCAAAAGCAATGAGAAAAATTAATAATCTTATTGCTAAAGAAAGGATTTGTTTAATATTTACAAATCAACTGAGACAAAAAATGAATTCTCCGGCATTTTCCGACCCATGGACTACAAGTGGTGGAAAAGCAGTTGCTTTTCATGCATCTGTTAGAGTTAGGCTGACAAATACCGGTTTCTTAAAAAAGAAAGATTTCGGCGGTGTTGATATGATAGTTGGAAATAAAATACAAGCGAAAGTTATTAAAAATCGAGTTGGTCCTCCTCAGAGAAAGGCTACATTTGAATTATTTTATGATTCCGGAATTGATAACTACAGCGGCTGGATTTCAGTATTAAAAACTTATAAATATATTTCACAGGCTGGCGCATATAATAAATATAAAGTATTGGATGAACAGGGAAACGAAATCGAAGAGATACAATTCAAGACTGTTGAATTACCAAAACTATTTGAAAAGAGACCGGAAGTATATAATTCTATGTATAGAGATTTGTGTAACATTATGATAATGCGATACCAAAACAATGGTGAACAAATAAAAATGAATGAGGATATTGAAGAAACTGATGGAGATGTTGAGGTCGATTTTGAATAGTATAAAATTATTTATTTAAAAAATAAAATATGCGGGAATTATTTTAATTTTTCCCGCATTTTTATTATTTTTTTTATATTTATTTCTAAAATAATGCAGTAGGATGCATTATAATTTTAAAGTTTAAGGAGTTTATAATGTTAAACAATAAAAATAAGTTATTCTTTCCTAAAATTGTATTTGAAAAATCCATCGAATTAAAACACAACACATCGGAAATTAAAATAATAAATTTATATTATCTAGATTGGACGAATAAAGAAAAGAAATGCAATAACGGTAATATAGAACTACCAATGGAATATGAAGATGTAATTAAACAACTTAGATATGCAATTACTGATGATTATTTAGATGAAATTAGAAGAGTTTCTTGGTTATCTATAAATGAATTTAATGTAATAAGAAAATTAGATTCTTCTATGAAAAAAATATATTTAAAACCTGCTGTTGCTTACATAACAACCGCATTTACATTATTAGGTGATTGCGCATTTGATTTAAATACTAATTTCTATTATAGAGGTGCATATAAGGTAATTTTAAAAAACTTACTATTATATAAATTTTGGAAAAATCAAAGACAAATCACACCATCGATGATTTTAGAATTTGCTAATATACCAGAATTATTAACAATATCAATGGATGAAACATTAACAGAAGAACAAATGATGTTTCTAAACGATTTCTTATACTATGTAAATAATGAAATAAATAATAATAAGTAATGAAGGAAAAATTTAATGCTTGAAAATGAAAGATATTTTTCTATTTTAGAAAATTTAAAAAAACGACATGAAACAGATTTTGTAGAAAATATTAATAGTAGAATATTAATTGTAGATTTTTTAAATTCTTTTATTAGAGCATATTCTGGTAGTCCTGCACTGAATAATAATGGAGAACACGTTGGCGGTATTACTGGATTTTTATATTCAATTGGATTGGCAATTAAAACATTTCAACCAACTAGATGTATATTGGTTTCAGACGGAAAAAACAGCGCAGCTAGAAAAAGAAAAATATATTCTGATTATAAGAAAAAAAGAACCGTTAAAATTAATTTAAATAGATATTATGATTTTAAAGATGAAGATGAAGAATTACAATCAATGCATAATCAAATGAAAATGTTACTTTCATATTTAGAAAGTATGCCTTTGCAAATAATAACAGTTGATTCTACGGAAGCAGATGATGTAATAGCTTATTTAGCCAAAGAGGTGTTCTATAAAAACGAGAATAAGGTTATAATAATGTCGTCGGATAAAGACTTTTTGCAATTAATCGATGAGAGAATTAGCATTTGGTCTCCGACTAAAAAAAAGTTATATACTCCGAATTCCGTTCTGGATGAATACGGAGTTTCAGTAAATAATTTCTTGTTTTATAGAACACTCGATGGCGATATTTCAGATAATATTTCCGGAGTTAAAGGCGTTGGAATTAAAAAAATAAAAAAATATCTTCCTATTTTATCAGAATCTAGAGATGTTACGCTGGAAGAGGTTTTTGAATATATAGAAAAACAAAACGAAGGTAAAAATAAAAAAAAGTTTTATGATAATATTTTAAATTCGAAAGATATTATAATTACCAATGAAAAATTAATGAATTTAAAAAATCCTAATATATCAGAAGGAAATAAAGCAATCATAAGACATCAATTAAATAAAAGTATTCCGCAATTAAATAAAGTTAAATTAATATCTATGTTTATTAGAGACGGATTAACAAATGCATTTCCAGATTTCAATGTATGGTTAAATCAAACTTTTATAAAATTAAATTCATATGCAACAAAAAATAATGATAATGAGGAATAATTTATGACTACTGATTCTTTATATGAATATGGACATTCATTTCAAATAAAAATAATATCTAATTTATTAAAACCTATAAATAATTCGGGAAATAATAACGCAGACTTTTTATTTCAAATAATTGATATATTGTCTCCAGATTTTTTTGAATCTGATGCAAACAAGTGGATTGTATCAAAAATAATAGAATATTATCATAAATATTTAAAGACTCCGACAATAGATTATTTTAAAGTTGAAATGCTTTCTGTCGATGAAGTTTTAAAAGAATCAATAAAAGAAAATTTAAAAGAGGCATACAAATATATAGTCAATGCGGTAGATTTAGATTATACAAAAGATGCATTTTTAAGTTTTTGTCAAAATCAAGCTGTAAAAATGGCAATTCTAAAATCAGTCGATTTGATGAAGAAAAAGAAATATGATGAAATAAGAAAAGTTGTTGATGATGCTTTAAAATTCGGAACAAATAATACAGATTTGGGTTATTCCTATGAAAATATGATTGAAGACAGAATATTGAAAAGTCCTAGAAATAAAGTGTTGCCTACAGAATGGGCTATTATTAATGAAATAACAGATGGTGGTGCCGGAGCAGGAGATTTAGTTACTGTTATTGGTGGTCCTGGTTCTGGAAAATCTTGGTCTCTTGTGTCGATTGGATTGACAGCTTTAAAAATGGGTAAAAATGTTGTACATTTTACTTTAGAATTGAATGAAAAATATTCGGCAATGAGATATGATTCTAAATTAACAGGAATAACATCTCAAAATTTAAAATATCATTTAGATGAAGTTAAAGAAAAAATATTATCAAACATTAAAGGTAAATTAATTATTAAATATTTTCCAACAAAATCGGTTGGTGTTTCGGTATTAAAAGCACATTTAAATAAACTCATCGGAACAGGATTTGAACCAGATTTAGTTATTGTCGATTATGCAGATATTTTAAAATCTGATAATCCTCATTCTTCAAAAGGAGGTTCATATATAGAAGTAGGAAATATATATGAAGATTTAAGAGGAATGGCAGGAGAATTTCAAGTGCCTATTTGGACCGCATCTCAGGCACAAAGAAGTTCTACAGATGATGATATTATAACCGGAGAACAGGTTTCAGAATCATATAAAAAAATAATGATAAGTGATATAGTAATTTCTCTATCTAGAAAAATACAAGATAAATTAGCCAATACTGCGAGATGGCATGTTATTAAAAATAGATATGGAATCGATGGAATAACATTTCCTTCTAAATTCGATGCTTCGACCGGCAAAATAGATATTTTTTCTCCGGATTCAATCAATGGATATAACACTAGAAAAGAAATGAAAAATTCAAATGAATTAGTTAAAAAAGAATTGGCTGAAAAATATAAGGATTTTCAAATCGAGGCAAAAAATAAAACAGAAATAAAAGACGATTTTGAATGAAAAAATTAAATAAAAAAATATAAAAATTCGATTTTAATTAATTATAAGAGTTAAAAAAAAATTATATTTATCGAATATAGTATTTAAAATCCTATGATATAAATTTTAATCGGTCTATTTTAATAAAAATAAATTCAATATTTTTCAAGAAGAATAGATAGAAATTAAAAAAACAAATTATTTTATATTAATTGAAATAAATTACAGGAGAAATTGAATGATAAAATATGAAGATGTTAGACATCAGAGTACAGAAGAATATTTTAATAATAATATATTTTCAATAGACGCATTTAAAAGAAAATACGCAAAAGATTCAAACGAGACATATGTACAAGCACTTAAACGAGTTTGTGATTATGTAGCATCGGTCGAATCAACTAAAGAATTACAAAAATATTGGTCTGAAAGATGGTTTGATGAAATATATAATGATTGGTGGCATCCCGCCGGTTCTATTATGCAAGGCGCCGGGTCTGGAAGGAAAATATCCATGGCGAATTGCAGCACCATCTCATTAGGAAGTATAGATGAAAAAAACGAATGGGATAATTTAGAATCAATTTTTAAGAATGCCGCTTATACAGTAGCAAAAACCGCCGCATATAGACAAGGGTTGGGGGTCGATTTTTCACGGTTGCGTCCCAGAGGCTCACGAGTATTAAACTCCGCAGTTGAAAGTACCGGCGCAATACATTGGATGAAATTTATAGATTCAATTGGTTATTATGTTGGACAAAAAGGTAGAATTCCTGCAATGCTATTTTCTCTTAATATTAAACATCCTGATATAGAAGAATTTATTACAGTTAAATCCGATTATACAAAAATTCAAAACGCAAATATTTCTGTTCAAATCACGAATTCGTTTTATACAGCAGTATATAATGATGACGATTGGGAATTATATTTTAAAGTTCCTAAAATAAAAAAAGGTCAAAGAATATATTTAGATGTACATTCAATTGATTCAGAATGTATATATGATGAAGAACTTAAAAGTTGGTATAAAATCGCAACGCATGATAAGCAAGAAGAAATAATAACTAAAAAAGTTAAAGCTAGAAAATTATTAGAATTGATTGCTGAAAACATGTTTAAAAATGCAGAGCCTGGAATTCAAAATATAGACATTGCTAGAGAATATTCAAATTCTGATGCAGTATATGACCCGAAAGATGAATATGATAGTAGAATAATTAGCACTAACGCATGTTCAGAGCAATACCTTTCAAGAGAAAGTCTTTGTGTATTAGCTTCGATAAATATGGAAAAATTTTCAACTAATGTAGATGAATATAAAACAGAATTACAGAAAATTGGAGAATCAATACAAAGATTTTTAGATAATGTAAATGAGTGTGAATTAAAATATCAAACATATGCAACTCCGCATCAAAAATTAGCAATTCAAAAATTAAGAAGAACCGGAGCTGGCGTTACTAATATCGGAGGTTGGCTATTTAAATTAAATTTAGAATATGGAAGTAATGAAGCAAATGAAAATGTTGAAGAATTTATGAAATATTATGCATATTATTTGTACTTGACTAATATTAAATTGGGAAAAGAAAAAGGCAATTTTGAATTATTTGATGCTAAAAAAATAAAAAAGTCTAAATTCATACAAAACATGATTAAAGAATTTCCAGACTTAAAATTTGATACAATGAGGTGTGTTACATCAATCTCAATAGCGCCGACTGGAACTTTAACACTTATGTTTACACGTATGCCAATGAGTTATGGAATAGAACCTTCATTTGGAATGTACTATTGGAAAAGAACTAGAATTTCAGGAAAATATGAATATTATTTTATAGTACCTAATATAGTCAGACAAGTTTTTGAAAAGGCAGGATATAAAATTCCTATGGAATCAGATACTATCAAAGATACATGGGATGGAAAATATGGACTTCCGATAGTCAAATATATTGAAGAAAATATAAATAAAATAGGAATACATTTTAAAAAATCTACTGAAATTTCGGCATTTGATAAATTAGATTTCATGGGAAAAATAATGAAATGGGTTGATTCTTCAATTTCTGTAACATATATGTTACCAGAAAATACGTCGGTTAAAGATGTATATAATTTTATATTAAAAGCATATGAAAAAGGAGTAAAATCAATTGCTGCATTTCCCGATAAAAAAATATATGGTATTATATCATATATGCCTTTTAAAGAGTTGGCATTAAAATTAAAAAATGAAGGTATAGAAATACATGCACAAAATTTTGATGAAAAAGAATTAGAAGTCATGAATATATCAAAAGAAAATATATCAACAACTTTTGCTCCAAAAAGACCAAAAGTATTGCCGGCAGATATTTATTCTGTTACTGTCAAGGGAGAAAAATTTGTTGTTGCTGTTGGATTATTAAATAAAAATCCATATGAAATTTTTTGTGGAAAAATGAATGGATTAAATTTTAAATTTCAACATAAATCTGGAATTATAGAAAAAATAAAAAAAGGACAATATAAATTAGAAATAGAAGATGAGATAACAATAGAAGATTTTTCTGGATATTTTAAACCGGTCGAATCTAGTTTATTTAGAATGGTTTCTACTTCATTAAGACACGGCGTTCCATTGAAATTTATAGTCGAACAGTTAAGCAAGTCTTCAGATGATATTAGTTCTTTAACATCAGCGGCAGCTAGAGTTTTAAAAAAATATATAAAAGAAGGAGAGATTGTAAGCGGAATGTCTTGTCCAGCTTGTGGTTCTCCGGTATCATATGATAATACGGGTTGTAAATCATGTACAAATTCAAATTGTGGTTGGAGTAAGTGCGAATAATAAAAATATAAGGAGATTAAAATGGAATTAATATTATTTTTTATATTATATATTATATTTTGGATTGTTTATTATTATATAGAAGGTCGCCATGATGCTGCAATAATACATTGGTTAGATTCTACATATGTTACTGATATAAACGAGTTATCTTATTATAGTGAAATTTGGCATAAATTCGACGCATATGAAAAAGCCTTAGTACATTTAGTGATAACATCAATTTTACTTTTTATTGAATTTAATGTATTAGCATATCTTTCTTTGCTTATATTATCGCTTTCAATTAGAATTATAGTTCATAATCTAATAATAAATAAATTTAGAAATTTGCCGAATGACTATTTAGGTACAGATTCTTTTGATGTATTTTTAAAATATTTAGAAAGTAAGTTGGGTATATCACAATGGACTTTTAAATTATCAATATTTTTTATTTCTTTGTTTTTTTCTATATTATTATTATTTTTTAAATAAAAAAGGATTATTATATGCTAATTTCTTTCAAAAAATTCGACGAAAATAAACAATTTTATGAACCGGCTTATCAAACAGACGGTGCTTCTGGTATGGATTTAATGTCAGCAGTTGAAGTAAGTATACCATCTGGAAAATGGGCTGTCGTGAATACTAATTTATCGGTTGAAATTCCTAGAGGATATGAAATACAAATACGACCACGTTCAGGACTTGCTGCTAAACACGGTATTACTGTATTAAATACTCCAGGAACAGTGGATTCTGATTATAGAGGTGAAATTAAAGTAATTTTATTTAATGTTTCAAATGAAGATTTCCTAATAAAACCAGGCGATAGAATCGCTCAAATGGTTTTAATAAAAGTTGAAAGAATTACATTATTAAAAATTAATTCAGATTTGTCTAAGACGGGTCGTGGCGAAGGTGGATTTGGTTCGACCGGAATTTAATTTTTTTATTTTTATTTTTAAATTGTATTTTTTACTAAAATTTGTATATTTATAGTATATATTATTAATATTAAAAAACGGAGATTTAAATGAAAAATGTAAAAATAAAAACATTTGATGCTGACGATTTGTTTAAATATTATTATAAAAGAATATTAAATGAATCTAAAAAAGAAAAAATTGTCGAAAGAGAGATAGTTCTCAATTTCGATTCTCCTAAAATTAAAAATAAAGAATTAGAATTAAAAATAAAAAATGAAGTTCCAAAGAGATGTAAAACAGTTTTATATTATGAAGATGACCCAACTTTACTACCATCATCTTTTCAAATATCATATTCTTATTATTTGAATTTTAATTTAGATGAGATTAGAAATGATTTTATTAAAGAAAAAATAGATTTAAAAAAATCTTTTCCAAAAAGCGATGATGATTTTGATAAAATGATTCAGCAAAAAATACAGAAAAAAGATTCTGAGAATAAAATAGTTAAAAAGAAAGTTATCGATTTCGATTCTTTTTATGTTGAAATACTTAAAAAGAATTTTCCTAGCTATAAAATAACAGGAAAAATAAACGATTTAGTTGCAAGCAATAAGTTAAATTTAAAAGATTATTCAGTATATTCTTTAGTTTATTCAACTCAAGTTGATTTTGATTTATTAAATAGACACCTACAAACAGCACTCAAACAAGGAAAGAAAAGCATTTCAATTCCTTTTGGATATGAAGTTGGATTTGCCTCAAATGATAAAAAACGTGAAAAATCTTTAGAAGAGGTTTTGGAATTTGCAATAGAATTTTCAAAAGCATTCGATAAATATATATTAACAGATACTAAATATTATACTATTTCGAAAACAAAACAATGATTAAATTAAAAAAAATAATTTTAGATATTTTGAAAGAACTCGAATTAACTCCAGACGATTTAAAAAAATTTAATAAAATAATGCGAAATAAAATTAAAATTAAAAATAGCATTCGCTCTGATGATGAACCTGATTATGGAAGAGAGGGATTTGGATACGGAGGTCCCATTAGTCCTATATATAAAGACGGACCGGATAGGACCTTCGTAACCAGAAAAAATTCTGTCGGTTCGATTAAAATCAATACAAATCAATAGTTATAAAAAAAGAAAATGTTATTTTTTAACAATAATATAATATAAAAATCATAAAAAAAATATTTTTTAATATTTATAATAAAATAAAGAACTTATTTAAAAAATGAAAACGATTAAACTTCCATATAAATCATCTGAAGATTTGACGCCTATACTTAAACAATATTCGTCTGTTGTTAGATATAGTTACAATCGATTTCTTGAGGGTAGTACTGAAAAGGATATCCGTCAATTAACTAAATCACTAAACAATATTGATTTACTTAATTCTTGGTTAATTCAATGCGCTATCAAAGATGCTAAAGCAATCCATTCTCGATTTAAAAATGAAAAAGTTATATTTGGTGGTAAAATAAATTTTATTAATCGACTTAAAAACAAGATATCAAAACAAGAATATCAACTTAAAAGATTAGTACCAATTAATATACAAGGTGAAGTACTTAGAAACGGCAATCGTTTATTTAAGTTAGATATAATTGAAAACAACCAAATTATCTTTAAATTAAATAGAAACAAATATATAATATTAGAACTACCAAATTTAAGAAATAATATCAAGAAGGAACTATTCAAACTTCAACAACTTAATGAAGTTAAATATAAACAAAAGGGCTATACTTATTCAGTTAGATTTGATTTGAATTATATTTATATTTCATTTGAAGAATTTAAAAATGAAAAAGTTAGAAATTTAAATGAAAACAGATACTTAGGCATTGATTTAAATCCTGACACAATCGGAATTTCAATTTTAGAAAATGATAGAATTATTCATACCCAAGAATTTAGTTTAAAACAAATATTTAATAAAATTTTAAATGAAAAACTAAGTTCGAATTCAAAAAGAATGAAATACTTTCAAAACAAGTTAAAGTTTGAAACGTTTGAAATAAGTAAAACAATATCTAAATTAGCAAAACAATTTAATTGTAAATCAGTTTTCATTGAAGATTTACATTTTAAAGATTCTTCTGATATAAAAATAACAAATCGAAAAAATAAAAACCTTTGGAAAAAAGAATTATTTATTAATAATTTAACTAAAAGATTAAACATAGAAGGAATTAAACTATACACTGTTAATCCAGCATATAGTAGTTTCATAGGTAATTTACAATATGATTATACTGATTCGGTAAATGCATCAATTGAAATAGCACGGCGTGGTTTTGAATGTAAAATAAAGAAAAACAAGGAAGGTTTTTATCCAAAACTGTTAGTGAAACACCAATGGAAGGAAATGGCCACTAAATATTCAGATTGGAAGAAATTGTTCCTTGAAATAAAAAACTTGAAATTGAAATATCGGGTTTCTTTAAATGATGTTAAATATCCATTTAAAGTTTTTCAGCAAAATTCAAGCCATAAAAGCATGGTTTTAAATTATGTTTTTTATGGTAAT
>Ga0272446_1002578_pt1 | contig 24395 bp, 23 predicted proteins | sample YNPCB0061_FD_194587 | JGI IMG/M metagenome (GOLD analysis project Ga0272446, IMG submission 194587) | Hot spring microbial mat communities from Yellowstone National Park, WY, United States - YNP-CB-006-1 | ecosystem: Environmental > Aquatic > Thermal springs > Hot (42-90C) > Sediment | place...
TGTCGCTCCTCCTTGCAGGGAACGACCCTGCGGCGTCGTCGCTTCGCGCCAGACACCCGCCTGGTCCGGCCTTCGGACGCGTTCAACTGAGGTTTTTAGGATCATTGACCCGCTGCGGTAATATCCACCCCCTTTCATCAAAGCCCGTTTCGCTATGAAGGTAACCTTTCTCGACTTCGAACAGCCCATCGCCGAGCTTGAGGCCAAGATCGAGGAGTTGTCCGAAGTGGGCGGCGACCCTGGTCTGGATATCTCCGAGGAGATCGAGCGCCTGCGCAAGAAAAGTGCAGCCTTGACCAAGCAGATCTACGCCAAGCTCAATGCCTGGCAGATTTCCCAGGTGGCGCGCCATCCCCAGCGCCCCTACACCCTGGATTACATCCAGGCCCTGTTCAGCGAGTTCGAGGAACTGCATGGCGACCGGGCCTTCGCGGATGATCCCGCCATCGTCTGCGGTGTGGCCCGTTTCGCCGGCGAGCCCGTGGTGGTCATGGGCCACCAGAAGGGACGCGACGTGAAGGAGCGCCAGTACCGCAACTTCGGCATGCCCCGGCCGGAGGGTTACCGCAAGGCCCTGCGCCTGATGCGCATGGCGGAGAAATTTCGCATGCCCGTGCTGACCTTCATCGACACGCCAGGCGCCTACCCGGGCATCGGTGCGGAAGAGCGGGGCCAGTCGGAGGCCATCGCCCGTAACCTCTATACCATGGCGGAGCTGAAGACCCCGGTGATCTGCACGGTCATCGGCGAGGGCGGTTCCGGCGGCGCCCTGGCCATCGGTGTGGGTGACCGGGTGATGATGCTTCAGTACGCCACCTATTCCGTCATCTCCCCGGAGGGGTGCGCTTCCATACTTTGGAAGAGCGCGGAGAAAGCGCCCCTGGCGGCGGAAACCCTGGGCATCACCGCCTCCCGCCTGAAGACCCTGGGCCTCATCGACCAGGTGGTCGAGGAACCCCTGGGGGGCGCCCACCGGGAGCCCGCAGCCATGATGGAAAACCTGCGCAGCGCCCTGTCCGATGCCCTGAACGACGTGCGCGAACGCCCCCTCAACGCCCTGCTCAACGACCGCTACGCCCGCCTCATGGGCTATGGCAAGTTCAAGGAAGGGCGAGCCTGACCCGGGCGGCGCCCTCGCCGCCTGCCTCGCCAGACATCTCCCCGCCGGCGGCAGGCTGGTGGTGGGCTACTCCGGCGGCCTGGATTCCACGGTGTTGCTCCATGCCCTGGCCGGCTTAAGAGGCCGCCTCCCCATTTTCTTGAGGGCCGTGCATGTGCACCATGGTTTGTCGCCCCGGGCGGATGCCTGGGCGGACCACTGCCAATCGGTCTGCGATGCCCTGAATATTCCCCTGACGGTATCCCGCGTCCAGGTCCACACGGCAGGGCAGGGCCTGGAGGCCGCAGCCCGGGAGGCCCGTTACCGCGTTTTCGGCCAGTTGGACGCCGATGCCTTGCTACTGGCCCACCATCGGGATGATCAGGCGGAAACCGTGTTGCTGCAGTTGCGGCGCGGCGCCAGCGTCAGGGGCCTGGCGGCGATGCCGGAGGTGCGCCCGCTGACGGAACGAATCCGGCTGCTGAGGCCTTTCCTCTCTCTTGCACGGGCGCAACTGGAACGCTATGCCGGGGCGCATGGCCTGACCTGGGTGGAGGACGAGAGCAACCAGGACCCCAGCCTGGCCCGCAACCATGTGCGCCATGGCCTGCTGCCAGCCCTGGAGGCGAGGATGCCCGGCATGTCCCGGGCTTTGGCCGGGGCCGCAAGCCAGTTCGCGGAATGGGCAGACCTGCTGGATGAACTGGCTGATGGGGATGGTGCGGCGCTGATCGATGCATCCGGCCTGGAAATCCGTCGCCTGCTGGCGTTGCCGGAGCCACGGGCCCGGAACCTGCTGCGCCGGGTGTTGGAGCAGGCGGGAGTCCAGGTACGCCGCCAGCCCTTGGTGGAAGCCACGCGACAGCTGCGCGAGGCTTGCCCCGATGCCCAGGTGCGGGTGGATTTCGGTGATGCCAGCGTGGTGCGTTACAAGAGACGTATGCAGGTGGTGCCCAGGGCAGTGTTCGGTTCCGTGCCGGAAATGCGCCTGCCCTGGCGGGGCGAGGCAGTGCTGGGGCTGGGGGCCGCGGGTGGGCTGCACTTCAGGCGGGCTCAGGGCGAGGGGGTCCTGCTGGAGGGGGAGCAGGTGCTGGTGCGCCATCGCCTGGGCGGGGATCGCATGCGCTTGCGGGCCGGTCAGGGGCGGCGCCCTCTGAAAGACCTGCTGCGGGAGGCGGATATACCGCCTTGGCGCCGCCCCTGGCTGCCCGTGGTGGAAGTGGATGGCCGGGTGGCCTGGGTGGCGGAGCTGGGGACGGCGGACGAATTCAGGGCGGCCCCCACCACGCCCGGTTGGTCTATTTCGTGGCAGCCACCGTGGTGACCACGCCTTGGATGCCCAGGCGCTGCATTTCGGCCTGGGCCTTTTCCGCTTCCTCCCGATTGAGGAAAGGACCCACGTGCACGCGGGTTTCCGTGCTGGCCCGGATACCCTTTGCCTTGAGCTGACGTACCAGTTCTTCCGCCCGGGCGGGGGTGGTGAAAACCCCCAACTGCACCACGAAGCTGCCCGTGGGGGCGGTGGGGGGCAGGGCGGCATGCCCCGGCTGGGCCGGAGAGGGCGCGGCCTGCCGGATGGGTGAAGGTTTGGCGGGGGTGGGGATAGGGTGGGGTTCATTGCTGATGCGGGGCGGTGGCGGTGCTTCCCGGGGCACGTCCGCTTCCGACGGCGCCTCCCGGGGGAGGGGCTCGCCGGGTGTTTCGGCCTCCGCCTTTGTCTGGGGCAGGGCGGGTTCTGGCGTCGGCGCTGGCTTGATGGGGGCGGGCTGGGGGGCAGGGGCGGCCTTCTCGACGGGGGCTTGTTTGCCCTGGTCCAGCCACCATAGCCCCGCCAGGGCAGCCGCAGTCACCAGGCCGGCCACCGCCAGTCGAGCCAGGGCTTTTTTCTTCACGTCCTCGCTGTCCTGCAGGTCGTTCTCAGACGCCATTCTGTGTCTCCTCGCCAAGCCCTGGAAATGGGCGCATCGCCTTTATTTTAGGGGCGTTTCGTGATACCTTGCGTGCGCTTTTTCGCATCAATTCAACACTTTTCCTCAACGCCAGATTCCGGAGTAATTCAACGTGGCTATCCAACGCACGCTTTCCATCATCAAACCCGACGCCGTGGCCAAGGACGTCATCGGCAAGATCTATTCCCGCTTCGAGACCAACGGCCTGAAGATCGTCGCCGCCAAGATGGCCTGGCTGTCCCGCACCGAGGCCGAGGGGTTCTATGCCGTGCACAAGGAACGCCCCTTCTTCAAGGACCTGGTGGAGTTCATGACGTCCGGCCCGGTGATGATCCAGGTGCTGGAAGGCGAGAACGCCATCGCCAAGAACCGCGAACTGATGGGCGCTACCGACCCCAAGAAGGCCGAACCGGGCACCATCCGCGCCGACTTCGCCCAGAGCATCGATGCCAACGCCGTGCACGGCTCCGACGCCCCGGAGACCGCCGCCGTGGAAATCGCCTACTTCTTCCCCGCCTGCGAGATATTCTCCCGCTGAGTGCCCCCCTTTGAGTCGCGTCAATCTGCTGGATTTCGACCTGCCCAGCCTCACCGATTTCTTCGCCCAGATCGGTGAGAAGCCTTTCCGTGCCCGCCAGGTGATGCGCTGGCTGCATCAGTACGGGGTTGGGGATTTCGAGCAGATGACGGACCTGGCCAGGTCTCTCCGCGCCAAGCTGCCCGAGGTGGCCGAGATCCGCCCGCCCCGGCTGGTGCACGAGCAGGTGTCCGACGATGGCACCCGCAAGTGGCTGCTGGAGGTGGGGCCCAACAACCGGGTGGAGACCGTCTTCATTCCCGAGCGCGAACGCGGCACCCTGTGCGTCTCCACCCAGGTGGGCTGCGCATTGGAATGCGCCTTTTGCTCCACCGGGCGGCAGGGTTTCAACCGCAATCTTTCGGTGGCGGAAATCATCGGCCAGCTATGGTGGGCCAACAAGGCCATGGGCCGGGATCCGAAAGGGGAACGTCTCATTTCCAACGTGGTCCTCATGGGGATGGGCGAGCCCCTGCTCAATTTCGACAACACCGTGGCGGCCTTGTCCCTCATGCAGGACGACCATGCCTACGGCCTTTCCCGTCGCCGGGTGACCGTTTCCACCTCCGGCATCGTCCCCGCCATGGACAGGTTGCGGGAAGTTCAGCCCGTCGCCCTGGCCGTGTCCCTGCATGCCCCCAACGACGCCCTGCGGGACCAGCTGGTGCCCATCAACAGGAAGTATCCCCTGAGGGAACTGATGGCCGCCTGCAAGCGCTATCTGGTCAACGCGCCCCGGGACTTCATCACCTTCGAGTACGTCATGCTGGCCGGCGTCAACGACCAGCCGGAGCATGCGGAGCAGTTGCTGGCCCTCACGAGGGACGTGCCCTGCAAGTTCAACCTGATCCCGTTCAATCCCTTCCCGGACTCGGGCTTCAAGCGTTCCGCCCCGGAGGTGGTGCGTCGCTTCGCCCAGCGCCTCATGGCGGAAGGCCGGATATCCACCACCCGCAAGACCCGGGGTGATGACATCGATGCCGCCTGCGGCCAGTTGGCCGGGCAGGTGGAAGACAAATCCAAGCGTGCCGGCCGGCGGGAGGCGCGCACCATGGAGTGGGCCGCATGAAACGAACGCTGGTGTTCCTGATCCTGTTGGGTCTGACGGGCTGCGCGCCCGTCGCGCCCGTCGCGTCCGGCGGCCCAGCTGCCCCGGAGGAGAAGGCACCTACGGGCAGCGACCGCTATCGCGCCAAGGTGCATACCGAGTTGGCAGCCGGCTATTACGCCCGGGGCCAGTACGCGGTGGCGCTGAGCGAAGTGAACACCGCCCTGTCGTCCGAGTCGGCTTACGCCCCCGCCTACAACATCCTGGGCCTCATCCGGGCCGAGTTGCGGGAAGACAAGGAGGCGGAGGAGTCCTTCCGTAGGGCCATTGCTTTGCAGCCCCAGTATTCCGAGGCCCTGAACAACTATGGCCTGTTCCTGTGCCAGCGGGGTCGGGTGGAAGAGGGGCTGAACCGCTTTGAATCCGCCCTGGCCAACCCCTTATACACCACCCCGGAAATGGCCCTGGCCAATGCCGGAGCCTGTGCCCTGAGCAAGGGCGATGTGTCCAAGGCAGAGGTCTATTACCAGCGTGCGTTGCGCCACGCCCCCAATCTGGGCATGGCCTTGCTGGGTATGGCGGAGGTGGACTTCCGCAGTCAGCGCCTATTGGCCGCCCGGGGAAAGCTGCGTCAGCTGGCGGATGGCGGTGAATTGAGCGCCCAGGGATTGTGGCTGGGGGTGCGGGTGGAACGCGCCCTGGGCGACCGGGGGGCCGAGAACACCTATGCTGCCCAGTTGCGACGGCGTTTTCCGGAGGCGATGCAGACCCAGTGGCTGCTCATGGGCCAGTATGACCAGGCCGGAGGTTTGCTATGAGAGAGAGCCTGCGCCCCGGCTATGGGCAGGTACTGGCCCGGGCGCGCATCGCGAAACAGATGTCCCCGGCGGATGTGGCCGCCAAGCTGAAGCTCACCGTGCGCCAGGTGGAGGCCATGGAGGCGGAAGACCTGGAACACTTGCCCGCCGACGTTTTTCTGCGTGGTTTCGTCCGCAATTATGCCCGCCTGGTGGAATTGGATCCGGCCGAGCTCATCATCCCCATGGATGCCCAAGCCGCGGTGGCCGAAACCATCACGGCCCACAGCGAGGGGGTGGCCATGAATTCAGGGGGCCTGAAGCGCTGGTTGCTGTGGCCGCTTCTGATCCTGGGTGTTTTCGTCCTCTGCGTGGCCATGCTTTACCAATGGTTGCGTCAGGGGGAGGACGCCTTGGTCCCCCAGGCGACAGGTGGGGCCGCGCCAGCGGCGGTCAGTCAGCCCCTGCCCGCGCCGACGGCGAAGGAGGCCGCCATGCCGTCAGCGGCGGTACTGGAGCCGCTGGCGAAGGCCCTGTCCCCGACCGATGGGGCGGTGCAACCCGTCCCCAGCGCGGCCAAGCTTGAGGCGCGGGTACCCGAGGACGTGCAAGCCAAGCCGAAGGCCGGGGAAGCCGAGCCGGCCAGGCCGAAGGAGGCCGCATCCGCCGGCAATGTCCATGTCTTGCGCTTTCAGCCGTCTCAGGATGCCTGGATTCAGGTGGTGGATGGGGAGGGCAAGCGTTTTTCCAAGCTGATACGGGCGGGCGACGCCGACAGCATTTCCGGTGTCGCCCCTTTCAAGCTGGTGGTGGGGGAAGCGGCCCAGGTGCGCCTGACCTATGACGGACATCCCATCGACCTGACCCCCTTCATCGGCCAGAAAGTGGCGCGGCTGACCCTGGAATGACCATGTCCAAGACCATCGTTCGCCGCCCCACCCGCCGGGTCCTGGTCGGACATGTGCCGGTAGGGGGTGGCGCCCCCGTGGTGGTCCAGTCCATGACCAACACCGACACGGCGGACGTGGCGGCCACCGTGGCCCAGACCCACGAGCTGTGGCAGGCCGGTTCCGAACTGGTGCGGATCACCGTGAATACCGAGGAGGCGGCCCGGGCCGTGCCCCTCATTCGCGAAAAGCTGGATGCCCTGGGGTGTAACGTCCCCCTGGTGGGAGACTTCCACTTCAACGGCCACCGCCTCCTCAAGGCCGTGCCGGAGTGTGCCCAGGCCCTGGCCAAACTGCGTATCAACCCGGGCAACGTGGGCCGGGGGGCCAAGAAGGACGAGCAGTTCGCCACCATGATCGAAGCCGCCATTCGTTACGGCAAGGCGGTGCGCATCGGCGTCAACTGGGGCAGCCTGGATCAGGAGCTGCTGGCCCGCATGATGGACGACAACGCCCGGCGGCCAGCGCCCCACGAACCCGAGGAAGTGATGCGCCACGCCCTCATCGCCTCCGCCCTGGATTCCGCCAAGCGGGCCGAGGAACTGGGCCTGCCCGCGGACCGCATCATCCTGTCCTGCAAGCTCTCCGGGGTGCAGGATCTCATCAGCGTCTATCAGGACCTGGCCAGCCGCTGCGACTACGCCCTGCATCTGGGCCTCACCGAGGCGGGCATGGGCAGCAAGGGCATCGTGGCCTCCACGGCGGCCTTGGCCGTGCTGCTGCGGGAGGGGATCGGCGACACCATCCGTGTCTCCCTCACCCCACAACCCGGCGAGCCCCGTACCCTGGAGGTCCAGGTGGCCCAGGAAATCCTCCAGACCATGGGGATCCGTTCCTTCACCCCCCTGGTGACCGCCTGCCCCGGCTGCGGCCGCACCACCTCCACCGTGTTTCAGGAACTGGCCCAGAAGATCCAGCACTGGCTGCGCAACCAGATGCCTGCCTGGCGGGGCCAGTATCCGGGCGTGGAACGCATGAGCGTGGCGGTGATGGGCTGCGTGGTGAACGGCCCCGGCGAGAGCAAGCATGCCAACGTGGGCATCTCCCTGCCCGGCACCAACGAGGCCCCCGTGGCCCCCGTTTACGTGGACGGCGAGAAGACCGTGACCCTCAAGGGCGAGCGCATCGCCGAGGAGTTCCAGGCCATCGTCGAGGATTACGTGCAGCGCACCTACGGCGCCAAGAAGAACTGAAACACGAAGAACCATAACATGAGCAACACATTGCGCGCCGTGCGCGGCATGAACGACGTCCTGCCCGCTGATGCCACCCTGTGGCGCCACTTCGAAACCATTGTCGAGGACTGGCTGGACCAGTACGGCTACACGGAGATGCGCACCCCCATCCTGGAGCACACGGGACTGTTCAAGCGGGCCATCGGCGAGGTGACGGACATCGTCGAGAAGGAGATGTACACCTTCGTGGACGATCTCAACGGCGAATCCCTCACCCTGCGCCCGGAAGGCACCGCTTCCGCCGTGAGGGCGGCCATCGAACACAACCTGTTGTTCGACGGCGGCAAGCGGCTCTGGTACCGGGGCCCCATGTTCCGTCACGAGCGCCCCCAGAAGGGCCGTTATCGCCAGTTCCACCAGGTGGGGGTGGAGGCCCTGGGCTTCGCCGGCCCGGACCTGGACGTCGAGCACCTGCTCATGACGGCCCGTTTGTGGCGGCTACTGGGCCTGGCGGACTTCATCCGCCTGGAGATCAATTCGCTGGGAGGCGCCGAATCCCGCGCCCGGCACCGGGAAAAGCTCATTGCCTACTTCCAGGCCCACGAGGCGGAACTGGATGAGGACGCCCGACGCCGTCTACACAGCAACCCCCTGCGCATCCTGGACACCAAAAACCCGGCCATGCAGGCCCTGGTGGAGGCGGCGCCCCGGCTCATGGACGAGCTGGACGAAGCGGCTCTGGCCCATTTCGAGGCGGTGAAGCGGGGTCTGGATGACGCCGGTATCTCCTATCGTGTGAATCCCCGCCTGGTGCGCGGGCTGGATTACTACAACTACACCGTGTTCGAATGGGTGACGGATCGCCTGGGGGCCCAGGGCACGGTCTGCGCCGGTGGCCGCTACGACGGCCTCGTGGCCCAGCTGGGCGGCAAAGCGGCACCCGCCTGCGGCTACGCCATGGGGGTTGAGCGCTTGTTGGTGATGATGCGGGAGGCCGATCTGGTGCCCGAGGCGCTCGGTCCGGACGCCTACGTGGTGAATGTGGGGGAGGCCGCCGGGCGCTTCGCGCTGATGGCCTCCGAGGCTCTGCGGGACGCTGGCCTGAAGGTCGTTTTCCACGGCGGCGGAGGCAGCTTCAAGTCCCAGATGAAAAAGGCGGACGCCAGTGGCGCGCGGCATGCCATCATCGTCGGCGATGACGAGGCGGCGGCCGGCGAGGTGACGGTGAAACCATTGCGCGCCCAAGGCGAGCAGCGCCGGGTCCCGTTGGACCTGGCGGCGGACATATTGAAAGGGTTCTGATATGGCATTCGATCTGGAAGAACAGGAGCAGCTCGACGAGGCGAAGGCCTGGTGGAAGCAGCATGGCAACAAGGTCATCTGGGGTGTGACGGTTTTTCTGCTTGCAGTGGCCGGGTGGCGTGCCTGGGAGACCTGGAGCCGCAATCAGGCCGCCGAGGCTTCCATGCTCTTCGACCGGGCGATCCAGTCTGCGGGTATGAACGACGTCAAGGGAGCCAAGGATGCTGCCGCCCAGATCATGGAAAACCACGCGCGCAGCGCCTACGCCACGCCCGCCGCCTGGCTCGCCGGGCGCATCAACTATGACAGCGGCGACATGAAGAGTGCCCGTGCCCAGTATGAATACGCCCTGGAACATGCCCGCGACGAGGGCGTGGCCCAACTGGCGCGCCTGCGCCTGGCCGGACTGAAGTTCGAGGAAAAGGATCTGGCTGGCGCCCTGGCCCTGCTGAAGGAGCCTTTTGCGCCGGCCTTCGCCGGCCTGGCGGCCCAACTCAAGGGGGATGTGCTCGTGGCCCAGGGCAAGGTGGAGGAGGCCAGGGCCGCTTACAAGGAGGCCATGGACAAGCTGGGGGACAAGAGTTCTCTCAAACCCTTGGTGGAAATGCGTCTGGATGCCCTGGGAGGTTGATGTGAAACCCACTGCCTGGCTTGTCACCCTGACCCTGCCCGTGGTGTTGTTCCTGGGCGGCTGTGCCTCGGTCACTTCCACGGTCAGCGGCTGGTTCGGTTCCGGCAAGTCCGCCCGCAAGCCCGCCGAATTGGCCGAAATCAAGCCTAGCGTGAGCCTGTCCCGGGCCTGGGACGCCAACGTGGGCACCGCCGGCGTGTACGTCTTTTCGCCCGCCACGGACGGCGAGGCTGTCTATGCCGCGGGCAAGGACGGCCGCATCGTGAAACTGGATCTGGCCTCGGGGCGCGAGCTTTGGCGCACGGAGGCTGGGCAGCCCCTGTCCGCAGGGGTGGGGGTCGGAGAGGGGCTGGTCCTGGTGGGCACCCCCAAGGGCGTGTTGCTTGCCTTCCATACCAAGGATGGCACACCCGCTTGGACCGCCAGGCTGTCCGGTGAGCTGCTTGTGCCGCCCGTGGCAGGGGGAGGGATCGTGGCGGCCCGGGCCAACGATGGGCATGTCTATCTGCTGGAAGCCGGCGACGGCAAACTGCGCTGGACCGCAAGCCGCAGCCTGCCCCCCCTGACTCTGCGTGAGCAGAGCCATATGCTGCTCACCCCCGAGGCCCTTTACGCAGGCCATGCGGGCGGGCGTATTTCCGCCTTGGCCCTGAACAACGGAGCGCCCTTGTGGGAATCCAACGTGGCCTTGCCCCGGGGTACCAGCGAACTGGAGCGCATCGCCGACGTGGTGGGTCCCCTGGCCACGGACGGCAAACGGATTTGTGCCGCTGCTTTCCAGGGCCGCGTGGCCTGCTTCGATGCCCTACGCGGCAACGGCCTGTGGGCACGGGATGTTTCGGCCCTGCGTGGCGTGGATATGGACGAGCGCATGGTCTACGTGGCCGACGATCGTGGCGCCCTGCTGGCCTTCGACAAGATCCGCGGCACCCATCCGTGGAAGCAGGACAAGTTGCGCGACCGCCTCCTGTCCAGCCCCGTGGCCGTGGGCGGGCGCCATGTCGCCGTGGGGGACTACCAAGGCTATGTGCATGTGCTCAATACGGATGATGGCGCCTTCGCCGCCCGTGCGGCCACCGATGGCAGCGCCATTCGCGGCGTCATGCTTTCCCTCAAATCCGGCTTGGTGGCGCAGACCGCCAATGGCGGCGTGTACGCTTTTAAGATCCAGTGAGGAAATAGGCGCGCGGTGTGGGGAAGATGAGGTTAAGCCCTCACGCCCCACCGCTCGCTCCCGACCAAGATGAAACCCACCGTCGTGCTCGTCGGCCGCCCCAACGTCGGAAAATCCACCTTGTTCAACCGGCTCACCAAGACCCGGGATGCCCTGGTGCACGACCTGCCCGGCTTGACCCGGGACCGCCACTACGGCCATGGCCGGGTGGGTGGCAAGCCTTACCTGGTGGTTGATACGGGTGGTTTCGAGCCCGTGGTGGACACGGGCATCCTGGCGGAGATGGCCAAGCAGACCATGCAGGCCGTGGATGAAGGGGATGTGATCATCTTCCTGGTGGATGGCCGGACCGGCGTGACCCCCCAGGACAAGATCATTGCCGAGCGGCTGCGCCGTACCGGCCGCCCCGTGTTCGTGGCCGTGAACAAGGTGGAAGGCATGAACCGGGGCGTGGTCTGCGCCGAGTTCCACGAATTGGGCCTGGGCGAGCCCGTGGCCATCTCCGGCGCCCACGGCGAGGGCGTGCGGGAGTTGATGGATCTGGCCCTGGAGCCCTGCGGCGACGCAGTGGAGGAGGAGGGGGCGGACGACCATCCCAAGATCGCTATCGTGGGCCGGCCCAATGTGGGCAAATCCACCCTGTTGAATACCCTGGTGGGGGAGGAGCGGGTCATCGCCTTCGACCAGCCGGGCACCACCCGGGATTCCATCTACGTGGATTTCGAGAAAGACGGCCGCCCCTATACCCTCATCGATACGGCGGGTGTGCGCCGCAAGGGCAGGGTATTCGAGGCGGTGGAGAAGTTTTCCATGGTCAAAACCCTCCAGGCCATCGAGGACGCCAATGTGGTGGTGCTGGTGCTGGATGCCCATCAGCAGATCAGCGACCAGGACGCCCATCTGGCCGGCTTCATCCTCGAGGCCGGGCGTGCCCTGGTGGTGGCCATCAACAAATGGGACGGCCTGGACAGCTACCAGCGGGAGCAGGTCAAGCGTGAATTGCACCGGCGCATGGAGTTTCTCTCCTTCGCCCGCTTCCATTTCATTTCCGCCCTGCATGGCCAGGGGGTGGGAGGGGTGCTGAAGTCCGTGGACGAGGCCTACGCCGCCGCCTTCGTGAAGCTGTCCACGCCCCGTCTGAGCAAAATCCTGCACGAGGCCGTGGCCCAGCACCAGCCGCCCAAATCCGGCCTGTTTCGGCCCAAGCCCAAGTACGCCCATCAGGGGGGCAGCAATCCGCCCGTCATCATCGTGCACGGCAACCACCTGGAAGGCATCACCGCCGACTACAAGCGTTATTTGGAGAACACCTTCCGCCAGGCCTTCAATCTTGCCGGTACGCCTTTACGAGTGGACTTCAAAGCCAATTACAACCCATTCGAGGATCGCAAGCCCAAGTCCCTCACCCAGCGCGAGGTGAACAAGGTCCGCCGTGAACGCCGACATCGCAGAAAAACCTTTGGCTGACGTACCTTCGGCACTGGCCGTTCGCGACACAACAACCGTCAGCGCCTAAGGAAGTGCTGAATAACTCCCCTCCCCCTTGGGGGGAGGGGTGGGGGAGAGGGAGCGTATCCGAGAAAAATCAATCAGTTACCCTCTCCCCACCCCCTCTCCCCGCGGGAGAGGGGGAAATAAATCAGCGTTTCCCTAAGCGCTGGTCTCGACCTGATCCTGAGCGGACGCTTTCTGGATGCGAACCAGGTAGAGCGTGCCTTCCGGCGGCACTTGGTAGATCAGCACGTCCTTGGTGTCGAAGAACTTGGCTACCCGGGTGCCATCATCCAGTTCGAAACGGATGCGGCCGATGGAGGGCGGTGGCTCGCTGGACGGGGCCATGCTGGCCTCGTTGATCTGGCCCTCCTGGGGCAAGGCGGCTTGCCTGTCGGCTTTCGTGGGGGTACCGACAAGCGCAGCGGCTTGACGGGAAACGCTTTCACCCGTTTTGCGCGGGGCCGGGCTGGACGTTGCAGCACCCGCCGTGGGTAAGGCGACTTGACTGATGGAGTTGACGGCCAACGCTTCCATCTGGACTCCTGGGAAGAACTGATTGAATCATAGACCAAGAATAAGCCTCTTCCATGGGCCGTGAGAAGCCGCGAAGGGGTGCCGAATTGCCTCATAAAGCCCGTAACCGAGCACATGAATGGGTAGGTAGAGTCGGATTGAGGATCACCGACGGGCATAGTTGTGGTGGTGCAAGTCCATGGGGCAATTTTTTCAAATACTGTTCCAGACCAGGGGCGACTAATGGGAAAAGGTAATAGAATCCTCAAGCCGATAAACATGACTCAATAAGGAAATTCCATGAGCAAAGGGCTGCAACTACAAGACCCGTTTCTCAACGCCTTGCGCCAGGAACAGGTGCAGGTTTCCGTCTACCTGGTCAACGGCATCAAACTGCAGGGTTATATCGAAAGCTTCGATCAATATGTGGTCCTGCTCAAGAACGCCGTAACCCAGATGGTCTACAAGCATGCCATCTCCACCGTGGTGCCTGCGCGCCCGGTGTCCATTCAACGCGCCGGCGAGGACGCCTGATCCAGCGCCCTCATGTTTGAGCGGCCCGATGCCGGGCGGGCGGTCGTCCTGGCCTCCCTGGATTTCGGCGACCCGGATTACGCGGAAAGCCTCAACGAGCTGAAGCTGCTGGCCACCAGTGCCGGCCTGGATGTGGTGGGCGTGGTGGAGGGCAAGCGCGCCAAGCCGGATGCGGCCCTGTTCGTGGGCAAGGGCAAGGCCGACGAGATCGGCGAAGCGCTGCGTATGGCCGGGGCCCGTCTGGTCATCTTCAACCATGAGCTTTCCCCCGTGCAGGAACGCAACCTGGAGCGCCATCTGCAATGCCGGGTGCTGGATCGCACCGCCCTGATACTCGACATCTTCGCCCAGCGAGCCCGCAGCAACGAAGGCAAGCTCCAGGTGGAGCTGGCCCAGCTGCGCCATTACGCCACCCGCCTGGTGCGTGGCTGGACCCACCTGGAACGCCAGAAAGGGGGCATCGGCATGCGCGGCGGTCCCGGTGAGACGCAACTGGAACTTGACCGGCGCCTGATCGCCCAGCGCATCAAAACCATCGAGGCCAAGCTGGACAAACATGCCCGCGGCCGGGCCGTGCGGCGGCGGGGACGCCAGCGGGGCGGGGTGTTCTCCGTCTCCCTGGTGGGCTATACCAATGCGGGCAAATCCACCCTGTTCAATACCCTGACCCACGCTGGGGCCTATGCCGCCGACCAGCTGTTCGCCACCCTGGATACCACTTCCCGAAAATTGTGGGTGCCCCAGGCGGCCCGGGAGGTGGTCATCTCCGACACGGTGGGTTTCATCACGCGCCTGCCCCACACCTTGGTGGCGGCCTTTCATGCCACCCTGGAAGAAACCGCCCACGCGGACTTGCTGTTGCACGTGGTGGATGCCGCCAGTCCCAATCGCGCCCGCCAGATGGAAGAGGTGGAGAAGGTGCTGAAAGAAATTGGCGCCGAACACGTGCCGCAGATCCGGGTCATGAACAAGATCGACCTGACGGGCGCGGAGCCCCAATTGGCGCGGGATGAGTATGGTAAGATCGCCGCCGTTTGGCTCTCCGCAAGGACTGGCGCGGGTGTGGACCTGTTGCGGGATGCGTTGGGGGAATTCGCTATCCATTTTCTGAATGATTGCGCCAGAAACCTCCGGTCACCGTTCAATACTGATGCGGAAATCAATGAAGCTGATTAAAGATTTTTTGCGCGTGCCCGTCTGGGTCGTGCAACGTTATCTCCTGTGGCCCCTTGCCGCCGTGCGCCGTGGGGTACCCATCGCCATGGCCTGGAACGACCCCCAATGGGGCAACAGCGGCAAGCGGGATGGCCCCCCAGACCTTGATGAACTCTGGCGCAATTTCAACCGTCGCCTGAATGGCCTGTTCGGGGGCAAGGGCTCCGGCGGCCCCCAGGGGGGCGGTGGTGGACGGGAGTTCAACCTACCTGGCGGCGCTGGAGTCCTGGTGGTTCTGGCCCTGCTGTTGTGGCTGGCCTCGGGTTTCTACATCGTCGACGCGGGCGAGCGGGGGGTGGTGCTGCGCTTCGGAAAATACCTGGAAACCACCCAGCCGGGGCCCCGCTGGCATTTGCCTTATCCCGTGGAAACCGTGGAAGAAGTGAACATCGAACAAGTGCGTACGGTGGAAGTGGGCTACAAGAACAACGTCAAGGCCAAGGTGCTGGCGGAGGCCCTGATGTTGACCGATGACGAGAACATCATCGATCTCCAGTTCTCCATTCAGTACACCCTGAAGGATCCCGAGGATTACTTGTTCTCCAACCGCCATCCTGACGAGGCGGTGAAGCAGGTGGCGGAAACCGTCATGCGCGAGATCGTGGGCAAGAGCAAGATGGACTACGTGTTGTACGAGGGTCGCGCCGACATCGCCGCCCGGGCCACCAAGCTCATGCAGGAGCTGCTGGATCGCTACAAGACCGGCATCAATATCAGCAAGGTGAACATGCAACAGGCACAACCGCCCGAGCAGGTGCAGGCTGCCTTCGACGACGCCGTGAAGGCGGGCCAAGACCGGGAACGCCTGAAAAACGAGGGCCAGGCCTACGCCAATGACGTGATTCCCAAGGCCCGGGGCGTGGCGGCCCGTCTGCTGGAAGAGGCCAATGGCCACAAGGCCCGGGTGGTGGCCCAGGCCGAAGGTGATGCCGCGCGCTTCAAGCAGATCCTGGCCGAGTACAACAAAGCGCCCCAGGTGACCCGGGAACGTCTCTATCAGGATGCCATGCAGCAGGTCCTTTCCAGCACCACCAAGGTGTTGGTGGATGACAAGCAGGGCGGCAACCTGATTTACCTGCCCCTGGACAAACTCATGCAGTTGACGGGTGCCGGCCAGTCTGGCCTGGATATACAGCCACAGCCAGCCGCGCCCCAGAGCACCCCCAATACCACGACCCCACAGGACAGCCTTTTCCGTTCCCGTGATGCCTTCCGCAGTCGTGATAGGGAGGCCCGGCCATGAAAAATCCCCTCAACCTGATCATCGGTCTGGTGGCGTCCCTGCTGCTGTTCTCCTTGTCCGTGTACACCGTGGACCAGCGCCAGGCGGCCATGGTGTTCCAGCTGGGTGAGATCGTCCAGGTCCACAAGTCGCCCGGCCTGTATCTGAAGCTGCCTTTCGTGCAGAACGTGCGTTACTTCGATACCCGCATCCTGACCCTGGACGCGGCGGAGCCGGAGCGTTTCATCACCTCCGAGAAGAAAAACGTGCTGGTGGACTACTACATCAAGTGGCGCGTGTTCGATGTAGAGAAGTATTACGTCAGTTTCAACGGCGACGAGGTGCGGGCGGAGAATCGTCTGTTTCAAACCGTGAACGACGGCATGCGTGCCGAGTTTGGCCGTCGCAGCGTCCACGACGTGGTGTCCGGAGAACGGGATGATGTGATGAACCTCCTGCGTGCCAAGGCGGATCAGGACGCCCGCCGCTTCGGCGTTCAGGTCATGGACGTGCGCATCAAGCGCGTGGATCTGCCTACCGAGGTGAGTGAATCCGTGTACCGGCGCATGGACGCGGAACGCAAGCGGGTGGCCAACGAGCTGCGCTCCACCGGCGCGGCCGAGGCGGAAAAGATTCGTGCCGATGCCGACCGGCAACGGGAGATCATCATCGCCGAAGCCTATCGGGAGGCCCAGAAGATCAAGGGCGAGGGTGACGGCAAGGCTGCCGCCATCTACGGCGAGGCCTATGGCCGCAACCCGGAGTTCTATGCCTTCTACCGCAGTATGGATGCTTACCGCCAGAGCTTCGCCGGCAAGAACGATGTCATGGTGCTACAGCCCAATTCCGAGTTCTTCCGTTACATGAAGTCCCCCCGGGGCGGCAAGTAAGCGCAGGGCGAGGCATGGAACGGGCGCATGGGTTTGCAGCGTGAGCTTGAGCGAGGTGTTCATCCCGGCCCTGGCGCTCATGCTGGTCATGGAGGGGGTGCTGCCCTTCATCGCCCCCGCGGCCTGGCGTGAAGCGTTTACCCGCATGACCCGGTTCAACGATGGCCAATTGCGTTTCATGGGACTGTCTTCCATGCTGGCCGGACTGCTGCTGCTTTGGTTGACTCACTAACAAGACTGTTTCCTGATCCCATGCCCCCCGCTTGGCTGCTGCCTGAATATATCGAGGACATCCTGCCCCCCTACGCCAGATTCGCCGAAGGGTTGCGCCGCCGCCTGCTGGATCTGTTCGACAGCTATGGCTACGACCTGGTGGTTCCGCCTTTGGTGGAGTATTTGGATTCCCTGCTCACGGGGGCGGCCAGGGATTTGGACCTGAAAACCTTCAAGGTGGTGGATGGCCTCTCCGGGCGCATGCTGGGCGTGCGCGCCGACATGACCCCCCAAGCCGCCCGCATCGATGCCCATCTGCTCAACCGCCAGGGCGTGACCCGGCTCTGCTATGCCGGCCCGGTACTGCGCACCAAACCGGCGGGCATGCTGGCCAGCCGCGAGCCCATCCAGGTAGGGGCGGAATTGTTCGGTCATGCCGGCATCGAGGCGGATCTGGAAATACAGGCCCTGCTGCTGGCCGCCCTGAAGGAGGCGGGTGTGCCGGATTTGCGCCTCAGCCTGGGCCATGCCGGCCTGTTCCAGGCCATGGTGGCCGGCTCCGGCCTGGAGGAGGGCAGGGCCGGCCAACTGTTTGGCGCCCTGCGCCAAAAGGACGTACCCGAGGTGATCGCCCTGACTGCCGGTCTGGACAGGGTTTGGAGAGAAGGCTTCGGCGCCCTCACGGATCTGTACGGTGGGCGGGAAGCCCTGGACCGGGCCCGGCGGGTGCTGCCCCCGTTGCCTGCCATCCACCTGGCCCTGGACGACTTGTCCCGCCTGCTGCAAGCGGGGGAGGGGGCCCAGGTGAGTGTGGATCTGTCCGATCTGCGGGGTGACGGTTACCACAATGGCGTGGTCATGGCCGCCTATGCCGGCGGCCAGGCTCGGGCCGTGGCCCTGGGGGGGCGCTACGATGGTGCCGGCAGCGTGTTCGGGCGCAGCCGCCCTGCCACGGGTTTTTCGCTGGATCTGCGTCAGATCATGGACTGCCTGTCGGAACCCGAGGCCCGGCGCGGCATCCTGGCCCCCGCCGAACAGGACGCCGCCCTGCGGGCGCGTATCGATCAGCTGCGCCGCGCCGGCGAGCGGGTGGTCATCGAATTGCCCGGGCAGCAGGGGCACCGCGCCGAATCGGGCTGTGACCGCATGCTGGTGAAATCGGCCGATGGCTGGAGCCTCCAATCCATTCAATCCAACTCCTGATTGAGCAAGGGAATCGAAATGAGCAAGAACGTGGTGGTGATCGGCACCCAGTGGGGTGACGAAGGCAAGGGCAAGATCGTCGATTGGCTGACGGACCGGGCCCAGGGTGTCGTGCGTTTCCAGGGCGGCCACAATGCCGGCCACACGCTGGTGATCGGCGGCAAGAAGACCGTGCTGCACCTGATTCCCTCGGGCATTCTGCGGGAGGGCGTGCGCTGCTATATCGGCAACGGCGTGGTGGTGTCGCCCCAGGCCCTCATGGAGGAAGTGGAGATGCTGCAGCAGGGCGGCGTGGACGTGGCCAGCCGGCTGACCATCTCCGAGGCCTGCCCCCTGATCCTGCCCCACCACGTAGCCCTGGACCATGCCCGGGAAGCGGCCAAGGGTGCCGGCAAGATCGGCACCACCGGCCGGGGCATCGGCCCGGCCTACGAGGACAAGGTGGCGCGCCGCGCCATCCGCATGCAGGACCTGCTGCACCGGGAACGCTTCGCCGCCAAGCTGGGCGAAGTGCTGGACTATCACAACTACGTGCTCAAGCATTACTTCAAGTGGGAAACGGTGGATTTCCACCAGACCTTGGACCAGGCCATGGAACTGGCGGAAAAGATCAAGCCCATGATCGGCGACGTGCCCCGCAACCTGTACGAGGCCAACAAGCGGGGCGAGAACCTGCTGTTCGAAGGCGCCCAGGGTACCCTGCTGGACATCGACCACGGCACCTACCCCTTCGTCACCTCCAGCAACTGCACTGCCGGCGGCGCTTCCACCGGGTCCGGCATGGGCCCCTCGTCCATGCACTACATCCTGGGCATCACCAAGGCCTACACCACTCGGGTGGGCTCCGGCCCCTTCCCCACGGAATTGTTCGACGACAACGGCAAGTGGCTGGCGGAGAAGGGCAACGAGTTCGGCGCCACCACCGGCCGTCCCCGCCGCTGCGGCTGGTTCGATGCCGCCGCCCTGAAGCGATCGATTCAGATCAACGGCATCTCCGGTCTGTGCGTCACCAAGCTGGACGTGCTGGACGGCATGGATACCGTACGCATCGCCACCGGCTACAAACTGGGGGGCGAGTTGTGCGACATCCTGCCCGTGGGCTCCGAAATGCTGGCCGACTGCGAGCCGGTGTATGAGGATCACCCGGGCTGGAAGGAGAGCACCGTGGGTGTGAAGACCTTCGAGGATCTGCCGGTCAATGCCCAGAAGTACCTCAAGCGCATGGAAGAGCTCTGCGGCGTACCCGCCGACATCATCTCCACCGGCCCGGACCGGGAGGAGACCATCGTGCGGCGGCATCCTTTCGAGTAAGCCCCCCATGGCCTGGTCATTCCGGCCCACGTCGGAATCCAGCTCAGTCTCTGGACACCGGCCGGCGCCGGTGTGACAGGACGGGCGTCGCCATGCTTCGCCTGAGCTTCTTACTCTTCCCGGTCCTGGCGGCCATGCTCGTGGCCTGTTCCGGCCCGCCCAACAGCCCCTATCCGGCAGGCCAGACCAGCCAGTCCTTTCTCTATTCCGCCTTCTCCGAGCGTCCCAAGCACCTCGACCCGGCCCGCTCCTACAGCGAGAACGAGTACGTCTTCATCGGCAACATCTACGAGCCGGCCCTGCAATACCACTTCCTCAAGCGCCCTTATGCGCTGGAGCCCCTGACCACCGAAGGCATGCCCCGGGTGCGCCATCTGGACGCCGCCGGCAGGGAGGTGGCGGCGGACAGTCCGGCGGTGGCCTTCACGGAATATGAGCTGCGCCTGAAGCCGGGCATCCGCTACCAGCCCCATCCTGCCTTCGCCAGGAAACCGGACGGATCCCCCCGCTACGTGCCCATGGACCCGGCGGAGCTGGCCCGTATCGAGCAATTCGGGCAATTCACCCAGACCGGCACGCGGGAACTGGTGGCCGCCGACTATGTGTTCCAGATCCGCCGCCTGGCGGACCCCCGGGTGCAATCGCCTCTGCTGGGCCTCATGGCGGAGTACATCGTCGGCCTGAAGGAGCTGTCCGAAGCCCTCACCGAGGCGACAAGAAAACTCCCCAAGAACGGCTACCTGGACCTGAACCGTTTCGCCTTCCCCGGCGCCGTGGCGGTGGATCAATACACCTGGCGCATCCGCATCCGCGGCAAGTACCCCCAGTTCCAGTACTGGCTGGCCATGCCCTTCTTCGCGCCGGTACCGGAGGAGGCGGAGCGCTTCTACCGCCAGCCGGGCATGGCGGAGAAGAACTTCACCCTGGACTGGCAGCCCGTGGGCACGGGGGCCTTCTACCTGGCGGAGAACGATCCCAACCGGGTCATGCGCCTGCGGCGCAACCCCTATTACCACGATGATTTCTTCCCGGCGGGCCACCCGGACGCGGGCCGGCGCCTGCCCATGGTGGAGCAGGTGATCTACTCCCTGGAAAAGGAGGACGTGCCCTACTGGAACAAATTTCTCCAGGGCTATTACGACGCCTCCGGCGTGAGCTCCGACAGTTTCGACCAGGCCATCCGCATCGGCGCCGACGGGACCCCGGACCTGACCCCGGCCATGAAACAGCGGGGCATTCAGCTCTCCACCAGCGTGCGCGCGTCCAACTGGTATCTGGGGTTCAACATGCTGGACCCGGTGGTGGGGGGGCTGTCCGACAGGAGCCGCAAGCTGCGCCAGGCCATTTCCATCGCGCTGGACTACGAGGAATTCATCTCCATCTTCCTCAACGGCCGGGGCCTGCCGGGCCAGGGGCCCTTGCCGCCGGGCATCTTTGGTCAGCGGGAAGGCGAGAAGGGCATCAATCCGGTGGTGTACACATGGGATGGGCGACAGCCTCGTCGGCGTCCCCTGGCGGAAGCCCAGGCCCTGCTGGCCCAGGCAGGCTACCCCAATGGACGTGACGAAAACACGGGCGAGCCCCTGACCCTATATTTCGACACCATGGCCAGCGGCCCCGAGGCCAAGTCCCGCCTGGACTGGTTCCGCAAGCAGTTCGCCAAGCTGGGCATTCAGCTGGTGGTGCGTGCCACGGACTACAACCGCTTCCAGGACAAAATGCTCAAGGGCAACGCCCAGATGTTCGAGTGGGGCTGGAACGCCGACTACCCGGACCCGGAAAATTTCCTGTTCCTCCTTTACGGCCCCAACAAGAAAGTGGGACGCAACGGGGAGAACGCCGCCAATTATGAGAACCCGGCCTTTGACCGCCTGTTCGAGCGCATGAAGGACATGGACAACGGCCCTGCGCGCCAGGCGGTCATCGACGAGATGGTGAGGATCGTCCGGGAGGATGCCCCCTGGGTGTTCGCCTTTTACCCCAAGAGCTTTGGCCTGCGCCACGGCTGGGTGAAGAACGCACAGCCCAACCTCATGGCCCATAACCAGCTCAAGTACCGGCGTGTGGACGGCCCGGCCCGGGCGGCCTACCAGGCAAAATGGAACCGGCCGGTCTGGTGGCCCCTGGTGCTTACCGTCGCCCTGTTGACGGCGGCCATCTGGCCGGCGGTGGCGACCTATCGCAGACGGCTCAAGGCAACGGCCCATGCTTAACTATTTCATCCGCCGCCTGCTCTACGCCGTGCCCATCCTGCTGGGGGTCAACCTGCTCACCTTCGCCTTGTTCTTCATGGTCAACACTCCGGACGACATGGCCCGCATCCACCTGGGGGCCAAGCGGGTCACGGCGGAGGCCATCGCCACCTGGAAGGCGGAGCACGGCTACGACAAGCCCTTGTTCGTGAACAGCCAGGCGGCGGGACTGGGGCAGGTGACGGATACCCTGTTCGTGGAGAAATCCCTCAGGCTGTTTGCCTTCGATTTCGGTATGGCGGACGACGGCCGGGACATCGCCCGGGAGATCAAGACCCGCATGTGGCCCTCCCTGGCCATCGCCCTGCCCACCTTCCTGGTGGGGCTTTTGTGCTATGTGAGCTTCGCCCTGCTGCTGGCCTTCTTCCGGGGTACGGCCCTGGACACGGGAGGGGTGATCCTGTGCGTGGCCCTCATGTCCATCTCCGGCCTGTTCTACGTCATCGCCGGCCAGTACCTCATGGGCAAGTTGTGGCACTGGTTTCCCATCTCCGGCTGGCAGCCTGGGTTGGACGCCTGGAAATTCCTGGTGATGCCCGTGGTGGTGGGCCTGGTGGCGGGCATTGGCGATTCCACCCGTTTCTACCGTGCCCTGTTCCTGGAGGAGATGGGCAAGGACTATGTACGCACGGCCCGGGCCAAGGGTCTGTCGGACACGCGGGTGTTGTTCCGCCACGTGTTGGCCAATGCCATGATCCCCATTCTCACCGGCGTGGTGGTGGCCATTCCCCGCCTGTTCCTGGGCAGCCTGATCATCGAATCCTTCTTCGGCATTCCCGGCCTGGGCAGCTACACCATCGACGCCATCCAGGCCCAGGACTTCGCCATCGTGCGCTCCATGGTATTCCTGGGATCGGTGTTGTACATCGTCGGCCTCATCCTCACCGACCTCTCCTATACCCTGGCGGACCCCCGGGTGAGGTTGGAATGATGCTGCCCTTGAAGCCTGTTCTGCTCTGGTCCGACGCCCTGCTGTTCCTGCTCCTGGCGGGGGGGCTGGCTCTGGCCTGGTCCATGCGCCGCGAGGACTGGTTCCGGGACCCCTGGCGCCAGGTCATGGGCTCCCGCCTGGGGGCGGGCAGCGCCGTGGTGCTGGCGGCTTTCCTGGCCGTGGGCCTGCTGGATTCCCTGCACTACCGGGAGCGCCTGCCGGGGGAGCCGGGCCAGGCGGCGCAATACGCCGGCGAGGTGCTCTCGGCCCTGGACTGGCTGCTCACCGACCTGCGCACCCAAACCGAGAAGACCTATTCCGCTCCACTGGCCACCCACCTCTACGTGAAAGAAAGCCTGAAGGGGCCTGACGGCCGGGAGGCGCGGGACTATCCGCCCCTGCGCTACCCGGGCACCCATCTGCTGGGCACGGACAAGGTGGGCCAGGACGTGCTCTACCTGTCCCTGAAGAGCATCCGCACCGGCCTGCTCATCGGCACCCTCACCACCCTGTTCATGCTGCCCTTCGCCATCGGTTTGGGTATCGCCGCCGGCTATTTCGGCGGCTGGGTGGACGACGTGATCCAGTATGTCTATACCACCCTCAACTCCATCCCCGGGGTACTGCTCATCGCCGCCGCCGTCCTGGTGGTGCAGGTGCAGATCGAGGCCCATCCGGAACTGTTCGATACCGCCGCCGCCCGGGCCGACGTGCGCCTGCTGGCCCTGTGTGCCATCCTGGGTCTTACGGGCTGGACCGGCCTGGCCAGGCTGCTGCGGGGGGAGGCCCTGAAGCTGAGGGAACTGGAGTTCGTGCAGGCGGCCCGGGCCTTCGGCGTGCCCCGGATCCGCATCCTGACCCGTCACCTCCTGCCCAACGTCATGCACCTGGTGCTCATCACCGCGGTGATCGATTTCTCTGGCCTGGTGCTGGCGGAGGCGGTGCTGTCCTACGTGGGGGTGGGGGTGGACCCGGCCATGAACAGCTTTGGCAACATGATCAACGGCGCCCGCCTGGAACTGGCCCGGGAGCCGGTGGTGTGGTGGCAACTGTTCAGCGCCTTCGCTTTCATGTTCGTGCTGGTGCTGGCCGCCAACTTGTTTGCCGACGCGGTGCGCGCGGCCCTGGATCCCAAGTCGGAGCGCAAGGCATGAACGGCCTGCACGTGGAAAACCTGCGCGTGGAAATCGCTGCCGGCGGGCGCCGCCTGGTGCCCGTGGACGGGGTCGGCTTCCGGGTGGGGGCCAACGAGTGCGTGGCGCTGCTGGGAGAATCGGGCTGCGGCAAGTCCCTCACCGCCCTGGCCCTCATGCGCCTCTTGCCCGAAGGGGCGCGCATCGCTTCGGGGCAAGTGGCGCTGGCAGGGGAAGATCTCCTGGCCCTGCCGGAAACCGCCATGCGCAGCGTGCGCGGCGGCCGCCTGGCCATGATCTTCCAGGAGCCCATGACCAGCCTGAACCCGGTGATGACCGTGGCGGAGCAGATCGGCGAGGCTTTGGCCGCCCATCGGGGAATCGGCGGCCCGGCGGCCAGGGAGGAGGCGGCCCGGTTGTTGGCCGCCGTGGACATGGAGGCGGATCGACTGACGGCCTATCCCTTCCAGCTCTCCGGTGGCCAGCGCCAGCGGGCCCTCATCGCCATGATGCTGGCCGGTGAGCCGGAGGTGCTCATCGCCGACGAGCCCACCACCGCCCTGGATGTTTCCGTCCAGGCCCAGATTCTGAAACTGCTCAAGCATCTCCAGCGGGAGCGGGGCATGGGCCTATTGCTCATCACCCACGACCTGGACGTGGCCGCCGACATGGCGGACAGGGTGGCGGTGATGTATGCGGGCCAGATCGTGGAATGGGCTTCCCGGGAACAGTTGTATCGCGCCCCCAAACATCCCTACACACAAAAACTGTTTGCCGTGCTGCCC
>Ga0272446_1002579_pt1 | contig 24388 bp, 17 predicted proteins | sample YNPCB0061_FD_194587 | JGI IMG/M metagenome (GOLD analysis project Ga0272446, IMG submission 194587) | Hot spring microbial mat communities from Yellowstone National Park, WY, United States - YNP-CB-006-1 | ecosystem: Environmental > Aquatic > Thermal springs > Hot (42-90C) > Sediment | place...
GTCACCCAGGTCTCCGCCTACAGCCCGCTGCCGCTTCCCTTCAACGGATGCATCTGGGTCGGGTTTCGGCCCGGGGTGCGAGACAATGCCGGAGCCACAGCCATCGAGGCCATGTCGGATGTGCTTGGCCGCGATCTTGCTGCCGATGCGGCCGTCTACACCTCGAAGCGCTACTGCATCGAAAGCGACGATGCGCTCTCCGAAAAGCGGCTCGATCTCATCGCTCGGGAGCTTCTGGCAAACGCCATCATCCAGCAGTGGCGGATCTATCTGCCCGAACGGTGGAATCCGACGGAAGGGATCGGGATCGTTCTGCCGCGGGTGCGGCTCGATCATGAACCCACCGTTTCCGTCATCCGGGTAGACAGCGACGAAACGTTGGCCCGTTTGAGCCGCGAGCGAAACCTTGCCCTGCACCCCGACGACATCCCGATCATTCGGGCCTATTTCACCGATCCTACCGTGCTGGCTGAGCGGGCCCGTGTCGGCCTTGCCGAACCGACGGATGTCGAGCTCGAATACATTTCCCAGGCCAGAAGCGATCATTGCAACCACAATACCTTTCGGGGTCTCTTCCGCTATGTGGACGGCGACACCGGCGATGTGCGTCTCATCGACAACCTCTTCAAGACCTGCATCCAGGAGCCGACCCTCGCCCTGAAGGCCCAAAAACCCTGGGTCGTTTCCGTTCTATGGGACAATGCCGGCATCGGCCGCTTCGATGATGAAAACGACTACGTCATCACCGGCGAAACACACAATTCCCCTTCCAACATGGAGGCCTACGGCGGTGCGATCACGGGGATCGTCGGTGTCTATCGGGACCCTCTCGGCACCGGAAAAGGCTCGCGCCTCATCATGGGAAGTTATGGCTTCTGCGTAGGCCCAAGGGACTACAGCGGGGATCTCAAACCCCACTTGCACCCACGGCGCCTTCTGGACGGTGTGATCGAGGGGGTGCGGGACGGCGGGAACAAGAGCGGCATTCCCACCCCCTTCGGCCAGGTCTTCTTTCATCCCGGCTATATGGGAAAGTGCCTCGTGTTCGTGACGGCCCTCGGCATCATGCCCAACCGGGTTCTCGGAAAGCCGACCGCCGAAAAGACCACATCCCCGGGAGACGTGATCGTGATGTGCGGCGGCCGGATCGGCAAGGACGGCATCCACGGGGTGACGGCCTCCTCGGAAGTGTTCTCCGAGAACACCCCTGCCGGTCATGTGCAGATCGGAGACCCGTACACCCAGAAGAAAATGCACGATTTCCTTCTCGAGGCCCGGGATCGGGGGCTCATCCGGTTTGTGACGGACAACGGGGGCGGGGGACTTTCTTCCTCGATCGGCGAGTCGGCCCGATTTTCGAACGGCTGCCATGTCGAGCTCGAAAAGGCTCCGCTCAAGTATGCCGGCCTCGATCAATGGGAAATCTGGGTGAGTGAATCCCAAGAGCGGATGACGGTGGCCGTTCGACCCGAAGACCTTGATGCGTTTCTGGCCCTGTCGCGTCGGCATGCCGTCGAAAGCACCCCCATCGGCCGCTACACGGATACGGGAAAGCTCCACATCACTTACAACGGCGCCACCTGCGCCTATGTCGATTTGGCCTTCCTCGATTCCGGGTTTCCCCAATGGCGTTTCGATGCCGAATGGGTGAGGCCCGAGCGACGGGGGCTGTTCGAGCCGGTGTTGGGGGAACCCAAAGATTATGGAAAACTTCTGCGCGACCTCTTGGCGGACCCGAACGTCTGCTCGAAGGAGTGGATCGCCCGGCAGTACGATCACGAGGTGCAGGGAACCAGCGCCGTCAAGCCGCTTGTCGGAAAATTCCGGGATGTGCCAAGCGATGCGGCCGTCATCCGTCCGGTGCTCTCTTCGGAGCGGGGGCTTGCCTTTTCGCAGGCGCTGCTGCCGCTTTACAGCCGCATCGATGCCGCAGCGATGGTGTCGTGTGCCATCGACGAAGCCGTGCGCAGACTCATCGCTGTAGGCGGAGATCCGGATCACATCGGCGGTGTCGACAATTTCTGCTGGCCGAACATCCAATACGATCCCGAACGCAACCCGGATGGCCGTTTCAAGGCCGCCCAGCTCGTTCGGGCCTGTCTCGCCCTGAAGGACATGTGCCTTGCCTACGGGATTCCGCTTCTCTCCGGCAAGGACAGCATGTACGTCGACGGTCATCTGCCGGGCCGATACGGGGAGACCCACAAGGTGTCGGCCCTCGAGACGATGCAGTTTTCCGCCGTGTCGATCGTCCGCAGCATGGATCGCTGCCAGACGATGGATCCGAAGATCGTAGGAGACGTCCTCTATGGCATCGGCCGGACGGGAAACGAGCTTGGCGGCTCGATCTACTACAACCGTTTCGGGTATGCGGGTCTGCGGGTGCCGCAGGTGAGGCCTGCGGATGTCCTACCGACCTATCGGGCCTTGTCCGAAGCCCTCGACCGGGGGCTTGTCTCTGCGGTTCACGGCATCTACAGTGGGGGGCTTGGCGTTCATGCCGGGCTGATGGCCATTGCAGGCGATGTCGGCATGGAGGTCCATCTTGCCGATCTTCCGGTCCGGGAAAGGCTTCGGGCCGATCAGGCCCTGTTTTCGGAATCGGCAGGCCGGTTTCTCGTGACGGTCGCACCGGAACATACTGCGGACTTCGAGGCGTTGATGGACGGGTTGCCTGTGGCGCGGATCGGGCGGGTGACCGATTCCGATTCCCCGTTCCGGGTGTACGCTCCGGATGGAGCATGCATCATCGATGTTCCGGTGGCCGAGCTTCGAACGGCCTGGAAACGACCCTTCGGAGGTCTGATATGAAACCACGGGCACTGGTGCTGACGGGCTACGGGCTGAACTGTGATATCGAGACGGCCTTCACCTTCGAGAAGGCGGGGGCCTCGGCGGAGCGGGTGCACATCAACGCCCTGATCGACCGGGAAGTGACCCTCGAATCCTTCCAGATTCTCGCCTTCGGCGGGGGCTTCAGCTGGGGAGATGACCACGGGGCCGGGGTGGTGCAGGCCGTTCGCATGGGTACCCATCTGGGAGAGGCCATGCACCGCTTCATCGAGGACGGAAAGCTGGTGATCGGTATCTGCAACGGGTTTCAAACCCTCGTGAACCTGGGTCTTCTGCCCGGATTCCACGGGCGTTACGGCAACCGGCAGGTAGCCCTCATCCACAACGACTGCGGAAATTTCCGGGATCAATGGGTCCGCATCGCCGTTTCGTCGGATTCTCCATGCGTATGGACGACCGGCATCGAACGGATGGACCTTCCCGTTCGCCACGGGGAGGGCAAGTTCTATGCGGAGCCGGAAGTCATCGAGAACCTGCGGCAACAGGGGCAGATCGTCTGCCGCTATGCCCTTGAAAGCGGGGAGGCTGCCTGCGGGCGGTTCCCGGAAAATCCCAACGGGTCGATCGACGACATCGCCGGCATCTGCGATGCTACGGGACGGGTGTTCGGTCTCATGCCGCATCCCGAAGCCTTTCACCACCCCACCCACCATCCGGATTGGACCCGCATCCGGGAAAGAAGGGCCAGAGGCCTTGCCGTCGATGACACGGTCGATGTGTTGGGGACGAGGATCTTCGAGAATGCCGTGCGGTATTTCGGATAGAAGAAGGGCTGGAGCGGGACGGCTGGATGATGTGCCATCTTTTCTCCCTGCTTTGAATGTGATATGCTTTTTACGATGAAGGGATTCAGGTGCGGCCGTCTGCGGCCGTGAAAAGGGAATACGGTGAAAATCCGTAACGTTGGACCGGCGCTGTAAGCAGGGACCGACATCACCGGATGCCACTGTCGTGCCGTTCAGGCGATGGGAAGGCGTGATGGAGGGATGATCTGCAAGTCAGAAGACCTGCCCGAATCCAAGAATCGGACCGATTGTCCAATGAGGCCGTATCGCGTATGCGATACGGCCTTTTTTGTCGGAGGTATCCGCAGCCAAGAGACGATCGGCCGGGAAACGACTGTCCATCGTTTCTGAGGATCATGGAGGCGGGATACGCGCCAAGGTATTTCGCCGAATACACTACAGGAGCATTGGACATGAAGACACAGATTGAATGGGCAAGGGAAGGCGTGGTCACGGAGTTGATGCAGCAGGTGGCCAGGCAGGAGGGGGTTGCACCGGAAGATGTCCGGGAGAAGGTGGCCTCGGGGCAGATCGTCATTTTGCATCATCCGAAGCGGCCGTTTCAGAAGATCGTGGGCATCGGCAGCGGTCTTGCGACCAAAGTCAATGCATCTTTAGGAACCTCATCGGATATTTGCGACCTCGATCTCGAAGTCCGAAAGGCCCGGGCTGCCGAAGAGGAAAAGGCCGATACGTTGATGGAGCTTTCGGCAGGAGGCAATCTCAACCGGATCCGCCGTACCGTCCTTGACGCCGTGAGCCTTCCCGTGGGCAATGTCCCCCTCTATCAGGCCTTTTATGATGCCGCTCACAAATACCGCAACCCGAATCGTCTCGATCCCGAATACCTCTTCGAGCTGATCGAAAAGCAACTCGACGATGGCATTTCCTTTATGGCCGTCCATTGTGGGATCAACCGCTTCAGTATCGAACGTCTGCGCAACCAGGGGTATCGCTACGGCGGCTTGGTCTCCAAGGGCGGCACCTTCATGGTGAGCTGGATGGAATACAACAACCGGGAAAATCCCCTGTATGAGCAGTTCGACCGGGTGCTTTCCATCATGAAGAAATACGATGCCGTGCTGTCGCTTGGAAACGGCATTCGGGCGGGAGCCATCCACGACAGCCACGACCGGGCGCAGATGGCAGAGATGGTGGTCAACTGCGAGCTGGCAGAGATCGGTCGGAAGGCCGGATGCCAGACGATGGTGGAAGGCCCAGGGCACGTGCCCCTCGATGAAATCGAGGCCAATATCGTGCTGGAAAAGCGGATGAGCGGCAATGCACCCTATTATGTCCTCGGTCCCCTCCCGGCGGACAGCGGAGCCGGATACGATCACATCACAGGCGCCATCGGTGCAGCCCTCTCCGCCCGGTATGGGGCGGATCTGATTTGCACGATCACCCCTGCAGAACATCTGGCTCTACCGGATGAGCAGGATATCCGAGAAGGGATCCGGGCGACCCGTCTCGGCACCTATATCGGAGATCTCGCCAAGTATCCCCATCGACGGGAAAGGGAAAAGCTCGTATCGCTGGCCCGTCGTGACAGCCTGTGGGAAGAGCAGTTTTCCCGGCTGATGTTTCCGGACAAGGCGCGGGCCATTCGCAGCGCCCGTGCGCCGGAAGATGAGCGCACCTGTACGATGTGCGGCGATTTTTGCGCAATGGAACGCGGCAGGCACCTCTTTGCTTCGGATATTTCTCCGGAGAAGCGGTGGCCTCTGGTGTGATTCGGCCATTGGAACAGTCCATTCAGATGATCTCCCGATCGACGCTTTATAAGAGTGAGGTGGCTTGCCTCTCGGATCTGGCTGTAGCTGCTGCTGGAGATGGGGGGCATTTGCATGGAAGACTTTCATTCAGGATCATCCTTCCGGAGAGTGCTCGGACCATTCTCCGTGTCCGAGCACCGGTAGGCGACGGCACCTGTAGGAGGTGCGCGGATTTCTCACCGTAAAGACAGAAAATACATCGGATTGGTGCGGCATCATCCCGCTAGCATGGGAATGCTCTCTCCCCGCCTTTCTATCCGGACCTCGGGCGCCGCCTTTCTTCCATGCCTATGTTCGACACCCTCCCCCGGAACGGACCTGACCTCTGCAGACCTCACAGCGATCATGTTGCCTAACGAGTCAAAACGCTGTATACACCTTCAACATCCTATCGGGATATCTCCATGAAATGTTCATGGAGGTGGCACTATCCACGGGTGGTGCGGCCGGTCATGCACAGCTTTCTGGCGATGATTTGCACGATCATCAGGTCGAATACCCAAGCCTATCGTCCATCGCCACTCTTTCTGAACGATTCGGAACCCATGAAAATTCTATCTCTCAGGGATCATCCCGATTTGCAACATACGGCCATCGGGAATGAAACCCGATTCCGGTTTCACTGTCACCCGGAAGTATCCTGTTTCGGACAATGCTGCCACAATCTTCGCCTGTTGCTGTATCCCTATGACGTGTTGCGCCTGAAACAACGTCTGAAAATGGACTCGGAAGCATTTCTGGATCGCCACACCATCAGCCAGGTGTATCCGGACGACCCGTTCCCGGAAGTGTTGCTTCGAATGAAGGAGGAGGCGGGTGATCCCTGCCCGTTCTTGACCACCGAAGGGTGCAGCGTATATGAGGATCGGCCGGATACTTGTCGGATGTTTCCCCTCGATCGCGGACTCGAATTCGACGATCGGGGCAGATCCCGCCTCCGTTATTTTTTGAGACCTCCGGCCTTCTGTAGGGGGATCGATACCGAGCGTTCATGGAACATCGATGAATGGATCATGGATCAGAAGGCGGATCTTCATGCAGAAATGACTGAAAAATGGGCGGCTGTGCGGATGCTCTTTCACCAGTGGGGCGATGCCGGGGTGTCCGGACGCGGCGCAAGGGAGAAGGAAATCGTTCGAATGGCTTTTATGGCGGCTTACAACATCGATGCATTTCGAAACTTCGTTTTTGAAAGCACGTTTCTCAAACGCTTTCATATCCCCTCGTCCCTGTTGAGGCGGAGCAAAACCGACGATGTCTCGCTGTTGCGAATCGGTATGGCTTGGATCAGATGGCTTCTGACCGGTGTCGGCTCGCCGGATTTGCGATACAAACGATGAACGAAGCGGTTGTCATCCCTGACCGTATGACAGCCGATCACATGGAGTACGAATCATGCGCATGCCCATCATGAACAACCTGTCGGCAATGGCTTTCGATAAACTGTATGAGCACGCGGAAAAGGTCAAGGAAGGCGTGTGGATGTTTCAGCAGGCCATCGAATGTAGGATCGGATCGGAATGCCCCTCCTACGGAGAGCTGTTTGAAACCGTCCAGCGGATTCGACAGGAAGCCGAGACGATCGCAGGAGAGGTGTTGGCGCTGATGCCGATTTCGGTCCTGTTTCCGGTCGACAAATACCCATTCTTCAACTGGCTGCATCTGCAGGATCAGCTGTTGCCCTTGGCCCTCGATGCGATGCAATGGATGCGTCATCGGCAGACAGCCGTTTCGGAAGAGTTGAAAAGCAGGTGGCTTCTCCTGATGGACGCCATTCCGGATCCGGTGGAAGAATTGGGAAAGCTGGTTCAAGAAACCCGGAGATACCTGCGGAGCTTTTCGGACAAGCACCGATCGTCCGTGATGGATGTCGTTCAGAGCATCCACCAGGAGGTCCAGGAAGCCGCACGGATCTGCGATATGGTTCAAGGGCTCGTTTTTTCGGCGGAAATGGACCCGCTTTCCGCCTGCCATTTGATTGGTCTTTCGGAAAAAATCCTGAAGGTTGCCGCTCAAACAAGGACGATTGCAGATGTCGTTCGGGCCATGACGTTGAAATGAGCGCAGGTGATCTCATTCATGGAAATGTTCCGCCTCGTAAACATCGATCTGCGTTTGCGGATCCTCCCAACATCGGCCCTCCATCCCTGCCTTTCTACACAGGTGCTCCAGGAACATTCGTTTGTCGGGTAGCTGGCTCCATACCTGTGGAAGAAAGGTGGCGCGACGGTAGCCTCGGGTCAGAATGACGCCGTGAACTCCGGGAATGAGCTTGTCGAGACGTTCTCCTGCGGAAACGGACGCCAAGGGCTTTGGCTCGGTGAGAATACTGATTTCGATGGCAACCTCAGGCCATTCTTCCCGTGTCATGGAGGGGAATCGCGGATCGTGAAAGGCAGCGCCGATCGCGTTGTCCATCACGGCTTCTAAGAGGGGTTTGTGAGGTTCGATGTTTCCGATGCAGCCGCGCAGCTGTCCGGCAACTTCGAGGGTGACGAAACACCCCAACGGTTTTCGAAACAGGTCCGATTCGAATGTAGGTCGTTCGATGGTGGGGCAAAGCCCCAGCCTTTTTTCGATGGTGGATCGTGCGAGTCGTAGCAGCGCTTGTCGTTCATCCGGGTTGATGTGCATATCCGTCCTCCTGAGTAGCGGGAAACGTCCAAAAAGGCATTGATGCGATTGGGAAGGCCCCATCCAACACATGGTGCAAGGGAAGGGGTTGTGGTGATCGAAGAAATCGCCCATAAAGGCAGTACCCAAATACGATTCTGCATTCCGTTCCAAACACGTCGCAGGAACGGCTGTCGGTTGAATTTTCTTTCCGGTCGGGCGAGAAAGTCAAGCGATATTCGGCAGTGAAATTCGGCCCATGTTCTTTTCCGGGGGCGGTGCTCCCGCAATGAGCATCTTCGTGATACCAGGAGTCAGGAGTCAGAAGAAGAGCGGTTGACGTCCGTTTTTCGGGATGAGGGGGACGAAATCGCATCGTCATGAAAATATCGGAGATGTTCCCATCTTGTTTTATCGGTTGTATAACGAAGGATAGAAGGAGTATTCATGGCTGAAACAGATAAGGACGATTTGATCAGCATCATCGAAGAAGATAGACAGGATCGATTTCCGACGCTTTTGCCGCTGATGCCGGTTCGGGATATTGTCATTTATTCGGATATGTTGCTGCCGTTGTTCATCGGCAGGGAAAAATCCGTTCAGGCGGTGGAAGAGGCCGTCGCAAAAGACGGTTACCTCATGCTGCTGACCCAGAAGGATCAAAGTCTCGAGAATCCCAAGCCCGACCAGCTCTACACCATCGGTACCGTCGGCCGGGTGCTCCGAATGCTCAAGCTGCCGGATGGCCGGATGAAAATCCTCGTTCAAGGGATGGCCAAGGCGCGGGTGATCAAGTTCATCAAGCGAAAAAGCTGGTACCGAGTTCAGGTGGAAATCCTGCCGGTCGTGGACCTATCGGAATTGACCATCGAAGTGCAGGCCCTCATGCGGAATGTCAAGGAGAACAGCGCCAAGATTCTTTCGCTGAGGGGAGAGCTGACGGGAGAAGTCGGAGCCATCTTGGACAGCATCGACGATCCGGGTAAGCTGGCGGATCTCGTTGCATCGAATCTCCGCCTCAAGATCGAAGAATCCCAGATGATTCTCGAAATCGTCGATCCGGCAGAGCGCCTGAAAAAGGTGAATGAGCTTCTCTCCCGGGAAGTCGAGCTCTCTTCCATGCAGGCGAAGATCCAATCGAATGTCCGGGATGAAATCGTCAAGAACCAGCGGGATTACTTCCTGCGGGAGCAGATGCGAGCCATTCACCGGGAGCTTGGGGAAGGGGACGACCGGCTGCAGGAGATCGAGAGCTACAAGAAGCGGATCAAGAAAGCGAAGATGCCCGAAGCGGCAGAAAAGGAAGCCCTCGCACAGCTCAAACGGCTCGAGCAGATGCATCCGGAATCCGCCGAATCGACGGTCATCCGGACCTACCTCGACTGGGTCGTCGACATGCCCTGGTCCAAGTCCTCCAAGGATCGCCTCGATGTCCGGGAGGCAAAAAAAGTTCTCGATGCCGGGCATTACGGACTCGATAAGATCAAGGATCGAATTCTCGAGTATTTGAGTGTCCGGAAACTCAATCCCGACATGAAGGGACCGATTCTGTGCTTTGTCGGTCCTCCGGGTGTCGGGAAAACCTCGCTGGGCAAGGCCATTGCAAAGGCCATCTATCGGAAATTCATCCGAATTTCCCTGGGCGGCATTCGGGATGAAGCGGAAATTCGGGGGCATCGGCGAACCTATATCGGCGCCATGCCTGGACGCATTCTGCAGGGGATCAAACAGGCCGGCACCAACAACCCGGTTTTCATGATGGATGAAATCGACAAGATCGGGGCCGATTTCCGGGGGGATCCGTCGGCAGCCCTGCTGGAAGCTCTCGATCCGGAACAGAACTCGGCATTCAGCGACCATTACCTGAATCTGACCTTCGACTTGTCCCATGTCATGTTCATCCTGACGGCGAACCTCACCGATCCCATCCCATCGGCGCTGCTGGACCGCATGGAGATCATCCATCTTTCCGGCTACACGACCGAGGAAAAGATCGCCATCGCTCAATCCTATCTACTGCCGCGACAGATCAAAGAAAACGGGCTCAAGGCCAAACAGATTCAATTTTCTCGGGAAGCCCTGCTCAAGATCATTACGGAGTATACGTTCGAGGCCGGGGTTCGGAACCTGGAGCGGGAGATAGCGGCTGTCTGCCGTAAGACGGCCCGCAAGATCGCAGAAGGAGCGAAAGGCCCCTTTGGCATCACGCCGGAAAACCTCTCCGGATATCTGGGGCCTCCGAAGTATTTTCCGGAAATGGATCAGGAGCCGAGTCAGATCGGTCTTTCGACGGGGCTTGCCTGGACACAGGCAGGCGGGGAAGTGCTCTATGTGGAAGCGACGTTGATCGGCGGCAAAGGGGAATTGATTGTTACCGGACAGGTGGGGGACGTCATGCAGGAAAGTGCCCGTGCAGCGATGAGCTATGCCCGGGCGCATCTGGCGGAATACAACGTAGAGGAAAACATCTTCGAAAACCACGACATTCATATCCATGTTCCGGCGGGTGCCACGCCCAAGGATGGTCCGTCTGCAGGCATTGCCATGGCCACAGCGCTGATCTCGGTCATCAGCCGAAGACCGGTACGCTCGGATGTGGCCATGACCGGTGAAATCACCCTGCGGGGTCGGGTGCTGCCCATCGGCGGTCTGAAGGAAAAGGCGCTCGGAGCGCTGCGGGCCGGGATTCAGACCCTGATCTTTCCCATCAAGAACCAGCGGGACCTCGAGGAAATCCCCGATTACGTAAAAGAAAAGATCCGCTTTGTTCCGGTGAAACACATGGATGAAGTGCTCGAGCTGGCGTTGTGTGAAGCACAGCCTTCGGCTCCGTCGAAGAATTCCCCGGAAGCTTCCGAAGAGCCTGTCGACGGTTCGGCCTCATGATCGTTTTGGGATTGGATACGTCCACACCGGCATGCAGCGTAGCCGTTGGAAACGAAACCGGCATGCTGTTCGAAATGCTGACGACGATTGCCGAAACCCATTCGAGACATTTGCTGGGCATGGTTCGGCAGGTTTGCATTGAGGCCGGACTCGACTGGAGCCGAATCGACGCCTGCGCCGTCACCGGAGGGCCAGGCTCATTTACCGGTCTTCGGATCGGGATCAGTACGGTCAAGGGGCTTTGCTTCGCTCTTGGTAAACCCTTGGTGGCCGTATCGACCCTGGAAGTGCTGGCATATCAGGCATGCGGGGAGGAAGGCGGGGTTCCCGAAAGCGTCCTTTCGCTGATCAATGCCCGAAGAAAGGAAGTCTATGCAGGGTGGTATATCCGAGACGCTGGGGGGCTTCTCCGGCCCATCGGACCGGCGCAGGCCGTTCCGATCGATGGGGTGATCGAGACGGCGCCGCTTCGCCCCCTGCGGGTGGTGGGAGACGGCGCCCTCCTGTATCGAGAAAGAATCGAGAGCGCTTACGGGAAAGAGGTGATCAGCCCGGATTCAACCGTTCATGTGCCCCGGGCCTCGACACTGGTGCGTCTTGCGATACCGCGGCTTTTCGATGGGAAGACGGTGGACCCCGCCTCCTTCACGCCGGAATACCTTCGCAAACCGGATATCCGCCTGCCCGTGCAGGAGGAGAAGAAGAAGGAGGGAATGCCGGCATGAGGAATCCTTTCTGCGCATCCTGATGATCCCACGGTTTATCGGTCGGTGACGGCCTCGTTTCGCGCCAGCTTATACTGGAAACTGTCTGCAAGCGCCTGCCAACTCGCCTCAATGATGTCCTCCGAAACGCCGATCGTGCTCCAGACGTGGTCTTCGTCTCGGGATTCGATCGACACGCGTACCTTGGCCGCCGTGCCGAGTCTTCCGTCGATGACCCGCACCTTGAAATCCACCAAACGCATGCGGTCCAAATGCGGATAGAACTTGTCGAGGGCCTTGCGTAGCGCGTTGTCGAGCGCGCTCACCGGACCGTTTCCCTCCGCTGCCGTGATTTCTTTTTGGCCATCGACCGAGATTTTGATCGTGGCGTGGGCCGAGCAGGGCAGGTCCTTGTCCTTCTCGATGGTGACCCGGAAGGCCTCGAGGTCGAAGAGCGGCCGGTATTGGTCTGTAAACCGCTGTAGAAGCAATTTGAAGGAGCCGTCCGCCGTATCGAACTGATACCCTTCCTGTTCCATTTTCTTGATCTCTGCGACAATCTTTTGGGCATCCAGACCGTTGCCATTCAACTCCACCCCGAGTTCCCGGGCCTTGTACTCGATGTTGCTTTTCCCGCTCATGTCGGAGACGAGCACATGGCGTTTGTTGCCGACCCGCTCCGGATCGACATGCTCGTAGGCCTTCGGATTCTTGCGGATGGCGCTGACATGCACCCCGCCCTTGTGGGCGAATGCGCTTCTGCCGACAAAGGGACGGGAGTTGCGAGGAATCATGTTGGCCGTTTCGTCCACGAAGCGGCTCAGCCGTTTGAGTCGGACCAGATGGGCTTCGGGAACGCAGGGGATGCCCATCTTGAGGCAGAGCACCGGAATGATGGTCGTCAGATCCGCGTTTCCACAGCGTTCCCCGAATCCGTTGATCGTTCCTTGCACCAGGTCGGCGCCGGCCTCGACGGCTGCAAGGGAATTGGCCACGGCAAGTCCACAGTCGTCGTGGGCGTGAATGCCGAGGCGAACCTGACGGCCGTTCCACTTCGAGAAGGTCGTTCGAACCGCAGCCGCAACTTGGGAAATACGGGAGGGTAGGGTGCCGCCGTTGGTATCGCAGAGCACGATGCCGTCTGCACCCGCCCGATAGGCGGTTTCGAGGGTTCTGAGCGCATAATCGGCATTCTCGTTGTATCCATCGAAGAAATGCTCCGCATCGTAGATTACTTCGCGACCTGCAGCCTTTAGCCAGGAGATGGAATCGGCAATCATGGCAAGGTTTTCTTCGAGGGTATTGCCCATGATTTCTTCGACATGGAGGGGCCAGCTCTTGCCGAAAATCGTCACGACCGGAGCCTCGGAGGCAAGAAGGGCCTTGAGGTTGACATCGTCTTCCGGTTGGATGCCGGCCCTTCGGGTCGATCCGAATGCGGCAATCTTCGCATGCTTGAAGGAAACCCGGCTTGCCAGCTCGAAAAACTGCATGTCTTTCGGATTGGAACCCGGCCATCCGCCTTCGATATAATGGATGCCGAACTCATCGAGGCGCATGGCGATGGACAATTTCTCTTCGGCCGTGAAACAAACAGCCTCTCCTTGGGTGCCGTCCCGAAGCGTCGTATCGTAGAGAAGCAGAGCGGTCATAAGATGTCCTCTGTTGCAGGAGTCAGAAGTCAGAAGTAGGAATTCAGGAGTCAAGAGTCAGGAGTCAGAAGAAAAGCGGATGGCACCTGATTCTAAAAGACCGTGTCTGAACGAAAGCCGGAGATTTTCTTTCCCAATCCCCCTGGATGCAAAGGGAGGCCGGGGGGCATTGAAGCCGCATGGCCGTCACACCCCCCGGGGCAAGAAACCATCGCAAGGTTCAGGAAACGGGTGATATGATCGGGCTATGCCTTTTTGCGGTTTTCAGGTCGCAGGGCGCGCACGGCCTTGCCGGCCTTCCACATTTCCGAGTTTCGGATGGCTGCCAGTTCCTTCTCCAGCTTTTCACGGTAATCGGCAGTGCTGTTGGCCTCGATCACTCTCCGCGTTTCCTTGCCGGAGACGACACTTTCATAGAGTTCATCGAAAACGGGGGCTACCGCATCCCGGAACCGGGGTGCCCAGTCGAGGGCTCCCCGCTGAGCCGTCGTGCTGCAGCTTGCGAACATCCAGTCCATGCCGTTTTGGGCGACCAGCCGAATGAGGCTCTGGGTCAGCTCCTCGACCGTTTCATTGAAGGCTTCGCTCGGGCTATGCCCATGCTTTCGAAGCAAGTGATACTGAGCTTCCATGACACCGGCCAGACATCCCATCAGGACCCCCCGTTCTCCTGTCAGGTCGCTGTATACTTCTTTTTCAAAAGTCGTCGGAAAAAGGTATCCGGAGCCGATAGCCACCCCCAGGGCCAGAACCCGCTCGGTTGCGCGGCCGGTGGCGTCCTGGTGAACGGCGTAGCTGGCATTGATGCCGCTGCCGTCGAGAAAATTCGTTCGAACCGTTCGGCCCGATCCCTTGGGCGCGACCAACATCACATCCACGTTTTCAGGCGGAACGATTCCTGTCTGATCCCGATAGACAATGCCGAATCCGTGAGAGAAATACAGGGCATCCCCAGGGTTGAGGCACTCCCGAATGGTCGGCCACATGGCCACCTGCCCGGCATCGGAGAGAAGGTACTGAATCACGGTGGCCTGTTTGGCGGCCTCCTCGATGGGAAATAGGGTTTTCCCCGGGATGAATCCGTCTGTTACGGCTCGTTTCCAGGATTCGCCGCCTTCCCGCTGTCCAACAATGACACGGATGCCGTTGTCCCGCATGTTGAGGGCCTGGCCGGGTCCTTGAACCCCGTAGCCGATCACGGCCACCGTTTCGTCTTTCAGAACCGTACGAGCCTTTTCCATCGGGAATTCGTCCGCTGTCACCACATCTTCCACCACACCGCCGAAATCGATTCTTGCCATGGATTGTCCTTTACATCATGTTGGTTAACTGTTGATACGCTGACCCAAAAATGCAGTACTGTCCGGCCCGTTCCCTTCGGTATCTCCCCCTTTGCAAAAGAGGGGGCGTTCAGATACGCAGTCAGGAAGTGCCCATGTCTCAAGAAGAAAGATTCATCGGCCGGATAGCGCATTCCGCCAAAGTTTCGATCAAAGAGTTTCGCCAAGGGGGCATTTCAAGGAAAAGTCATCCGCTTTTCTCTTGGCTCCTCATTTCGGTTCCCGAAACAGGGCGACCGTTCCGGTTCGCGCAATTTTCTGGATGCCGATGGGCCGGAGCAGGTTGAGCATGGCACGGATCTTGTCCTCGTCTCCGGTCACCTCGAGAATGAAATGCTCAAGGCCTGCATCCACCACATTGCACCGAAAGATGTCTGCGATCCGGAGCACTTCCGCCCGCTGGTCGGCCTTTGCATGCACGCATACAAGGGCCATCTCCCGCTGAACGGCCTTGTCCGGAGTCATTCGCCGCACCTTGATGACGTTGATGAGTTTTCGAAGTTGTTTTTCGATCTGTTCGATCAGAAGGCCGTTCGCTCGGGTCACAAGCGTGATCCGAGAAACCTTGGGATCCATCGTTTCTGCCACGCACAGGCTGTCGATGTTGAATCCTCTGCCGCTGAACAGACCCGCCACCCGGGAGAGGACACCCGGTTGGTTGTCCACCAGCATGGTCAACACATGTTTGGATTCTTCGTTTGTGGTCATGGTTCCTTCCTCATCGCTGGCGCATTACACCAGGAGCATTTCGGTGATGGGGGCGCCGGCAGGAACCATCGGATAGACGCACTCCTCCCGATCCACCCAGAAATCCATGATGGCTGTCCGCTTGCTCTTCAACCCGGCTTCGAGAACGGATTCGACTTCGTCGGGCCGAGTTGCCCGAAATCCGTCTGCGCCGTAGGCTTCGGCCAGCTTCACGAAATCCGGGGCATGGCTCATGTCCGTGCAAGCATAGCGCTTGTCGTAGAACAGCTCCTGCCACTGCCGGACCATGCCGAGATAGCGGTTGTTCAGGATGACGACCTTTACCGGTAGCCCGTACTGCACGGCTGTGGCAAATTCCTGGCTGTTCATCTGGATGCTGCCGTCTCCAGCCACATCCACGACGAGACGATCGGGCCTGGCCATCTGGGCGCCGATCGCTGCAGGAAGTCCGTATCCCATGCATCCCAGGCCGCCGGACGTCAGGAAATGATCGGGTTGATCGAATTTGTAATATTGAGCCGCCCACATTTGGTTCTGCCCCACTTCGGTGGTGATGATGGCCTGGCCCTGCGTGAGGCGGTAGAGGGTTTCGATGACATACTGGGGTTTGATGACGTCGTGCTGTTCGTAATGCAGCGCTCCTTTCCGACGCCAAGATTCGATTTGTTCGAGCCAGCCTTTCCGCCGTTCGGTCAGGTCTGGTGGGATTTCGGATGCCATCAGGCGGTTGAGATGGCTTAGGGTGATCCGGCAGTCGCCGACCAAGGGGACGGTGACGAGAACATTCTTGCGGATGGACGTCGGATCGATGTCGATGTGAACGATCTTTGCCTGGGAGGCGAAAGCGTCGGTCTTTCCGGTGACCCGATCGTCGAAGCGGACACCGACGGCAAGCAGCAGATCGCAGTGGCTGGTCGCCATGTTGGACGTGTAGGTGCCGTGCATGCCGATCATGCCGAGAGCGAGCGGATCCGATCCCGGAAAGGCCCCCATTCCCATGAGACTGGTCGTGACCGGAATCTGGAGGTTTCTGGCAAGCTGGGTCAGCTCCTCGGCGGCCTTGGATAGGATGACCCCTCCGCCTGCGAAGATGAGGGGGCGCTGCGCTTCCCGGATGAGGTGCACCACTTTTTCAAGTTGCCAGGTGTTCGGGTGATAGGTCGGGTTGTAGGATTTCAGACGGACCGGTTCCCCGGGTTGAAAGGTCGTAGCGGCTTTGACGACATCCTTGGGAATGTCTACCAGAACCGGACCCGGTCTTCCGGATTTGGCGATGTAGAAGGCCTCCCGGAGTATCCGGGCCAGGTCTTCGACCCGCTTGACCAGGTAGTTGTGCTTGGTGCAGGGGCGGGTGATACCGACGATATCGACTTCCTGAAAGGCGTCGTTTCCGATCAGATGGGTCGGCACCTGACCGGTGATGACCACGATCGGGATCGAGTCCATATAGGCCGATGCGATTCCGGTGACGGTGTTCGTCGCCCCTGGTCCGGAGGTGACGAGGCATACGCCGACTCGTCCCGATGCCCGGGCATATCCATCGGCGGCATGGACGGCGGCCTGCTCGTGGCGAACGAGGATATGTCGAATATCGGTCCGGCAAAGCTCGTCATAAATGTCGATGACGGCTCCTCCCGGAAAACCGAAAATCGTGTCCACTCCATGTTCCTTGAGCACCTCCATCAAGATTTGCGCTCCAGTTCTGGTCGTATTTTCTGTCATGACGGCATCCTGATACATTCCTGTATCCTTCTCTTCTGTCGGATCACTTTCATCTGTATGGGAATATCTCTGATCGGGTTCATTGGACAATCGCACCTCGGCTGGCTGAGGCGGCCATGCGCGCGTACCGGGCCAGATATCCGGTTCGGATGCGCAGCTCGGGCTGCCGCCAGGCGGCTCGACGGGCGGTGAGCTCCTCTTCCGAAACGAGAAGCGTCAGGGTTTTTTCCGGAATGTCGATGCGGATGCGATCTCCCTCCCGCACGAAGGCGATCGGTCCTCCTTGCATGGCTTCAGGGGATACGTGTCCGATGGCCGCTCCTTTGGAGCCGCCGGAAAAGCGACCGTCCGTGATGAGCGCCACCTGGCTGTCCAGCCCCATGCCGACGATGGCAGATGTCGGGCTGAGCATCTCCTGCATGCCGGGTCCTCCCATCGGCCCTTCGTAGCGGATGACCACGACATCACCGGGCCGGATTTTTCCTGAAAGGATAGCCTCGCAGGCTTCTCCTTCCCTGTCGAAAACCCGGGCCGGACCTTCGTGACGCATCATCTCAGGAAGGACGGCCGATTGCTTCACCACGCAGCCTTCGGGAGCGAGGTTTCCGAAGAGGATGGCCAGGCCGCCTTCTTGGTGATAGGGCGCATCTACGGATCGAATGACGGATGGATCCCGGATCGTGCCGGCTGCGATGCGCTCTGCGACAGTCTGTGCGGAGGCTGTCATGCAGTCGAGGTGGATGAGCCCTTTTCTGGAAAGCTCATGCATGACGGCCATGATGCCGCCTGCATCGTTCAGATCCTGGAGGTGGTGCGGCCCGGCGGGGCTGAGGGAACAAAGATGGGGAGTGGTGCGGCTGATGGCGTTGATCGCATCGAGATCCATGGGAACGCCCGCTTCGTTGGCCAGCGCCGTCAGATGCAGGACCGTGTTGGTGGAGCAGCCGAGAGCCATGTCCACCCGGAGCGCGTTTTCGAAGGCCTTTGGGGTGAGAATCGATCGGGGAGTGATGCCTCGCGCCAACAATTCCATGATCGTTCTGCCGGTCCGTTTGGCCAGCCGCATCCGCTCGGCCATGACGGCCGGTATGGTTCCGTTTCCGGGAAGCGCCAGACCAATGGCTTCACTCAGGCAGTTCATGGAATTGGCCGTAAACATTCCGGCGCAGGAACCGCAGGTCGGGCAAGCCGCATCCTCGATGGATTCGAGCTCGGCTTCCGTCATGCGTCCGGAACGGACGGCACCGATAGACTCGAACACCGTGATGAGATCGATCTGCCGCCTGGTTTGGTTGCCGATTTGGGTTCCGGTCAGCATCGGTCCGCCGCTTAGCAGGATGGCCGGTATATCGAGCCGTGCGGCTGCCATCATCATGCCCGGAACGATTTTATCGCAGCTGGCGACCAGCACGAGGGCATCGAGGGCATGGGCCCGGGCCATCACCTCCACCGAGTCGGCGATGAGCTCCCGGCTGGCCAGGGAATACTTCATTCCCTCGTGATTCATGGCAATCCCGTCACAGATGCCGATGACCCCGAATTCGAGGGGGGTGCCGCCGGCGGACAGGATGCCTGCCTTCACCGCGTCCACGAGCGGATGCAGGTGAATATGGCCTGGAATGAAGGTGTTGGCAGAGTTGGCAACTCCGATGAGCGGCCGTTGAAGCTCTTCGTTTGTAAATCCCATCGCCTTGAACAGGCTTCGATGAGGAGCTCGTTCAATACCTCGGGTGACCAGGTGGCTTTTCATATGAATTCCTTTGAAAGATGGGTATGGCAAAAAAAAATCCGTTATCAGCCGGGAAGCGGCTGATAACGGATTTTCTGATGAGCGTCGAGGGTTAAAAAATCAGACCATTATCAACCGCTTGCCTCGTAGGGAAGGAGAAGGCCCCCTACGAGGACGATAATGACGATCAGGTTGATGATGGCAAAGACAGAAATCATCGTACGTCCCAATTCTTGCTTAAATGATGGCCTAACCCTATCAGCCTCATTTTCGTATGTCAAGAGGATTTCGATGTTGAGGGATCTGTCGGTGAAACCGTCATTGTTGAGGATTGGCCGATTTCCGGGCTTTGAGGATGTCCACCCGGTGAAAGCCTTCCTGAATGAATTGACGATGGTCCTCGGTCTGATACAGGTTTTGCGCCTTGCTGAGAAGGGCGTCGGCCTTCTCGAAGTTGCCTTCCTGTGCTTCGATGATGGCGAGTCCCACCCAGCCCGGGGCATAGGTATCATCGAGTTCCACAGCCCGGTCAAACTCGAGTCTTGCGGCTTCCCACTTTTCCTTGTCGATGAATTTCATCCCTGTCGAAACATGTCGAAACGGGGTATCGAGCAGGTATTTCGGAGTCACGGATTTTGGACCACAGGCCGCCAGCATCACCAGCAAGCCGATCGTTACGGCGTAACGGAACGTTCCCATCTTCCTCTCCTCTCTCCATTTCGGAAAACCATAAAGAATGCGTGAAATGGAGTCAAGCAGGAATCAACGCAGGGCCCTGCCAACGCTTTTGATTCCCCGCTTTCGGTGAGATGGAACCTTGCCACGAACCTGCCGCTTTTCATCTACTACCGCTCCAACGCAGCTTCGTCTTGACCAGATCGAAATAGTCCTGATCGGGAACGGCGATCATCCGCACCGGATGTCGGCTTTTTCGAATGATGAGACGGTCTTCTTCGCTCAGTTCGAGCCCGGCCTGACCATCGAAGGTGACCATGATGTCCCGTGCCTTTTTCTCGAGGCGAATTTCGATGGTTGCGGTGTCGGGAACGATCAGCGGACGGATGGTCAGGGTGAAGGGACAGATCGGAGAAAGGAGGATTCCGGGGACATCCGGATGCACGATCGGTCCTCCTGCCGCCAGCGAATAGGCGGTGGAGCCGGTCGGTGTCGATACGATCAGGCCGTCGGCCTTGTAGGTGGTCAGATACTTCCCGTTGATGGACGTCCAGATGCTGGCCAAACGAGCCAGTGCACCTTTGGTGACGACCACATCGTTCAAGACCGTTTGCTGGATCTCTTCGATATCCTTACGGAATACCGTCACATCCAGTCGCATGCGAAGGCGAGTCAGAAAGTTGCCGCTTACGATCCGTTCGGCAACCTGGAAAATCAGCTCTTCACTGATTTCCGCCAGAAACCCCAGTTCTCCGAATTTCACCCCTAAAATCGGTACATCCTGGCTGCCGATCCACCGGACCGCACTGAGGAACGTTCCGTCTCCGCCAAGAACGAATACGGCGTCCAATCCGTCCGGTGCCCTGTCCAGCTCGGCATCGGTAGCGCCGGAACCCCAGTTGGTGCGAATCAACACACGGACGTCGTGGTCGGCCAGCCAGGCGGCGAGTTGCTTGCCCAGTCGCATGGCATTGGGGTCGTTCTTGATGACGATGGCCATGGTTTGCATGAACGATTCCAAAACAATCGATGCAGAAAAATGGATATGGAACGCTTTTGCTCAGACAAAAGAGGATGGGGCATCCAAAAGCCGTCTCGGCGGTCGGGGCCCAACACGTCGGGGCGCATCCTTTCAGCGCTGTATAGAAGGATCATGCTGAAATTGCAATCAGTTTTCGCTTGACGGGATGTGCCGCTCTTCTATATAGAAGGAAGATATCATTCCGTTTTCCGGATCATCCGGTCCCCTGACCGTCGAGCAGGGTTGCCGATCTGGTGATCCGATAACCCAATCAGATGAGGAGGAACAGGTGATGAAAGCGAAGAGGATGCGTATGGGTTGGCTTGCGGCCGCACTGGCTGCAGTTGTCGTTGTAGGCATGAGTGGTAGCGTTCTGGCCGAAGATACCCTCAAGATCGGTGTTGCCGGCGCACACAGCGGGGACCTGGCCTCCTATGGTCTTCCCATTGCCAAGGCGGCAAAACTCGTCGTCGAAGAAATCAACGCCAAAGGCGGCGTTCTCGGGAAAAAGGTCGAACTCGTCGTGGAAGACGATGTCTGCAAGCCGGAAGTAGCCACCAATACGGCCACCAAGCTCGCTTCGCAGGGCGTTCCTGTCGTGGTCGGCCATGTATGCAGCGGCGCGACCAAGGCCGCATTGGGCATCTACAAGGCGAGCAAGATCATTGCCATGTCCGCATCCGCCACCAATCCGGATCTCACCCAAAGCGGCGAATATCCGAATTTTTTCCGGACCATCGCTTCCGACGATGCCCAGGCCAAGCTGGAAGTCGAATTCGCTCTGAACACCCTCAAGCTGAAGAAGATCGCTGTTCTGCATGACAAGGGCGACTACGGGAAGGGGCTTGCCGAGTATGCGAAAGGCTTCATCGAAAAATCCGGCAAGGCCGAAGTTGTTTTCTACGAAGGGATTACCCCCGGTGCAGTGGATTATTCCGCCGTCGTTCAGAAGATCAAGAAAAGCCAGGCCGATGGGGTGATCTTCGGCGGCTATCATCCGGAAGCCTCCAAAATCGTGAGCCAGATGCGCAAAGACAAGATGAAGACCGCCTTCATTTCCGATGACGGTGTGAAGGACGACACCTTCATCAAGGTTGCCGGGAAATTCGCTGAAGGGGTCTATGCCACCGGTCCTAAGGATACCTCCAAGAACCCGATGGACAAGATGGTTCGAGAGGCCTACAAGAAGGCTTATGGGGAAGACGTCGGCGTTTTCTCGATCAACGGCTATGCCGCAACCCTGGCCCTTCTGAACGCCATTCAGAAGGCAGGATCGACGGATTATGATGCGATCGTCAAAGCCCTTCGAACGGAATACGTCGAAACGCCGCTCGGCAAAATCAAGTTTGACGAACGCGGGGATGCCATCGGTGTCGGCTTTTCCGTATATCAGGTGAAAGACGGCAAATATGTAGAAGTCGTCAATTGACGAGAAGCCTGAACGGTGAACAGGGGACAGGAAGCCAAGCATCCTGCCCCCTGTTTTTTTGAAAAAGGAGTCCGAAACCGATTCGATGGAATACTTTCTCGAACTGTTCTTGGGGGGGCTTACCCGCGGCAGCATTTACGCGCTGATTGCCCTGGGCTATACGATGGTGTACGGCATCATTGAGCTGATCAATTTCGCTCATGGTGAAATCTACATGATCGGCGCCTTTACGGGATTGATCGTATCCACCCTGCTGTCGGCCTACGGGTTCGGTACCTTCGCCGTATTGTTGCTGACGTTGGTTCTTTCGGCGATTTATTCGGCAGCCTATGGATTCACCGTAGAAAAGATCGCCTACAAACCCCTCCGACAGGCGCCTCGGCTCTCTCCGCTCATCAGCGCCATCGGAATGTCGATTTTCCTGCAGAATTACGTGATGCTCGCCCAGACATCCGACTTCGTCCCCTTTCCGGCGCTCATTCCCGATTTCGAATTCTGGGAGCCATATAGCCACATCGTGAGCTCCTCGGAGCTCGTGATTCTGTTCGCCACAACGGTTCTCATGGTCGCTCTCACCTTGTTCATCCGGTACACGCGGATCGGAAAGGCCATGCGTGCCACAGCCCAAGACCGCACCATGGCGATGTTGGTCGGCATCAACGTCAATCGGGTGATTTCCACCACCTTCATCATCGGCTCCTGCCTGGCCGCTGTCGGAGGGGTACTCATCGCCTCCCACATCGGGCAGATCAATTTTTTCATCGGTTTTATCGCAGGCATCAAGGCATTTACGGCTGCGGTCCTGGGTGGAATCGGCAGCATTCCGGGCGCCGTGTTGGGCAGCATGGTATTGGGGCTTACCGAAAGTTTTGCCACCGGATACGTTTCGAGCGATTACGAAGACGTGTTTGCGTTTCTGCTGCTGGTCTTCATTCTGATCTTTCGTCCCGGAGGACTTCTGGGGCGTTTCACCACCCAAAAGGTTTGAACCATGCGTTTCTGGTCCGAAGTCAAGCAATCCGTTTTGGTGGCCGTCTGGTTCATGTTTCTCACCTTTCCGATTCTGGTCATCCGGGTGAATCCTCTGGAGAAGCGTGTCGTCTGGCGGTGGCACAACCTGCTGTGGATAGGAATCGGGGCATTCGTTGTGTCATTTCTGTGGCGGGCGTTGCTGCGCCGCAAAGAGCGGGGAAAACCGGCGACATCCTCCGAAGGCGCAGGAAAGACCGACTGGGTGAGCTGGATCGCCGCGACTCCCGGACGGTATATTCCGGCCCTTGGGATTGTCGGGCTCATCGCCGTCTTGTTTCCCATCGTCATGTCCCCCTACCAGACGAACATCATGATCACGGCCCTGATGTATGTGGTGCTGGGGCTTGGGCTGAACATCGTGGTCGGGCTGGCGGGACTTCTCGATCTCGGCTATGTCGCTTTCTATGCGGTCGGTGCATACAGCTATGCACTGTTGAACCATCATTTCGCGCTCGGCTTCTGGACGGTGCTGCCTCTGGCGGCACTTCTGGCTGCCAGCTTCGGTGTGCTGCTGGGCTTTCCGGTGCTGCGACTTCGGGGAGATTATCTGGCCATCGTCACGTTGGGATTCGGAGAGATCATCCGATTGATCCTCGAGAACTGGAACGAGTTTTCTTTTGGTCCCTCCGGCATCAGCGGCATCGCTCGTCCGGGATTCTTCGGGATTTCGATGACCCTGAACCAGGCCATCGTCTACCTGTATTATTTAATGATCGGGCTTACCCTCTTCACCATTTTCGTGGTCAACCGCCTGCAGAATTCCCGGATCGGCAGGGCCTGGATCGCCCTAAGGGAAGATGAAATCGCCTGTCAAGCCATGGGGGTTGACAAAACAAAGACGAAGCTTACCGCCTTTGCCTTGGGAGCGACCTGGGCCGGAATGGTCGGCGTGATCTTCGCCGCAAAGACCACCTTCATCAATCCGGCCAGTTTCACCTTTCTCGAATCGGCCATGATCCTGTCGATTGTCGTGCTGGGCGGTATGGGATCGATCGTCGGTGTCATTGTTGCCGCCTTCGTCCTGATTCTGCTGCCGGAATACCTGCGGGCCTTCTCGGAATACCGGATGCTGATTTTCGGGATGATCATGGTGCTCATGATGGTGTTCCGGCCGCAGGGCATCGTTGCCACCGTCCGAAAGGCCTATCAATTCAAACGCAGAACTCTCTGAAGAGATTGCGATGGATGTCATTCTCGACGTTTCTCATTTGACCATGGATTTCGGCGGACTGCGTGCCCTCGATGATGTGAGCCTCACGATCGAGCGGGGCGAAATCATGGCCCTGATCGGTCCGAACGGGGCCGGGAAAACCACGTTCTTTAACTGCATAACGGGGATTTACATCCCGACTGCAGGGGATGTCGTCATCCGGAAGCCCGATGGCGGCAAGCCGGAGCGGATCAACGGCCTCAAACCCAATCAGGTGACCGAGCGGGGTATGGCCCGGACGTTCCAGAACATCC
>Ga0272446_1002580_pt1 | contig 24383 bp, 23 predicted proteins | sample YNPCB0061_FD_194587 | JGI IMG/M metagenome (GOLD analysis project Ga0272446, IMG submission 194587) | Hot spring microbial mat communities from Yellowstone National Park, WY, United States - YNP-CB-006-1 | ecosystem: Environmental > Aquatic > Thermal springs > Hot (42-90C) > Sediment | place...
CCAGGATTCTATCCGCAAGGGTTTCATCGCTTCCATGATTGGCTGCATCGGGGTCGTCATCTTCATGGTCATCTATTACAGCATGGCGGGAGTAATCGCCGATGTGGCGTTATTCCTCAACATCATTATCATCCTCTCCGGTCTTGCGGCCTTCGGGGCTACGCTGACACTGCCCGGCATTGCCGGCATCGCTCTCACCATCGGCATGGCGGTGGATGCCAACGTCCTGATCTACGAGCGCATCCGGGAGGAACTGCGCTTGGGCAAAACGCCGCGGGCGTCCCTGGATACGGGCTACGAAAGGGCCACCCTGACCATTTTGGATGCCAACATAACCACCCTCATTGCGGCTTTGGTGCTGTTTCAATTTGGCACGGGACCCGTTCGAGGGTTTGCCGTTACGCTCACCATCGGCCTCATCGCCAACCTTTTCACAGCGATCATAGTGACGCGGGTCATCTTCGATTATCTGCTGACCTATCGACGGATGCGCACCCTCAGTATTTGACGCGCCATGTAACAGGGGAACGGAAGAATGGAACTGATTAGACCCGATATCAACATCAACTTTGTCGGAATTCGCTTTAAAGCCTTTCTTTTTTCAAGCTTCCTGATCATCCTGGGATTGGCTGTTTTGGCCTGGCGCGGGGGGCTCAACCTGGGGGTTGATTTTGCCGGCGGCACCTTGGTGCAGGTCCAGTTCAAGCAGGCCACCAACCCGGACGACATTCGCAAGGCCCTGGCGGATAGCATCGCCAAGGGCATGATCCAGCGGATCGGCAGCGAGGACAATGAATTCCTGATCCGCACGGAAGCCATCACCGAGGGGCTGCAGAGTTTTGCGCAGCAGGTTCAGGAGAACCTGGAGAAGGTCTATGGCAAGGACAACGTCAGCGTGCGCCGGGTGGAAATGGTCGGCCCCAAAGTGGGGCATGACCTGCGGCAAAAAGCGCTGTTTGCCATCTATTATGCGTTGTTGTTCATTGCCATTTATATTTCCGGCCGCTTTGAGTTCAAATGGCTGTCAAGCGGCCTCATGGCCGTTCTGCTGATTGCCGGCGTGTATCTGTTGGAGATGCTGGGAGTCAGTGTCACTTATGTGATCATCGGAGCGCTGCTGATAACCCTTGCCCTCTGCTGGAAACTGAAGCTGCCCTATGCTTTGGGCGCCGTGCTGTCTCTGGTCCACGATGTGCTCATTACCGTTGGGGTGTTTGCCCTGGCAAACAAGGAATTCACCCTCGAAATTCTCGCGGCCCTGCTGACCCTGGTCGGTTTTTCCCTCAACGACACCATCATCGTCTTCGACCGAATTCGCGAGAACCTGCGGAAAAGCCGCCGGCAGGAATTCGCCGTGGTGATCAATGACAGCATCAACCAGACCCTCAGCCGGACCATTCTCACCTCGGGTACGGTGCTCTTTGTGGTGCTGTGCCTCTTCATCTGGGGCGGCAGCGTCATCCACGACTTCGCCTTCGCGCTGCTGATTGGCATCATCACCGGGACCTACTCCTCCATTTATGTGGCCAGCCCGATCCTGCTGCTCTACGAGGACTGGACCAAAAAGGCCGTCGGCCACCGGCCGGTCCCTAAAAGGGCATGACCTCGCTTGAGTGATTCGATCAAGTTGTGATCTGACTGGAATGGCTGGCCAACAAACGTTGTGATCGTGTGGCCGCCTGGCACGGGCCGCCAGTTCCTCGCTCCGGCTTGGGCAAGGCCCTTGCCGGATGAACAACTGGCGCAGCGCGTCGCAAGGGGCGGTTGCTCAATCGCCGCAAAGCGCGGCATGCCACAAAGAATGTGAAAGGTCATGCCAGCGCATTTCAAGACGATCTCAGCATTCCCCTTCGCCTTAACCCGCAGGTTGGAACCTTGGCAAGTGTCTGCTTGCTGGTTCTGTTGGTTCCCAAGCTCCAGCCCGGGAAGCAACAGAACCGGCATCTCCTCTTTCCGGTTGTTTCTGGAAAAATATGCAGTTCTGGAGTCGGCGCGCGGAATTGAGATGAGACGCGACGAGGAAAGCAATTGGGTTGCGAGAGGCGTGCCCTGCATGGCTTTGCTCTGTCTCTTCCATTTGCGTTAAGATGACAGGGCAGACCAGACATTCCTACAACCTGACTTTTCAAGGAGTCCTCGAATGCCAGGGGGCGCCAGGCAGAGAGCAACCTACGAGGAACTGCTGAACCTCCCTGAAAACACCACGGGGGAAATCATCGACGGCGAACTGACAGTAACTCCAAGACCATCGCGAAGCCACATATACACTGCATCCTCGCTGGATAAAAAGCTTGGGCCGCCCTACCAATTCGGCGAGGGAGGAGGACCCGGCGGCTGGAAGCAGGAGAGATTTCCACGGGCGGAGGATCACAACTGGATTTCCGTCGCCCCCGACTGGGTGTGCGAAGTCTTATCCTCAAACACCGCCCGCTTCGATCGGGTGAAGAAAATGCCAGTCTACGCCAGACACGAGGTGTCATTTTGCTGGCTTATCGATCCCGTCCTCACGACTCTGGAAGTGTTTAAGCTTGAATCCGGCCGGTGGTTTCTTTTCGGCGCTTACGCAGGAGCGCAGAAGGTCCGGGTGGAGCCATTTTCAGCAATCGAGATCGATCTCAGCCTGCTGTGGTTGGAGTGACTGGAGTTGATTTCGGGCAGGCCAGGCCGGTCAATCCATCATCTCAGCCAATAAACGGTGGAGTTGCCGCTCAATTTGGCGGGCGCGTTCGAGGGTTATTTTTCGCCGGCCGAGCCCGAGCCGGATGAAATCCTTCAAATCCTCCGGCATCGGCAGCTGGTGAGAAAAAACCAGGACCGAGGCACCTGCAGCCGCGTCCATTACTTCCGCCATGGCGAGGGCCTCTTGCAGCAGGTTTTCGCATAGTTTCTGCAGCGACTGCGGTGATGACTGCCGCCGCTGCTCCCGTTCGAGCGCAAGGCCGAACAGCCAACGGTGGGCTTGGGGCTGCCATTGGCGGGCAGTGACAAACGGCTGCCGGCTGAGCAGTTCGGTGGCGGTCCAGCCGTTGGACAGGGCTTCCAGATGGAGTTGATCGAGCACTTTTGCTCCCCAGCCCAGGATGTGAAAAAGGGGATTTGCGCGGCGACTGGAAAAATAGAAGCTGCTCAAGCCGCTTGCCGGCTCCAGCCAGAAGGCCTGCGCGGCGCTCGATAGTTGCGCGAAAACGCGTGCCGGCCGGCAGCTTTCCCGCCTGCACTTGGCGTCGTAGCCGACCAGATGGCGCAGGTCTTCTCCCTGATTTTGGGCGGGATGCAGCAGACAGCCAATCCTTTCGCCTCGATGGTCCAAAAACCCCAGCGCCCAGCAGGAAAAGCCCACAATCGGCCGACTGTGCGCTCCCGATTGCAGAAAGCGCCGCCTGTTTTCAGCGAATTCCCGCTTCAAAAAGCCGCTGTAATCGAGTGGGTCGTAGTGCGGAGGGCGGATGGGCGGACAGCAGCCGAAACAGGAGACGTCCGGTTCAGGCGCGCATAAGCTGACCGATGCATGCGCTGCCGATGCAGGCGGGCCGTTTTGCCGGCGTGGCGGGTCGGCGCTGTTTTTGTGGTGGCTCATTGACAGTTGCCAGCCCCTTTGTTATGGTTCGCGCAATGTTTTGATATGCAAAGAATTGCGTGCAAGGAGAAGAGAATGCCGATCTATGAGTTTCGCTGCGTCGCCTGCGGTCATATCCAGGAGGTCATCGTTTCCAACCGGTCCGAATCGCTGGAAATGGAGTGCGAACAGTGCAAGGGCGACGTGCTGGAGCGGGTGCTGAGCACCGTCAGCTACGCCATGGGCTCGTCCAACGGCGACGCATCCGGCCCCAGGGCCACCACCAAGACTTGCGGACCGGGCAAGAGCTGCACCACCATCGAACTGCCCGGCCACAGCCGATAACTCTCCCGCTTCGTTCGCGCCACCGCGGCCGGGATTGAGCGGGCGACGGCTCAGACGATCCCGGCAGATTTCATGGCGTTGACCTGCTCCGAAGAATAGCCCAGCTCTTCCAGCACAGCCGCGGTGTGCTCGCCCAATTCCGGAGCATGGCTGCGCAATGCGCCCGGAGTCAGTGAGAATTTGGGGGCGATGCCCAACTGCCGGTACGCTCCCCAGCTCTGGTGCACCAGATCGACAACCATGCCCCGCGCCCGCATTTCCGCATCGTTCATCACTTCCGGCAGGTTCAGCACCGGCTCACAGCAACAGTCCGCCTTCGCGAACAACTCAGTCCAGGCGGCCTGAGTTTTCTCCCTGAACATGGCGGCAATCGCTGCCGTCAGCTCCCTCTGGTGCGGGCCGGGTTCGAAATAGTCCGGCCGGTCCCATTCCTCATGCCCGACCAGCTTGCAGAATTCCTTCCAGAATTGCGGCTCCAGAGCGCCCACGGACATGTAGCGGCCGTCTTTGGTTTCATACAGGTTGTAACAGGCATAGCCGTGGTTGAGGAAATCGTCGCCGGGGGCCGGCGTCGCCCCGTCGGCGAGGAATTTTCCCCAGCGCAGGCAGTTCCAGGTGAAGGCGCCATCGGTCATGGCGATGTCGATCAACTGCCCTTCGCCCAGCCTTTCCCGAGCCAGCAGCGCCGCCACGATGCTGAACGCGGCGAGCAAGCCGCCGCCGCCGATGTCGGCAATCTGCACCCCCGCCAGGGTGGGCGTTGATGGCCGTCCGCTGTAAGACAAGACGCCGTTCAACGCCAGGTAGTTGATGTCGTGACCGGCCCGCTGCGAGCGGGCCCCGCTCATGCCGTAGCCGGAAATGGCGCAATAAACCAACCGCGGGTTGAGCTGCTTCAGTGTTTCATAGCCCAAGCCCAGCCGCTCCATGACTCCCGGGCGAAACCCTTCCAGGACCACATCGGCCTTGGCCGCCAGCTGCTTGAGGATGTCTCTTCCCCGGGGTTCCTTGAGGTTGAGCGTCAATGACCGTTTGTTTCTGTTCAGTACGACGTGAAACCCGCTGTTTTGGCCCAATTTTGGGGGCCACCAGCGAATGTAATCGCCCACCTTGGGGTCTTCCACCTTGATCACGTCTGCTCCCAGGTCCGCCATCAGCATGGAACAATAGGGGCCGGGCAGCAGCCGCGACAAATCCAGGACCTTGATGCCGGAAAGGGCTCCCGTCATGATGCCTGATCTCCCGCTGAGTTAGAATGGGTAGCCATGAAATTGCCGCTCGTCGGAGGCCGCCACAAGGCTGGTCAGAACAGTGCCTGAGTGAACTCGACGGGGTCGAACGGGCGCAGATCATCCAGCCCTTCGCCGATGCCGATGAAGCGCACCGGCAGCTGCAGCTCCTCGCTGATGGCGACGATGATACCACCTTTGGCGGTGCCGTCCAGTTTGGTCAGGATCAACCCGGTGATGCCCATTTGGGTGTTAAACAGGCGCACCTGGGAGAGGGCGTTCTGACCGGTGGTGGCATCCAGTACCAGCAGCGTCTCGTGCGGCGCCTCCGGCATTTTTTTCTGGATGACGCGCTGCACCTTCTTCAATTCTTCCATCAGGTTGACCTTGGTGTGCATGCGGCCGGCGGTGTCGATCAGAACGACGTCCATGTCCCGTGAGATGGCCGCATCGAGGGCGTCGAAGACCACCGCGGAGGGGTCTGAGCCACTCTTTTGCCGGACTACCGGGACCCCGACCTTCTCACTCCACAGCACCAACTGCTCGACCGCAGCGGCGCGGAAGGTGTCGGCGGCTACCAGCATGACCTTGAGCCCGCTCTGTTTCATGGCGTGGGCGAGCTTGCCGATGGTGGTGGTCTTGCCCACCCCGTTCACGCCGATGACCATGATGATGCAGGGCTTATGCGCTTCGGGCCGCCAGGGCGTGGCAGGCACCGAGAGAATGCTGCAAATCTCGTCGCGCAGATGCTCGCGGAGTTTCTCCGGGTCCTTCAGTTCCTGACGCTTGATCTTGTCGGTGGTTTTTTGCAGCAGAATTCGACTGGTCTTGACGCCGAGGTCCGAAGTGATGAGGACTTCCTCGAGATCATCGAGCAGGTCGGCATCGATGGTTTTCTTGCCAAGAACGATGCGGTCGACTCGCTTGACGAAGTTTTCCCGCGTCTTTTGCAGCCGCTCCCGAAGCCTTTTGAAATAGCGGCGCTTGGGTCGCTCGGCCGCTTCTTCCGGGGTTTCCTCGCCTTCTCCGAGGAAGAGTGCGCTGTCATCGGTATCGTCCTCGCCCTGGTCACTGTCGATTATTTCCTCCCCGAGGTCGACCAGGACCTCAGCTTCCGCTTCAGCTGCCGGCAGCTCCTCCTCGACGGCGAAACCCTGAACCGCAGCTTGCTGATCGCCTGCTTCCCGGCTTTGCTTTTTTCGTCTGAACCACTTGACCATGAATTGACAATGTCCTCCTCAAACTTTCCCGCAGGCAGTATAATTCGGCCGCTGTGAGCAGCGGATCGGCGCCCTTTTCTATCACACGCGGCGGCAAAAACAAAGGGGCGAAGGTGGTCGGCGTCAACGCTCAATTGGAATGCAGCAGTGGTGATGGTGAGGACGATGGTTGCCGTGACATGCAGAATTTATTGCGAGGGGGGAATGTCATGATGTCTGAGACTTGCATGCGTGAAGAGTTAATCGGCGTGTGTCGCCGGCTCGATGGGTCCGGCTTGATTGCGGCGACCGATGGCAATGTGAGCTGCCGGCTGGGCGACGACCGAATTCTGATCACCCCGAGCGGGGCACGCAAAGGCGACCTCACCCCGTTGGACCTGGTGCTGATTGACTTGAACAACGGCAGCATCATCGCAGGGGAGGGGAGGGCGTCCAGTGAAATTCGCATGCATTTTCTGGTGTACCGCCGGCGAGCGGACGTCCGCGCGGTGGTGCACGCCCACCCGCCCATGCTCACGGCTTATACGCTGGCCGGTATGCCCTTCCGCGCGGACGTGCTGCCTGAAGTGTGGCTCACCATCGGCCCTGTGCCGACCGCACCTTACGCCACGCCGACGACCGAAGAACTGGCGAGCTCCATCAGTCCGCTGATCGAGCATCACCAGGCGATCCTGCTGGAAAGGCATGGCTCGGTCACTTTCGGCTGCAACCTGAAGGAGGCGTGCATGCGGCTGGAAAAGCTCGAGCATGCCGCACACACCCTCCTTTACTCCTGTCTGCTCGCCGGCAAGCCGCCCCGTCCTTTACCCAAGGCTGCCCTGAAACAACTAGCCGCGCTGCTGGCGAAGTGACGGCTGCGCTCCCGTCAACAGACCAACGGGGCGGCGGCGGCAGTGTCACGCCTTCAAGATCCTGGCGTCCACCACCACCATACCCTCCGGATAGGCGAACACCGGATTGAGGTCAATCTCGACGATGTCCGGATGTTCCTCGGCGATTTGGGCGAGCTTGAGCAGGCCGTCAATAATCGCCTCGGCATCCACCGGCGGGTTGCCGCGATACCCCAACAGCATCGGCGCACCCTTGATTTCGTGCAGCATGGCATGCGCTTCAGCACGGTCAAGGGGAAGCAGGCGCAAGGAGACATCGCGGAACAGCTCCACGGTGATGCCGCCAAGGCCGAACAGCATGACCGGTCCAAACTGCGGGTCTCGATGCATGCCCAGGATCAGCTCCAGTCCCGGGGCCGCCATGGCGCTCACCACAACACCGGCGATGTGGGCCTGGGGCGAAGTCGCACGCACTCTCCGGACAATATCGTCGTAGGCTTTTCTGACCTCTTCGCCGGACTGCAGGTTCAACTTGACGCCGCCAAAGTCGGATTTGTGCAGGATATCCGGCGAGTCGATTTTGAGCGAAACCGGAAAGCCGAGTTGGTGCGCCAGGTGCACGGCCTTGCCCGGGCTCTCCGCGCGCAGACTGCAGATGCAATTGAAACCCCTGCTGCCCAGGAACTCCAGGCTCTCGAAGAGCCCAAGTTGGGTGCGGCCGGTGGCGGTCGGGAAAGTGTGGGCGGCCCGCTTGCCTTTCTTCTCTGCGGGCAAGAGTCGAGCCAGTGCGCGGATGCCCCTTTCGGGAGTCGGGAAAACCGGGACCCCCCGGCGGTGCATCTTCAGTTTCTCTTCCCTTTCCACTTCGGCCCCGCCAAGAAATATGACCAGTTCGTTGGCAGCCGGTGTGACCACCTGTGAGGCGTCTATCACCGGGTCGCCGAAGATGACGCCGAGAATGTCGTAATACGGTCTTGCCCGTTCGATCACTTCCTGAAACATTCTGGCATTGGCGTCCCCGGTCAAATCGAGGGGATTGGCGCGGATGGCGTGGGCCGGGATGACTCCTTCCAGCTTGTCCGCCAGTTCCCTGGGCAGCGGGGCGACCTCCAGCCCTTCCTGTTCAGCGGCGTCCGTCGCCAGAATGGCCGCGCCGCCGGAAGTGGTGATGAAAATGATGCGGCTGCCCTGCGGTGGCTCCAGGTAAGCAAAAGCCTTGGCAAAGTCGAAGAATTCTTCGATGGTGTCCGCCCGACAGACGCCATGGTGATCAAACAGAGAAGAATAAATGGCGTCAGCTCCTGCCAGTGATTTGGTGTGGGACTCAGCGGCCACTCGCCCGCCAGGCGTGCGTCCCGATTTGAGGACCACCAGCGGCTTGCTCAAGGAGCGCAGAACATTGCGAAAGCGCGCCGGGTCCTTGACGCCTTCGAGGTAGGCGGCAATCACCTTGGTGTGCGGGTCGTTCTCGAAATACTCGATCAGTTCGATTTCATCCACGTCGGCACGGTTTCCCAGACTCACAAAAGTCGATACCCCCAGCTCCTCGTAGGAAAACCAGTCCATCATGGCGGCGCCCACCGTGCCGCTCTGGCTGATGACGGCCACGTGCCCCTTCTGCTTCAACAGCGGCCAGGAAGCGCAGCACGGGTGATAGGGGTTGTTCACCCCCTGGCAGTTGGGGCCGATCACGCGAACGCCGTATTTGTTTGCCATCTCCACCACCTGGCGCTGCAGTTGGGCGCCTTCCTCACCGGCTTCGCTGAAGCCTCCGGAAATAATGATCGCCGCTTTCACGCCCTTGTCGCCGCAGTCCGCGATGGCCTGCGGCACGAATTTGGCCGGGATGATGACCACTGCCAGGTCGACATTGTCCGGGACTTCCTTGATATTCTTGCAGCAGGACAGCCCCAGGATGCGCTCGCTCTTGGGGTTGATGGGATAGAGGGCACCTGGAAAGCCCCCCTCCAGCAGGTTCTTGAGGATTTCATGACCGAGTTTGCCGGCGCTTTCGGAAGCACCGATGACGGCTATGCTCGATGGATGAAAAAATGCAGTCAGATCACCCATGTCTCAACCTCCCTCATGGCCTGAAAGGTAAATAGATGTGGGCCCCCCGAGCACGGCAAAGCGGTGGCCGAACGGCCGCCGCATAACACTGCCGTGAAAGTGCCCGGTTCGGCTGCGGGGCCGGCGGCCGTATGTTTGGGATTGGCTCATGCTTTGCCTTTGGCCTTTTCCGCCACCCGGGCGTTGAACTTGTCAGCCTGAATGATGAACCGTTCGTGGGTGGCCTCGCCGATTTTTTCCACCTCGTCATAGGCTTCCAGCTGAAACGTGAGCTTGCGGCCTTCGACGGCGGTCACCTCGGTTTTGACGCGAATTTCCATGCCCAAAGGGGTTGCCGCCAGGTGCTTTAAGTTCATTGAAATGCCAACCGACTGCTGACCAGGCTGCAGGTGCTCGTCAATCAGTTCGGCGGAAACGCGCTCCATCAGCCCACCGAGAAATGGCGTGGCGAAGACGTCGGGTAGGTTGGCGTAAAAATGCCGCGCAGAATGCTCAGGCGAGGATTGGATTTTGAGTTCCCTGGTCATTCCAACTTGTAATGAACTACTCATACCGGCCTCCTGATGGGTGAGAAAAGATTTCGGGAAAAAACCTGTGGCTTTGATCCGTTTGAGCAAAACGCTCATGCGCCCAGTTTACGATCCAACCGGTCAGCGCCCCGACAGGCGGGGCAGGTTGACGCGCTCCGGGGAGCGGCACACCCCGTGTTTGAATGGATGTCACAATTGAACGGTCGCGGCAGTGGAAGATCAGCTGGCGCCGACAGCGTCGCTGATTGCAAATGATGGTCAGGCGAGCGCGATTCGCCGGGAAAGCGTTGCAGCTGAGCTTGATGAACGAGTGCTCGAGTCGTCTGGATTTTTTCAAATGAGGATGATTCTGTCAAGTGAGCCAGAACCAGAAATTTGGCATGTCGTTTTTTGACCGACGCAGGCTATGCCGGCACAGGCAATCCCGGCGCACCTCTTCTGACCGGGAGCAGCGCGGCCAGCGTCCTGCGGAGAGGCACCTGAGTGGTTCAGAAGCGGTTTTCAAGTGCTTGGAAGGACAGTTGAGCGCCAGGGAATAATTGCTCAAATGGCGATGTAGTGTTTGGTGCCGTTGATCTCCAGGAAAAACCGGCCGGAGTCGCGTTCTTCCGCAATCCACTCGGCCAGCTGGTAATAGGCGGGGCGGGAGAAGCGGGCGGGGAACTTTCCGTCGCGAACGCGGCAGTAGAGCACGTTGTGCTCGCCAACCCTGAGGGTCGCGGGGGCCAGCGGTTCGGGGTTTTTGATATGGCGCAGGGTGAGAAGGACCCTAGCGTGATCCTGGGACTCCGCGATACGGTCCACTCGTGAGATCACAAAAGGAGTGTCGGCCACATCCAATGCGCAACGGCTATTCCTCCACTCGATCAGATAGCCGTGTTTTTCGGAATAAGTAATGTGTTCGTAGAAAAGTTCAAGAATGTCCTCACGAATGATTTTGGCGCCGCGGTGAAACCATTCAGCCTCCTCATCCACATAGATTTCACATGGGACGATCGCTTCAGCGCTTTGTTCCGTGCCATTCAACAGGTCCTGCAAATCCAATTGGGCGCCTCCTCAAAAATGTTTTTTGCTGTCAAGCATCAGGGTTACCGGTCCATCGTTGATGAGATGGACCTGCATCATTTCCTGGAACCTTCCCGTTGCCACGGGGACAACGAACTGCTTCAGCTGCGCGATAAAATGCTCGTAGAGCGGGCGGGCCTGCTCGGGTGGCGCGGCGTCCGCGTAGGAGGGGCGCCGGCCTTTGCGGCAATCCCCCCAAAGCGTGAACTGAGAGACAACCAGAATGCCGCCGCCGACCTCCAGGACAGAGCGATTCATCTTATCGTGCTGGTCGGGAAAAATTCGCAAGTGGACTATTTTTTCCGCGAGCTGACTGGAGTCTGCCGGCAGGTCATCCCTGCCGATGCCAAGGAGCACCAGAATACCCCTGCCGATCCGCCCCACTTCCCGGCCGTCGATCTGCACGCTCGCTTCCGCGACCCGCTGCAAAACCGCCCGCATGAGCAACTCCCCAATTCATCATTGCGTTTGTTTACCGGGAACCCATAACACTGTTTGCCGCAAACACCCAAGGCAATTCTGCCTCACCTGCGGGTAGAATAAGTTTTCCGTCATTCCGGCGCGTTTTTAGCCGGCATCCAGACGTATATCTCTGCGCCACTCAGCACCGGGTCCCGGCTGAAAGACTGCCGGCACGACGTGATCGGTTGTCAGCCGGGCTTATTGGGGAATCATGCAGAGAGTTTACTCTCACTTTTAACTGCACCCCAAGCCGCAAATCACCATGCCGCTCCTCACAAAATCATTTAAAATCAGCCCTGCAACGACCGTTGTGGGTTGGTTTCAATGTAACCGCCATGACCGGGGCCGGTCACAACGAAGCATGAAAGGCGTCATTCCGGCAAGCTTCTAGCCGGAATCCAGAAAAGCCTCATGGATACCGGCTTTCGCCGGTATGACGGGAGGACTTTCATTTAAATAGGATGCGTCGATATGGCCATGACAAAAGCACCCCTGGTTCTCCTGGTGAACCCCTGGATCACCGACTTTGCCGCCTATGATCTGTGGGCCAAGCCGCTCGGTTTGCTGCAGCTGGGTTCACTGTTGCGGGAAGGCGGCTGCGGGGTCGCCTATGTGGATTGTCTGGACCGTTTTGATGACCACACCCAGCATCGTTCGGATGTGCTGCCCGGCAAAGGCCGCCGCTACGGCGCGGGCAAGTATCCCAGGATGCGCATAGAGAAGCCTGCAGCATACGCGGAATTGCCGCGAAAATACTATCGCCACGGCATTCACCCGCAAAGCTTCATCAGCAAGCTGCAGTCCATGTCCAGGCCCGACCTGATCTGGGTGACCTCCATGATGACCTACTGGTACCCGGGCGTCCAACAGACCATTAGCGCGCTCCGCGAAGTTTTTGCCGATGTGCCCATTTGGCTGGGCGGCGTCTACGCCCGACTGTGCCCGGGCCATGCGTGTGAAACGAGCGGTGCCGATGAGGTCGTCACCCTCGCGCTTGCCGATCTGCCAGACAAGATCGAGGCCGCCACCGGCTTTAGGATGAAGAATCCGTCCAGTTGGCGATCGCTTGCGGATGCGCCGGCGCCGGCGCTGGACCTGCAGCCGAACCTGAAATATGCCGTGCTGTTAGCAAGCATCGGCTGCCCCTTCAACTGCCCTTACTGTGCGTCACGGGCCCTTGCCGCCGGCTGGGAGCGGCTCGGTAAAGAGCGGATCTACGCCTTCATCCGCAAGTGGCACGAGGATTTCGGACTGCGCGACTTCGCCTTTTACGACGATGCTCTTTTGATCAATGCCGATTCAACCCTGAAGCCGGCCCTCGAGAAGATTGCCGAACGGGGCTGGGACATTCGCTTCCACACGCCAAATGCCGTGCACGTTCGGGCGCTCACCGCTGATTGGTGCAAACTGCTGTTCCGAAGCGGCTTCACCACCCTTCGCCTTGGGCTCGAGACCTGCAACACCGCCAAGCAGGCCGAGTGGGGCGGCAAGGTGGACAACTCGATGTTCCTTCGGGCGTTGCAGGACCTTGTCGATGCGGGATTTCACGAGTCGCAGGTCGGGGTGTATCTGCTCTGCGGACTGCCCGGGCAGTCACCCGAAGAGGTGCGGGAAGCCATCGACCTGGTGCGGACTGCAGGCGCACAACCCTATCTTTCCGAGTACTCCCCGACGCCCGGCAGCCGGATGTGGGCTGCCGCGGCGGCACTGTCATGCTACCCCATCGAGGCCGAACCCCTCTACCACAACAATACCTTCTTCGCCTGCCGCCGGCCTGATTTCAGCTATGCAGACCTTGCCTGCCTCAAGGCTTATTGCGCCGAGGTGCGCCGCTCGCGCCCGCAAGTCTAGGCGAGATGCGCAAAAGACCGTGCCGCCGGAGACATTTGTAATCGCCAAGCCGCTGCAATCTGTACTTGACTCGCAATAGCCATGATGCGAAAAGACCGCTCGACTTTGCTCATCGGCGGACGTGCGTGGACCGCTGAAAAGGAGCTGAAGGCGTTTCAGCCTGCGCCGGCTTTGCGCCTTGGCGGGCGCAACCAGGCGGAGCTGGCAAGATTCCGCAAGGGTTATTCACTAACTGCTTTGACGGACATTGCACAGCAGTTTGGCAACTCTTCGGGTACAAAACTTCATCCAAAAGTGCAGGGACAGGGAATCTGTCTCTCCGCCGTCATTCCCGCAGGTTTTTGGCGGCAATCCAGAGCGGCGCCATTGCTGGATTCCCGCCTGAAGTTTGCGGAAATGACCGAATCAAGCTGCGGTGGCAGTGCAAAGCTGACCACACTTATTGGGAACTCCCGCTGGTATTACCCAAGTACATGTTTTGTCATGATATCGTTTGAGCGGGACAGCGCGAGAGGGGTGTGAAAAACGATGTTTTTGGATCTTCAGGATGGTTTGTACATTTTCGAAGTGATTCTGGGTTTTAGTGCTGACGGCGAAAAACAATACACTGCGCCATATCTGGTGCAGGCTGATGATATTGAAGAAGCTGAGGAAAAAGTCCTGGGTTACATAGATGGGCTGGATTTGGAACAAGACGTCTGGATCGAAGAATTGAGCGAGCCACACGACGCCGAGGAGTACTCGCAAAGCATTGAAGATGGCGAGGCGAAGCCTTTCTCCCTGCTGGAGGAAGTGACCGAGGAGGAATTTAGAGACCTGCTCGGTTATTAATGGTTGTCACATGGGAATGAAACGGAGCACCTGCTTATTGATGCAATGGTAGATGTCCTCATCGGTCCCGTACATTTCGACGATGCATTTGTGATTGATGAGTTTTTCGGTAATGAAAGCCGTCAGGTAAAGGCTGACGAAATTGGGGCGCGGAACGAGCGTCCTGATGTTTGCCGTTTGCAGCTGGATTTCGAATTCTTCCGCAGCCAACAACCCTTCCAGACAGAACTGCAGCTGGCTTTCAAGCTCATCCATGCTGGTTGTTTCAATGAGTCTCTCTTCGATGAGCTTGGTGGCGACCATGCTTGAGATATTCTCCAGGTTCTCACGCAGCAGGTGCAGCGCGTTGACCCTTTGCGACTCCTTGTTGTGGTCGAGCTTTGAGATCACTGCGGATTCTCTCACATTGGGGCGATATTCCCTTGCCATGTCCCTTCCTTTCGAGTTGTCTACCGAGCGTGTGCCACGTGATTTTCCGATCTGAGCGTGGTGGTGATCAGGTCGACTTGTTTGGTCACGACTCCTCGCAATTGCTCGATCGCCAGCACCGCCTTTTCACCATGGGCCTTCAGTTCTGGCAGATTCGTTATCCAGCGGCTCCAAGAATTCAGCAATTCGCTGGAATTGTTGACCAGAAAACTCCCGCCGAAAACCTGCAAAATTTTATGTTCATAATCAACTTTTTGCAAGTGAGGACCGTAAAAAACCGGCTTCCGCCAGACCGCCGGCTCCAAAATGTTGTGGCCGCCAATGTCGACCAGAGTGCCGCCGACAAAGATGAGGCTCCCCAGTGAGTAAAGCTCGAACAGGGCGCCGATTCGGTCAACCAGAATGACTGGGGCTTGCCGTCTTTGCGCTCCGCCCTCGAGCTGCGTCAGCAGTTGGAACTTGACACCCTGTGCCGCCATCCTTTGGGCCATCAGCGGCGCCTGTTCCAGATGTCTGGGGGCAAGAATGGCGACCAGGTTCGGTTCAATGACTGCCAGGTGTTGGTAAATGTGCGCCAGTTCGACGCATTCCGAGCGCCGCAGACTGCCGCCCACCAATACCGGCGTCGACGGGTCGATCTGCAGCAGTTCGCGCCAATGGGCGGGCGCCTCGGGGCGTGCCCGGGCCAGCAAGCCTTCGTATTTCGAACTTCCCAGCACCAGTGTCCGATCCTGGCTGGCGCCCAGTTGCAGCACGTTGCGCCGGTCTTCTTCGGAATGCATGGCGAGCCATCGGAACCGCCGGAATATGGGTATGAACAGCGGCCCCAGCATCCGGTAAGTTCTTGCGGAGTGGGCGGAAAGACGGCCATTGAGCAGGACCGTGGGGACCTGGCGGCGGTGCAGAAAATGATAAAGGTTGGGCCAGAACTCACTTTCCAGCGCCACGAAAATATCCGGCCTGATGTGGTTGATGGCGCGCCCAAGGATATGCGGGTAATCGAGCGGGAAGGCCAACACCTGGACCCAGGCGGGAAGTTTCTCTCGAGCGAAGCGATGCCCCTGCGGGGTTGCCACGGTCAGAAATATCTCCGCATGGCCCATGCGTTGGTGCAGCAACTGGATGATGGGGACGGCCCCCGTCACTTCCCCGACCGATGAAGCGTGAAACCAGACGCGAGGTCTTTGCGGACCTTGGCTTTGGCGGCTTTGACCGGGGTAGAAGCCCAACCGCCCCCTTCTGAATGCGGCGTCATCCCCGGCCTTAGATAGCAGCAGGGGCAGCATGCCCCAGCCCACCGTGTAAAGCAATAAATTGTACAAGTGCTCGGCCATGCTGAAACAAACTCTCGAAGATGGCAAGCCTTCCCGCGCCGGCATCTCGTCTGTTTACCCTTTGGTCGGTGCCAAGCCCCCACGCCCTGCCGAATAACAATGGAGCCTTGGCGCCAGCGGGGGCAAATGGGTCGATCGTCACGCGCCCCTTTTAGATGATCGCCGTGAAATCCACAAACAAATAATGGCTGATGCTCATCGGTTTGCCGGACTTGGCGGAATTGACATTTCTCCTGGTCAGTGTACCATGGGACAAAAAGCGAGGAGACTTGTGATGAAGACCAACGTCGATGTCGATGAGCAGCTCATACGGGAAGCCCTAAAACTGAGCCGCCTTAAAAGTAAGAGAGAATTGATTCACTTGGCATTGAAAGAGTTTGTGGAGAACCGGCGACGGCTCAACTTGCTGGATCTCGAAGGCAAGATTGAATTTACCGATGGCTACGACTACAAAGCTTTGCGAGAACGTTCGTGATTCTTGTTGACACTTCGGTATTGATCGATTTTTTGCAGGGAAAGCACACGCCCGCAGGGGCGAGCTCTAGGCAGATTCTACAGTCCAACACGCTTTATGGGATCACCTCTTTAACCTACCAGGAAGTTCTCCAGGGAGCGAGATCTAAGCAGGATTTTGAGCGGCTTCGAAGGTATCTGAGCACTCAGCTCTTTTATCATCCGAAACATCCTTTAAGATCATTTGAAGCTGCGGCGCACACCTACTACCTGTGCCGGAAAAGAGGGGTGACAGTCCGCAGCACCATCGACTGCCTCATTGCGCAGATCGCCATCGAACACGACCTGCTTCTTCTTCACAGCGACAGGGATTTTGACGCCATGGCTGCGGTGATTCCCCTGAAGAGCTATCTGTGACCCAGCACACGATATGGGCTCATTTATGCCTGGTGAACATCAACTGTATCCGTGGGGGTGTTGTGATGCGGAAAGGACCAGAACGATAGCCATTCATCCAGTTTTTTCCGGATTCCCGCCAGGACATGTCCCCGCAGGCTTTAGGCGGGGAAGCCTGCGGGAATGACGTCACAGAGTACGGGACGCTTTATGAGGTAGCGATTTAGTGCGAGATTCAGCGCTATGATTGGACTAAGCGGCAAGCGGCGAAGCTTTTTATGATCAGGCGAAAGGATGGATGAAGCGATGAGGCAGGCTGTGCGAGTGGCCGAACTGTTGCGGCGTGAAGGGGAATATACTGGCAACAGAGTCAAGGTGCAGGGTTGGGTGCGGACCAGAAGGGACTCGAAGGCAGGCGTCAGTTTCATCGAGGTCAATGACGGTTCCTGTTTGAAAAATCTGCAGGTTGTTGCCGATCAGCAAAGGGCCGACTATCGGGAGGTCCTGGAAAAGCTCGGCACCGGCTGCAGCGTCGAAATCGACGGCGTCATTCAGCTGTCGCCCGGCAAGGGGCAGAGCATAGAATTGCATGCCGACCGGCTGATCCTTCACGGCTGGGCCGATCCGGCGACCTATCCTCTGCAAAAGAAACGGCACTCGTTCGAGTTTTTGCGCCAGATCGCCCATCTGCGCCCCCGCACCAACACCATCGGCGCGGTGACTCGGGTCCGCAACCGGCTGAGCTATGCCATTCACCAGTTTTTTCAGGAACGCGGCTTCTACTACATCCAAACCCCCATCATCACCACCAGCGATTGTGAAGGGGCGGGCGATGTGTTTCGGGTGACCAGTCTCGATCTAACGGCATTGCCGCAAGCCGGACCGAGTGAGCTTTATCAGCAGGATTTTTTTGGCAGGCCGACTTACCTAACCGTCAGCGGGCAGCTGCAGGCGGAAATCTACGCCCTGTCGCTTGGCAAGGTTTACACTTTCGGTCCTACCTTCCGGGCGGAGAATTCCAACACCAGCCGGCACCTGGCCGAGTTCTGGATGGTGGAGCCGGAAATGGCCTTCTATGCGCTGCAGGATAATGTGGAACTGGCGGAGGCGTTTATCAAATCCTTGATCGAGACCGTGTTGAGCGACTGTGAAGAGGACCTGAATTTCTTCACTCAATTCATGGACGCCTCATTGCGGAGCAATCTCGAAACCATCGCCCAATCCGCCTTCGAGGTGATCTCCTATACCGAAGCGGTTGAGCTGCTGAAAAAATCCGGCGAGTCTTTTGTTTATCCCGTGGCCTGGGGCAATGACCTGCAGGCGGAACACGAACGCTATCTCACCGAAAAGGTGTTTCGCACGCCGGTCACCCTCATCGATTTTCCCCGGTCAATCAAGCCTTTCTATATGCGGGTGAACGATGACGCCAAGACGGTAGCGGCGATGGATGTGCTGGTCCCGGGGGTGGGTGAAATCATTGGCGGGTCGCAAAGGGAAGAGCGATTGGATGTGCTGCTGCAGCAAATGGAGCTGAAAAACGTCTCGAAGGACGATTACCGCTGGTACATCGAGCTTCGGGAATTTGGCACCGCCGTGCATTCCGGCTTCGGTCTGGGTTTCGAGCGGCTGGTGCAGTTTGTGACCGGGCTGGCGAACATCCGGGAAGCGATCCCGTTTCCCAGGACCCCCGGCCATGCCGATTTTTGAACCCTGATGGGCGACCTGTGCGGCCCAGCCCGGCTATTTTCGCATCGACACAGATCGCGCCGCGTCAATCCTCCGCCATCGCCGCCATTTCCCGCAGCAAGCGCAGAGACTCCTGAGCTTCCACCGGGTCGACTTTGTGCAGAGCAAAACCGGCGTGCACAATGACGTAGTCTCCCAGCTGCGCCGGCTCCGGCAGCAGCAGCAGGGAGGCCTTGCGCAGCGCCTCGCCCACCCGCACAGTGGCCATGTCGTCGCTGATTTGAATGATTTCAGCAGGGATCGCAAGACACATGACAAGACACTCCTTGTATTGAGCAGCTGCGGCGGGTCATCCCGCAGCCGCCTCCAACGCCGGCCGGAAAGACCCGCCGGCGCGCTCGATTTCCGCCAGCACCCGTGAGCACATTTCCGCCATGCGCGCTTCGACGATGGCCGTCAGTTCCATCCCCCAGGGGCTGATGTCCTGCGGCTCCACCCCGATGATGACGGCCTGCGGACGATGCCCGAGAAGTTCGGCGTAGGCCAGCGCTTCCACCAGGTTCAACTGATGCAGCGAGTTCTTGAAGACGACCCGTTTTTCCAGTTCTTCAGCCGGCAGTCGGTAAAGAGTCCCAGGTGCCTGACCATTTTGCACCGCATCCACCACAATCAGATAGTCGGTCTGAGAAATCGGGTCCAATAGCCTCAGCCCCAGCGTCCCACCATCCATCAATTCCACATTGCCGGAGAAATTGTAAGCGGATTGAAGCCTTTCGATCACCCTGACTCCAACACCTTCATCGCGCAGCAGGATATTGCCGACGCCAAGCACCAGAATGCGCGGTTGTTCCATTTGTCCGCCTCGATTCCAGAGAAACGACAAAAAAACAGGAACCTGACCGCAAAGGGTCAAGTTCCTGTTTATCAGTTAACCGCTGCCCGTCAATCAGGCAACTCTAAACTTGTAAACCTCGTTGGACTGCGGATCGATCACGTGCACGCCGCAGGCGATACAGGGATCGAAGGAATGGACCGTGCGGATGATCTCCACGGGCATCTTCGGATCGGACACCGGCGTGCCGATGAGCGCCTCCTCCACCGGGCCGAGCTTGTCGGCGGCGTCTCTTGGCCCCAGGTTCCAGGTGGAAGGGACCACCATTTGATAGTTGCCGACCTTTTTCTCCTTGATCTCGATCCAATGGCCGAGCGCGCCGCGCGGAACGTCGTTCAAACCGGCGCCCATGCCGGCGTCCGGCATGTTATTGTCCTGATAGATTTTATTGTCGCCCTTCTTCAGGTTTTCCACCAGCTGCATCAGCCAGCCTTCCATGGCGTCGCCGATGATCTTGGTTTCGATGGCCCGGGCGGCCGTGCGGCCGAGGGTCGAAAAGAGCGCCTCGGGAGGAATTCCGAGGGTTTTCAGCAGGCCGTCCACGGTCTTTTTCACCTGTTCGTTGCCTTTGCCGTAGGCGACCAGGACGCGCGCCAGGGGGCCGACTTCCATGGGCTCACCTTTGTAACGCGGGGCTTTCATCCAACTGTAACGCTTTTCCACGTCCAGCCCGTCGAATTTGGGTTTGGTTTCGCCCTTGGCCGGCGGCAGGGCCTTGTCGCCTTCATACCAGCTGTGCTTGACGTGCTCTTCCACCAACCCGATATCCACCGGCTCCACCTTGGTCAAATTGCGTTTGAAAATGGCGCCCCGCGGGAAGAACATGCTGTCCGGTTCCTTGTCGCTCTGCGGATATTCGCCATAAGTGAGGAAGTTGGTGGTGCCGCCGATGCTGCCCCAATCCTTATAGAAACCGGCGATGGCCACGACGTCGGGCAGGTAGACGTTGTTGACGAAGTCCATGGTCTCTTTCCACATGTACATGAATTCGGCAATACGGTCGGGAATCAAGTCGGTGGCGCAGGTGACGCCGCCAACCACCAGCGTCTGCGGGTGGGGGTTTTTGGAGCCGAAAACGGCCATCATGCGGGCGGTGCGGGCTTGCTGCCGCAGCGCCTCGAGATAATGGGAAGCCGCCAGCAGGTTCACTTCGGGGGGTAGTTTATAGGCTGGGCTACCCCAGTAGCCGTTGGCAAAAATTCCCAACTGACCGCTGTCGACAAATTTCTTCAAACGATTCTGCACGTCCTTGAAATCGTTCACGCCGCTTCTGCCGGCAGGCGAGACTTGGCTTGCCAGGGTCGCCGTTTTTTGCGGATCGGCCTTGAGCGCGCTGACGACGTCTACCCAGTCGAGGGCGCTCAGATGATAAAAGTGGACAATATGATCGTGCAAAAACTGCGATCCGTGCAACAAATTGCGGATCAGGCGGGCGTTGTCGGGGACGGTCAGCTTGACCGCATCTTCCACGCAGCGCACCGAGGCCAGGCCGTGCACATAGGTGCACACGCCGCAGGCCCGCTGGGTGATCAGCCAGGCGTCCCTGGGGTCACGGCCCTGGAGCATGATTTCCAAGCCGCGAAAAAGGGTGGCGCTGCTCCATGCGTTCTTAACCTTGCCATCGGCCACTTCCACTTCTATGCGCAAGTGCCCTTCGATCCGGGTGATAGGGTCGATTACAACTCGCTGTCCCATATGTACTTTCTCCTATGAAAAGTATTGTGACGAAATGTTGGACAACCTCGAACCATGAACTTGGCGTTTAGAGCGGCTTGTAAAAGGGCGCGAACTTGTCCCAGAAATCGGGCTCGCTGCACCCGATGCACGGGTGCCCCCCCTGCACCGGCCAACTGACGCCGTCATTGAACTTGACCGTGGGGCAGTTGTTGTAGGTTTCGGGTCCCTTGCAGCCCAATTCGTAGAGGCAGTAGCCGCGCTGCGCCTCTTCCGATTGGAACGACTTGGCGAATTCGCCGTTTTCAAAGTGCGAGCGCCGCTGGCACTGGTCGTGCACCAGCTTGCCGTAAGCGAAAAGAGGCCTGCCGAGGTTGTCGACATCAGGCAGCTTGCCGAACAGCAGGAAATTGACGATGGTCCCGACCATGTTGATGGGATTCGGCGGGCAGCCCGGGATGTTGACCGTGGTAATGCCGATGGCGTCTTTGATGCTCTTGGCCCCGGTCGGGTTCGGTGCCATGGCCGGCACGCCGCCAAAGGAAGAGCAGCTGCCGACGCAGATCACGGCCAGAGCCTTGGGGCAGACGTCCTTGGCGATCTCCAGAAAGGTCTTGCCGGCAATCATGCCATAGACCCCGTTGTCGGCGGTGGGGATGGACCCGTCCACGACACAGATGAATTTGCCGGGATACTTGTTGACAGTGTCATGCAGCGCCTTTTCGGCTGCCTCGCCGGAAGCGGCCATCAGCGCTTCATGATAGTCGAGAGACAGAATGTCGAGCACCAGGGTGTCGATCCACGGATAGGTGGTGCGAATCAGGGCCTCGGTGCAGCCCGTGCATTCGGCGAAAGAAAGCCAAACTACAGGGGGGCGCTCCGCTGAGGCCAGCGCTTCGGCGACCTTCGGCACAAACGACGGCGCCAATCCCATGGTGGCCGAAACGAGGGTGCAAAACTTCATGAAATCCCTTCGACTGACGCCCTTTCGTTCCAACCTTTTTTCAAAATCCTTGCTTTGTTCAGACATAAATTCCTCCGCAAGCCAGTCAAGAGTTATCGTGCCAAACATGCCAGTTCCCTGACCTCAGGGCAGGCAAGCCAGTAAGTCCCAGTGGTTGCGCTCAGGTTGGGTCTGAGCCTGTCGCAAAAAAAAGAAAAATCAGCGGGTCTCACGGCGGGAATCAACACCCGGTGGAGAGTGTGCAGGAAGGTTGCATTTCCCAGCTTTGTCATGGCTCGAATCCGGGCCGGTCATCGATCGCGGACGTTCACAACGGGAGCGGAGAATTCGGAGCTGAGAAGCTGATAAAAGAGGATAAAATCGGCTGAATCCGCGACCGGTTACTGAAACACCTTCAACTTGTCAATTTATATGCTTATCACAAATAATAACTCATGAGCGGAGAGGGGAATAGCACAGGTTTCATATTGTGTCAAGCCGCGTGACGGGATGTGATCCCAACGGGCTGAATTTGTAACAATTGAGTGAAAGGACGCACAATGCAAATTCTGAATTCCTGCTGTGTTTGGCAGGGGGATGCACTTGCCGGTGGAGGTGTGTTATCGTAGTTTGGCGTTGTCGTTAATTCCAGCAAGGTGAGGGTTGCCAACAGTGATTGCCGTTCAGGATGTGAGCAAGTTTTTGGGCAAAAAGGAGCTTTTCAAAGAGGTTTCCTTTCATGTTCGGCCCGGTGAGCGGATTGGTCTGATCGGCACCAATGGCGCCGGCAAAACCACCCTTTTCCACATCATTCTGGGAGAGGTGGATGCCGACACGGGGAGCACGGCCAAAGCAAAGAATCTGACGATGGGATACCTGCCGCAGCAATGCGATCCACCGGAGGATCGCTCCATACTCGGTCACATCATGGCCATGGATCACAGAGTGACCGCCATCCGCTCGGAGCTCGAGCAGCTGCGGCAGGAGATGGAGGGTGCCGCAGGCCAGGCGCAGATGGAGGAGCTGGCCTTGCGGCAGGCGCATCTGCTGGAGCAGCTCGAGCATCTTGGCGGCTATGATCTCAAGTCCCGGGCCGAAAAAATTCTGGTGGGACTGGGTTTCCGCGACAGCCAGTTCAACAACTCCGTCACCAGTCTCAGCGGCGGCTGGCTGATGCGTCTCGAACTGGCCCGCCTGCTGCTTGCCGAACCTGATCTGCTGCTGCTCGATGAACCCACCAACCATCTCGACCTCGATGCACTCATCTGGCTGGAACAGTACCTGCTGGGTTCGTCTTCCGCCATAATGGTGATCTCCCACGACCGTGCGTTCCTGAACCGGGTGGTCACCCGGATCCTCGAGTTGGAAGGCGGCCAACTCCATGAGTATGCCGGCGATTACGACTTTTATCTGAAGGAAAAGGCCCTGCGGCGAGAGATCCTGGTGGCCTCCCACAAGAACCAGCAGGAGCGGATTCGGCAGGTGGAGCGTTTCATCGAGCGGAATCGCTGCCGCAAGGACCGGGCCAGGCAGGTGCAAAGTCGCCTGAAGAGTCTTGACAAAATACAGCGGATCGAGCTCACCACGGAAGAGTCACACATTCACTTCAACTTTCCCGATCCCCCCCGCTCCGGCAAAAGGACCATCGAGCTCAAGGGTCTGCGTAAAACATATGGTGATCATGAGGTTTATGCAGGCGCTGATCTTGTTGTTGAAAAGGGCGACCGGATAGCCTTTCTCGGCAAAAACGGGGCAGGTAAAAGCACCCTTTTGAAAATTCTTGCCGGTGTCGAACCCCTCACGAGCGGCGAGCGTCTTTTGGGGCATAATGTGGTGCTCGGCTACTATGCTCAATACCAGTGGGAACAGCTTGCTTCGAACCGCACCGTTCTGGAGGAAGCCTCTTCGGTCGCGGGCGACCTGACTCAGTCGGCGCTGCGCGGCCTGCTGGGAGCTTTCCTGTTTCAGGGTGAAGCTGTGGAAAAGAAAGTCGCGGTCCTGAGCGGCGGGGAGAAAGCGCGCCTGATTCTGTGCAAGCTCCTTTTGCAGCGGCCCAATCTACTGTTGATGGATGAGCCCACCAACCATCTCGACATTCCCTCCCGCGACGTGCTCGAGCAGGCGCTGCACAACTTTCCCGGCACGCTTTGCTTCATCAGCCACGATCGGCACTTTATCAATGCCCTGGCGAACAAGGTGCTGCTGGTGGAAAACCGCCGCATTCATTTGTTTCCAGGAAATTACGACGATTATCTGCAGACATGGAAAAAGCGGCTGGATGACGAGCAAGGTGATTCCTCAGCCCCCTCCGAGTCACGCCGACCGGCAGCCGATTCGACCGCCCGCAGGGCCCAGGAGCAAAAGCGCCTGGAAGCTCAGTGGCGCAATCAGCTGTATAAGCAAAAAAAGCCTCTGCAGGATAAGCTCGCCCAGCTGGACGCATCTCTCCACGAACTGCATCTGGCGCTGGACTCCCTGAACCAGCAGTTGGCCAACCCAGAAACTTACAGCAACGGCGCCAGGGTGCGGCAGTTGCAAAAAGACCATCAGGATTGCCGCAAGAAAATTGCGGAAGTGACCAGTCAAT
>Ga0272446_1002581_pt1 | contig 24378 bp, 19 predicted proteins | sample YNPCB0061_FD_194587 | JGI IMG/M metagenome (GOLD analysis project Ga0272446, IMG submission 194587) | Hot spring microbial mat communities from Yellowstone National Park, WY, United States - YNP-CB-006-1 | ecosystem: Environmental > Aquatic > Thermal springs > Hot (42-90C) > Sediment | place...
GGAGGGCGACTCCTGGCGGCTGGCGCGCGCCCGAGAAACCTATGAAGATCTCATCCGCGGAGAGCGCATCCCATAACGGCGAGCGCGGCCAGCGTGGCGGTTTCCGCGCGCAGGATGTTATGGCCCAGGGTGACCGGAGTCCAGCCGGCGCGGAGGGTCAACTGGCGTTCGGAACCGGTCCAGCCTCCTTCGGGTCCCACTAGAACTGCGGCTGAGGCTGCCGGACGGGCGGCCTCCAGGATGGGGCGTCCAACTCCGCTTTCGTCTAATAACAGGCGTAGTTCGGCGGCTGTCTGGACCGCGAGGGCCACGGAGGAGGGTTCCAGGATCTCGGGAAGGTGCGGACGGCGGCACTGCTGCGAGCTTTCTAGCGCGATCCGGCGCCAGCGTTCGAGGCGTTTGAACGCCCCGCGGTCGAGGCCCTTCTCGCTACGTTCGGCCATCACCGGCAGGATGCGCGCCACGCCGAGTTCGGTGGCCTTCTCGATCATCCATTCGAAACGCTCGAACTTGATGAGCGCGGCGCAAAGCGTGATGGGCGGTCCGGACGGGCGCGGGTCCAGTTTTTCCAGCACGCGGAAAACGACATGCTCCTTGCGGGCTGTCTCGACTTCGGCCAGATACAGCGAGGAGTTGTCGGAAATTTCGTACTTCTGGCCGGCTTCCACGCGCAACACGCGGGTGAGATGCCGGGCGGTGTCGCCCGCGATTTCGGCCCGGCCGGAATGCACGCCATCGACAAAGAAGAGCCGCCGCGCCATAATGATCGTTTCTATGATCGCGTATCTACGGGGAACTCTGCTGGAAAAACATCCGAACAGCGCCATTGTGGAAGTGGGCGGCGTGGGATATGAAGTGAACATTCCCGTTTCGACGTTTTCCGCGCTTCCGGAAGCCGGCGGCACGGTGGAATTGCGCATCCATACGCACGTGCGTGAAGACACGCTTTCGCTGTACGGCTTCGTTTCGGCGGACGAAAAGACGCTGTTCGAGAAACTGATCGCGGTGAGCGGCATCGGCCCGAAGCTGGCGATCACGGTTCTGTCGGGGCTCAACGCCGCCGATCTGGTGACTGCCATCCGCAACGGGCAGGTGAACTCCCTGGTGCGGATTCCGGGCGTCGGCAAGAAGACGGCGGAGAGGATTGTGCTGGAGCTGCGTGACAAGTTGGACGGGCTGCGCGGCGGTGGGCTGCAGCCGCCAGCGGGGGAAAGGGCGGAAGCCCTGACGCCGGTGGAAGAAGACGTTTTGTCGGCGCTGGTGAACCTGGGTTGCAACCGCGCGGCGGCTGAGGCGGCTCTGCGCAAGGCCAAGGCCGCCGGCGCCGCACCGGAGTTCGAAGCCCTGTTCCGCCGCGCGCTGGAGTTGGTGCGTTAACCTGAAGAATCAAGGCCCGATGCCACGCGAGAAAGGAATCGTTTCGGCGGCGCCGCAGGAAAACGACCTGCTGTTCGAGGCCACGCTGCGGCCGCAAAAGCTGGCCGATTTCACCGGCCAGGCGAAGCTGAAGGAGAATCTGGCCATTGCCATCGAAGCGGCCCGCAAGCGCGGAGAAGCGATGGATCACGTTCTGCTGTACGGACCGCCGGGACTGGGCAAGACCACGCTGGCCAACATCATCGCCAATGAACTGGGCGTGCCCATCGACCAGACGTCCGGACCGGTGCTCCAAAAAAAGCTCGACCTGACCGGGCTGCTGAGCAACATCCGGGCGCGGCAGGTTTTCTTTATTGACGAGATTCACCGGCTGATGCCGGACGTGGAAGAAATGCTGTACGCAGCGCTGGAGGATTTCCGGGTGGATATTCTCATCGGGGCGGGTCCCGGGGCGCGAACGCATTCGCTGCCGGTGCCGCGCTTTACGGCCATCGGCGCCACCACGCGCCAAGGGCTGGTGAGCGCGCCGCTGCGGGGGCGTTTCGGGCTGGTTCTGCGCCTGAACCATTACGACGTCGAGGAACTGACGCGAATCGTCCAGCGTTCGGCGCGGCTACTGGAAGTGGAGGTGGCGCCGGAGGGCGCGGCGGAAATCGCGCGGCGTAGCCGGGGCACGCCCCGCATCGCCAACCGGCTGCTGCGGCGCGTCAGAGACTATGCGCAGGTGCGAGCGCAGGGGCGCGTGACGCTGGAGGTGGCCAAGACGGCGCTCGATCTTCTGGAAGTGGACCGATTCGGACTGGACGAGATCGACCAGAAGATCATGCTGACCATTCTGGAGAAGTACGGCGGCGGACCCGTGGGCTTGAACACCATCGCCGCTTCCATTGACGAAGAAGCGGCGACCATTGAAGAGGTTTACGAGCCGTACTTGATGCAGCTTGGGTTTCTGGACCGCACGCCGCGCGGGCGGCTGGCGACGGACCGGGCGTTTGAACACTTCGGCATCCAGCGGCGCGGGCGAATCAGCCCGCAAGGCAGCTTGTTTTAGCCGTGAGGACCGCCTACCTGTCGTTAGGTTCGAATGTGGGCGACAGGGAAGCGCGCCTGCGGGAAGCCCTGAGGAAGCTGCCATCGGAGAGGCTTATCGTTTTACGGGTCTCGCCGGTGTATGAGACCGCTCCGGTGGACATGACCGAACAACCGGATTTTCTCAACGCCGTGGTGGAGGTGGAAACGAACCTGTTCCCGATGCAGTTGCTGGAGCGAATCCAGAGGATTGAGCGGGAATCGGGACGCGAGCGCCGCGTGCCGAAGGGGCCGCGCACCCTGGACATTGACATTTTGCTCTACGGGCACGCGATCATCGATTCTCCCAGACTCACGACGCCTCACCCGCGGATGCACCTCCGGCGTTTCGTGCTCGAACCGATGGCGGAGCTGGCGCCCGGGTTGCGGCATCCGGTGCTCGGGCGGACGATGGCCGAATTGCGCGAGGAAGTGCTGTCTCAGTCTGTCAGAAGAACCAGGATCCATCTGTAACGCTTGCGCGCCAGGTGTTTCAACGGACCGGCGGCGGTCAAGCCTTGGCGACAATGCCGCTGATGTCGATGAGGTAAATCTGGCGCCCGTTACCGCCGTGCGGCGAATCGATGGCAACCTTCTTGCCGTCCGGGCTGTATCGCGGGTGGGTGTCGCAGCGCCACTCGCCGGTGTACTCTTTCGGCGAATGGAAACTCCCCAGCGGGATGCGCCGCCCGGTGGCGATTTCGAACAGGTACACGTTCTGGTTTCGCTGTTTGTCCGGGTAGGTGTCGTTCAAGATGAAGCGCCCGCCGGGAAGATAGCTACAGTGACCGTCGGTGGTCATCACGTCCGGACCGACAGGCTCCACTTGGGTGGTCTTGTCACGGAACAGGTAGAACTTTCTCCCGTGGGAGGGATGCCACGCCCAGGCGAGCACATGTTGCGGGTCGCGCCAGATGAAATGCGAAGTTTGGCCGTTGGGATCCAGGACATAGAGGTCCTTGCCCTCGCTATTGGCGGTGAACATGCGGGTGGACCAGCTTTTGCCTTCTTTCTCGCCGCGCCACCGGTGCAAGAAGATGAAGCGCTTGCCGCCGGGGGAATGCAGCAAGTGGTTAAACCAATGCTTGGCGCCTTGGGAAAAGCCCGGCGGATAGGGGATTCGCGCGGCGCCGGCAAAAGAAATCAGCAGCCTGGTCTTGCCGGTCTTGAGATCCACACGCCAAATGCCGGCGTCCTCGGGAATCAGCTTGTCCTTGTTGGGATCCGGCAGCCCGGCATAGCCGTATCCCGGGCGGCAATCGTTGAGCCGGCGGAAATCGGGATATATGGCCCACGTGCCGTCCGGGCTAATGGAATACACGGGCGCGGGCAGCGTGCGGGACTTGCGGGTTTTGATGTTGAAGATGCGGCTGACGAAGCGATCGCCTTCGCGGTCGTTCCAGATAACCTCGTCGCGCGAGCCTGGAATCCATTGCAGCATGCAGCCTTGCTGCCAGTTCCAGGCGCGGCTGGTCCCGATTTCGATCCAGCGGTCGCCGTCCTGGGTGTCGATGTAGCCCAAACGAATGACATCGTCCGGGCGCGGGGAGCGGTGTTCGAAATCCACTTCCATGCCCAAGGCGTATCGGCTGGAAGGATCAAACTGAAGCTTGTCGTAGTAGCCGAACCAGTGAAATTTGGGCCCGCGCGTGATGGCGCGCACCGGCGGCAGGTTCTCTTGCGCCGCCAGTGCGGACATCGAAAAGAGTTTTAGAAAAGAGCGGCGGTCGAACGACATGCTTTCAGGATACGCGAACCGTATCCTCCGCTTACCAGGTCAGTTTTCCGCCGATGGTGATGCGGCGCTGCTCGGTTCCGACAATCGAATTCACCTGGCCGAACAGCGTATTCGTAGGCGCTGTATTGGGCGCCGCAAACATGGCATGGTTCAAGGCGTCCTGCGCTTCGGCGCGGAGCTGGAAGTTCAACCGCTCGCGAATCTTGAAGTTCTTGAACAGCGACAGGTCCCAACTGTTGTAACCGTCGGCGCGCAGACCGGTGAGGCGCAGCGGGAAAGTCCGGATATTGGAGGCGAGCTGGCGGGCCGTGTTCTTTTCGAAGCCGGCGTCCGTATTGAACCAGCGCTCGACGGTGCGCTGACTTCGCGGCAGCACGATATCGTGGATGTTGCCGTAGAAAAGAATGTTGCCGAACCCGATGGGCGGGCCGCTTTGGCCTTGATAAATTCCCTGAACGCTCCAGCCGCCCAGCACGCCGTCGGCGAATCCCCTCGCGCCGCTCAGCCAGCGGCGTCCGCGGCCGACGGGGAATTCATAAATGCCGCTCGCCACGATGCGGTGCGGGCGGTCCTGCGGAGAAATTACATGGTGGGGCAGCGGATCGGTGGGGTTCAGCCGCTCGATGGCTTCCATGAACTTGGACCAGGTATAGCTGGCTTGAATCGTGTATCCCTTCGAGAGCCGCTTCTCGGCGCGGACCTGGAGGGAGTGGTACCAAGAGGAGCCGCCATCGAGCGTTGTGCTCAAGCCCGTGAAATGGGGGTAGGGCCGCAGGAGTTGCGAGCGTCCCACGGTTCTACCCGTCAAACCGCTTCCGGCAAACTCCGGCAGCCCGAAAAATGGATTGTTCACGGCCGAGCTTAGCCGGTCAATGGTGGCTTGATCGCGAACCGGCGACCGGCTCAAGTACTCAGCCGGGATGGCGTTGAAATCCTCGCCGATACCCAAGCGGGAGCCACGGTTGCCGACGTAGCCGACCTCGAGCAGGATGCGCTGCGGCAGCTCGCGTTGCACGTTGAAACTCCACCTTTGAATGAGTCCGGCGCGGCGCGACGGGGTGACCCAGGAAGGAGCGCGGCCGAGGAAGGTCTTCAGCCCGGCGCTTGCTCCAGGGGGATCGAGGATGCCGTCCGGCAGGGGATTCTGAAGCGTTGCCCGGAATGTCAGTCCGTTGTCCTGGCTGGGGGTAATGTTGGTCCGCTGGCTGAATCCTTGTTGGCCCACGTCGATGCGGTCCGTGCCCACTGACTCATAAAAGATCCCATAACCGCCCCGCACGACGGTGGAAGACGTGAGCGAATAAGCGAAACCGAAGCGCGGAGCGACATTGCGGAGTTGCGATTCCCATAATCCCCTGGGTTGACCGCCAACGCCGGCAAACAGCAGTCCGCCGATGGTTCGGAAGCGGTCCACGGGAACTTCGGGAATCGGGCTTGCGGCGTAGGCCGCTTTGGCGGCGGCTTCGATGGGATTGGGGGTGCTGAGATCAAAGCCGCGATTGGTGCGGTTGAACCGTTCTGTGGTGGGCAGGAAGAGCTCCCAGCGCAGGCCGAGGTTCAGAGTGAGTTTTCGGGTTGCTTTCCAGTCGTCGTGCACGAAGAGCGCGGCGTACTTGGAGGTTTCGGCGTAGGAGGCGTTGCGGTCCGCATAGCCGCCGGTGGTGCGGCCGAGCAGAAAGCTCGCCAAGCCCTGGCCGATAGGCGCTGCGGGCGAATTGTCCAGCGGTCCCCGCGTCCACAAAGTGCCGAATTCGATGCGCGGCGAAGTGTAGCCCCAGTCGCTGTTGTTTTCCTGAAGCACGCGGAATTCGGCGCCCATTCGCAAGCTGTGCGTGCCTCGGATGTGCGAAGCCGTTCCGGACAGAAAGTGATAGTTGGTTGGGTTAAGAAAGCCCGGGGTGCCGCCGAGGGTGGCGTAGCCGTCAATGGCGATCTCCGGGAACGTGGTTGTGGCGCGATCGAGCAGGTTGGTCAGGCTTGCCGGGAACCCCAGCGACGCCAGGTCGAAGCCCACGCTTTGGTGCCGGTCGTACAGGATGAAGCGCGTCAGACCGTAGCGGAGGTTGACGACCAGATTGGGCCGTACGGTGATGACGTCGTCCAGCGCGATGCCGCGATGCTTGCGGTTGCGCAGCATGCCGGTGGCGAGGTTATGGAATGCATTGCCCCAGCTTTCCAGCAAGTAAGACCAGCTCAAGGAGCCGTACATGCGGTGGTTCTGGCTGAAGGCGTGGTCGATGCGCGCCATCTGGCTGTTGTACTCGATGGTGCGGGCTTGCGGATCCGAGTAGTTATTGCGCCCGTCTGCCGTGCCCACTTCGTTCGGGGCGGGATAAAAGCCGAGCAGCCGCTTGGCCATGGGATCCAGCCGCGAGGCGGGGATCACGTTGCCGGCGAAGGGCTGCCGGCTGAATCTGCCGTTCGGGGCCGGGGCGATGGTGTTCGGATCGTAGATTTGGTACTGCGATCCGAGCCGCAGCAAGGCGGAAAAATCTCCCTCTCTTTGGGCAGCCGTCGGGATCGTAAAATACGCGCCTTCGGGCCGGATCCGAAACAGATTGTCGTAGCCGAACACCCAAAAAGTGCGGTTGCGGCCGTTGTAAAGGCCCGGGACATAGACGGGGCCTCCCGCGCTGGCGCGGTAACGGTTCGTCTTGGTATAGGGCCAAAGGCTGTTGATTTTCTCCGGGGTCACCGGGCCGGTGCGGGTGTCAAAGATGGAACGGTTGACAAAAAACGTTCGGGTCATCAGCGGGCGGCTCACGTGGCCGAAATATGCGCTGCCGTGAAGCTGATTCGTGCCGCCCTTCATCACCATGTTGATGTGCGATCCGGTGAAATTGCCCACGGAAGCGTCGAATACGGCGGTCTGTACGCGAAATTCCTGCACCATCTCCGGAGGCGGGGAAAATGACAGTTGCCCGCCCTGGCTCATATTGGGGATGCCGTCGAGGGTGAACTCGCTCGAGCGGGTGCGGGTGCCCGAGCTGGCCACGTTGGACACCGCGTCCACGGCGTGCGGAAGCCAGCCGTGGGTAGGCGGATTGGTGGGCGTCACCCCAGGAGAAAGCTGCGTCAGATACATGGGGTTGCCTCCAGCCAGCGGCAGGTCCAGGATGCGCCGGTTGTCCACCACTTGGCCCAGGCTGGCCGAAGCCGACTCCAGCAGCGGCGCTTCCGCCGACACCGTCACGCTTTCGGTGAGCGCGCCAATCTCCATCACCACTTCGAGATTCAGCACGTCGCCGACGCGGACTTCCACGGGGCCGCGCTCATAGCGCTTGAAGCCCTGCAACTCCGCCGTAATCCTGTATTCGCCGGGATTGAGATTCAAGATTTCGAAGACGCCTTCCGGATTGCTGGCGCTGGCGGTGACGACTCCGGTGGCTACATTGGTCACCCGCACGGTGCAGTTCGGCACCACGGCGCCTGCCGAATCCAGGACGCGTCCGGTGATGCGGCCATATGGGTTCTGGGCGAGTGCGACGAGCGCAGCCCATAGCACTAGAACTGTGATCCTCATTCTGATTACCCCCGGTCCTAATGTAAGTATCCACGCTGTTTCTGGGATCGTCAATCCCCGTCATCCAATGACGTTACGCCGGGCGCGGATGGCACTTGCAGCCCGGGAACTTGGGCGAAACCGGCGGCTCGTCGGGCCGGGTCAGCAGCCGGCCGGCTTTCGCGTATTTTTCGCCGCGCGGCTCCAAGTGGGCCACCAGGCGGCTGCGCCACTGGCGCAGTTGGCCTTCGTGCGCCGGGTCGCCGGCCAGATCGTTCAACTCGTGAGGATCTTTCTCCAGATCAAACAACTGTTCGCTGCCGTGATACGCGTTGAAGATGTACTTCCACTTTCCGTCGGTAAGCGCGTTCCAGTGGTTCTCCTTGGAATAGCAGACCCCGTGCTCCAAATCGAGCCAGGGCCGCCACTGGGCTTTGCCGGCAAGCAGCGGCAGCAAGCTGCGGCCGTCAAGCTCGGGCCGTGCGCTTTGCCCGGCTGCTTCCAAAAACGTGGGCAGGATGTCCCGTAACTCGACGGTTTCCGATCGCACTTGACCCCGGCGGGCGGAAACCAAACCTTCCGGCCATCGCACCAGAAAGGGGATTCGCGCCGAGGCTTCGTAGGCGTACGATTTGCGCCACAGATGATGATCGCCCGTCATGTCGCCATGATCGGAAAGAAATACAATCAGCGTCTGATCGAGCCAGCGGCGTTTTTCGAGGGCTTCCAGAATACGCCCAATTTGCTCGTCGATGAAGGTCACCGATCCGTAATAGCCGATCCGCGCCCGGCGCACCGCCTCCGGGCCCATGTCGCCATGCCAGATGTCGTCGCGGTCCCAGCTTCGCGGTGCGTATTTGGCCGCCGCCCACTTTCCGACTCTGGCAGGCGGCAAGTCCGCGTTGGCGTACCGTTTCCAAAAGCGCTCCGGCGGATCGTACGGGCTGTGGGGCCGGGCGAAGGAAACCTTCAAGAAAAACGGCTCCCGCCGCGCGTAGCTGTTGAGGAAGCGCACTGCGGCGTCGCCCGTCCAAGTGGTCGGGTGGAGCCGCTCCGGAAGGGCGTAAGGCTTGGCGGTGTAATCGTTCCAACCGATGCCGGTTTCATCCGGATTGGCGCCCGGCGCTTCGGACCAAAACCACGAACGGTAGTCGCTGCGAAATTCGGGCGATTCGATGCGGCCGGATTCGTCCAGCAAGACATGCTCATAACCGTGCGTGTTGCGCTGCGGATGAAAATGGTTCTTGCCGATGGCCATGGTAAAGTAGCCCGCCTGTTTGAGCGCGCGCGGTTTCACCAGAGGGTAGTGGTCGGCCATGCGCACCATGCGGAGCATCCCGTGGTTCCAGGGAGCGAGCCCGGTCAGAAGCGCGGAGCGTGCGGGCGTGCAGGTCGGCATGGAGGAGTAGCCGCAGCGGAAGCGCGCGCCTTCCCGCGCCAGGCGGTCGAGGTTGGGAGTGTGGATGGCCTTATTGCCATCCGCGCCGAGACAGTCTCCGCGGAATTGATCGGCCATGAGCAACAAAATATTGGGCCGGGAGGTGGGAGCAGCCACTGCACGGGCGGCGGCCAAGGCCGGAGTCTTCAACACATCACGCCGTGTCATGGCTCTTTGTATGATCCCTGTTCGTGCTTCACGTTTTTCGAATCGATAATGTGAACAGCAGGCATGCCGGCTGAGGATGCCGCCGCGCGAATGCGGGCGAAGGAGGCGCCGTCCAGGCGGTCGCCGAAAATCGCGTGGCGCTTTTCGGCTGGGCCGTCGGGCCAATCCAGGTCCAGGTTCTCGACCGATAGCCCGCGTATGTGGGCGAAGATGAGGGCGGCCGGGGTGGATCCATAGTCGTTCACCGCCGGCGCAGAGACTCTTCCGCCGCGCGGCTTTCGCACGCCCTCCACCTTCTCATAGCCGGTGACGCGCATGTGCACATTCCGGAAACTTAGCCTCTCGATGGCGCTTTCCGGCATGCCGGCGGCCAGCACGCGCCCCTGGGTGTGGATCGTGATGTCGCTGAAGGAGACGTCCCGGATGCGGCTCAGGCGCGACTCGGCGGTGCGTTTCTCAATGTCCAGCACGATGGGCCATTCGACGCCCTGGCCCCATTTTCGTTGCGTGGTCATCACGATATTGGAGAAGCGGACGCCCTCCATGAGACCGCCGTCCTTGGCGAACAGTGCGATGCCGGTGCGCGAGTCGCGGATCACGCAGTTGGAGAACAAGCAATGGCGGAAATCGCCGTGGCTCTCGGTGCCCAGTTTGAGTGCGGAGGCGGCGCTCACCAGCACGCAGTTGGTGACCACCACGTTTTCGGTGGGTCCGGCTGCGCCGCCGCGCGAAGTGGTTTTCAGCACGATGCAGTCGTCGCCAGCTTCGATGTGGCAGTCCGAGATGATGACGTTGCGGCAGGAATCCGGGTCGATGCCGTCGCTGTTGATGGCCCGCAAGTTGTTCAGCAGGGTGATGCCGCGGATCTTGACGCCATCGCAATTCTTTGGGTGAATGCCCCAGCCCGGCGTGTTGCGGATGGTGAGATCGAGAATGCGAATATTGCGCGAATCCCAGATTTCGATCAGCGGACTAGGGCGGGCGAGCGGTTTCATGTCTTTGTCGAAGAACGCATCGCCCTGCCCGTCTATGGTTCCCTGACCTTCCAGGACCACGTCCTCGACGTTCTTGGCGTAGATGAGGTGGCGCGGGTTGTAATCAGCAATATTGGTGCTGCCGCACAGCGCCGCTCCTGCTTCCAGGTGCAGCTTCACGCGGCTTTTGAGCACGAGCGTTCCGGACAGGTATTTGCCGGGCGGGAAGTAGACGACGCCACCGCCGGCGGAGGAGGCGGCGTCGATGGCTTTCTGAATCGCGTGGGTGTCGAGAGTTCGTCCCGCGCCGGTAGCGCCAAAGGTCCGCACGTCGTACACGCCGGGGAAGCTCGCCCTTGGTGCGGCGGCAGCCAGTTGAAGAAATGTCCGGCGGTCCATTGCCGCGGTCCTCGCTATGCCGGCGTGTCGCCCACTTCGCGTTGCAGCCGGTCCAACTCGGCTTTGAGCTTCTTCACAATGCCTGCGTGTTTCGGATCCCGGTAGAGGTTATTCATCTCCCGCGGATCCTTCACCATATGGAAAAGCTCCCAGTCCGGCTCGGTCTCCGTTTTGCCGGCGCCCTTCATGCCGAGCGGCTTGCCGTAATAGTAGATGAGCTTCCACTCGTGAGTGCGAATGCCGTAATGTGCGGGCACGTGATGGTCGCCCGAGTCATGCATCCAGTAGCGATAGTACATGGCTTGCCGCCAGTCCTTGGGCGTGGACCCCTCCAGATTGGCGCGAAAGCTTCGCCCTTGCATCTCAGGGGGCGTCTTCATGCCGGCATAATCCAGCAGCCACGGGGCAAAGTCGATGTTGAGGATGATGTCTTTGTTCACCGAGCCCGGCTTGATGCGTCCCGGATAGCGCACCAGGAACGGCATGCGCAGCGACTCTTCATACATCATGCGCTTGTCGTACCAGCCGTGATCGCCCAAGAAAAAGCCTTGGTCGGAGGTGTAAACCACGATGGTGTTTTTGGCCAAGCCCTCCGAATCCAGGTATTCCAGCAAGCGTCCCACATTGTCGTCCACGCTCTGGATGCAGCGGAGGTAGTCCTTGATGTAAAGCTGGTAAGCCCACTTGCGCAAGGCGTCGCCTTTGAGATCGGGCGGGATATCCACCTTGAGGTCGCGGTTGGTGTGGTCCTCTCCCACCCGCATCTTTACATTGGCGACGCTGCGAGGGCGGTTCTCATATTTCTCGTAAAGGTTGTCCGGTTCTGGAATCGTTTGCCCATCAAACAATTTGGCGTACTTGGGCGCCGGATCCCAGGGGCGGTGGGGAGCCTTGTGGTGCGACATCAAGAAGAAAGGCTTGCGCTTGTCGCGGTTCTTAAGCCAGTTGATGCTAAAGTCGCCGATCAGATCCGTGCAATAGCCTTCGTACTTCTTCTTGCCGTTCTGGTCGATGAAAACCGGATCGTAATAGACGCCCTGACCTGGCAGGATGTTCCAGTAGTCGAAGCCCGACGGGTCGGTGTGCAGATGCCACTTGCCGATGATGGCGGTTTGATAGCCGGCGCTTTGCAGATACTTGGCGAGATTGGGCCGCGCCGGGTCGAGCGGGTCCGCAAGCGTATATACGCCGTTCTTATGGCTGTACTGGCCGGTCATGATAGCAGCCCGGCTTGGCGTACAAATCGAGTTAGTGCAGAAGCAGTTATCCAGCCGCACGCCCTCTCGCGCGATGCGGTCGATATGGGGCGTCTTGTTGATTCGGCTGCCGTAGGCGGAAATGGCGTGGGAGGCGTGATCGTCGGACATGATGTACAGGATATTGGGCTGCTCTTTGCCCGCTCCATATCCCGCGGCCGCGGCGCTCATCATCCCGAACAATTGGCGGCGAGTCAATTCGTGCATAGGCATTACCCCAACATCTTATCGCAGTGAACGCCAGAGCTGGGTAGGGTCGACGCTGACAGGGCGCGACGACGGCGGGCCGCTGTTCGCCCTTTCTGCGGATTGACGGTTCTTGCGGATATGCTCGACCATGGCTGCGGTGAAGGCTTCTACGAAGGGGCGGCCGCCCGTGACCAGGTTTTCACGGGTCATGAAGTCGTACTCGATGTCCGGGCGCACGCCGACATTCTCGACATAATGGGTCGGGGGATAGTCCGGCGTGATCACCGGTTCCTTGCGGTGATGCATGGCGATGGTGTGCGAAGCCGAAAACTCAGAGTAGACGCCGGTGCGGAAGCTGCCCGTGGTGCCGCCCGCGCCGTTCGTGCGCCAGCCGAACAGGGGTCCGCGGCGGTTGTCTTGCAGCACTGCGGGGAAAGCGTCGGCGGCCGAGGTGGAAAATTCGTCCACCAGCACCATGAGGGGCTTGGAATACACGATGCCGGCGGGATCCCGCTCCAGCGTGTCGGAACAGATAGGGACCGGCCCCGTGCGGCCGCGGCTCGATTCGTAAGCGCGCCGGACCTCTTCAAAGCGCGCTTCCAACCGGGCGATCACCTCCGGGCTTTCGTTGATCCGGCGTGCGGTCTCGAGCGAGCTGGCGAAACTATTGAGAAACCGGGTGGTGGCGCGAATCTCGCGCGCCATGGCGCGGAAACGGTAGGGTATCAGCCGCCGCTGAATCTCCTCGTTGTAACAGGCATCGCCGCCGTTGTTGCGAGTGACGTCGACAATCAAGCCGTCGGTGTTCTCCTGAAAGTAGGCGATCTCGGCTTCGAAGGCGCGCAGTGCGGCAGTGGTGCTGGACGGGCTGAAGTTGGGAATACGGATCAGTCCGATGCGAAAACCCTCGGCCTCGAATTCTCCCGAGTAGAAATAATCCGTCGAGACTCTCCCCAAGCGCTGCCGGAAGCCTTGCGGCGGGCTGTAGACCGGAGCCAGGGATCCGTATCCCACCAGGTCCGCCGTTTCCGGGTCGCGCTCCAGACGCAGTTCATTGAGCGGCGCCACCCAAGCGGGCGCAACGTCGTCGTCGGTTGCCGCCGTAGCGCGTTCGCTCTTAAACACAGGCGAAGGCAAGCGGCCCGCGCTCGTAACCGGCGTCCCAGTCTTGATCCAGGGAATGTCGTAGACCAAGAGCGTTCCATCGGGCCGCTGGATTTCCACGCGCGCCGTCTCCCCGATCTCGTGGGCGCGCGGAATGATGGATTGAGAACGTGAGGTGATCCGGTGAGCCGCCCGCCGGGCGGCGCTGCGGGGATTCGCGCCGGCGCTGAATCGCAGCGTGTACTCCAGCCACTCGGCAGCCGGCTTGCCGTCCAGCGCGATCAGTTCATCCCCGATCTGGAATTCGTAGCGGGACGCCGGCAGAGTGGTGCGGTTGATCGAGTCAATCAGCAGCCTGCCGCCGAAGATGTCCACCGTGAAGCCTAAAGTGGCGCTAAAGTTGGACAACATGCTGAAGGAAGAGTGCGTATCGCGCAGGCTGACTACGTACTCTGCGCAAATCTCGAAAAAGTCCAGATCGTCTTTGGAATCATGGATCCGCGCCAGCCACGGCCCCAAGTCGAACATGTCGTAGCCGAGCGCGTCGCGCTTCCATTCATACGGCGCGTAATGCTTGTTGTACATCGACACCATGACGCCGAAGTCCAAGAGTTTCTGCTCGAGGGTCATCTGCGCCGCCAGCGGCGCCACGCTCAGAAACAGCCATGCGGGGAGCTTCATGGCCGGACCCTCGCAATTTCTTCCAAGATGGCCCAAGTGAAGGCGGTGACGAACTCCCGGCCCCCCTCCTCGAGGTTCTTGCGGGTCATGTAGTCGTAATAATAGTCCGGATGCACCCCTACGTTTTCCAGGTAACGCGTTTCGCCGCCTCCTTCCATCTCCACTGCCCGTTGCCGCACGGAGAGGGTCGTTGTGAAAGATGCCGTCATCTCTGAGAAAAAGCCGGCTGGCGCGGTGCTGAAGCTGCCTCCGGCGCCGTTAGTGGGCATTCCGATCAGGCGGCCGCGCCCGCTATCGCGGATCACGGCTGCGAAGATATCGCCCCAGGATGCCGTGAATTCGTCAACCACCAGCACCAACGGGCCCGAATAGGCCAGCAGCCGGCCAGTGGAGTCCGTGGCAGGCTTTTGCTCGACGGTGCTGCCGCAGAACGGCAGGGGCTTGGTGCGGCCGCGGTCTTCCGCCAGGGCATTACGCACTTCATAGAAGATTTGCTCGAGCCGCGCGATGGTCTCCGCATCGGCGCGGCGGTTGCGCGCGTCAATCAGCGCCAGTTCCGCTTCGTAGGCGGTGGCCAGCGTGGCCCGGATCTCATCCGCCGGTAGCTGAAAGGGCGCGGGGATGAGGCGGCGAAGAGCTTCCAGTCCGTAACAGGAGCCCCCCGGGTTGCGTGAGATGTCGACCACCAGCCCGTCGGTGTTTTCATTCAAGTAAGCGATCTCGATCTCTAGCTCGGCGATGGCCGATGCCGTGCTCGAGGGGCGAAAATTCGGGATGCGAAGAAATCCAATGCGCTTGCCCCCGGCTTCATACACTCCCGAATAATGGAAGTCCGCGGTCCGGCGGCCAAGCCGCAGCACAAAATCCGGCGGCATGGAGTAATAGGGGTTGCGGGCGCCGTTACCCACCACCCGGTCCCCGGAGGAGGCACTCTTCCGGTCCAGGCGCGCCAGAAACTCCTCGTAAAACGCCGTTTCCCCACCCAGCAAACGTGGCGCTGAAGCACGCAAACCAGCCACCGGATTGGGCGTCAAGCCCGCGCCGGGCAGCGCATAACCGCGTTTGGTCCACGGGATCTCGAACTCTCTTGTTTCGCCCGACGCCAGCCGTACTCCGAGCCGGAGAAAATCCGCCAGCCGCCCAGCGGCGGGAAAAACCGACTGAGGACGATTGAACAGATAACTCACCGCCCACCGGCGCGCTGCACGCTCGTTGGCGTCGCCGATCAAACGCACCGCCTCCGCAATCCAGGCTTGCACCGGTTGACCGTCCACCGACACGATTTCGTCGCCGCGCCCAAATGGGAACTTATCAGCCGGCAGCGAGGACCGCGTGACGGATTCGATCAACACGCGTTCGTCGTACAGGTCCGCCGTAATGCCGATCGTCGCCGCAAAGGCCGAGGGGAAACTGACGCCGGCGTGGGAGTCGCGCAATGAGGCGGCATAGGCTGCGCAAATCTCCCAGAATTCGATGTCATCCCGCGCCTGGCGCGCCTTTTCCAGCCATGGGGAAACGTCGTATAAATCAAACTTTAATACATCCCGCTTCCACTCATATGGCGCGTAATTTTTGGCGAATACCGAGACCAGTTGCTGGAAATCAAAGACCCTCTGCTCGGGGGTGAGCTGGCACAGCAACACTTGCGCCGGCGCCAGCAGCAGCAGCAGGATGTTTCGCACGGCCGCCATATCCCGATCCCCCAATCATACGACGGCCTCTCGTCCCGCGCCAGCGCCTGCCTTCAGGCGGGATAGGAGCCGTGAATATACGCCTGTAAGTGATCGATCGTTTCCGCCTGGAGCGAGATGACCACCCGCACCAGGTCGCCAATGGAAATGACGCCAGCCACACGGTCTTTTTCGACCACGGGAAGGTGGCGGATCCGCTGCTCGGTCATGATTCGCATGCACTCTTCCACGGTGGCGTCCGGACCGACGTAAATGACCGGGCTGGACATGATGTCGCCGATGGGCGTCTCTTTGGAAGACCGCCCCATCAGAATCACCTTGCGGGCGTAATCGCGCTCGGAAATGATTCCCACCAGCTTGCCTTCGTCCATCACCAGCAAGGCGCCCACGCGCTTGTCGTTCATCAGAGCAATGGCGTCATACACGGTGTCACGAGGAGAAAGAGCGAATATTTCCCCGCCTTTGGTTTCGAGAATGGAGCGTACTTTCAGCGGCGGAAGCGCCCACTTCTTGGAACCTAATCCCAGCGGCATCATGGCCTCCTATGGAGTTTTTGCCATGATACCGCAAAACCGACGAGATTGCGTCCGGGTGCAATTTCCCCACAGGCCGCCGGGCGCCCTGCCCCTGAAGCTTTCTTCGAGCAAACGATGCGCAATCCACATTTGCATCAGCAGGACTTTGGCGAGGCGTTTTGAGGGCTGGATCGGACCCCACATCCACGACGAGAGCGTTTGGTGCGATGTTTCGCCATCGAGGTGCCGGAGGACAAGAAGCTGAGCGAAAAGTGCGAGCGGTATGCGGAACATTACGTGGAGATGGCTTGCAAGCCTGTGATGGGAAAGTGGGGCTCCCGGGGCGCCTTCCAGCCGGATGCAGCTTTCCGACGGTTGCCTGCTGTGGAACTACTGGGAGCCCGTAGGACAAGGCGACATCGACCCGGCAACCTGCGAGACGCGCCACTGGGTGGGTGTGCGCCCGACCCGCGCCCGCCAGGCTTTGACCGCCGCCATGTCCAGCGCGGCGCCACGAGATTCGATTTCCCTTTCTCGGAGTGCGCGGAATTGAACATGGCGGCTGCCTTGCCCACGCAGGTGCGCGCGGGAGAATTGTGCATGCTGGCTTGCAATGTCCTCGTCCAGGGCGATGTGCAGATCGCCGTGCGGCAGGCGGAAGGAAATCGGGATCCCGAGGTTTTGGACCGCGGAAGCCGCCGCTACCAACACTTCGTCCCGTGGAAGCCCCGACGCCCGGGACGGTACATTGTACGCTGGACCTTTAACGGCTCCTCCTACCGGGAAGCGCCGGTCCGCGTCACAGCTTGACTCAGCCCTCAGCCGACATGCCGTATTCCTTCAGCCGGTATTGGAGCGTACGCAGGCTGATCCCCAACTGAGCTGCGGCCCGGGTGCGGTTTCCCCCGTTGCGTTCCAGCGCTTCCAGAATGGCCTGTTTTTCGATTTCTTGCATGGTGACAGGCCGCGACGGCGCTTTGGCTGCAAAAGGGAGGTCGGCTGCGGTGACCGAGCCTTCACACAGGATGGCCAGTCGCTGCATCACGTTTTCCAATTCGCGGACATTCCCCGGCCAGGCGTAACTGAGAAGGCGGTCGCGCGCCTCGACGGTGAGCGCCGGCGCGGGACGTCCCAACTCGCGCGCAGCGCGGGCCAAAAACAGGCGGGCCAGCGGCTCGATGTCCGCCGGGCGGTCCCTGAGCGGCGGGATCTCCAGCGGAAAGGCATTCAGCCGGTAATAGAGATCCTCGCGGAACTTGCCCTCGCTCACCATGCGTTGCAAATCCCGGTTGGTGGCGGCGATCACCCGAACGTCCACGCTGATCTGCCGCGCCCCGCCCACGCGCTCGAAGGTTTTGTCCTGCAACACACGCAGCAGCTTGGCTTGCAGGTTGGCGTCCAGTTCCCCGATCTCGTCGAGGAAGAGCGTGCCGCCGTGTGCGCGCTCGAACCGTCCGATGTGCTGGCCGACGGCGCCCGTGAAGGAGCCCTTCTCGTGACCGAACAACTCGCTTTCGATCAAAGTAGGCGACAGCGCGGCGCAATTGACGGCCACAAACACCCGCTGGGCTCGCTGGCTGTTGGCGTGGATGCAGCGGGCGAGCAACTCCTTGCCGGTGCCGCTTTCCCCCGTCAGCAGCACGGTGGCGTTGGTAGGGGCGACTTTCCGCGCCATTTCCAATACCTTCAACATGCGGGGATCATGGGCCACCAGCGAATCGCAAGCGAAGGCTTGACCGGCTTGCTCGCGCAGCAGTTCATTTTCCGCCGCCAAGCGCCTCTCGTCCAGGCAACGCCGCACCAGCAGCCGCAGTTCGTCGGGGCTGCTGAGCGGTTTCCCCAGGTAATCGGCCGCTCCCAGCTTCATCGCTTCCACCGCCGAGGCGACCGTGCCGAAAGCCGTTATCATGATCACCGGAGTTTCCGGGCAATTCTCCCGCATCCATTCCAAAACCTGCGTGCCTTCGCCATCGGGAAGGCGCAGATCGGTTAGCACCAGATGGAAACTGACCTTTGACGCCAGGCGGATGGCGTCGGCGACGCTGGCGCCGCCGGTGACTTCATATCCCTCGGCCGTCAGTATCGTTTCCAGTAATTTGCGGAATCCAGGATCGTCGTCGATAACCAGTATCTTTTCCATTCCGTGCGACCCACTCACTCTGCTCATCGGCGGGGCAGAACCATTCTGGCCTCTACGCCGCCCTGAGGCAGGTTCTCTATCTCTAATTTTCCCCCCAGTGCCTCGGTCAGCTTACGGGCGATGGGCAATCCCAATCCAGTGCCGGCGGCTTTGGTGGTGTAAAAAGACTCAAAGATTCGCCCCATCGCGTCCGCTGGGATTCCGGGACCGTTGTCGGTGACCGCGATGACAGCGCCCTGCGCCGTGACTGCGTTCCAGACCTTGATGCTTCCCCTCCGCTCCCCGATCGCCTCGGCGGCGTTGCGCACCAGGTTCAGCAACACTTGGTTGGCCAGCTCCGGATCGATATGGAGCTTCTCGCCCGAATCGGCGATTTGGAAATCGATATTCCTGCCGTTCACGATGGCTTGCGCCGACTCTTTAAGGCGGGCGGCGATCTCCTCCCACCCGACCTCGCGCTTCACGGGTGACGGGGTGCGCCCGTACAACAGGAGATCCCGCACTAGCGTCTCCATCCGGCGGATTTCCTCCAGCACCGGCTCAAGCAGTGGGCGGGTGGCGCCGTCCGCTTTCTCCATCGCCAATTGGACGAAGCCTTTCACCGTCCCCAGCGGATTCCGGATTTCATGCGCCAGCGTGGCCGACATTCTTCCCAAGTGCGCCAGATGTTCCATCTGCAACTGAGCCCGTTCGAGTTCCGCCCGCCTTCGGGCGTTCCGGATGAGGAATAGCGCCATCCCCAGCATGAAAATCCCGCTTAGAGTGGCGATGATGACGTTGTGCCTGGCGTGCACCAGGATCGAGTCCGCCGCCGCCTCGTCCAGATCGATGCGCGCCACCAGCGTGGCGCCGGCGCGGTGGAAAGGCACATAGGCGCGAAAGATGCGAACCTGCTCTCCTTCCACGCGCAGAATGCGGTAAAGCTCTCTGCCTTCGAGGATCGCCGCCGCGTTAGGGTCCGCAGGCGGTTCACCGCCCGGCTGGAACACCTCGAGGTCCAAAAGCGCGGGCTCCAGTTCCGCCAGCATATCCCAGCTTGCCTCCGCCGCCCCTTGTGCTTCCAGCCGGTTGGCGAGCGTCGCCGCCCGGTTTCGCAAGAGGTCCGACCGCAACTCCGCCAGGCTTTGGAATGTTCGAAGGGCGCTGAACAGAAGGATCGCCGGCAGCAGCGCCGCCGCCGCGCCTATGGCCAGCCGCGAAAAGTTGCGTTGCGGATCCGCCATTCCCTCTCCTCAGTGCAACCGCACCGCCACGCGTAAGTTACGGTGTTCTTGTCTGTTTGTACCACCACGGGCGCAAGTCTTGCTGAGTAGTCGGCGCCTCTCCGCAATTTCTGCGCGGTTGGCTATTCGACCCCACAAGTTTTCAATCAATTACAATTGGATGGAGGCGTGCTGCTTCCACAGCGGGAGGCCAATGCCATGAAACGGATTCTAATAACCTGCCTGGTTAGCCTGACGCCTGGGCTGTTCGCACAACAGTCGCCGATGGCGGGGAATCCGGTTGCCGATTTTAAGGGTAAGATTCAGCGCGTGCAAATCGCTCCCGGTCAGGGCACGCCTTACATTGAAGTACAGACGGGCGCCACGACCGCCAAAGTCTTTCTCGGCTCGATGCGTTACTTGATGGAGAAGGATTTTAACCCCAAGGCAGGCGAAGAGGTTTCGGGAAAAGGATACAAGGTGGGGGACGACTTTTACGCCATCCAGGTTGAACTGGTTGGGCAGAACAAGAGCCTGAGGCTGCGCGACGACAACGGCTATCCGCTGTGGATGGGGGGCGGACGGGCAGGGCAGGGAAGATACCGGTACGGACAGAAACGATGAGACTTGGCTTCCTAGCGGTTTTGTGCGCCTGCACGCTGAGTGCGGCTGCCTTGCCCGAGCTCAGCCCTGAACAGAGGGAGCGCGCGCACCGGCTGGAGAATGCGATACTGGCGCCCTGTTGTTATTCTGAGCCGGTAGCCCGCCACAACAGCTCCGCCGCCGCCGAAGTCAGGGCGGACATTGCGGCGCAAATCGCCGCCGGCAAGACGGATCGCGAGATCCTGGATTCCTACATCGCCCAATATGGCCAGCGCATCCTGGTGGAGCCGGAGGGCGCCAAGTGGTGGTGGATGCATGTGGTGCCGGTGGTAATGGTCCTCGCCGGCCTCATTTTCGTGATCTGGCTTCTGGCGCGCTGGCGGCGGCCCGTTTCGCCGGCCACGCCAGGGAATTGATGTACTCCTCGATGTTGGTGTAGCCGTCTGTGTCCCTGTCCTTGGCGGCGTCGGAAGGGTCGCGGGGGTTCAAACCGCGGGCCTTCTCCCAATCGTCCGGCATGCCGTCCCGGTCGGTGTCCACCGGGGGCCGCTCGCTCCGGTACTCCGGCCAGCCGCCGACCTCCCACTGCGAATCGATGATGTGTCCGGTTCCCGTCCGGACTTGCTCGACAATGCGCCGGTCCACGGCGTCCCGGCGGGGCAGGGAAGCGCCGGCATGTTCCAGAACTTCCTGGTAAGCCTGCGCCGGCGGAGTGGTGCGCACCGGCGGCGCCGCAAAGGGCTTGTCCACCACGGTCACCTGTTTCTCATTGCTAAAGACGCGCATGCCTTGCGGAATGTGGTTGTCCCGCACGTAGTAGCGCGGTTTGGCGGTGGCAGTCAGCACGATGGCGCCTCGCGTCAGATTCGAATCCGGACCCGGCTTCAAATAGTTGGCGACATAGTTGGCGTCAAGAATGTCGCCCGTCATCCCGCTGGCCACTCCGCTCCAACCATAAATCACGTTATTGCGGATATCGAAGGTCGGGTAAGGCGGCTTGCCGTAATTGTCTCCCAGACGCGGACTCCGCGCCGTTTGATGGGCCCAGAGGTTGTGGTGCATCGTCAGTCCGCCCACCGCCCGCACCAGCGACCCGTAGCCGTGCGGTCCCTTGTGGTGGACGCTGTGGTTCAATCCTTCGGCGATGATGCACCACTGCACCGTTACGTCGGCCAACGCGCCGCTCGGCGACAGACACTCATCCACCGACCAGCTCGCCGAGCAATGATCCACAATCACGCGCTTGCTTTCCCCGCCGATCGCCAGCCCGTCCACTTCCTTTCCGGAGATGTCCCCCGGGCGGAAGCGCAGATAACGCAGAATCACTTCGCTGGCGTCCACGCTGATGCCTGCTCCGCGAAAGCAGATCCCATCGCCGGGCGCCGTTTGCCCGGCTACGGTGAGAAACGGTTCCGTGATGCGGACGGGCGATTTCAGGTCGATGACGCCCGAGACCCGGAACACGACGATTCGCGGTCCTTTTTCCGTTACCGCCGCGCGAAAACTCCCGGGACCGCTGTCATTCAAATTCCGCACCAGAAGGACCTTGCCTCCTCGTCCTCCGCGCGTCATGGCGCCGTAACCCTCCGCGCCCGGGAAGGCCGGAATCTCCGCGGCAGCCGCGCAAGCGGCAACGCATAAAAGCAATAGCATTCTCATGGGTTCCATTCCAAAATCATTCGCGATTCGAGGTGTTTTTCCAGCTCGGCGCGCCTTAGAAAGTACGTGGGCTTGGCCTTCGCTTGGCTGAACAGCTTTTCCGCCTGATCGTCGAAGTGAGGCGAGTCCTTATGGTCGCTGTTGCCCAGCGGCAGCACCATGTACGATTCGGGGGGATTTTTCAAGATCACGATTTGTGTTGAAGTCTGGCCTCCCCGGCCCACCATTACGCCGCCCACCTTGGCAAACGAAATGGCGCGCGGAGTCGCCATGCCCGCTTCTGCGACGCTGCCGCCGCCCACCGGCCAAGTCCGGTCCGAGCCTTCGCGGCCCACGCGGAACAAAGTTCCGTAAACCGCGCCGTCGGGGAAAGTATGCAACTGTTTTTCGGCCTTCTCCAAGGCGGCGCGCACGGCTTCATCGGTGAGCGAAGCAGGCGGGGTGACGGCCCGCGAGGCCTCGCCGCCCAAGGCCATCTTGAACAGATAGAATCCCAGTGCGGCGCGCGAGTCCGCGTCCGACCGGCGGTTCCAGCCGAGCAGCAGCTTGACGAAGGCGCCGGGCGCCGGCTGGGCTTTCCGGATACGCTCCTGCCAACGGTCCGCGCCGTAAACCTCCGTCGAGAAGGCGATGTCGATCATGCCTTCCACCGATAGATCTTTGGCCGCATCGAGCTGTTCCAACGTCATCGCCGCACGTTGCGATGGGGGACCGGGCCGAATGTTGTAAAGGTAGAAGCGGTCCTTGTACTTGTCCGGCGTATAGGGCGAGTTCTTCATCATCCACTGCGGCGAGGTGTTGTTGTTTTGCATGTAGCCTTGCGGCGGATTGTGGATTTGCAGCAGGTCTTCGAGCGGATGAATGCCCTGCCACTCGCATTGCCCGGTGTTGCCCGGCATGGGCCGGGAGGGATCGCAGCCGCTGGGACGAATGGGCACGCGGCCGTAGCGGACGTAATAGATGTCCCCTTGCACCGTGCCAATCATGATGTTCTGCTGCATGAGCTGCAACATGGCCAGAGCGCGTTTGGCCTCACCCAGGTTTCGCGCCTGAAACACATTCCACATTTGCTCGATGAGCCCCACTTGCTCGGCATAGGGGATAGCGGCCGCATACGCCTTTCCGCCTTGCCGCGCCACAATGGGCCCGTGATGCGTGTGCGCGAATTCGATCGTCCGCTCATCCATGGTTCCATCCGGCCGTTTCACGCGGATGGTTTCCCTCCGGGTCTTCAGCGGACGCCACTCAGAGCGGAACTGGTACTTGCCGTCCTGGACGGCTTCCTCAAAGACGTCGGATGTGTCCGGTCCTCCTGTGGTCATGGCAATCGACAGGTAGCGATTGTGGCCCAAGGACGGAAACGGCAAACCCACGATCGCGGCGCCTGAGGCCGCCAGCGTTCCCGCGTAAATGCGCATCTCATAAAAGCGGAACTCGCCATACCAACTCAGATGCGGATCGATCACCGCGTACGGGACGCGCTCCCGGGTGCGCGCGGGCCCCACCAGCATCTGGTTGGAGCCGCGGTAAGAAGGCAACTCGGGCGCCACGCCCGCGCGCATGAGTTCAGAGGCGATTTCACCCTCATGCCAGCCCCAAATAATGTAGCGGCTCAGCGCCACCTGCATCCACGGCTCGAGCTTCGGCGCCCACGCAGGGACTTGGCCGGGATGGCGCCGCATATAAAGCTCCACGCCGCGCTGAAAGGCTTCCATGCCCGCGCGGATATGCGCCGGCAAGGAGGCATAACGGGAACGCGCCATTTCGCGATGCTGCCACAACCGCTGGCGGTAGTCGTGCTGGAAATAGGAAGGGCCGAAAGCCTCCGCCATCGATCCTTCCGCCCGCCGGTAGTTCTTCAACAGCTCCTCCAGCCGGTCTTCAGCCTGCGCGTACCCTGAGCCGAACATCGCGCCCGCTTCGGTCTGCGCGAAGATGTGGGGGACTCCGAAAGAATCGCGCAGGATTTCCACTTTCTCCGCCCCGGCAGCCGCCAGGCAGACGAATACCGCACCTGCAACCAGTCGCATGAGGACCAGTGTACCCCGCTGAGTTCAGAAATACAGCTTCAGCGAGAACTGGACATTCCGCGGGTCACGTGTGGAAGAAATCTGTCCAGAGGTTCCACGGGAGCCTTGGGTGACCGCGGTTCCGGGATTGTAAGCGCTTACCGAGGTGCGGACGCCATAGAATTGCACACTGTTCAAGGTGTTGAAGGTTTCCAGTCGAAACTGGATGTTGCGCCGCTCTCCGGCTCTGAAATTCTTGAACACGGAAATGTTGAAATTCGTGAGCCCCGGACCCCGCAGGAAGCCCTTGCTGGTTCCGCCCCAAGCGCCGTCCAGCGGACGCCCGAAAGCCAGCGGATTAAACCATTCGTCTCGCGTCTGCTTCTCCGGATACACGTTCACACCCCAGATGTAATCGGCGCGCGTGGTTCCCCGCAAGGTCCCGGAATTGCCGTTAGCCGTGATGGTCAGCGGCGTCCCGGTCCAGATCCGCGTGATGCCGGAAATCTGCCAGCCGTTCATCGCCTGCCTGCCGATCCGGTTGTTCCATTTCCAGCGAGCCATGTTGGGCAGGTAAAGCACATAATCGATGGAAGTGACGAACTTGCGGTCGAACCCCGCCGGTCCCCATTCCATCCGCCGGTTGAGATAGTAGTTGATCACCG
>Ga0272446_1002582_pt1 | contig 24351 bp, 16 predicted proteins | sample YNPCB0061_FD_194587 | JGI IMG/M metagenome (GOLD analysis project Ga0272446, IMG submission 194587) | Hot spring microbial mat communities from Yellowstone National Park, WY, United States - YNP-CB-006-1 | ecosystem: Environmental > Aquatic > Thermal springs > Hot (42-90C) > Sediment | place...
GGTAACGACACCATCCCCGTGACGATCTGCTTGCCGCTCAGCGGCCATTCGTCGCCTTCGCGAACGGGATGATCAGGCAAGAGTTTGACAACCATAGCCAGGCCGTCGGCATGGGCATCGCTGAGTTTGCGGGCTTCCTCGGGCGGGAGGTTGTCCTTGAGGTCGTAGCTGCACCCCATCTTGCCCAAGGTCAAAACAAGGCTCTTGCCTTCCAGGGGAGTTTTGGCTTTGTCCCTGCCATCCTCCACGACGCTACGGGTGTAGTCCCGCTGAAAGGTGGCTAGCTTGCCCTCGCGTAGGCTGAGCGTCTTCTGCGTGTACTCCTCGGTGCGGGTGGTCGCCTCCTTGACGGTCTTGGCCGGCTGATCCGGCTCCTCGACAGTGAGGCTCGAACGCAGGATGTCGGTTGCTTGCACCCGGAAGCTTTTGCCCACGCTAGGGTAGGCTTTGACCTTTAAGGTGTAGGCCGGCCGCTCCTCAGCCCATGCGATCGCCCCTGCCAGCATACCGAGCAGCACCCCTGCCACCGTTGCCCATGCTTCCTTGCCCATCGGCCAGCTCCTTGCTAAGGGAGGAATCGTTGTACTTGCTTGTTTACTTGCTTCTACTTGGCGAGCAACACCAGACGGTAGACATGGGTCGGCCCGCCGGTGTCGTCGGCATCGCTCACCACAATAAAATACTCCCCCTCGCGAGGTAAAGTCCGCTTCAAATAGGCATCGCGCGAGCCGTCCACGTCGTCGCTGCTTTGCAGCAATTGGCCTTTGTCGTCGTAGAGCTGCAAGAAAGCGTCCAGACCACTACCACGCCGGGCGGCAAGCACCTCGATTTGCACCCGTTGCCCTTTCTTGCCTGCGAAGCGGTAGACATCCACATCCTGAGGATAGCTGATTACCCCGGCCAGCGTGTTGCCCAGCTGAATCGGCTGCGCCTGCCGGAAGCCGTCGTTGGGTTCCTTCTCGTGGACCACGGCAGCCGACTCCAGCAACACTTTAGCGCTGGCTTTGCCTTCGGGGGCAGTCAACGTCAACTCGACCTCCGCGACGGCAGCAGCCGCATCGGCCTCCCCCGGTGCCGTATATTCCAACCGCAGCCGTGACTCGCCAACTCGCGACGCATCCAAGCCATTGGGCACCGGCACTTTTTCCTTGCCCAGCAGCTTGACCTTGCCCACCGAGACAGTCACGGCTGTCACCCGTTCCAAGCCCTGACCGCGTAACTCGAGCATGGTCGTCTTGCCCAAGGGCAAGCCCATCGGCACACTAAGCAGCACACGCGGCGGCGGAGGGGGAGTCGGCTTTTGAGCCAGGCTCCAAGTAACCAACCCCAGAAAAAAGAGGCCCATCCAGCGCATGCTCATCCCCCAGATTCGATTTGTTCTCCGCCGATCAGCACCGTTTCGACGCGGAACGGCTGACGGCGAAAGACGATCAGATCGGCCGGCTCGCCCTCGGTTAACTCACGCGTCGCTAAACCCAACAAGGCGCGTGGCTGGTTACCGGCCGCATCGAGCAAATCGGCCAACTCCCACTCGCCCAGGCTCTCCAGATGCCGCAGGCAAGCATCGAGAAAAACCCCCGAGCCAGCCAGGAACGGTGTGCCCGGCACGACTACTTTGCCACCGGGCAGCACTTCCAATTCACTGCCCCAGTGAGCATAACGGCCCGGGGGCAAGCCCGCCAGACTCGAGGCATCACAGGTCAGAATCACCCGCCCCGGTCGTTTCACTCGTAGCATCACTCGTAACACCGCCTCGGGCAGATGCTGACCATCTCCGATCAGGCTGGCCATCAGACGATCGTCGGCTAATTGTTCCCACAGATAATTGTCGTGGCGGGGCAGCAGGGCGTGGCAACCATTGCCCAGATGCGTCGAGAGTTTCGCGCCAGCAGCAACCGCTTCCCGAATCCGCGCTGCTGAGGCCGCCGTATGCCCCAGCGCCACCACCACCCCCTCCGCGACTCGCCGCTCGATAAAGGCCAACGCCTCGGGCCATTCCGGTGCCAGCGTGATCAAGCGAATGGCTCCACCGGCCGCCTCTTGCAAGCGGGCAAACTCGGCCTCATCGGGTGGGCGAATGTATTGCCGTGGATGCGCGCCGCGTGGCCCGTCCTCCGCGCTAAGATAGGGCCCTTCGAGATGAAAGCAGGGCATGGCCTGAGCCGCGGCTGGGTTTTGTTCCCGCGCCTGGCGCAAGCGTGTGAATCCCGCGAGCAACTCTTCGTGACTCGCCGTGATCAACGTCGGACAAAAAGACCCGATGCCGTGGCGTTGGCAGGTCGCCACCACCAGCGCCACGTCCTCCACACTCAGCGACCGATCCACAAACGCTTTGCCCAGGCAGCCGTTGATCTGCACATCGAACAACGCTGGTGCAACGAGCGGCAGATCGCTCGCCTCGGCCACTTGGACCGTTTGCCGTGCGGCGATTCGTCCCTGAGCCAGATTCAGCTGCAAGGGTTGCAGCGTGCGATAATGCCGAGCCGTTAGCTGCATGGGAGCAAGTTCCAAGAAACGGGGCTAAGCGATCAGCCTAGCAGTTCACCGCGTCTCTGGCCAAGCCTGTGGGCCAAGCCAAAGCGATCTTGTCTGGCTACGTCAAGAAGCGGTATAAGAATTGTCCTTGGTTGTCTCTTCCCAGAGGAGCAGGCTTATGCGTCCAGCAGTAGCCATCGCCGTGGCAGTCGGAGCGTTCCTCGTCGCCATTTCGGTTTTTCTTCGCTTCGAGCAACAGGCCGATCATCTTTGGTGGAGCATCCATCACGATCGCAATGCCCACTATGTCACGGCCCTGCAACTGGCAGCAGATCTCCGCCAAATGCACCTTTTGTCGCTTGGGAAGCATCTCGTGGAGCTGACCGTTTGGCCTCCGGGGGGCTATCTCTTGCCGGCTTGGTTCTTGGCCGTGGCTGGTTACGACATCCGCTGGGCGGTGTTACCCAATACCTTGGCCTGGGCCGCGAGTGCCTGGTTGGCCTTTGCTATCGCCCGGCGATGTTTGCCCGTGGGCGGCAGTATCGCGGGACTGTTGGCAGCAATGTTCCTCTTGGCCAGTCCCATCCATCGCGGGTTTGCGGTCGATCTGATGCTCGAAAGCATGGGCGTATTTTTGACCCTTTTGTGTCTTCATGCCTACCTCGTCGCCGTCCAGACCGACAACACCCGCAGTTGGGCTTGGCTCGGGGCGACTCTCACCGCTTTATTTATTACCAAATATAATTATTGGCTGATGACGCTACTGGCCCTCGCGGGCACCGAAGCCTGCCGCCGCGCCGGCACCTATGCCCTGTGGGCTGTCGCTCAGGTCCGTTTTTCCTTGCAGTGGAGCGATTGGCTGCGACCGTTTCATCTCGGCTTGGCTTTGTTCGCCTTGGCGATCGCGTGCGTGGCTGTTGTGCAACCACCGCCGCTGCTGGGTATCCGTCTGACGCCACCGACCAATGCGGTTTGGCTGCTGTATGTGTTAGTGTTGGGGCGGGTGCTGTGGGGGTCGCGTGGCTGGATACCAACACTCGACCCCCGCGCCCGAGCCTTGGTGACGTGGCATGTGTTACCCGCTGCGCTGTTCCTGGCTTTACCCCGACACATCACCACCTTTTTATGGTATGTTAGTCCGCTTAATGGACCTCGCAGCGATCGGACGTTGTTTGATGGCATCAGCTTTTACTCGCGTGCCCTGCCCGCGGAATATCACCCCTCCGTCTGGCTTGCTGCCCTCGCCCTGGTCGGCTTCATGCTCGGCTTGGCCTGTGTGGCGCGGTTGCGGCCGGGGGCGGCGGCCGTCTTTGCTCTGGCTTTGCTAGGAGCCTTTTTGGTTTGCAAACATCCTAACCAACAAGAACGCTTCGCTTGCACCTGGATGCCGGTTGCCTGGATCGGCTCCTCCTTGGGCATCATGGGCTGGGCAAGTGTCGTCACGGCTCCCTGGCGTAAAATCGCCTTGCTGCCCTGTTTGTTCGGGAGTGCGGCCGTGATTGCTCTGCTGATGCCGCATGTGGTCGATGGTCGACAGAGTCCGCTGGCCGGTCCACGGCCGACGGTGCCCAGTCAGGCCGAGTTGGCGCGTGTGCTAGTGCAAGAAGCAGGAACAGAGAAACGCGTGTTGATCTTGGCTTCCACGCCGGTTCGCTTCCTGGCGGAATGGGCCTTTCTCCAGGCCGAAGGCACGACCCAGCGACTGGAGAAACGCTGGTTCGGGTTTCATTCCCCAGGCGTGGACAACCGCCAGGGCTTTAGCCGCTGGCTTGAGAAGCCCACCTGTCCTCGCATTCTCACGGTGGAAGTGCCAGGCCAAACCACCGATCCCGAAGTGGAGATGCTGGTCGTGCCGCACCGCGAACTGCTCCCGCTGTTACGTTCGTCTGGGCAATTTCAGCTGCGACGGTTGCATCTGGTCGCAGGGTTTCGCGTCGGGGTGTATGAACGGTGCAGCGAGCTTCAAGCGGCCCGGTGAGAAGCTCCTAGCCACCTGGAGCGTATGTTTCGCATCGCTAGCACTCGACCCAGGCGAAACCTTGCTCATTGGCCCGACACAAGAGTAATTTTGTCCGCTCGCAGCACATAATAGAAATCTTCCGGATCGTCCGCATTGAGGCTTAACCGGCCGGTGATTTCTAGCAACTCGCGTGTCGCTCGCCGGGTTCGGCCTTCGGGAAGTTCCACGAGAAGGATCTGGGACAGTTGTGGATTTTCGCAGTACCAGCAACCCACGGGGTTTTCGATGAGCAAAAAGACGTTGCCGTCGCTGCCATCACCCAGCGGTTGCATATAACCGCGCACTGATACTTGTAATCCCTGCAACCGACGTAGATGCGAATGAAATTGCGGTCGGCCGCGTCGATCCACGATGGTTTCATTGATTACCTCCCAGGGCAACAGATTCACGCCCCGCTCGTCGATGGCGGGCAGATGGTCCAACACGGCCCGCTGGATCAACGCCCGTGGCGAACGATAGACAAAACGGCGGCGGTGCGTTTCGTGGTCTTGCTTGCCTGGTCGGCGCTCGAGCAGGGTTGGACTGGGCACTGCAGCCCGTGCCGCCTTGCGTGCCCACAGCAACTCCGCCTGACGCATCTCAAACTCGCTGACGCATCCGTCTAGTATCGCCGCTCGCAGGGCCGCTTCGCCGTTGACCCCGAGCAGTTCGGCCAACTGCCACAACAGCCGCCCCTCCTCGGGCATCCACAGCAGCAGTTGCTGCACCTGGGCCAGGGCATCGTCGGGTAGCTTCTTAAGCGAAGAAGGATCGTCATAGCACACATCAAAAAGATTATCCAGACCCGGCTCGCGTTCGCGCTGCCGCAGCCGCAGCCAGCGCAGATGCAAACTCTCGGCGGCACGCAAAGGCCGCGGGGCCAACTGCACCGCTTGCTCCTGATGGGCAATGGCCAACGCCCACGCCCCGGCACGCTGATGGGCCAGGGCCAAGTGAGCCGTCAGTCGAAAATGTCGCGGCGTGGCTCGCTGTGCGGGACGCAACACCGCCAGCGCCTCGGAAACCTCGCCCAGACGCAGGTACAACGCCCCCAGGTCGGCCGCTTCTTCCGCGGAGAGTCGCTCCTGGTTCCGCAAGCGTCGCACCTCGGCGAGGTAACGCGTCCGCCACGTCGAACTCGGATGGGGCTTGCCGATTTGCAACAGCAAGCGGTGATCGCGAAGAAAGCCAGCCGGCTGAGCCGGCAGCGGCGCAAAGGTTTCTCCCGAGTAATGCAAACCAGCTTGAAGCAACGCAGGGTACAGCAACACCCCGATTAGCCAGCGACTCATGAGAATATGTCACCTAGTAGGACAATCGGAACAACTAGCGAGCATCTTACGAACGCAAGGCCCAAAATCGAGCCATGGCCGAGCCTCCGCCATCACCGGCCCGAGGCACGCCTCTGGGTTGCCTCGATGGCACCTCCCTCTAGCGTAAGGTCAGTCCGGCCGCACTCGCAAGGGGCCCGCTTTCTCCAAGGCGCTGAGCCGTTCGCGAATCTGGGGTTGATCGGGCCGATGGGCTAAGGAACGGCGGTAAAGTTCTGCGGCCCGGTCGGGATAGTCCAGGCGTTCATAAATGCGTGCCAACTCATTGAGCGCACGAATGTTTTTGGGGTCGCGATCCAACGCTTGTTGAAACCGTCCTCGCGCCTTGTCCCAATCGCCGTCTTGCAATCGCAACCAGCCGTCCTCGGCGTAGGCGGCGGCACTTTGAGGATGATCGACTAGCCAGGCTTGCACCTCGCGATGGGCTTGATCCTGGCGTCCAGTTTTCCAGAGCAACTGCGTGCGGGCTTGCCGTGCCGCGGCATGATCGGGCTGCTCGACAATCGCCTGGCGATACAGCTCCTCGGCCTCCTGAAGCTTGTTCTGCATCTCCGCGGTTCGACCCAAGTTGTACAGCAGATCGGGATCGTTGGGCCTCAGCTGCAGAGCTGCCTCGAAATGCTGCCGGGCCTCGTGATACCCCCCGCGACGATAGGCTTTGATGCCGTCGGCCTGGAGTTGCAGGCGACGTTGCTCAAGTTCGGAGTGCGGCGAGAGGCAACCCGCCGCAAGCAGCACGATCGCCCAGCAGCTCAAACGCATACCCCCCTCCCCGAGCGAGTGATTTTCTGATAGCGAGCCGCTCGGCGAAATGCAAGTACAGTCGTCTTCCGAGCGGAACCCTTTGGGCTTTACCTGTCCCCGCGTGCCTGCTATGGATCTACCCGTCAGGCGGAAGGAGGGTTTATGACCGAGCCACCTTTTTGCTATCGCTGGATTCTGCTCGGAGCTTTGGTTCTGCCCGGATTGTATCTGCCCATGCTGAAAGCTCCGTTTGACTTCACCGAAGATAGTTGCTTGGTCTATCCTCAGGCAGAGACCCCAGGGGAGATCCTCTCTCAGGTAATGCAATCGACCTGGCGGGAATTTCAGACCACTGGGCCATTCCGCCCCGTGACTTGGGCCCATTGGCACTCGGCCGCTAGCCTGTTTGGGCCGCGTGCAGAGTTGCGGCGGATGATGCGGCTTTTGTGGTGTATGCTGACGACCGCAACGTTGCTGTTGCTGTTGCGGGAGATCAACGCATCGCTGCCGGCTGCGTTTGTGTGCGCGGCCTATGCGATGTGGAACCCTTTCCGCGCTGAGATCTGGCTGAATTTAGGGATGCCCGAAGCGTTTGCTTATCCTTATGCCATGTTGGCACTTTACGCATCCTTGCGCGGGGCGCGATCTGAGAGTCCCTGGGGTTGGGACGTTTTGGGATGGGTAATGCTCTTGCTCTGTCTAGGCATCAAAAATGTTTTCATTGCTCTCATTCCTGCTCTCGTTTGGTTTCGCCTGATGGCCGGGCAGCGGCCGTGGCAGCAGCAGTGGCCCGGTGCCCTGGGCTATGGCCTGCTGGCCTTGTTGCCGTTGCTTCATTTCGCCTGGCTGAAACTGGACCCCAAACCGACACATTTCCCCACGCAACTGAGCTTGGCCCAAGCGATTCACTTCATCCGCGCGTTTGCCTCGGCCATCTCTTTCTACACGCTGCTACCGACCTTCGTGGTGTTGGTGTTTGCTGTGCGTTGGCAGTCCCTGCTTAAGCACGGGCCGATTCTTGTGGGTGCGGTGCTGCTGATCGTCAGTGGGATGGCCATCTACATGCCGATCACCGAGATGTATCCACGCTACACCATGCCTGCGGTGTGGGGATATGATCTTGTCTTGGCTCTGGTCTTGACCCAACTCACCACGTTGCCGCTCTTCACGCGGCAACTGGTGTGGGCGGGGCTGCTGCTGACGCTTGCACTGGTCGGTTGGCGCTGCTTGAATCGCCAAGATCTCCTCCTCGCTCGCTGCCAGATGAACTGGCTGGCCTTACGCTATTTGGAAAATCATTTGGCCAATCCACCGCTAGCCAACCACACGGTCGCCCTGGTTCACCCCACACAAGGCACCAACCATCTCGATCTCTCCTTGGGCGAGTGCTTTCATCTGGTTGGCCATCTGCACCACCGCAAGCGACTGCAAGCGGTATTGCAATATGGCCCCGAGGCGGGCGAGGCTGGCTGGGTGTTGGCAGGCCAACGCTATGACCCTGGATCGGGCTATCAACTCGAGCGGGAGTTTGTGGGCCGACGACGTTTGCCGGGCGAGGATTTTCGTTGTCGTTTGTGGAAACGCGTGGAATAACCGTTGGCTCACTTGAGCTTGTATTGCTCGAAGACATACGTACCGCGTTTGTTGGAGACGATAACATCGGGCAATCCATCGCCGTTGAGATCAGCAACCGTAAATTGTGTGCCCACTCCCGAATCGGTATCAATCACACGTGGAGTAAAGGTGATCATCCCTTTGCGCGGTCCGTCGCTGATCTTGCGGGCCTCGAACCAGTACAACATGGCCGGCCAATCGGCCCCCGGCTCGGCTCGACCGTGCGACCACCAACGCTTGCCCGTCACGAAATCAGCCAGCCCATCGCCGTTGATGTCGGCCAAAACCAGCGCATGGGTTTCGGAGACGAGTTGCGGGAAGAGATCGGTTTTCACAAAGCTGGGCGAGGTGCCCGGTTTGCTGGCCCGTTGTTCAAAAGCCCAGATGCCGAACTGATGCGCGGACGAACACAACAGATCAGGCAGTTGATCACCATTAACATCATAAGCATAGATGTCAGCCGTAGCAGGAATGCCTGCGTTGATGGGATGAAACTTCCACGGCGTTTTGCCATCGACACGGGGCGGCTGTTCCCACCAACCCGCCGGCACGATCACATCGAGCCGGCCATCGCCATTCACGTCGCCGACTCCAAGGCCGTGCGAGAAGCGTTGCGTGCCGGGCACTTCTTTGCCGGGTTGGCTTTCGACACTGATCGGGTGCATGATCCACGGCTTGGTCGGATCGGTTTCGTCTGGCACAAAATAGGCCATCTGTCCCTGGTTGCCTTTGCTGCCTTTGGGTTGGAAAGCCATCACCAAGACACGTTTCCCTGTGCCAAACAAATCGACATATTGCGGGGTCTCGTTGCACGCGGAGTGCCAAATCTCGTGTCGCTTCCAATGTCCGCCCTTGGGCCCGGGATTCTCCATCCAGTGGCACGGCATGCCAGGAAAGTTGATAGTAATCAGGTCGGGGTAGCCGTCCTTGTTCAGATCCTCCGCCCAACAGGCGAAGGTGTTGCTGTAGCCTCTTTGCCCCGTGCCATAATCACCCAACTTAGTCATCTCATGCTTTTTCCAGTTGGGTGCCTCATACCAGCACTCGCCGTTGAGCACGTCCAGCTTGCCATCCTTGTTGACATCCGCAAGGGCGACGCCCTCAGAACGGAAGGTGCTGTCTAAGACGGTCTTCCTCCAGGCGCGATCGGTTCGGCCGGTCACAGGGTCCGCCGCTGGACACCAAGCCAGTCCAGCCATACCGATCAACGCCAGACACACACTCAAAACCAAGCGCAACATGACGTATACCTCATCGCGGAGAGTTCGATAGGCCTATTATCGGCCTGGAATGTTGAAGTGGCTATTGCGGCCTTGAAGCGACCGAACCCTTTCCTTCGTTAGGAGTTGCTGCCGGAGAGATCGACCTCGAGTTCGATTAGGCGTTCGCCGCGCAGCAGTTTGAGGCGTACCGGTTTGCTCGGATCGACTTTTTCCATCACTGCAAACAAGTCACGCACTCTTTTGATTTCTTTTCCGTTGATGCCCAAAATAATGTCACCCAGCAAGATGCGGCCTTCGGCATCACGCACCGTCGGCCGCAGCCCCGCTTGCTCCGCGGGAGTGCCGGGCAACACCCGCAGGATCATCACCCCTTGCACGCCAAATTGCTCCGCGAGTTGGTCTGTGGCTACCTGTATCCCCAAGCTCGGCCGAATGATTTTGCCACTGCGGATGAGCTGCGGCACCACGCGGTTGACCTCATCCACTGGGATGGCAAAGCCGATCCCCGCCGACGAACCCGAAGGGCTGTAGATGGCGGTGTTGACACCGATGAGCCGACCCGAGGAATCCAGCAAAGGCCCCCCCGAGTTGCCCGGATTGATGGCGGCATCGGTTTGAATGACGTTTTGAATCGTTTGCCCTTCGACCACGGAGCGGATCTCGCGGCCCAGGGCGCTGATCACGCCGGTCGTCAGCGTCTGATCCAGGCCAAACGGATTACCGATGGCGTAGACCACTTGGCCGACTTCGAGATCATCGCTGGTGCCCACGGGAATTGGTTTGAGGGCCGAGGCCGGGGCATCGATTTTCAAAACAGCTAAATCGCGTTCCGGTGCACCACCGACATAGCGAGCGCGATAGCTGCTACCATCGGCCAGCGAAACACGAGCCGCTTGTCCGCCCTGGATGACATGGAAATTGGTAACGACGTGGCCTTTCTCATCCCAGATGAAACCGCTGCCGGTTCCTTTGGGGATTTCCTGGACGTTGAAGCGAAAGCCGAGGCTGGCCAAGTCTACAGAAGTGATGTGAACGACCGAAGCGCGGGCCTTTTTGTAGATTTGAATGTTGGTTTTTTCGAGATCCGTCAGTTCCGCTCGAGGTGTGATGGGGCGAGGCTCCGCCGCGGCATCGTTGCCAGACCCGTGCCAGCCCGGCAGGCCGAATCGCCACAACAGGGTGAGGCTCAAGACCACCAGCACGCCCAACAAAAAAGGCAACAGAGGCGAAGGACGCCCTGCTCCATTGTTTCGAGAAGAATAGCCCGACATGCTCTTGTCTCCGTCGTTGTGAAATCCGCTGCCAAGGTATGCGATTCATTCTAGGAACGTTGCCCCATTTGAGAAATCTTGATGAGGAATGCGGCAGAACGAAAAAAAACTGGCCTGCTGATGCAGCGGGCGTCTATCAATCAGTTGAAAGCGTGGCACGCTAAGGTTGGCATGACGCAGAAATATTCACCTCCACGATGGATGTGTTTTTCTCTGCGATATGCTCTCACTCCGATCTTCACTGATTCTAGAGGAGTCTTTTCATGGCTAAGGACATTGTGGACACAGCGGTTGAAGCTGGTTCATTCACCACTCTGGTCGCTGCGGTCAAGGCTGCTGGCTTGGTCGATACCCTCAAGGGGGCTGGCCCCTTCACCGTCTTCGCTCCTACCGATGACGCCTTCAAAAAACTGCCCGCTGGCACGGTCGAATCGCTGCTCAATGACATCCCCAAGCTGACCGCCATCCTCACCTATCATGTCGTTCCGGGCAAGGTGATGGCTGCCGATGTCTTGCAGATGGACGGCAAGGAAGCCAAGACCGTGCAAGGTTCGCCAATCAAGATCAGCACCGCCGGCGGCGTGATGCTCAACGGCTCGGCCAAGGTGGTGCAGACGGACATCGAAACAAGCAATGGCGTGATTCACGTCATTGACACGGTGATTCTGCCGCCCAACGGATGATTTTCGATGGGAGCCGTCGACCGGAGCTGCGAAGAAGCCACGTTGCTCCGGTCTGGTTGGTTGTCACAACACATGGCTGTGGTGTGCTAGCGATGTGGGACGGTCTGCAGGTCGGGCAGCGTAACGCTTAACGCTTCTTCGATGCGTTCCACAAACACAAACTGCATCTCTTGCCGCACATGCTCAGGCAACTCGCGAGTGTCCAGTTCATTGTCACGTGGCAAGACCACGGTTTGAATGCCGGCCCGTCGCGCGGCCAAGACTTTTTCTTTAATTCCGCCTACAGGCAACACTAGGCCGCTGAGGGTAATTTCGCCGGTCATGGCAACCGATCGCGCGACCGGTACACCAGAGAGCAGCGAAGCCACAGCGGTGACCATAGCCACTCCGGCACTGGGCCCGTCTTTGGGCACAGCACCGGCGGGTACGTGAATGTGAATGCCTTCACGCCGCAACCGCTGAGCACGAATGCCCAAAGCCTCGGCACGTGAGAGAACCAAAGAAAGAGCCGCACGGGCGGATTCCTTCATCACCTTGCCCAGTTGGCCGGTCAAGCGTAGGCCCGGCAACCCGGGGAGCAACGCCGCCTCGATGTACAACACCTCGCCACCGGTTTCCGTCCAGGCCAAGCCCGTGGCCACACCAGCGGGCAACTCACGGCGTGATTTCTCGGGTCGGTTGCGTTCCTGACCTAGTAGGTCAAACAGTTCGTCGGGGGTGATGGTTGCCGAGCTGATCTGCCCTTCCGCAATGCGCCGCGCCACTTTGCGAGCGATACGGCCGATTTGACGTTCCAACTCGCGGACACCCGCTTCACGGGTGTAACGGGCGATGATCTGCTTGAGCGTCTCGCAAGGGATGGTAAGCTGCTCCGGGGTTAGGCCCGCTTGCTTGAGTTGCCGGGGCACCAAGTAGCGCTGCGCGATCTGCTCTTTCTCTTCCTCGCTGTAGCCCGATATGCGGATCACCTCCATCCGATCCAACAACGGACGCGGTATCGTATCCAGTGTGTTGGCCGTCAAAATGAAAAATACTTTGCTGAGATCAAACGGCAGATCGAGGTAGTTGTCGCGGAAGGTGCCGTTCTGCGCGGGGTCGAGAATCTCGAGCAGTGCATTGGCCGGATCACCGCGATAATCCCGGCCGAGTTTATCAACCTCGTCCAACATGAGCACGGGATTGTTGACCCCAGCGCGACGCATCGCCTGGATGAGCCGACCGGCCATGGCTCCGATATAGGTTCGGCGGTGGCCGCGCAACTCCGATTCGTCGTGCAAGCCGCCCAGGCTGAAACGCTCAAATTGGCGTCCCATGGCGCGAGCGATCGACTGGCCCAGGGAAGTTTTGCCCACGCCCGGAGGGCCGACCAACAGCAGGATCGGAGCCCGCGCCTCGGGATTCAGCTTCAGCACTGCCAAATCCTCTAAGATCCGTTCCTTGACTTCCTGCAGGCCATAATGGTCCTCGTCGAGGATGGTCCGGGTGCGAGCCAAGTCGATGACATCGGTGGTCGATTTTTTCCACGGCAATTCGATCACCAACTCCAAATAGGTGCGAATTACCTGATGATCAGGAGCAGCCGGCGGCAAGCGTTCCAGTCGCTTCAGTTCGCGCTCGGCCTCCTTGCGTACATGCTCGGGCAAATCCGCCTCATCCAGCCGACGGCGAAGTTCCTCGGTTTCGGCTTTTTCAGGGGTGGTTTCGCCTAGCTCCTGTTGAATCGCCTCCATCTGTCGGCGAAGCATGTAGTCGCGTTGCTGCTTGCTAACTTCGGACTCAACTTTGCGGGAGATACTGCGACGCACCTCGAGTACCTGCACTTCGTGTTGCAAATATTCGTGCATACGCTGCAACGCTTCGAGGCGAGTATTTGCTTCCAGCAGGGCTTGTTCCTTGTTGGTGTCCAGGCTCAGCATGCTGCCCAACAGGAACACAAACCGCAGCGGATCACCTGCCTGGGCTACCATCTGCTGAATCGGCAAGGGCGTCTGCACCTCGGCCAACTCCAGCACCTTCAGCGCCATATCGACGACGGCCCGCTGCATGCCCTCGACCTCGGGGCCAGTGTCCTCTGGCAGGGGCCAGACTTCGTAGCGTGCCTGGAGGTAAGGCTCGGTGGCAGTAGCCTCGAGAAGCCGAACCCGCTCGATGCCTTGGACGATCAGTTCAATAACTTGATCGTTGCGAGCCATTTTTTTGATAACCGCCCGCACGCCAACCTTGTGCAGATCGTCAAAACTGGGGTTTTCATTCTCCGCCTGCTTCTGGGCCACCACCAGGAAGGTCTTGTCCTCGCTAGCGAGCGCGGCCTCGACAGCAGCGAGCGAATTGGCACGACCGACCGATAAGGGCATGAACAAATAAGGGAAAAGCACCGTGTTGCGTAGCGGCAGCACGGGCAGAGTGACAACCGGTGTCACAGGATTTTCGATAGCCGTCATGACTTGACCTCCCCAGAAGCTGCAGAGGGGGACGTAGGGGTGATCCGCACGAGCAACAGCCCATCGCGGAGTTCGGTTTCGATCTGGGCCGACTTGACATCAAAAGGCAAATGAATCACCCGCTCAAAACGATTGTAACTAATCTCCATCCGATGATGAACAATTCCACAAGCCCCTTCCAGCACGGCATCGCGGCGTTGGCCACGCAGCGTCAACGTGCCCCCTAACGCGTCCAGCTGAATATCCTCGGCCCGCACGCCGGCTAGCTCGTACTTCAGCAGCCAGCCCGAGGCCGTGCGATAGACATCCACGTTCGGATGCCAAGGAGCCGCCTCCGCGAACTTGACTCCAGACAAAAACAAAGCATGCATCAAGCGAATGCGATCTTGGGACATAGCAGCTGTCCTCGGTTTGCGAAGCGGAAGTGCCCAAGGGAGCGACGCCTCGGGTTCCTCGCGTGTCCATCCTTCTGATGCAAGGTGCGTGCCAAAGATCGCATCACAGCAAATTAGGCGTAAACCACCTTGGAGAAGGAGTTTGCGACGCTGCAGCCCCCGAAAAGGGCGGGCGTCAATTTGGCAGGGCATCGCTTCGGCAAGACGTCGATTTTTCTCGCTTGCACCAGACAAGAACGGAATGTAATCTATGTCTGAGACAATACCCATCCTTATGAGGAGACACCCATCCTTATGAGGAGACACCCATCCTTATGAGGAGACACCCAGATGAAGAACCATCCGTCGCGACTCCTCGCGATCACTTTCCTCGCAGTACTCCTTCTCATGCTGTCTTCCAGCAAAGCTCAAATGGCTCCGCCGGCCCCAAAGTTTCTCGAAGGACGCTGCGAAGGGCAAGCGATCGACGACGGCAAGAACAAAAGCTGGCGGATTCGTGGGATCGGTTCTGCGGGAATCTTTGCACTGGGTACAAGTTCGATCGAAATTAAGATCAAGTTCCAGAAGAAGGTTGGGGCTGCCCCATGGGGTACCATTTTCGAGACAACCCAGTTCACGGGCGTCTTCTCGGGTACGCTTCCCATCGATACGGGCTATCTCCCGTTGACCCCGGCACCGGCAGCCGGGGATCAATACCGCATCCTGCTTGAAGGGAAATGGGCTTCTGGCAACCCTCCTGTATCTAATGACCTTCCACCAATTTCTTCAGTCCCTGTCACCCCAGTGCCTTAAAACCACTTCCCCGAGGCAAGTGAGCAAAGAGTCGCATTACAGGAAAGGAGTCGGGTAATGATCCGCAGACAAGTCTCACAGACGGGCTTCACCCTCCTCGAACTTTTGGTCGTTCTGGCGATCATCGCGGTGGTCATGGGCCTGCTGCTCGTCGCCGTGCAAAGGGTTCGCGAGGCCGCCGCCCTGGTCGAGAACAAGAACAACCACAGGCAGATCGCTCTCGCCATCCATCAACTTGCCAGCGAGGACGGCGGGGCGATCGTGGGTCTCGTGTCCTCCAACATGAAGGGACGCGAAGGCGTTCGAAGCGATGCAGCTCTGTTCTATCGCCTCGTCCCCTATGTGCATGGGCCACGCATCGTTCCCAAAGTAATGAATATCGCCACTCTAAATGAATACCACTACCCGGCTGTCAAAGTTTTCAAAAACAACTCCGACCCGAGCTGGAACTACGATCCCGTTCTGGTCCATACACGCGGCAAATGCTCCTACGCCTACAACATCCACGCTATGGACGGCGGATTTGACTACCGCAGTTCAATCCCCGATGGAACGAGCAATACGATCGTGCTTGTCGATAAGTACGCCGAGAAAAGCAGCAAGGATCTCTCGGTGGGTCAAGTAATCAATACCTACACGAGCGTCTATGACCCTGTCGATCCGCCTGATGAATACGTCACCGGCGACCGCCGCACCACTTTCGCCGACCGCGGCTGGGGTGATGTCGTTCCGGTCGTCGATGTGAACACCGGGCGGACGGTTCCCTCCGTGCCCGGTCGCACTTTCCAGGTTCGCCCACGGCCCGAAACGGTGAACCATCAGATTCCCCAGACGCCACACTCGGCCGGGCTGACGGTGGCCTACTTTGATGGAAGCGTCCGCACGATCGCGTCAGGAGTCGATGCCTCGGTCTTCTGGTCGCAAGTCACCCCCGCCGGGGGCGAGGTGATCCCCGACTTCTGATCGACCAGCGTTACTCCGTGACGAAGTGCAGCTTGCCGTCGGCCAGCGTCACCCGCACCGTCTGACCGTCGCGAATCTTGCCCTCCAGCAGCAGCCGGGCCATCGGCGTTTCCAACTCGCGCTGGATAGTCCGCTTCAGCGGCCGTGCCCCGTAGGCTGGCTCATGGCCCAGCGTCACGAGGTGTTCCTTAGCCGCATCGTCGAGCACAAGCGAGATACGCCGGTCGGCCAGGCGGGCACGCAGCCGACCCAACTGAATCTCGACGATCTTCTTCAGTTCGTCCAGCGTCAAGGCGTGGAACACGATCGTCTCGTCGATGCGGTTGAGGAACTCTGGCCGGAAATGCTTGCGTAGCTCCTCGATGACGGCCATTTTCATGCGATCGTACATCTCGCCGATGGTGCTGCCCTGATACTGCAAGATGCGCTGACTGCCGATGTTGCTCGTCAGGATGACCAGGGTGTTCTTGAAATCCACGGTGCGGCCCTGGCTGTCGGTCAGTCGGCCATCATCGAGCAATTGCAAAAGCACATTAAACACATCGGGATGGGCCTTTTCGACCTCGTCGAACAGCAGCACACAATAAGGCCGACGCCGTACCGCCTCGGTGAGTTGGCCGCCCTCGTCGAAGCCGACGTAGCCCGGCGGTGCCCCGACGAGGCGGCTGACGGTATGCTTTTCCTGATATTCGGACATGTCGATACGCACCAAGGCCCGTTCGTCGTCGAAGAGAAACTCGGCCAGGGCACGAGCCAACTCCGTTTTGCCGACCCCCGTCGGCCCCAGGAACAGAAACGAGCCGATCGGCCGATTGGGATCTTTCAGCCCCGAGCGGGCCCGCAACACCGCCTGGGCCACCGCCGTCACCGCCTCGTCTTGGCCGATGACCCGTTTGTGCAACTCGGCCTCGAGGTTGAGCAATTTTTGCAATTCGCCTTCGAGCAGCTTGGTAACGGGAATACCGGTCCAGCGGCTGACGACGGCGGCGATGTCCTCCTCGGTGACTTCTTCGCGGATGAGCTTGTCGCCGCCCGTGGCTGCCTCCAGCTCGGCGAGTTCTTTTTCCAGGGCTGGAATATCTTGATATTGCAAGCGAGCAGCGGCCTCCCATTGGCCTTCGCGTTTGGCACGCTCTAACTGATCGCGCATCTGCTCCAGACGCGTTTTGAGTTCGACCGGTTTGCGGGCCGCTTCCTTCTCTCGCTGCCAACGCTCGGTGAGTTTCTGCTCTTCGGCCTTGAGCGCGGCCAGTTCGGCTTCGAGTTTCTCCAGGCGTTGTTTGGAAGCGGGGTCTTTCTCCGTGCGTAGGCTGACGGCCTCGATCTCCATCTGCATCACCCGCCGGGCGATCTCATCGAGTTGTGTCGGCCGACTGTCCATCTCCGTGCGCAGCTTGGCTGCCGCCTCGTCCACCAGGTCGATGGCTTTGTCGGGCAAGAAGCGGTCGCTGATGTAGCGATTGCTCAGCACGGCGGCGGCTACCAAGGCGGTATCTTTGATGCGGACTTTGTGATGGCTTTCGTAGCGTTCCTTCAGGCCGCGCAGGATGCTGATGGTGTCCTCGACGCTGGGCTGATCGACCAACACCGGTTGGAAACGCCGCTCCAAGGCTGGGTCTTTTTCGATGTGTTGGCGATACTCATCCAGCGTGGTCGCGCCGATGCAGTGCAATTCGCCCCGCGCTAGCATCGGCTTGAGCAGGTTACCCGCATCCATCGCGCCTTCGGCTTTGCCTGCCCCGACGACGGTATGCAGTTCGTCGATAAACAGGATGATCTCGCCCGCGGATTCGGTCACTTCTTTAAGAACCGCCTTGAGCCGTTCTTCAAATTCCCCGCGATACTTGGCCCCTGCAATCAGTGCGCCCATGTCCAGCGCGATGATGCGTCGATTCTTCAACCCCTCGGGCACATCCCCGGAGACGATGCGTCGGCTCAGCCCTTCGACGATGGCCGTCTTCCCCACGCCCGGCTCGCCGATGAGTACCGGGTTGTTCTTGGTTCGTCGTGACAGCACCTGGATGACGCGGCGGATTTCTTCATCCCGGCCGATCACTGGGTCGAGTTTGTTCTGCCGGGCCAACGCCGTCAGGTCGCGGCCATATTTTTCGAGCGCCTGAAAAGTGGCTTCGGGGTTTTCATTGGTCACGCGTTGGTTTCCTCGCACTTCTTTCAAGATTCGTAGCAATTGCTCACGAGTGAGAGGGAGCAGCCGTTTGATGGCTGGATCTTCTATCAAGGCCAGCAACAAATGCTCGACGGAAATAAATTCATCTTTGAAAGGCTTGGCCTCTTCCTCTGCTTGCCGAGCCACACGCGCCAAGCGTTCACTCAAGTGCGGTTCACCCCCGCCGGAGACACGCGGCAACTTCTCCAAAGCACGTTGGACGGCCTGGGCCACCTCCGCCTGGGACACTCCTGCTTTGTGCATCACGGCCGATACGATCCCCTCGCTAGGCTCCAAGAGAGCGGCCAAAAGGTGTTCAGGTTCGATCGTCTGTTGGCCCCCGCGAGCCGCAGCATTTTTAGCATTCAACAGCGCTTCACGCGCCTTTTCGGTAAATCGATGGATGTTCATGGGAGGTATCTCTGTCTCGATGATCTTGTATTTCAGAACGTTTTTCCAAATGAAACAGCAAGAAGTGTGCCAAAAGGGAGCTAACCCTAAGTGCTGAATCATCCTGTGGTTCGGAGGGGGCCTCTCCGATTGCCGGACGCCGAATCGGCAGCCGAGTCTTTGCTTTTCTGCCAACTGCAAGAAGATATGTCTCAGGGTGAACCAGTCGGGTACAATCTTCTTGAAGGAGAATCATATGCCACCCGGTGTTCCGCTGCTACCTGCTTCCGCGACGGGCCGTCTGAGCGTCGCCGACTATCACGCCCTGTTGCGTAGCGGCCAACTCGACCCGGCCGACCGTCTGGAGTTGCTCGATGGCCAACTGGTGCCCAAGATGACCATTCTGCCCCCCCATGCAACGGCGGTGGAGAACGTCCGTGAACTGTTGCGCGAGGCGTTGCCCTCCGGTTGGCACGTCCGAAGTCAACAACCTGTCACCCTTGCTACCAGCGAACCTGAACCCGACGTGGCCGTTGTACGCGGACATCGCCACGATTACGCGAGCCGGCATCCGGGCGCGGCCGAGGTGGCCCTGGTGGTCGAGGTCGCCGATTCGTCCCTGGCTGTGGATCGCGGCTTGAAGGCTCGCTTGTATGCCGAGGCTGGCATCGAAGTTTATTGGATTGTTAATCTCGTCGATCGCCAGATCGAGGTTCACACCTCCCCCACTGCCCAAGGCTATGCCCAGGTCAGCCTCTTCTCGGCAACTCAGTCGATTCCCCTGCTGCTGGAGGGTGTGCCCCTCGGCACGCTGGCCGTCCACGAGGTGCTGCCATGAATTCGCCATGTGCAAAGCGTCACACCTCAGCGCCAGGCGGTATAAAGGGTCATGCCTTGGTAGTCTCGAACGAAGCCGGCGACCTCGAGCAGTTCACGGCCTGGTGTTTGCGTCACGGGCTGGCCATTCCATTCTTCGACGGTGATTTTGTGGCGTGCAGCGGAATCAAAGCCAGAAGGCAACAGATGCACAAGCGTCTGAACAGCTACGAGGAGATCGTCTCGACTTGCGCTGGCTAAGGCGGTCAATTTCTTGCCCTGATTTTCGATCAAGAGAAGGGGCCGACCCGCTTTTTGCACCAACCAGTTGCCCGCTCGACGCACCAACGGACGCGTCCCGCCTTCCAAGAGCGGCACATCCAACGGCGCTGCCGAACCATACAGGTTCGCCGGGTCCATGCTGTGCAGCAGAAAAACGCTCGCGGCTGTGGTGCTGGGCACGTCGGCCGACTGCAGCAGATCCACGGCCTCGGGCAGGGCGAATTGTGCTCCGGACAAGCCCTCGACAAAATAGCCGCGACGCACTTCGCCCGCTAGTTCAAGGCGTGACAAAACTTCATACAAAACACGCCAAGGAAGCAGCGATTCATCAAGAGCGGCAAGTTCGCGAGCGGCCAACCCATAACGCTCCAGCAAAAGCGAACAGTGCGTCATGGCCAGTTCCTCGGGGCTGGGTTGACCCCAGCGGAGCCATTCCCAGCGGCCCTCGGGTCGTTGCACAGCCAGCCGGCGCAGAGCACGCAGGCTCGACTTGCGATTGGTAACCGGTTCGTCGCTCGGCTCGCCGGCGCGGGCCACTTCCACGCGGTCGCAGCTCACCCGCCCACGCCGCACCAACTCCCACATCTGCCTACGAACCTGCGAGGGCGTTTGGCTGAGCTTCAAGGCAACCTCGGTGAGAAAATCGGCTCCGCCGACGGCGAGCAGCTCCCCGAGCCGACGCAACGATTCTGGTAACACCTCCGCATCTGGCGGTGGCAATTGTGCGAGCATACTCCGATGCAAAAACAAGACCTGTTCGCCGCGTGCCACCCAAACCCCGCTACCGCCGGCGATCCACTCCTCGAGCCAACGCGGTTGATAGCCGGGTATCCGTGCTGGCAGAATCGTTTGTTCCCACAGCTCAAGAGGCAAGGCGATGCCCTGCAGCCGGCCCAGGATTTCGGCCAAGCCTTCAGGACCAGTCCGTCGGCCTGCCGGATGCAGTCCTTGCCAACGAGCTACGAAGTCAGCAAAGGCCGCGGGTGGACAGGCGACGACCTCGCGGCGGAGCAGCCCTAGGCTACCGCGTTGCACCTGATGCAGATTCGCAGGCGTGGCAAAGCGTTCGCCCGCGACACGCACCGCCCGGCCGGTCCGCAGCCACTCTTCTATTTGTCGTTGCGCCCAGAGACGTTGCAAGGGATAACGCCGCAGCACATCCTCTAAGCCTACAAGTGCATGCGTTTCTAGATAACGTAGCAAGATGCTTTGGGTCGCTTCGGTGTCAGGAGGATCGGAAAAAAACGCTGCCTGATATTGCGGCTCGTGTTCGCTACTGATCCAACGCTCGGCTGCCTGCACTTCACCGGGTAGAACGATTCGTTTCACCTGGCCCTGGGTGTGCAACTCATTCAGAAATGCTGCCATCGGTCCTTCTAACTCCGCGTCACTCAGATCTCCCAACCGACGCAGCCACTCGGCCATTTCAGCTGGACTGCGGGGCGGCAGGCCGACCCCACGAAGCCGACGATCGACTTGAGTGATAGCGCGTGGATCGAGCAGGTGTTCGCAACTCTGCGGAGTAAGCAACTGATCAAGTAAATTGCGATCGACGTTTTTTTCGTTTCGCTCTTTTTCGACATGATCCGGGGCATACAAATGAGCAGCCGTAAAGGCAAAAAGCAGCCCCGCTGCGAAAGGCGAAGGAACCTCGGCCTTGCGTGTGACCAGCGTGAGACGCCCGGCGCGAAGGTCGGCTACTAGATGACGCAGCCGGGGCACATCGAGATAATCATGCAAACATTCACGAAACGTCTCGATGACGATGGGAAAATCGGCATGGCGACGCGCCACTTGCAACAGATCGCGGCCACGCAACCGTTGCAACCACAACGGGGAGCGGCGGCCGGCGGCCCCTTTGGGCATGAGTAACGCCCGAGCGGCATTCTGCCGAAAACGCAAGGCGAACAGGGCGCTATCGGCCAACTCCTCGAGGATGCGTCCTTCGAGGTTTTCCTCGTCGATGCCGGTGAAGAGATCGAGAAGGGGATCCTCGGCGTCGGTCAGACGGATAATCAAGCCATCGTCATGATGCAGACATTGCGGCCGATAACCTAAACGCGTGCGTAAGACATTCTCAAAGGCAAAGCGCAAAGCGAAATGCACGCGTTGACCAAAAGGGGAAAGCAGAATCACCTGCCAATCACCCAACGGATCGCGTGAGGCTTCGATGAGTAAGGTCTGGTCGGTCGGCACGACGCCAGCAGCGATTTGTTGCCGAGTGACATACGTCCGCAAGGCACGGGCAGCAGCAGCATCGAGGCCAAACTGACTTCGCAGCCAAGTGGTACAATCGGGAGCATCGAGGCGAGCAACGAGCTCGCGTAAGAACGCGCCGATGGCTTGCCCCAGGCCAAAGCTCCGTCCACCGCCCTCGCCACGCCAATAGGGAACAATCGCGGGCGTGCCGCTTTCTGCGGGGGCGACCAGAACCCGGTCGGCATCGATGCGTTCGATTCGCCAGATCGACGTACCTAACAGAAACGCATCTCCTACACGTCTCTCAAATACGAACTCTTCATCCAGTTCACCGACCCGCACCCCTTTCGTGGTGTAGGCGGCGTATTGTCCGGTGTCGGGGATGGTGCCGCCGTTGACAACGGCGAGCGCCTTGCTGCCTGGTAGGGCCTCGACTCGATTGTGGACCCGATTCCAGCGGATGCGTGGCTGCAACGCCTCGAGGGTCGCGGCTGGCCTCGCTCCAGAGCTTAGCTCGCCTGGCTCAAAACGATAGCGGCCACTGACCATCTCCAACGTCGATTCAAAGGCGTGGGAGGTGAGGTCGCGATAGGGATAGGCCCGACGCACCAGGGCATACAACTCGGGCACCGACCAGTTGTCCATCGCCGCCATCGCCACGATTTGTTGAGCGAGCAAGTCGAGGCAATTGGTTGGCACGCGAATCTCTTCGACTCGGCCCGCAAGCATCTCGCGGATCAGGACGGCTTGCTCGACCATATCGCTGGCCTGGCGTGGAATAAAGCGGCCTTTACTTTTTTGACCGACGAGATGACCGGCACGGCCGACTCGCTGCAAGGCACGGGCGACGTTGCCCGGCGAGGCGACCTGGCACACGAGATCCACCGCGCCCATATCGATGCCCATCTCCAACGAAGCCGTCGCCACCACCGCAGGCAGGCGGCCTTCTTTGAGAGCGGCCTCGATTTCCTGACGCCTCTCCAGCGAGACACTACCGTGGTGAGCCTGGGCGATCTGTTTTTCCTCGTTGAGAAAGGCCGTGATCCGCTCCACACTACGCCGATCGTTGGCAAAAACCAGTGTGGAGGTGTGATCGGCAATCAGCTTTCGCAGCAGGCGATCAATCGCGGGCCAGATGGTATGCTCGGGCAGTGGACCAAATGCCTCAACGGGGCTGAGGATGCCCAGGTCCACTTCCTTGCGTAGCCCGCCATCGATGATGGTCACCGGGCGCGGCACATACTGCGACCCATCGAAGGTCGCGCCACCCAGGTAGCGTGCAACTTCTTCGAGGGGACGTTGCGTCGCGCTTAGGCCGATGCGGACAAAAGAGCCATGCCGCTGCAGAGCCTCCAGGCGTTCAAGCAAGAGAGCGAGAAAGACGCCCCGTTTGTTGGAGCAAAGGGCGTGGATTTCGTCGATAATCACATGCGTCACGCCACGCAAGATTTCACGCGCCTGAGAAGTAAGCAGTAAATGCAACGATTCCGGTGTCGTAATCAAAATATGTGGTGGTCGCCGAACATGGCGTTGCCGCTCCGCCTGAGGCGTGTCGCCGGTGCGGACTGCCGCCTCGAGCAGGGGCAACGAATAGCCCATCCGCTGGGCGACGGCAGCCACCCCATCCAGAGGCCTTTGCAGATTGCGATGGATGTCGTTGTTGAGGGCCTTGAGGGGTGAAACGTAGAGCACCCGCACGCCGCGCGTCAGGTTCGGCTGCCGCCATAGACCATCGAGACAGGCGAGGAAGGCGGCCAAGGTTTTGCCGCTTCCAGTAGGGGCTAAGAGCAACGTATGCTGACCCGCCTGGATGGCCGGCCAGGTCTTGGCCTGAGGCGGTGTCGGCTCGCCGACTTGCTCGCGAAACCAAGCGGCGACCGGCGGCAGAAAGAGGTCGAGAACGTCATCGCTGCTCATGCGAGCATTGTAGCAGGGCCGTCACAGAACCGGCGAAGAGGGCGACGCCTCGATGACGCCTCGATACACCGCACGAGGTGCGGCCATTGGGTGGGTGTAGGTTCGCAGGTCTGTCTCGGCAGTGTGTCACTCGTCCTCTTGTCGTAGCTTGGCCAGCACGTTGAAATCTTCCAACGTCGTGGTGTCACCCGCGGATTCGCGGCCGGCCGCGATGTCGCGCAAAAGCCGACGCATGATTTTGCCGGAACGAGTCTTGGGTAGTGCCTCGGTGAAGCGGATGCTGTCGGGTCGGGCGATCGCGCCGATCTCCTTGACGACATGGTCGCGCAACTGCTGCTTGAGCGCCTCACTGGGGGCAAACCCGCTTTTGAGCGTCACGAAGCAAGCAATCCCCTCGCCTTTGATCTCGTCGGGCTGCCCCACCACGGCCGCCTCGGCCACCGCCGCATGCTGCACCAAGGCGCTCTCCACCTCCATCGTACTGAGGCGGTGACCGGCCACATTGAGCACATCATCCACCCGGCCCATGATCCAGATGTAGCCGTCCTCGTCTTTGCGGGCACCGTCGGCCGTGAAGTAACAGTGCGGCACCTGGGACCAATAGGTCTTTTGGTAGCGTTCGTCATCGCCGTAGATGGTTCGCATCATG
>Ga0272446_1002583_pt1 | contig 24347 bp, 19 predicted proteins | sample YNPCB0061_FD_194587 | JGI IMG/M metagenome (GOLD analysis project Ga0272446, IMG submission 194587) | Hot spring microbial mat communities from Yellowstone National Park, WY, United States - YNP-CB-006-1 | ecosystem: Environmental > Aquatic > Thermal springs > Hot (42-90C) > Sediment | place...
CAGCCCGCAAGATATTGTGTTGGGCGTGGGCAGTGTTTCAACGTCAGGAACCCTTTGATCCGGTCAAAGCATCACCGAAAGCGGCACTGGCCACTTGACACGAATGAGAGAATCTCTCCCAGCCTGGAAGAGGGGGGAGGGGGGTGGGGTATGCGGGGCCTGGGGGCGCAACTCCCAAAAACCCTATACCTGAGAGGTAAGCCCCACCCCCCACCGCGCGAGCCGGACGGTGCACGATCCTGCTAGCGAACGCCGTTGTTCCCACGCCGGCTGCGCGAGATCGTTGCCTGAGACATTGTTGAGGATCGGACGTTCTCGCTGACCGTTGCTCCACAGCTCCACACCTCCACACAACCAGTCTGGAGCGCTGTAGCGCTGTGGAGGTGTGGAGGTGTGGAGCTGTGGAGCTGAGCGGGACAATGCGGGATTGCCAATTCCACCTGGTATAATACCAAATCCAGTTGGCAGTTCCGCATTGTCGTTGCCGTCATCGCTCATCGTGACGCCATGTGCGGCAATCTGCAATCCAAAATCTGCAATCGTAAATGGTATAAGTCCTGCGCATCACGCATCACGCGTACCTGGTATAATGCCCGGGCGCGCACACAGAGAGCTGGTAGGAGAACCCATGGAACTCGGCTTGATTGGCCTGGGCCGGATGGGCGCCAATATGGCCACGCGCCTGCTGCAGGGCGGGCACCGGGTGGTGGTCTACAACCGTACCTTTGCGAAGGCCCAGGAACTGGCCGACGCGCATGGCGCCGTTGCGGCCTCCAGCCTCGCGGAGCTGGTCCAGGCGCTCCAGCCGCCCCGCATCGTCTGGCTCATGCTCCCGGCCGGCCAGGCCACCGATGAGCATATCGCGCTGCTCACCCCGCTGCTGCAGCCCGGCGATATACTGATCGATGGCGCCAACAACAACTACCAGGCCAGCATTGCTCACGCCGCGCAACTGGCCACCCACGGCCTGCGCTTTCTGGACGCCGGCGTCAGCGGCGGCGTCTGGGGCCTGGAACTTGGCTACTGCACCATGGTCGGCGGCGACCCTGAGAGCTTCGCCTACATCGAGCCGCTGCTTAAGACGCTCGCGCCGCCCGATGGCTACCTGCTCTGCGGCCCCCACGGCGCCGGCCATTTTGTCAAGATGATCCACAATGGCATTGAGTATGGGATGATGCAGGCCTACGCTGAGGGCTTCGAGATCCTCAAGCAATCACGCTACCCCGTTGATCTGCAGAAGATCAGTCACCTCTGGAACCAGGGCAGCGTCGTGCGCTCGTGGCTGCTGGAGCTGGCCGAGCGAGCCTTCGCCGAAGACGCTGACCTGAGCGCCATCCGTGGCTATGTGGAGGATAGCGGCGAGGGCCGCTGGACGGTCCATGAGGCGATCGACCTCGCCGTGCCCGCGCCGATCATCACGCTCGCCCTGCAGATGCGCTTCCGCTCACGCCAGGACGATAGCTTCAGCGCCAGGGTGCTGGCGGCGCTACGCAAGCAGTTCGGCGGCCATGCGGTGAAGCCGGCCGAGGGTTGACGCATATGAGCAACGAGGCCCTCGGCCCGCCACCCACCACCGGCCCGCTCGACAACCCGCTCCGCACGGGCCTGCGCCTGGGGCGCACCCCTGAGCCCTGCACCATGGTCATCTTCGGCGCCAGCGGCGACCTGACGAGCCGCAAGCTGGTGCCTGCGCTCTACAATCTGGCTCGCGAGCGCCGGCTGCCCGCCGGCTTCTCGGTGCTCGGCTTCGCGCGCCGCGCGTGGGACGACAACGCCTTTCGCGAGGTGCTCCACGCCGCGGTCACGGCTAATTCGCGCAGTGGCCCCGCCGAGCCGGACCTGTGGGCCAGCTTCGCCGAGGGCATCTTCTACCACCGCGCGAGTTTCGATGAGCCGGCCGGCTACACCACGCTCGGCGCGCGGCTCGCCGCGATCGACAGCGAGCGCGACACCGGCGGCAACCGCGTCTTCTACCTCGCCACCCCGCCCGAGGCCTACGCCGAGATTGTCGCCCAACTCGGCGCCCACGGCCTCAATCGCTCGTCCAACGGCGGCTGGACGCGCATCATCATCGAGAAGCCCTTCGGCCACGACCTGGAGAGCGCCCGGGCGCTCAACCGCCAGGTCCTGGCCGTCTTCGACGAGCAGCAGGTCTATCGTATCGACCACTACCTCGGCAAAGAGACCGTCCAGAACCTGCTCGTTTTTCGCTTCGCTAACGGCATCTTCGAGCCGGTCTGGAACCGGCGCTACGTGGATCACGTGCAGCTCACGGTGGCCGAGAGTATCGGCGTCGAGGATCGCGGCGGCTACTATGACCGCGCGGGCGCGCTGCGCGATATGATCCAGAACCACCTGACCCAGTTGCTCACCCTGACGGCCATGGAGCCGCCGGTGGCCTACGACCCCGACGCCGTGCGCGATGAGAAGGTCAAGGTGCTGCGCGCCATCAGACCGATCAGCCCCGCGGAGGCGCTCACGGCAACGGTGCGTGGCCAGTATGGCCCCGGCAGCATCAGCGGGCACCCGGTCGGCGGCTACCGCGCCGAGCGCGCGGTCGCTTCCACGTCGCAGACCGAGACCTACGTGGCGCTCCGGCTATTCATCGAGAACTGGCGCTGGGCCGGCGTGCCCTTCTACCTGCGTAGCGGCAAGGCTCTGCCGCGCCGCGTCAGCGAGATCGCGGTGCAGTTTCGTAGCGCCCCGACGATGCTCTTCGCCGATACGCCGGTGAACGCCATCGAGCCCAATGTGCTGGCGATCAAGATCCAGCCCGATGAAGGTATCTCGCTCACCTTCGGCTCCAAGGTGCCCGGTCAGGCCCAGATCCGCCCGGTAAGTATGGATTTTCGCTACGGCACCTCGTTCGGTGTGGCCTCACCTGAGGCGTACGAGCGGCTGCTGCTCGACTGCATGCTCGGCGATGGCACGCTCTTCACCCGCCGCGACGAAGTCGAGGCGAGCTGGGCACTGCTCACGCCCATCTTGCAGGGTTGGGCCGCTGCTGAGCCCCTGCCGTTCCCCAACTACGAGGCCGGCACCTGGGGCCCTGCCGCCGCCGATGCCTTTATGGCCCGCGATGGCCGCGCCTGGCGCCGGCTTTAAGCGAGACCGCCCATTCCTCCAGTCATATGCACGTCACACGCGTCGACATCAGCGCAATCGAGCGCGAGCTTCAGCAGCTCTGGCAGGAGCGGGCGAGCGAGGCCGCCCGCACCGGACAGGCGGTGACCCGTGCCCTGACCCTGAACCTGGTGGCCCGCGCCACGGAGCCGCAACTGGCCGAACGGATCAGCGCAATGGCCCACGAACTGATGGCCAGCCACCCCAACCGCGCTATTCTGGCCATCTGTCGCCCGGCCGCCGACGCGCCGCAGATCGATGCCTGGGTCCAGGCCAATTGCCTGCTGACCGCCCCCGGCGTGCCGCAGGTTTGCGGCGAGCAGATCACCATTGATGCGCACGGCGCCGCCACCGCTCAGGTGGCCTCGCTCATCCTGGCCTTGCTGGTGCCCGACCTGCCAGTGGTCCTCTGGCTGCCGGGCGCCACGCCCTTCAATGAGCCGCTGCTGCCCCGGCTCATCGGTGTGCTCGACCGGCTGATCGTCGACTCACGCGAACTGGACGAGCCGGCGCGCGGCCTGGTGCGCATGGCGGCCTTTGAGCGCGACCCGGGGCTGCCCGCGGGATCGGCCCGCCGGGTCGCGCTGAGCGACCTGGGCTGGGCTGCCCTGACCCCCTGGCGTGAACTGACGGCCCAGTTTTTCGACACACGCCCCCTGCTGCCGCACTTGCGCCGGATCGACCGGGTGGCGATCGATTATGTCCCCGCCCCCGGCCCGCCCAATCCGGCTGCCGGCCTGCTCGTGGCCGGCTGGCTGGCCAGTTGCCTGGGCTGGACCCCGCTGGAGGACGCGGTGCGCGTCGTGGGTGATACGCTGCAGCTACAGCTGCGCCGTCCGGCGCTGGGCGATGATCCGAACACCAGCCGGCCAGTGATGATCAGCATCACCCCCGTCACTGGAACGCCGGACGCGCCAGCGGGGCTCGCCGCCCTGCGGCTGCAGGCCCTCGACGGGGTGACCGCCGACTTTCGGGTCGCGCGGGCGGACACCGCCGGCCATGTGTTCACCACGGCCGTAATCGCGGGCCACCCGCCGCTGCACCGGCTGGCCCGCTGTGCCGAGCCCGCCCTGATCGACCTGCTCGCCGCCGAACTGCGGCTCCTGAGCCGCGACCACACCTTCAGCGCGGCCCTGCACATGGCAGCCCGCTTTGCGTCACAGCTGGTATAGCCCACAAACGCCGACACACCATTATGCTCGACACCAGTCTGCTCGCCGCCGGTACGTTTCCGTACGTCTTTCTGCTCGTATCGATCATCATTGACGGGCTGATGCTGTTTCAGATGAAGTGGACCAGACTGGCGGGCTGCTTCCGCGACTCGGCGCTGGTCAATCTGGCCTCAGCGCTGGTGATCGCCCTGGTCAGTCCGCTCATCCTGAGCATTCCCAGCATCTTCCTCGCCCTGCTGGCCGCCCTGGTCGTCGCCTGGATCGTCGAGGGCTTCGTGCTGGTGCTGCTACGCCGTCGCAGCTTCTCACAGAGCTACCTGGCCGCCCTGGCGGCGAACTTCACGGCCTTCGTCTTCGCCTATGTCTATGTGGTCACCTTCGCGCTGACGCCGCTGTGACCTCATCACATCCGGGCCGATCATCGTTGGGGCACGGCCTGCCGCTATTTGCGCTTGCCGCGGGGCACTGTTGACGGCGGGCGGCCACGCGGAGTTGCCTGGGGCTTGCTCGGCAGTGCTTTGCGGATCTGCTCGGCCTCGGCGGCGATCGCCGGGTTCTCCGGCTGCTGCTGGATGACCTGGACGGCAACCGGCGCGGCCTTCGGCGCCGACCCGCCGAGCAGGTGCATGATCTCCTGCTCACGGCCCATGTGGCACAGCTTGAACTTCTTGCCCGAGCCGCAGGGACAGGGATCGTTGCGGCCCGGCATGTTCACCGTCTTGCGCTGCGGCCGCGCGGCGACGTTGGCCAGTTCGCTGCTGCCGCCGGCCTCCTGGGCCATGGTCAGGCGCGCCTGCTGCTCCGCCTCGATCTGGCGCAGGTAGCGCTCGTAGGCGAAGGACTGCGGGATGATCTGGTAGACCACGTCACGGGTGATGTTCTCCTTGAGCTGGTCGAACATCTGGAACGACTGACGGCGGAACTCAACCAGCGGGTCGCGCTGGGCGAAGGCCTGGAGCATGATGCTCTGGCGCAGTTCGTCCATCGCGGTGAGATAGTCGATCCACTGGCGGTCGATCGCGGCGAGCATCATGCGCCGCTCGACGAAGCGCATCATCTCCACGCCGATCGCCCGCTCACGCTCCTCGTAGGCCTGCTCAAGATGCTCGACGAGCCAGATCTCGATCTCGTCACGGCTCTTGCCCGCGAATGAGCCGCTACTGACCGACGGCGAGAGCATCGGGTTGATCTGCCGGTAGTGGCGCAGGAGCTGGTTGAGGTCCCAGGCCTGGGGATCGTCAGCCGGGAGATGCTCATCGACGAGCGCGGCGATCTCCTCGCCAATCATCTGCAGCACCTGCTCGCGCACATCCTTGCCATCGAGGATCTCGCGCCGGTCCTGGTAGATGATCTGGCGCTGCTTGTTCATCACGTCGTCGAACTCGACGGTGTGTTTGCGGATGTCGAAGTTATAGCCCTCGACACGCGTCTGGGCGCTCTCGATCGTACGGTCGAGGATGCCGGCCTCAAGCGGCAGATCCTCGTCCATGAAGCGATTCATCAGGCCCTTGATCCGGTCAACCGGGCCGAAGCGGCGCATCAGCTCATCTTCGAGCGAGAGGAAGAAGCGCGAGGAGCCCGGGTCACCCTGACGACCGGCACGACCACGGAGCTGGTTATCGATGCGGCGCGCCTCGTGGCGCTCGGTGCCCACGATGTGCAGGCCGCCCAGTTCGCGCACCTCGGCACCTTCCGCGTCGGTCAGGCGCTTCGCCTCCTCCCAGGCGGCGCGTTTCTGCTCGGGGGTGGCTTCGTCGAACTTGATGCCCTGCGCCGCAAGGATGTCGTCGACCAGTCCATCCGGGTTGCCGCCCAGCAGGATGTCGGTGCCGCGCCCGGCCATATTGGTCGCCACGGTGACGGCGCCCTTGCGTCCGGCCTGGGCCACAATCGCGGCCTCCCGCTCGTGGAACTTGGCATTGAGCACGCTATGCTTGATGCCGGCGCGCTTGAGCAACGCGCTGACCCGCTCCGAGGTCTCCACCGAGGTGGTGCCGATCAGCACCGGGCGACCTGCGCGGTGCAACTCCTCGACCTCGCGCACCACCGCATTGAACTTGGCGCTTTCGCTGCGATAGATCTGATCGGGCAGATCCTCGCGAACGGAGGGCTTGTTGGTGGGGATGACCACCACATCGAGGTTGTAGATCTTGCCAAACTCCTCCCGCTCGGTGTAGGCCGTACCGGTCATACCGGCGAGCTTGTGGTACATGCGGAAGTAGTTCTGGAAGGTGATCGTCGCCAGCGTAACGTTTTCGTTCTTGACCAGCACGCCCTCTTTGGCCTCAACCGCCTGGTGCAGGCCGTCGGACCAGCGGCGGCCGGGCATGGCGCGGCCAGTGAACTCATCAACGATCACCACCTCGCCCTGGGCGGTGACCATATAGTCGCGGTCGCGCTGGAAGATGAACTGGGCCTTGAGCGCATTCTCGACGAAGTGGGTCTTCTCGTAGTGCTGGGGGTCGTAGAGGCTCTCGCCCTCGGGGATGCGGAGCAGGCGCTCGATCCGCTCGATACCCTGCTCGGTGAGGGTAATACTCCTGGTGCGCTCTTCGATGAAGAAATCGCCGTCGGGCTCGAGGCCCTCCTCTTTCACCTGCTTCTGGGTCACACTGGAGCGGCGCAGCCCACGGACGAGGCCGGCCATCTGGCGATAGAGGTCGCTCGACTTCTGAGCCGGGCCCGAGATGATCAGCGGGGTGCGCGCCTCGTCGATCAGGATATTGTCAACCTCGTCGACGATCGCATAGTGCAACTCGCGCTGCACCATCTGGGCCTTGTCATAGGCCATGTTGTCGCGCAGGTAATCGAAGCCGAACTCGTTATTGGTGCCGTAGGTAATATCGGCGAGGTAGGCCTCGCGGCGCGGCACCGGGCGCCAGTGCACGAGGCGCTGGTCCTCAGGGTTGGCGTTGGGGTCGGTATACTCCGGGTCGTAGAGCGCGCTCTGCTCGTGGGCGATGAAGCCGACGCTGAGCCCGAGGAAGTGATAGACGGGACCCATCCAGCCGGCGCCGACCCTGGCCAGGTAGTCGTTGACGGTGACCAGGTGCGCGCCCTTGCCCTCCAGGGCATTGAGATAGAGCGGCAGGGTGGCCACCAGGGTCTTGCCCTCGCCGGTCTTCATCTCGGCGATCTTGCCCTGATGCAGCACGATGCCGCCGATCAGCTGCACATCGTAGTGGCGCAGGCCGATCGTGCGCCGCGCCGCCTCGCGCACCGCGGCGAAGGCCTCGGGGAGCAGGTCGTCGAGCTCCTCGCCCTCAGCCAGCCGCGAGCGGAACTCGGCGGTCTTCGCACGCAACGCCTCATCGGCGAGCGCCTGGTATTCCGGCTCGAGCGCATTGATCGCTTCAACCAGGGGCTGGATCTGGCGTACGGCCTTGTCATTGCCGTCGCCGACGATCTTCTTCAGCCAATGTAACATTGAGGAACTCCATCGCCGTAACGGCGTCTTGCAACACAGGATGATACGCCAGGAGGCGCCGCAGGCGACACAGCGGTGCGCAGGCGACCTCCGGGCCAGTCCATCGTTCATTATACCCGACGGCGCCACGGCGGCACAAGGCGAAGCGCCCGCACGTCAGGGCCACGTCACCATCGTCCGCCCGGCGACTGAAGCCGCGGGCTCGCCGCTGCGAAGCCCGCGTTCGCGGGCTCCACAGGCCACGCAGGTGGCCTGCGCAGCGGTAGCCGGGGCGTTTACGCCCACGGCGCGGACGATCAACCGGACGTTGGCGTAGCCCTGGCCCGCACGCCAGGGTCTGTGCACCTCCGCCTCCTGCGGCGAGGTGTGGGCGGCGTAGCCGCCCCAGGGGTTGTCTGGCCGGTGGTGTGGCGGCTGCGCCGCCAACACCACCGAACAACCTGGGGGTTGCCCCACTACTATCGGCTATGACTACTTCAGGCGCATGCCCGCCGGTCCCCGCTGGCGGACAGCGCCGGCGGCCCGGGGCTGGCGAGCGTCTCGTTCAGCACACTGACCAGCGTTTCGGCAGTGAACGGCTTCTGGATGAAACGCCCGTCGCCCGCGCGCACGCTGCGGTCGACCTGGGCGTTCTCGATGTACCCGGACATATAGACCACCGCGATGGCGGGCCGGCCGGCGCGCAGCGTAGCTGCCAGCTGGACCCCGTTCAGCCCGCCCGGCATCACCACGTCGGTGAGCAGCAGATCGATCGGCCCGCTATGGTCGGCAGCGAGCGTCAGCGCAGCCTGGCCGTCGGTGGCCTCCAGCACGGTGAACCCGGCACGCAGCAGGATCTGGCGGGCCAGCAGGCGCACCCCCTCGTCGTCCTCGACCAGCAGGACGGTGCCGCCGGGCGGGCGGGCGATCACGGCTGGCGTCGCGACCGCTGTGGACAGCGTCGCGCCCTCTGCAGCCGGCAGATAGACCGTGAAGGTCGTACCGTGGCCGGGCTCGCTGGCGAACCAGATGTGCCCACCGCTCTGGCGCACGATGCCGTGCACCGTCGCGAGCCCCAGCCCTGTTCCCCGGCCACGGGGCTTGGTGGTGAAGAACGGCTCGAAGATGTGGGCCTGGGTCTCCGGGGCGATGCCCACCCCCGTATCACACACGGTGAGCATCGCGCAGGGCCCCGCCTGACCACCGGCGGGCAGGCGGACATCGTCTGGATCGAGCAGGCCAGCAGCGGTCGCGATCAGCAACTGGCCACCCTCCGGCATGGCGTCGCGGGCGTTGAGCGCAAGGTTCAGCACTACCTGCTCGATCTGGCCCGGATCAGCGCGGATGGCGGGCAGATCAGCAGCCAGCATGATCGTGAGGACAATGTCCTCGCCGATCAGCCGGCGCAGCAGCTGCTCCATACCGGTGACCACCGCATTGAGGTCGATCAGCTCGGACTGGAGCACCTGGCGCCGGCTAAAGGCCAGGAGCTGGCGAGTGAGCGCGGCAGCGCGCGAGCCCGACTGGCGGATCTGTTCCACCGATGTGCGGAGCGGCGCGGCGTGGGGCAGGTCATCCAGTAGCATGTCCGCCTCGCCGAGGATGACGGTGAGCAGGTTGTTGAAATCGTGGGCGATGCCACCGGCAAGCCGGCCCAGGGCTTCCATTTTCTGCGACTGGCGCTGCTCTTCCTCAGCGCGCCGAAGCTCACGCATATCGCGGATGATCGTTGCGAGGTAGGCGGGCCGGCCATCATCGCCGTAGTGAGCGATCAATACCTGCGAAACGGGGATGGCCTCGCCATCACGACTGAGCAGGGTCATCTCGCCGGTCCAGGAGCCGGCGCGCATGGTATGGGCCACGGCCGCATCAAGCAGGCTCGTGGCTGCCGGGTGCGGCACGAAGTCGGCGATCTGCAGGCCGGCAAGCTCGGCATCCTCGGCGAGGCCGATCAGCTGGCGCGCGGCGCGATTGAGGTAGCGGACCCGCCCGCTGGGATCGAAGATGCCGACGAAATCGGTGGTTGCCTCGATGATCGCGGCCAGGCGGGCATGGGCCGCCTCGGCGCGGCGGCGTTCGCGCAGCTCGCACTGGGCTGCCTCGTAGAGACGGGCGTGCTCGATCGCGATCGCGGCCTGGGTGGCAAAGGCGGCAGCAAGGCGCGCGTGCTCAGCCGTGAAGAAGCCGACTTCGTGCTTGTCGAGCGTGACCATGCCGATCAGGCGCTCGCCGAAGAGCAGCGGGACGCCCAGCCAGGAGTGAATGGCATCGTCATGGTAGGGGGCGGTCGCGAAAATCGGGTAGCGGAGTGGCGCATCGTGCAGGATGACCGGGGCCCGCGCGGCGGCGACTTCGGCGTTGGGGCTGGCCCCGGGGGTGAGCAAGAAGCGCAGGCCGATCACCTGGTTGCCCCGTTTCAGACCGTAGGCGCCAATAATCTCGGCGGTGTCGCCATGCACTGCCTGCACCGATGCGCTGTCGTAGGGTACCACCTTGCGCAGCTCGCTCAGAATGAGATCGAGCACCCGATCCAGTGCCAGCGTCGAACTGAGCGCCCGGGTCGCAGCGAGAATGGTCTCGGCCTCGTGGCGCTGGCCCTCGGCGCTGGCGATGGCATCGCGCAAGCGGGCCACGGTGCGGTCGAAGGTGCGGCCGAGCGCGCCGATCTCGTCATTGCCGGTGTGGGGAATGGGCGCGTGCAGATCACCATTGCCCACCCGCTCGGCTGCTGCCGCCAGGGCGCCGATCGGGCGCACAATGCTGCGGGCGAGCATATCGGCCACCAGCAGGGCCACGAGCAGCGCCGCCAGCGTGATCGCCACGATGACCGCCTGGGTCTTCCAGGCGTCACCAGCCACGCCGGCAAGCGGCTGGCTGTAGATCACTGTCCACCAGAGCGCCTCCTGGTTGCGCGGCCGGATCTGGGCAAAGACCTGGAACTCACGTGGACGACCGGTGGCGCTGTGCACGATGCCGCCGGGTGGCTGCAAGAGCAGGAGCACGTCGTGGGGTTGCAACGCAGGGCGCGTCGAAGCCCCCGGGCGACGAGGCTGCCCGGGGGCGGTATCCAGCAGCACAGTGCCTGTGCGGTCAACAATACGCGTGCGCACCCCCGCCTCAGGCGCGGTCAGCACCGCGAAGATCGGGGCAGCGCGCACCTCGAGCACGATCACCCCGCGCAGCGCCCCCCGGTCGTCCTCGATCGGCGCAGCGTAGTACAGCAGCGGCTCGCCGGGCGCCGCCGGGTCTGGCGGCGCAACCGCGACTGCCGGGCTGGCGCGGCGGCCAGGCTGGCTGAGCACACGCTGGACGAACGGCTCGGCGCCGCGGCTGGTCAGCGCTGCAGGGGCAAGCGGGACATACTGCCCGGGCGCACCACGCACACAGGCCAGTTCCTGACCAGTTCTATCAAGCAAACACAGACCGGCGTAGCGGCCCTGCGCGCCTTCGAGCAGGGTGGTGAAGGCGTGGAGCAGTGCATCACGCGCGCCGGGCTCAGCGCGGGCCCAGCGGCGCGTGGCCGGCGCCTGGGCGGTGAGCAGCACATCGGCCCCGCTGCTCAGCATCAACGCCTCGGCGGCGACTGCGCGCATCGCCGCGCGGCGTTGATACTCGTCCCCGACCTCCTCCAGCACGGTATCCCGCGTGCGTACCAGATTGTACGCCAGGATGACGGCTGTGGGGATCAGCAGCACCAGCACAAAAGCAATGATCAGCTTGCGCTGCAGCGGCGTGCGGGCAAAGAGTCGCATAGGCACCCTGGCTCGGCGCGCCACCGGAGGCGCACGACTCTGGGAGAGTATAGGCTATGGCTGTTACCCGCACCAGACGGTGGAGCAACGTAACTGGCCATGCGGGGCAGCTGAGCGCCGGCAGCCGTCCGGGCAACGCCGACCGGACGGAGATTAATCACCCGTTCACACAGACTTAATCATGGTTTTAACAAAGGTTAATGGCCTGCGACTAGGATGCGAGGCCATATACTGGATGCGCCGGGCCACATCCCTCCGCCTGCCTCGCACGCGCACACCGAGAGCAACCCATCAGCCCCAAAGCGCCTATGCCGACCATTCTGCTCGTCGAGGATGAACTCACCTTCGCCGAGACGCTGCGCTACAATCTGGAGCGCGAAGGCTACAGCGTGATCCACGCGCCGGATGGCGTCGAGGGCCTCGAGCTCGCGCGGCGCCAGCAGCCCGATCTGATCGTGCTCGACATCATGCTCCCGCGCCTCGATGGCTTCTCGGTCTGCCGCATTTTACGCCAGGAGAGCGACATCCCGGTGATCATGCTCACCGCCCGCCAGGACGAAGTCGACCGCATCGCCGGGCTGGAGTTGGGCGCCGACGATTATATCACCAAGCCCTTCAGCCTGGGCGAGTTCCTGGCCCGCCTGCGGGCCATCCTGCGGCGGAGTGAGGCCCACCCCCGCACCATCGGCCGCGAGGTGCTCAGCGCGGGTGCGATCAAGGTCGATATCAGCAGCCGCCGCGCCTGGCGCGATACCAATGAGTTGAGCCTGGCGCAGAAGGAGTTCGATCTGCTCACCTGCCTGATCCGCAACCGCGGTATCGCCCTGGCGCGCGACCTGCTGCTCGAGCGGGTCTGGGGCGCCGAGTTTGCCGGCGACAGCCGGACCGTGGACGTGCACATCCGCTGGCTCCGGGAGAAGATCGAGCGTGACCCGGCGCGCCCGCGGTACATCCAGACCGTCCGCGGCGTCGGCTATCGCTTCGACTCGGCTGATGAACCAGGGTGAAGCCAGAGGCGCCGCGCCCGGCCCCATCCACATGCATGAGTGGCGAGATCGTCACCGTGGCTTAATATCTGCTTAAAAGCTGTTCCTGTAGAGCTTAACAACGCCCGACTAGCATGGATCCCGTCTCTTGCCGGACTTCGCTGTAGAAGGGAGAACACGGTATGACACGGACCACGATCGTTCGCACGCTCACAATGATGCTCGTCGCTGTGTCACTGCTCACCGTCGTGAGCAGCCCCGTCCACGCCCAGAGCTGGGCGCCCCGTCAGGTCCAGGCCTCTTTGAAGGGATCCGGGGCGACGTTCCCTGCGCCGCTCTACGCTTCCTGGATCGAGACGTACAAGCAAGTCGTTCCCGGCGTCTCCATCAGCTACCAGCCGGTTGGCTCCGGCCAGGGCATTCGTGACTTCATCGCCTACCTGACGGACTTCGGCGGCACGGATGCGGCCATCTCCGCCTCGCGCGTACAGACTGAGGCGCCCGATGCCCTGCACATTCCGATGGTGATCGGCGCCGTGGTGCCGACCTACAATCTCCCCGGGATCACGAATCTGCGCTTCAATCCGGAGATCCTGGCCGGCATCTATCTGGGCGCTATCCGCAACTGGAACGACCCACGCATCGCGAAAGCGAACCCCGATGTGAAACTGCCGAATCAGCGGATCACGGTGGTGTACCGCTCCGACAGCTCCGGCACCACCTCGATCTGGACCGACTACCTGAGCAAGATCAGCAGCGATTGGCGCAGCAAGGTGGGCTCAGGCACGACGGTGCGCTGGCCGGTGGGCGTGGGCGCCCCGGGGAACCCCGGTGTGGCCGGCACGGTGAAGAACACCCGCGGCGCAATCGGCTACGTGGAGCAGGTCTTCGCCACTGCCAACCGCCTGCCCCTGCCGGCGGTGCAGAACGCCTCGGGCAACTATGTCGCCGCCTCGATCGAGGCGACCTCGGCCGCCGCAGACGGCGTGCCGATCCCGGCGAACCTGGTGGCTTCGATCACCAACTCGCCCAACCCCAATGCCTACCCGATCGCTGGCTTCACCTACATCCTGGTGCGCCAGAACACCTACAAGGACGTCCCGAAGGCTCAGGCGCTGACCGACTTCCTCTACTGGAGCCTTACTGAGGGCACCGGTGCGGCCACGCGCCTTGGCTACGCCCCGTTGCCCACCTCGCTGCGCGTGCGCGCGATCCAGTCGCTGCAGAGCGTGACGATTGATGGGCAACGCGTCTTCGATGGCCCGGCGCGCTAAAGCAACGGGTTGAAGTGAGACGTGATGCAGCGTCGAGTGCTGCATCACGTCTCTTCATATTGGCGACGGGAGCCACCTCGCTCCCGATGACCTCGTTGTGTTTGTGGAGCACCATCAATGGCAGACGCAAATGCCGTACCACGCATCACCGCGAGCCGTCGCTGGGCACGGCAAACCAGGCATGGTGATGTGTTCTTCTGGCTATTGACCCTCTTCTTCGCCCTGATGATCATCGGCCTGGTGGTGGCGGTCGGGGTGGTGACGTACACTGGCTCGGCCGCAGCCCGCGCCGCCTACGGCTGGAGTTTCCTCTGGGGCACCGAGTGGAACCCGGTGGAAACCACGCTCTACCCGGTCAGCTTTGGCGCGTGGCCGGCCATTCGCGGCACGTTGCTCTCGTCGCTGATCGCCCTGATCCTGGCAGCGCCCACTGGAGTGGCCATCGGCATCTTTCTCTCCGAGTTATGCCCGCTGCGCCTGCGCCAGCCGCTCGGCTTCATGGTCGAACTATTGGCCGCCATCCCCTCGGTGATTTACGGCCTCTGGGGCGTGGCGGTGTTCGCAAACTGGTTCAACGACTGGGTGACCAACCCGATCGCGGAAAGCGTCGGCCAGTTTGTGCCCTGGCTGGCCGGCCCGGTCGCCGTGAGCCGTGGTCTGGCGATCACCGGGACCATCCTGGCGATTATGATCCTGCCCACCATTTCGGCGATCACCCGCGATATGCTGCAGGCAGTGCCCAACCACCAGCGCGAGGCCATGCTCTCGCTTGGTGCAACCCGCTGGGAAGTGATCTGGGGCGCGGTCGTACCCTATGCCCGCGCCGGGATCGTCGGCGGGATCATGCTTGGCCTTGGGCGCGCATTGGGCGAGACCATGGCCGCCACCATGCTGATTGGTAACAGTACACGCATTGAAGAGTCGATCTTCTACCCGGCCACGACCGCTGCCGCTTTGGTAGCCAGTGAACTGCCCAATGCCAATGATCCACTACACGAGAGTTCACTGATTGGCCTGGCCCTGGCGCTCTTCGGTATCACCCTGCTCCTGAACCTGATTGCCCGGTACCTGGTGTGGCAGACTGCACGCGGGCCGGCAGGAGAAAAGGTATGAGTCTTGAGACGAACATGCTCACCTATCAGCAGCGCAGCCGGGTCGACAAAACGCTGCGCGGATGCACCATCGTTGCAACCAGCATCGCGATCGTGCCGCTGGTGCTGATTATTGCCTACGTGCTGTTTGTCGGCGGCTCGGCGCTGAACCGGGACTTTTTCACCCAGACCTACCGTCCGCCGGTGCCGGCCGGCATCGACCCGCTCACCGGGTTGCCCATAGACGGAATGGAGGAGGGTGACCTCTCACAGGTGCAGGCGCGGGGCGGCGTACTGCACGGTATTGTCGGCACCCTGATGGTGACGATCACCGCACTGCTGTTCTCCCTGCCGATCGGTATCCTGGCCGGGATCTTTCTGGCCGAGTACCCAGATACCCCGTTCAATACCTTTATCCGCTTCTGTTGCGACGTGCTCAGCGGCGCGCCCTCGATCGTGATTGGCGTGGTGGGGTTTACCTTGATTGTGAAACCGATGGGTAGCTACTCGGGTATTGCCGGCGCCATCGCCCTCACCTTCCTGATGGTGCCGACGATCGCTCGCACGACCGAGGAGATCCTCAAGCTCGTGCCCAACGCGGTGCGCGAAGCTGCTATGGCCATGGGCGCCCCTATGTGGTACAGTACCCTTACTGTTGTCCTCCCCGCCGCCCTGACAGGGATCGTCACGGGCGCGCTACTGGCCTTCGCCCGCGGCGCCGGGGAGACTGCGCCGCTCCTGCTGACGATCCAGGGCAACAGTAATCTCAGCTTTGATCTGCTCGCCCCGATGGCCGCATTGCCCATTTTGACCTATAAGTACATCGAGTCGCCCTTCCCTGCCGAAAACCAGCTCGCCTGGGGCACGGCCTTCGTGCTGATGATACTCGTGCTTGGCATCAATCTGCTGGTCCGCGTCACGACCGCGCGCATTAAGAGGTGATCGCTCATGGCCGTTGCACCGCAACCGCGCCTGGCCACTCCGACCGCCCACAGCATGACGGTGCGGGGCCTCAAGCCCTTCTACGGTAAGCGACTGGCCGTACAGGCGCTTGATCTGGACGTGCGACCGCGCCAGATCACGGCGCTGATCGGCCCTTCGGGCTGCGGCAAGAGCACCGTGCTGCGCTGCCTGAACCGTATGCATGAAGTCGTTCCGTACGCCCGCGCGGAGGGCCTGGTCAAGCTTGATGACATCGACATCTACGCTCCAGGGATCGATCCGGCCCTGGTGCGGCGAAAGATCGGCATGGTCTTTCAGGTGCCAATCGCCCTGCGCACGCGGAATATCTACGAGAACATTGCCGTGGGACTACGTCTCGGCGGGATCGCGAACAGAGCTGAGCTTGACACCCGGGTGGAAAAGGCGCTCCGCGACGCCAATCTCTGGGACGAAGTGAAAGACAAGCTGGCGCTCTCAGGTATGGCCCTCTCAGGCGGCCAGCAACAACGCCTGAGTATTGCCCGCACCATCGCCATCGAACCCGACATCATTCTCTTTGATGAGCCCTGCTCGGCGCTCGACCCGATCTCGACCTTCAAAATCGAGGAACTGTTGCTCACCCTGCGCCAGCGTTACACGATTGTGATCGTGACCCACAATATGCAGCAGGCGGCGCGCATCTCCGATCGCACCGCCGTCTTTATGGTAGAAAAGACCGATGACATCCCTGTTGGGATGTTGATCGAAGAAGGTCCTACCGAGCAGATCTTTTCTACCCCTAAGGATCCGCGGACCGAGGATTATATCAGTGGCAGAGTGGGTTGAGCAGCCACCACGAAGCCACGACGATATGCAGGAGCCTGACCTATGAGTGAGACGCGCACCAGGCCGTTACCTCTGGCGGGCGGTATTGCCGCCACCGCAGCGGCTCGCGCGCGGACCCACGAGAGGCCCGGCAAAACCAAAATCGAGGCCGTGAACTTCGATTTTTACTACGGGTCGTTCAAGGCGCTTGACCAGATCAATCTGGCCATCCCCGAGGGCGAGGTGACGGCACTGATCGGCCCGTCGGGGTGCGGCAAATCCACCCTGCTGCGGGCGATGAACTGCATGCACGCCCGAACGCCAGGCGCGCGCGCTACGGGCCTGCTCACCATTGACGGCGAACCAATCTACAGCGACGAGGCCGACCCGATCTTGCTGCGGCGGCGCATCGGCATGGTCTTCCAGCGGCCCAACCCGTTCGCCAAGTCGGTCTTCGACAACGTTGCGTATGGGTTACGTGTGCTCGGCGAGCGCAATAGCAAGCGCCTCGCGGAACGGGTCGAGTGGGCGTTGCGCCGTGCCGCGCTCTGGGACGAGGTGAAGGATCGCCTGAACGCGACCGGCACCTCGCTCTCCGGTGGCCAGCAGCAACGTCTGTGCATCGCCCGTACCATCGCGGTCGAGCCGGAAGTGGTGCTGATGGATGAGCCATGCTCGGCGCTCGACCCGATCTCGACGCTGAAAATTGAGGAATTGATCGCCGATCTGCGAGGAAGTTTCACGATCATCATCGTGACCCATAATATGCAGCAGGCGGCGCGGGTCTCCGATCATACCGCGTTTATGCTGATGGACCCTGAGACCCGTGCCGGGCAACTGGTAGAGTTTGGGCCGACCGCCCAGCTCTTCACCAGCCCGCGTGATGCACGCACCGAGGCCTACCTGAGCGGCCATTTCGGTTAGAGCAACCGCAATTCGATCGCCCGCACCGCGGCCTGCGTCCGGTCGGAGACACCGAGCTTGGCGATGATGTGCTCGACGTGGATCTTGACCGTACCCGGGCTGATCGCCAGGTGCTGCCCGATCTGCCGGTTGGTGCGTCCCTCGACGAGGAGGCGCAGCACGTCGCGCTCGCGCGGGGTCAGCGCCACGCCGGGCATGGCCCTGGCGCCTGGCGGCTCGTTCGCCAGCCGCTGCAGGGCCTGCACCATCAACCCCTGGTTCAGGAAGGTGTCGCCACGGTTCACCTGGTTGATGGCCTCGATCAGCTCGGCACGGCTGGCTTCCTTCAGCACGTAGCCGGCAGCGCCGGCCTTGATCGCCTCGACCAGGTACTCCAGGCTGGCGTGCAGGGTCACGATCAGCACCCGTACCTGCGGGTAGGCCGCCTTGATCGCGCGCGTAGCCGCCAGGCCGTCCATCTGCGGCATGCGTACGTCGAGCAGCACGAGGTCGGGCTGGCACTCCGCACACAGGGCAAGAGCGTGCCGCCCATCCAGCGCCTCGCCGACGATCGCGATCGTGGGCTCGCTGGCGAGCAGGCCGCGCAATCCGGCGCGGGCCAGATCGTGGTCGTCGGCGATCAGGATGCGTAGCATCCGGTGTCGAGCCTCCCACAGTAGTCCCGGCCCGGGCAGGGCACCGGCAAGGGCACCCGGGCGAGGATCCGCGTTCCGGCGCCGGGCCAGGCCTCAAGCTGCAGCTCGCCCCCCAGGATGGCGATGCGCTCGCGCATGCCGCGCAGGCCCAGCTGCTCACCCATACCGGCGGCAGGCGCCAGCGCCGCCGGATCAAAGCCGCACCCCCAGTCGCGCACTGCGAGCTGGACCTCGTTGCCTGCGCGCGTGATCGCCAGCGCGGCCCGCAGCTCGCCGGCGTGCTTCTGGGTATTGGCCAGCGCCTCCTGCGCGACCCGGAACAGGGCCAGTTCGAGCGGCGGCGGCAGCCGCTCGCTGCCGAGTTGCACATCGAGCGTGATCGCCCAGCCCTCGGCCCGCAGCGCGTCGCAGAGCAGGCGCAGCGCCCCGGCCAGCCCCAGGTCGTCGAGCGCCGTCGGGCGCAGGCCGGCAAGCAGGCGGCGCGTCTCCGCCACGACTCGCTGCGCTGTGCCGACGATCCGGGCGAGCGCCACGCGCCGGTGCGCGGCACGGGTGCGGTAGCCACGCTCGAAGACCTGCAGCTGCTGGTAGAGGCTGACGGCCAGCTGCCCGACCCCGTCGTGCAGCTCATGGGCCAGGTGGTAGCGCTCTTCCTCCAGTAACTCGGCGCGTTTGCGGTCGGTCGTATCGCGGACCAGAATCTGCAGCGCCGGGCCGGTATCCCACACACAGATCCCGGCGGCGAGCTCCACCGGGCGGCGCGAGCCGTCGCTGGCCAGCAGCACCGTCTCAAGCTGAGCCTGCTGGGCCTGGTGGCTGGCCAGCGCCGCGAACCAGCTGGCCGCTTCCACGCGGCGATCCGGAGCGATCAGCTCGAGCAGCCCCACCGGAAGCGGCGTCTGCGGCGCCATGGCCAGCAGGCGGCGCAGGGCGGGGTTGGTCAGGCGGATGCCACCCTGCAGATCGACAATCACCACCCCGTTCGGCGAGCACTCCACCAGCTGCACATAGCGCTGGCGCTCCTCCCAGAGCCGGCGATAGCGGTTGAGCCGGGCGATCGTGCGCACGCGCGCCCGCAGTTCAGCACGGTTGAACGGCTTGGCGATAAAATCGTCGGCGCCAGCCTCAAGCCCGCGCAGCAGCGACGGCTGGTCATCCAGCGCCGTCACCAGGATGACCGGCAGCGCGGCGGTGCGCGGATCGGCCCGGAGCTGCCGGCAGACCTCAAAGCCGTCCAGCACGGGCAGCATCACATCGAGCAGCACCAGGTCCGGGCGGAGCGCGCGGGCCATGGCCAGGGCTGCGGGGCCATCGGCGGCAAAGGCCAGGCGCAAGCCCTCGGGCTCCAGCAGGCTCGCCAGGGCAGCGCGCCCCCATGGCTGATCATCAACAACAAGAATGAGACTACGATGCTCCATGCGTTCTCCGCTGGGTAACCTACGCGCTCGGCAGGCGTGGCGCCGGGGCGCCGGTGTAGTGGGCGATCCGCGCAAGCAACTCGCGCAGGACCACTGGCTTGCTCAGGTAATCGTCGGCGCCAGCGGCCAGGCAGCGCTCGCGGTCGCCAATCATAGCCAGCGCGGTCAGAGCGATGATCGGGGTCGTCGCGAGGGCCGGGGTGGCGCGGATGCGGCGCATCGCCTCGAGACCGTCCATCCCGGGCATCTGAATATCCATCAGGATGAGGGCGGGCTGCAACTCCTGGGCCGCCGCCACCGCCTGTGCGCCGCTATAGGCGACAGCCACGCGGTAGCCGCGGGAGAGCAGGTAGTCGGCGACCAGATTGATGTTGACCCGGTGGTCATCAACCAGCAGGAGGAGCGGCGCCAGCGCGCCATCAGGCGCGATCGGTCCTGCTGCGCCGACGCCGGCCGCTGGCTCGCATCCGGCGGGGCAAGCGGCCGGCAGCGCCTGGCGCCACGGCAACGAGATAGTGAAGCGGCTCCCGCGGCCCGGCTCGCTCTCCAGGGACACCCCGCCACCGTGCAGCTCGGTGAGCCGGGCCACCAGGGCCAGGCCCAGGCCCGTCCCCTGATGCTTGCGCGCCAGGCTACTATCGAGCTGGACGAACGGGCGGAAGAGCCGGGCCTGATCCGTGGCGGCAATGCCCACGCCGGTATCCCAGACCGTCATGTGGATCAGCCCGGCCACACGATCACCCTGCACCTCCAGGCCAACGCTGCCGCCGTCCGGCGTGAACTTCACCGCGTTGGAGAGCAGGTTCACCAGGATCTGCTTGAGGCGGCGCGGGTCGGCCACGATCAGCTCGACATCGCTATCGATCGCCGCGATCACGCGGAGCTGGCGCGCGTGGGCCAGCTGGCGCACCATGCGCAGGCTGGCTTCGCAGAGCTGGGCCAGGTCCACGGTATCGAGCTGCAGCTCGAGCTGGCCGGCCTCGACCTTGGAAAGATCGAGGATATCGTTGATCAGCGCCAGCAGGTGGCGCCCGCTATCGATCACGGTATCGACCAGGCCCTGCTGCGGCCCGTTCAAGGGGCCGAAGACCTGCTCGTGCAGGGTTTCGGCCCCGACGAGGATCGCATTGAGCGGCGTGCGCAGCTCGTGGGACATGCTGGCGAGAAACTCGTCTTTCATGCGCGAGGCCCGCTCGAGCGCGGCATTGGCGGCGCTCAGGTCGGCGGTACGCTCGGCCACGCGGCGTGCCAGCTGGGCGCGCTCGGCCTCCAGCGCCGCCTCAACCCGCTGGCGCTCGGCGATCTCCTCACGCAGGCGCGCATTGGCCATACTCAGGTCGGCGGTGCGCTCAGTCACCCGCGCCTCTAGCTCATCTTTGGCCCGCTGCAAGGCCGCCTCAGCGGCGCGCCGCCGGGTGATGTCGCGGAAGATGCCGCGCAGTACCACCTGCTGGTCCGCCGTGCGCCACACGTGCATGTGGCCCTCAAGCTCCACCGGGAGCCCGTGCTCAGCGAGCAGCGTCGTCTCGATCCGTCCGGAGACCAGGCCACGCTCGATCGCGCGCACGTAGGTCTCGACCCGTTCCACCTCGCTGGGAGCCACCAGGTCGAGCAGGGTGCGCTGGCCGAGGGCCTCGGCGCTGTAGCCCAGCGTCTCGCGCCAGGCGCGGTTGACGTACTGGAAACGCAGCTCGGGGGTGACGCTAACGATCAGGTCGCTGGCGTTATCGAGAAAGGCCTGCAACTCGGCAACGACGCCAGCGGTGGTCGCGCCGGGCGCCCGTGCCAGCACAGCGCGTGCCTGGACGAGCTGCAACTCCTCTTCGGCGAAGCGAGCCAGGTCATCGAGGATCGCCAGATCAGCGGCACGTAGCCGGCGTGGTCGCCGGTCGAAGACACAGAGCGTACCGGCGCGACCGCCGCCTGCGCCACGGATCGGCCAGCCGGCATAGAAGCGCAGCGCGAGCGGCCCGTTCAGCAGCGGGCTCGCGGCACAGCGCGGCTCGCGGCTGAGGTCGGGGATCAGCAGGGGCTGCTCCTGTTGCGGGATGTGGGCACAGAGGCCGAGCGCGCGGCCCAGGTCGGCCACCGGGAGCTCAGGGCAGGAGGAGAACCAGTGCCCCTGAGCATCGGCCAGCGCGAGCAGGACGATCGGCGCGCGCGCGAGCCGGGCCGCCAGGCGCACCAGTCGATCGAGGCGCGCCGGGCCGGGGATGTCGAGCGGGTGGAGCAGTTCGCGATCAGCTTGAGGGAGCGTTGCCTGGGAACGGGGAGAGGGATGTGCCATGCCGCCGGGGTGCTTGGTGCGATTCCAGTGCCGCGGCGCCGGGTTGGCCCGGAAGCAGGGAGACATCCCGGCGCAGGCGAGCACATGCTAACGCTGCGCCGTACCAGCGCATTACGAGCGCGGGGAGGAGCTGGGACGCAATGGTGATGGCCAACGCCGCGCTATGCCTGATCAGGCCATGAGCAACTGGCCGCCCTCGCGACGGGGGCCTGACCAGGTCGTCTCCCCACCGAGCTGGCGGGCCGCGAGGGCGTCAGCGCCACCGGGTGTGACCAGGCCAAACAAGCCGGCGGCAACCGCCGCGTGGGGAGCCAGCTCAGGGCGGGCGATCCAGATTGTATGGGGCAGCACGTCGGGGAGACTTACGGCATAGGCCGTGCCGCGGCTACTCAGGTAGTCCACAAGAAAGACACCAAAGAGCTGGTACGGCACACTGGTGGAGAGGTAGGCCACGATCAGCGACGTGCCCACGTCGTCGTTGAGCTGATGCACCACGAAGAGTTTGTCGCTCTCGGTGCGCAGCACCCCGAGATCGAGCGTGCGGTAGGCCGTTCCGCAGCGCCAGGCGAGGTTAAGGATCAGCTGGTACTGCTCCAGCTCAAGCAGGTGCTCAAAGGCGCTCAGGCTCGGGTCAGGGCCCTCTTCGGCACCAGGGTCGATCGCATAGAAGCGCTCAAGGTCCACCGGCTGTGGCGGCACGAAGATCGTCCCCTCAGGCGTGCTGAGCCGTGGTTGCGTGAACTGCGTCGCCAGGCGCTGACGGTAGCTAGTTCGCCCCATTGCCTTCTCCTTGGCTTACCCGGCGCATCTCGCATCGCGCGCTAGCAGGTCAGCAATCCAGCGATCTGCCAGATATTTCCCTGCCCTGATCAAGGTTGCCATCGGCGAGTATCCCTCACCGCGGCACCGGTGCAGACCGTCGTGGATGCCGGGGAGCGAGCCTGTGACGCGAGTGCAATGCGAGTATAACACACGCGTACCGCTTTGTCAGCGTGTGCAAGAGGTGCACATGGACTGCACACGTCGTCCGCCTCCGGTGGTGGGGTACGGGACGGCTACGTCGCCATCACCAGCGCACAAACCGGGGTCCGGGGCTTGCCCCAGAAGCGCGACTCAAGCCCTGAGCCATCCCGCTGCCGGGTGGACGGCGGCCAGCGGGCGCTGGTAGAATGACAGGCAGCGCAGGAGCCGTCGCCTACCCTGGCGACGTTCGGTCCGCCAGACAGAGTGCATGGACGCACAGAAGCTGACCTATTTTCTCGCCGCCGCCCACACGCAGAACTTCCGCAAGGCCGCGGAGCTCTGCCACGTGGCCCAGCCGGTGCTGGGCCGGCAGATCGCCGCCCTGGAGCAAGAGTTGGGGGTGACGCTGTTCGAGCGCCAGAGCCGGCGGGTCAGTCTGACCCCGGCGGGCACAGCCTTCATCGCCTACGCGCGCGACATTCTCGATCGGATGCAGGCCGGCCGCCAGGCGATGGCGGCGCGCCGCGACGTGATGGGCGGCACGCTCAATGTCGGCTGCATCGAGCCGCTCTCGGACACGTTGCTGCCGCCGGCCTTCGCTGCCTTCCAGCGCCAGCATCCACAGACGCGGGTCAATGTCACGGTCAGTGGGACCGAGGAGCTCTTCGGCATGGTCGAGGAGGGCAAGCTAGAGCTTGGCCTCTTCGGGCTCGCCCCGGAGCGCATGCGCGCGCAGCCGCTACTGGTGGTGCACGAGCTGTACCACGACCGGCTGGCGCTGATGGTGGCCGCCGGGCACCCCCTGGCGCGCGAGGCGCGCCCGGTGCGGGTGCAGCATCTCCTCGAGGAGCGGCTGGCGCTGCTCAACCAGCGCTTTGCGATGCGCCGCATCCTGGAGCGGATCTTCACCCAGCACAACCGGGAGCTCATCCCTGCGCTCAATATCGACAACGTCGCCACCCTGAAACTGATCGTCCAGCACGGCGGTGTCAGCACCGTCCTGCCCCAGTCGCTGCTCTCCCCAGCCGACCGCCAGGCCGGCATGGTGGCCCTACCGATCCAGGACCTGAGCGAGGTCTTCACCTTTGCCCTGGTCTACCGCCAGCAGGCCAGTCTCTCCCCGACAGCCGAAGCGTTCATCCGCGCCGTCACCGAGAGTGTAGCCGCCGCGCGCCCGGAGGGCGTGGTGGCGAACCCGTAGCGCCAGAGGCCACCCTGCCGCCTCGCGTGGCCACCCCGCCGCCCCGTGGCCGTCCCGCGCCCCGGGGTCAGGCCGAAGCATTCGCCCCATGGGGGCATCGGTTCCCGCCGCGGGCCGCGGGCGAATGCTTCGGCCCTACATACCGCGCCCGCGGGGCCCCGGGGACACCCCCTCTCAGGTGGAGGGTTTTTGGCGGATGGCGTCCTGATGCGCTGCTTGCCCTCACCCCCCCTCTCCCAGCCTGGGTTTAGGGGCGGACAGCACAAATATTCGAGTGGGACAGATGACAAAACGTCTGACTCCTCTTATGATTGACGTATTAGCCACCATCGTAGAAGGAGCCAGACGTATGTCCAGCATAGCGCATCT
>Ga0272446_1002584_pt1 | contig 24328 bp, 13 predicted proteins | sample YNPCB0061_FD_194587 | JGI IMG/M metagenome (GOLD analysis project Ga0272446, IMG submission 194587) | Hot spring microbial mat communities from Yellowstone National Park, WY, United States - YNP-CB-006-1 | ecosystem: Environmental > Aquatic > Thermal springs > Hot (42-90C) > Sediment | place...
TGAGGGCTTCATTGGCGTGGTTCAGCCGTTTTTCCCGCGTAATGTCGGCGATATGGATCATACCGTCGATGCCGTTGCCGAGATCGACGAACGCCCCGAACTTTTGCACGCTGGTCACGGGGGCTTGCACCACGGCGCCGACCGGATATTTTTGTTTGGCTTCTTCCCAAGGGTCGCCGAGCGCCTGCTTAAGGCCGAGCGCGATGCGCTTTTCGGCCGGCTCGACCTTGAGCACGACGGCTTCCACCATGTCACCGGTCTTCACGATGTCGGAAGCTTTCACCTGCTTTTTGCTCCAGGACATCTCGGAGACGTGGATCAAGCCGTCGATGCCGGGCTCAAGCTCGACAAAAGCGCCGAAATCGGCCACGCGAGCCACTTTGCCCCGCACCCGGTCCCCCACCTTGTACTTTTCCGCCGCCAGGGTCCACGGTTCTGGCGTCAGTTGCTTCATGCCGAGCGAGATTTTTTGCGTCTCCCGGTTGACGCGAAGCACCTTGACCTCGACTTCATCGCCAACATTCACGACCTCGGAGGGCTTTCCGATGCGGCTCCAACTCATGTCGGCGACGTGCAGCAGACCGTCCACGCCACCTAAATCGACGAAAGCGCCGAAGTCGGTTACGTTACGGACCACGCCCTTGAGCACCGCGCCTTCCTGGATGGAGTCGAAGGCGCGCTGCTTGGCGGCTTGTTCTTCTTCCTCCAGCACCACGCGGCGGTCGACGACGATGTCCTCGTCGGCGGCGTCCAGCTTGATGATGCGGCACTGGATTTCCTGCCCTACCATCTGTTCGAGCGCCGCCTGATCCTTGGCGCCGCTGCGGGAGGCGGGCATGAAAGCGGGAGCGCCGACATCCACGCGGAGTCCGCCCTTCACCACTTCGGTGACGCGCCCGCCGATCGTGCGCTTTTCGCGGAAAGCTTTTTCCAGACCGCTCCAGTCCTTGGGGCGCTCGACGCGGATCGTCGAAAGCGTGTACAAACCCTCTTCGTTCGTGCCCGTGATGGTCACCAGCGCCTGGTCGCCTTTTTGGATGGTGAGCGCGCCGGAACGATCGCGGAAATCTTCCACCGGCAGCACGCCTTCGGTCTTGCGGCCGATGTCCACGTACACCCATTCGTCGGTGATCTGGATGACCACGCCCGAAATCGCCTGGCCGCGAGGCGAGTCGTGCTCCTGCTCAAACTGGCTCAGAAGGTCTGCGAAGGAGGTTTCTGCCGGCGCCACAGTCTCCTCGGGAGGAGCCGCCGGCCTGTTGGGATTGTTCATGACGCCTGAAGGTTACAGCCTTCATTGTGGCATAAACACCCGCTATGATGGGGCTGGTGGGCAACTCGTCGAAGGCCGGCAGGTGGGCGCGGCTCATCGGGCCGGAGGATCCCGTCTGGATGCTGCTCTTCGCGGCCATGATTGCCTTCAGCCCGGAGCGCAGTCCCGCTGAGTGGGTGTTTCTGCCGCTGCTGTGCGTCCTTCAGATTCTGGAGCCGAAGCTGCCGCTGTTTTCAGGGTCCCGCGGCATTCTGATCTCGATCTTCCTCAAGCTGGCGTTCGGATACTTGCTGGTGGGGTTTACCGGGGGGCTGAACAGCGCCTACTATTTGATCTTCCTGCTCCCGGTGGTCACCGGCGCCACCGCGTTCGGCCGCTGGGGCGCCACCGGCATCACACTGTTGGCCTGCGGCGCCTATCTGTCCTACGCGCTATTTGTGAACTGGGAACTGTACACCATCGAACCAGCGGACTTACGCCGCCTTTGTTTGCGGCTGACCTTTATCATCCTGGTGGGGTACCTGACCCACGGGCTGGCGGAGGCCAGCCGGCGCGAGGAGCGCCGCTACCAGCAAGCGGCCAGCCAGCTTCGCGAAGCCGAGGCGGCGGTCCGGCGCACCGAAAGGCTGGCGGCGCTCGGCCAGCTCACCGCGGGCTTGGCGCACGAACTGCGCAACCCGATCGGCACCATTAAGGGATCCGCGGAGATGCTGGCGCGAAGTCTTCCTGAGGACAACGCCATCGCCCGGGAGATGGCGGACTTCATCTCCTCGGAGGTAGACCGGACCAATGCTCTGATCAGCCGCTTTTTGGAGTTCGCCCGTCCCACGCCGCTGCGGCTTCAGGAGGCCGATCTGGCCGAGGTCATCGACCGCGCCGTAGCGCAGGTGGAACGCCTGTGCCCGCAAGCCGGCGTCAAGATCTATAAGAACTACTCGCCCGACGTGAAACCCTTTCCCATGGATGCCGCCATCGTCGAGCGCATCGTGTACAACCTGCTGCTGAACGCCATGCAAGCGTCGCAACCCGGCGGGGCCGTCACCGTGAAGACGCGCCCTTTGGACGGCGACGCGGAAATCTCGGTGATCGATCGCGGCTCGGGCATCGACCCGGCGCATTTAGAGAACATTTTTAACCCGTTTTTCACCACCAAGCCGGACGGCGTGGGACTCGGCCTGGCCATCGTCTCCAAGCTGGTGGCCGAACACGGCGGCGCCATCGCAGTAGAGAGCGAGCCCGGCAAAGGCAGCGTCTTCGTGGTGCGGCTTCCGGTTCAGACGCCGGGCGGAGGGAGCCGATAATGAGAGCAGACACGATGAAACGGCGAGTGCTGGTGGTGGAGGACGAAGACAAGCTGCGCCGGGTGATCGAGCTGCACCTGACAGCCGGCGGCTACGAAGTGGAGCAGGCGCGCACCGCCGAGGAAGCCGTTCTGCGGGCCGGCGAGGCGGATCTGGTGATCACGGACCTCCGATTGCCCGGCATGGACGGCATGGAATTGCTCAGCCACATCCGGCGGCAGAACGCCCACACGCCCGTGATCGTGATGACCGCCTTCGGCACGGTGGAAAACGCTGTGGCGGCCATGAAAGCCGGCGCCGTGGACTTTCTGTTGAAGCCGTTTTCGCTGGATCACCTCACCACAGTAGTGGAGAAGGCTTTGGAAGTGCGGGCCTTGCGCGACGAAAACCGCCAGTTGCGCGAAGAACTGGGCCGCCGCTATGATTTCCGCAACATCATCGGCCACAGCCCCAACATGCAGGAAATTTTCGCTACCGTGGCGCGCGTGGCGCCCACCCGGGCTACGGTGCTGCTGTGCGGGGAAAGCGGCGTCGGCAAGGATTTGATCGCGCGCGCCATACACTATCACTCGCCGCGCCGCGACCGGCCCTTCGTCAAGATCAATTGCACGGCCATCCCGGAGAACTTGATGGAAAGCGAACTGTTCGGCTACGAAAAAGGCGCTTTCACCGGCGCCGCTGCCGCCAAGCCGGGAAAGTTCGAGCAAGCCGACACTGGCACCGTGTTTTTGGACGAAATCGGCGATGTGCCCCCTTCCATTCAGGTGAAGCTGCTGCGCATCCTCCAGGAACGAGAGTTTGAACGGCTGGGCAGCAACAAGACCCGCGAGATTGACGTCCGCGTCATTGCCGCCACGAACGCCGACCTGCGCGCGGCGCTCGAGCAAGGGCGTTTCCGCGAAGACCTCTATTACCGGCTGAACGTGGTCCCCATCAATATTCCCCCATTGCGCGAACGCAAAGAAGATATACCCTATCTGGCGGCGCATTTCGCCGACAAACTGGGCCGCGAGGTGCGGGGGCAGCCGTGCCGCCTGAGCCCGGAAGCCATCGAAAAGCTGTTGGCGTACTCCTGGCCGGGCAACGTGCGCGAATTGGAAAACGTGATTGAGCGCAGCATCGTGCTGGCGCGGTCCGAAGAACTGGGTCCCGCCGACATCAAGCTGGACGTGGCGCCTAAGAGCCGCAGCCACGAGGACGTGCGCTTCCTGCCGGAGGGCGTGACGCTGGAACAGTATGAACAGATGCTCATCCAGGAGGCGCTGCGGCGCGCCCAGGGCAACAAGAGCCACGCCGCGCGGCTGCTGGGGCTCACGCGCAACGCCTTGCGCTACCGTTTGGCGCAGATGGGCTTGGAGAACGCTCAATCCGAGTGACCAGGCGCACGACTGTGGTGTAGTGTTTTCATGCGTTCGCTTGATCTATTCCGGTTGGATGGAAAACTGGCGCTGGTCACCGGCTGCCGCCGCGGCATCGGGCGCGCCATCGCCGTAGCGCTGGCCGAAGCAGGCGCCGACGTCATCGGGGTGAGCCGCTCCTTGGAGATCCAGGGTAGCGAGGTGGGCGCCGAGATTGCGGCGCTGGGGCGCAAGTTTTATCCGTTCGCCTGCGACCTCGGAAACCGCCAGGCGCTGTACGGTTTTCTGCGCGAGATTCTGGCTGCCTTCCCCGCCATCGACATCCTGGTGAACAACGCCGGCCTCATCCTGCGCAAACCGGCAGCCGAGCATCCCGACCAGATGTGGGACGAAGTCATCGAAACCAACCTCAATGCTCCCTGGATTCTGAGCCGCGAAATCGGCAAAAGGATGATCGAGCGCGGTTCGGGCAAAATCATCTTCATCGCCTCGCTGTTGAGCTTTCAGGGTGGCATCACCGTGCCCGGTTATGCCGCCAGCAAGGGCGGCGTGGCGCAGCTCGCCAAGGCGCTGGCCAACGAATGGGCCGCCCGCGGCGTGCAGGTGAACGCGATCGCGCCGGGCTACATCGCCACCGACAACACGGCTGCGCTGCGCCAGGATCCGGTGCGCAACCCGGCCATCTTGGCGCGCATTCCCGCCGGGCGCTGGGGAACGCCGGAGGACCTGAAAGGCGCAGCCGTATTCCTGGCTTCGGCGGCCTCCGATTACATGAGCGGCGCCGTGCTCGTGGTGGATGGCGGCTGGATGGGCCGGTAGGCGTCCAGCGCGTTTCTCCAGAAGTAATTCTCTTGCGCCTGGACCGACTTGCCGGCGCAATACTCGCGGACCACGTTGAGGACGTCCGCGTAGGGCGCCACGCGGTCGCTCACCGGCCAGTTGCTCCCATAAATGACGCGGCGCTCGCCAAACACCTTCCAAATGCGGTCCAGGGACTCGCGGCTCCACGAGCCGCCGCGCCTCACGACGTTGGAAACCTTGGCATACAGATTAGGCGCGCCGGATAGTTTTTCAAGATCCGGCATGGCGTCGAAAGGCAAATGATCGATCACCACGCGCAAGCCAGGCAGCTTGGCGGCCAGCTCGGCGGCATCGGCCAGCAGCGTGACGCCGCCGACAATGTCCAGTTCCCGGTCCGAGTCCTGGAGTCGCTTCAAGTCCTCCAGGAAAGCGGCGCTCTGAAGGCCCTTGTGCAACGCCGCCGCGTTGACCCGGATGCCGACGAACTTACGGTTCTTGGCGAAACGCGCCAGATGTTGGCGGAATTCCTCCTGTCCCGGTTGCAGATTTCCGACCAGCCCCAGAAGGAACGGGTCGTCAGCGATAAGGTCCAGCACCCACTGGTTGTCCTCCACCCAGGCGCTGGCCTCCACCACTACGGCGCCCACCACGCCCAGCGGCTGGACCATGCGTTTGAATTCCGGCGGCAACACGGTGCGGTAGAGCAAGGAATCGGTTTTCGGCGGCCACGGAACGCCCTGTGGCCGCGAGGGATCATAGAAATGGATATGCGTGTCGATAATCCGCACCGGCGATTTCACGCCCAGGGCGGCGGCGCCCGCCAGGAACCGGCGGCGGCTGGGGAGGCCGGCGGTCATGCTTTTCGCCTCATTCCGACCAGCATACAAACTTGCCGCCGGTCAGAAAAGATGCCTGACTCGCAAGGGTGCGCCTCACCCGATTCGCCACAGCAGGCTCCTGCAACCTGAGGTCGCCGAAAACCCTCTTTTACCTTGCCACCCGCAAGTTGTTGGTCACTTGAAACACGCCGGGGACCGACTGAGCGGCCAGGAAGGCAACGTCTCGCTCGGCTTCGTTCAGCACTTCGCCCTCCAAAGCGATGGCGCCGTCCCTTACGACGATGCGGATGGGCGGCATCGGATCGAGGGCATAGCGGTTGAGGAGGCTGTGAATGTAAATCGCCTTGAAAGCCGCCAACCGGATGCGGTCGTCCATCGGGGACAGCGGAAGCACCTCGATCTGATTGATCACTTCCGAAACGCCTTCGATGTTTCGCACCAATCTCTCAGCATCGTCCTTCAAAGTGGGGCGCGTCACCTGCCCCGCCAGCACGACGGCGTCACCCTCCACGCGGTATTGAAGAAGGTCGAACACGCCGTAAAACGGCAACCGCGCCAGCTCCCGCCGGATCTGGCTTTCCAGGCGCGGCGAGGCTGTGGAAGGTGGTATTTCATCCGCACAGGGCGCAGGCGCCGCCAGCACTGCCGCAACAAAGAAGCTTGCGAGTTTCGTCCGTTTCATGTTGGTTGCTCCCGGTCTTCGGAGGAGCAACCGACGCGCCACGCAATCGGCCTGTAAAATCAATGAGATACGGGCACACGGCCGCGCAAGCTCTGCAAGTTCGGGTTTTCAAGAATGCAAGATTCGCGGTGTCGAGCCGACCGGATTATTCGTATCGCAGCCAGGCGGTGGCGGTGCAGTCTCTATCGGCTACGGTGCGGACCCAGTAGGCTTCAAAGCCTTCGGGGAACTGGTGCTCGACGGTTTTACCCGCCGGGACGTCGAAAGTTCTGTACTCCCGCCAGAGTCCGGTTCCGGTGACGTCGATCTCCACGCGGATGCGGGCGGAGGCGGCGCCGGACTGGCGCAGTTGGATCCGCTTGCGGTCATAGCCGGTCATGAGGTACGGATCTGAAGGAACGTTCGCTTTCGCCGCCGTCTCCTTCCACGGACCACCCTCGCCGCGCGGCTTACCCAGCCGCCACAAGTCGTCGGACACTCCCAGCCACAAGGCTGCCCGTCCGTCGGCGGAGCGGACCAGATGTTCGGAGGCTGGCGCCGCCAGGCTGACACCGCTCAAAACCACCAAACCGCGGTAGGAGCAGAAATCCTGAATGCGGCGGTTATGGGTAGCCACCGGGCGAACCATGGCGATGCCGCCGGAGCTGTTGGCAGGAAACTCATAGAATGTTCCGCCGGCGTTGAAAAGATCCCGTTCCGTGCTCACTTCGCGCGCGATGCGTCCAGCACCCAACGGACCCGGTTTCTCGAGCCGCGCGTCGCCTTTAGGGAGGCGCCAGCGCCGGTCTTGCTCGTCGATATAAACGATGGACGCCGCATCCGCCAGCAGGAAGCCCTCCGGCGGCGGAAAACTCTTCTTCATCCATTCATGCGTTTTGGGATCGTCGAGGCGGTGCAATTTCAACTCGCCGTCGAGCTCATAAAGCGCCTCCGGGGTGGCGTACAGGAGAGTCCGCTTGTTGTCGCCGCGGGACCATACCCAGCCGCCACTGAATTTCGGCTCGTCGGGCTTGGCCAAGGCGGCGAAAACCGGGTCCGCCGCCTCCGTGCGGCGGTCGGGATTCGAGTACTGGAAGAACGCCGTGGCGGCTTTGCAGTCCCGGCCGGTCTTCACCCGCACCCAGACTCCCGCCTCTTCGGGTTTGAAAATGACATACGCGTAACCGTTGGCCGGGACCTTCACCTGACGCAGCGGCGCCCACGAGCCGTTGCCTTTCTTGTCCACTTCAAACGAGAAGGTCACCTCCGAGGGCGTACGGTGCGCAAGGTGCACCATGCGCCGCGCGAAACCGGAGAACAAGTACGGCTCGGATGGCTCCCCGGCTTTCACATCGTCGTTCACCCAGACGCCGCCCCGCCCGATGGGCGTTCCCAGGCGGTCCAGTTTCTCCGGCTCGAGGAACCAGAGGTTGGAGTTCGACTGCCCCGGCGCGGGAACGTTGCCCTTGACCCGTTTCGTGTTGACGAATTCCCTCTTCGCCGTGTCGTCGCAGGCGAACACGATGCGGCCGTTCCAATCGGTGAAATCCGCCACGACTTTCAGATACGTCGAGCGGGGCGCGATTCCCGCGGAGTTTTTCAGGGAAAAGGTTCTGGGGAAACGCCACAACATGCCGTGCATGGTCATGAGCAGGTCGCGCTCGCCAATGTCGCGTATCCGCGGCCATTCGGTGTGCCAGCCGTGCGCGCCGTCGTAGGTGTGGGTGGCTTTCGGCAGGCGGTAGGCGTACCATTTGCCGCCGTCGAGCAGCATCAGGATCAAGGAGCGGTGGTCCCAGCCGATGCTCCAGACGGGGTCCTTGTCGGGGTCCGAGTTGCCGTAGAGTCCCCCGGGGCCCATCACCTCGCAGAACTGGTTTTTGCGAATCACCTTCCATGTCTTGCCGTCCCACTCCGCAAGACAGCCGGTTGGCGTGTCGGGCGTCATTTTGGCGCCGTCCCGGTCGCCGTTGTTGGCGTAAATCAGCCTCCCCTGCCCGGAATAGAGCCCCTTGCCGTGATCGCCGGGCAGCAGCGGACCGCGGATGTCGGGCGCCGCCATGCGTCTGAACGCTTTGTTGGCGTCCTCGTAGAGCTCTCTCACCTCGAGCGTCTTGACATCGACCTCGTAAAACCCCTCCTCCATGGTGGCGTAATAGATCTTGCGCGCCGGATCGAACAGATGCCGGGCATTGCCGGTGTGCCGCCCGTACATCTTTTCGTAGGGGATCACTCTCACCTTACCCGCCGCGTCGACGGCGTACGGGCCGATAAAGAGCTGATTCGACTCGCGGTGAATCATGCGGTTGGCCGGCGTTCCGCCGATGCTCTCCGGGCGCACGGTTTGCCGCAGCGACTTATCGATTTCGTAAAGTTTGTCCGACGAACCGCCGGGCGAGTGGGGCGAATAGGTGACCACCCACAGGCGCCCCGCCCAAGGCACAACCGCCCCAGTGCCGCACTCATCCCCGTCGTTGTACATGGCCAGATGGGGATACACGCCGCTCACGGCGGCCAGTAATAACAAAGGGGCACCCACCATGCTTTGCCTCCCGAAGGATCCCCAAAAAGTCCAGTGCTCAGAAAACCAACTTCAGCCCGAACTGGAGGATGCGCGGGTCCCGCGCCGAAGTAATGGTGCCGAATGTCGCGCTGCGGTTGAACCCGTCCGGACCAGGGCTAAAACCGCCATTCACCAAGCCGAGGTTGGTGTGATTCGCGAAGTTGAACATTTCAAAACGGAATTGCAGCTTCACCCGTTCGGTGAGCATGGAATCTTTGACCACCGAAACGTCGAAGTTGATGGTTGCCGGGTTACGGACGTCGGGCAACACGCGCCCCAGGTTTCCATAGGTGAAGTTCGGCGGGTTCACAAACTGGCGCGTATCGAACCACTGTTCGGCGGTGCGCTTGTCGAGTTTGGCGCTTTTTCCGGTGGAGTTCGGGTAGCTCGCCAGGAAGTTGCTGGCCCCGGTGACGCGCACGGGGATGCCGGTCTGCATGGTGCCGATCACGTTGAGTTGCCAGCCGCCGATCACTTTGTTAGCCGCCCGGCTGCCCGCGTTCCACTTTTTCCCCTGCCCGAAGGGCAGCTCGAAGACGCCGCTGATGACGAACCGCTGCGAGACGTCGGTCGGGTCCAGCGAGCGCTCCGCCCTCCGGTTGAACTTGCCGTTTTGGTAGCCGACCACCCCCACCTGCTCGACAGCGCCGAAGTTGATGGGCGTCACCACGCTGTCGCTGATCAATTTCGCGTTGGTGTAGGAGGCGAGCACAGCCACGCCTTGGGAAAGCCGTTTTTCGACGCTCAGCAGAAACGCGTGGTAAATGGAGGCGCCCAGATGCGGGTTCCGCACGTTGATGCTGGTGTAGTACGGATAGAGAAGCAGGGACTGCTGCCGGCTGATGGTGGCCCCGCCCAGCGAACCGGGCACCTTACCGGCGTATGGGTTGGGCACCTGGTTCTGGAGCGCCAGTCCGAGCGATAAATACTCGAGATCGAGCTGGTTGTAGTTGTAGCCGCCCGCCACCAGATGGTTGGCTTTGTTGGCCGAGTAAGCCGCCTCCACCACCCACTGGCCAGGGAACTGCCTTTGCAACGACAGACTCCATTGCTGGGACATCGGAATCTTGTTGTCGGAGGGCTGATCCCAATTCACGCTCTGCCCCAGGAAAGCGCTTGGCCCGAGCTTGGCTCCCAAGGGCTGGGTGTACGGGTAAGGCAAACCATTCTTGAACTGAAAAGCCGGCAGGTTCGTGTTGCCGCCGGGGGGCGTGTACGCCGTGCTGGTGTTGGCGAAGCCCGCGGTGGAGCCGAAGAAGTCGCGGTAAAAGGTGGTCGGATAGAAGATCGAGTAGCCTCCTCGCAGCACCGTTCTGGCGTTGCCTGTCAGGTCGTATGCGAATCCGATGCGCGGCGAAAACGCTGTGTATACGGGCTCCCAGGGCGATCGCCCGTAGTCGATGCCGGCATACTTCATCCGCCCTAGAAAACCGTTTTCGGGGTTGGTCGAAAACGGATCGAAGTTGGACAGGCCATTGTGCCGTTCGCGCGGCCATTGCTGATAGTCCCAGCGCAGGCCGAGGTTCAGGTTCAGCCGCCGCATGGCCTTCCAGTCGTCCTGGATGAAAAGGCTGGTCGAGAAGGCATGCTGGGATTCGCCCGCATACGCCGTAAACGTGGCGCTGGACACGGCGCCCAGCAAAAATTGAGCGAAGCCGCTACCCGTCCCCGCCGGACTCTGCGGGTTGCCGGTCAATCCCCCAGGGAAGCTGAAGGACCCGGAAGGCACTTCGCGCTGGAAGTTGTTAGCCCGCTGGATGCGATGATCGATCCCAGCCTTTACCGAGTGCCCCCGCCGGATCCACGTCACCATGTCGAAGAATTGCCAGGTGAGGTTTCCCCGCAATCCGACGGAGAACGCGCCGGGATCCGGCAACCCGCCGATGCTCACCCGCGGCAAAGTGTAGTCCGGAATGCTCGGCGGCAAGCCCAGTTTGCTGATCCAGTTGCGCCCCCAGCTATAAGCCTGGAACGGAAAGTACTGGCGCGCGATGCTAAGGCGGAACTCATTCAGCATGGTCGGCGAAAACGTGTGCGTATCAGTGATGATCCCGTTCCGGTTTTCGTAATTGTCCAGCCGGTTGCGCATGTTCGGATCCGGGTAGGCGGAAAAATACCCGTTATCGTTGAAGTGTTTGTAATAGCTGTAGCGGACCTGCAAGGAGTTTCGGTTGCCGAAGCGGTGGTCGCCCTTGGCCGTCCACTGCTGCATGTCGCGCTTCTCGCTCACCTGTCCGAGCCAGTTGTTGGACTGGGTGTAAGGGTTGGTGGGCGCGCGATTGGGCGTCGGATAGAACGGAAGCATGTTCACCGACACGCTGTCGAAACGCGCCGGGGGAATCACGTTGCCCACAAACGGATCGCGGATGAATCCCGCTCCGGCGGGGTTGGCGCGCGTGGTGGCCGGATCGTAAATCGGAATCGGCCTGCCATTGGCGTCGGCCAGCAGCGAGAAGTCTCCGCGGCGCATGGCTTCCGTCGGCACGCTCAAAAAATTCGAGCGGTAGCGGGAGTATTGCCACTCCTCGTAGTTGAAGAAGAAAAAGCTGCGGTCCTTGCCGTTGTACAACTTTGGAAACCAGAGTGGACCGCCGAGCGAGCCGCCATACTGGTTGTAGCGGAACGGCTCTTTGGAATCGGTGAACGCCCGGCGCGCGTCCAGCTTGTCGTTGCGAAAGAACTCATAGGCTGTGCCGTGAAATTCATTCGTGCCGGACTTGGTCACCATGTTGATGACGCCGCCCGCCGTAAAGCCGAATTCGGCGGACATGACGTTGGACTGAACTTTGAACTCTTGGATGGCGTCCACCGTCGGGTTCACGTTCAGGTCCGCCAGATAGGCGTTATTGTTGTTGCCGCCGTCCACCACCAGGCTGTTGAGAGCGCTGGGACCGCCGTTGATGCTCACGGCCGAAAGCTGAATGCCGCGGTCGGCGAATCCGGAGTTGGTGGGACCGCCCTGCGATTTCACGCCCGGGGTCAAAAGCACCAGCGCCAGAACGTTCCGCCCGTTCAGCGGCAGATCGTTAATGCGCCGGTTTTCGACCACTTTCCCTACTGTGGCGCTACCGGTGTCCACCAGCGGCGCCTGGCCCACCACCTCGATGGATTCGGCCGTGGCGCCCACTTCCAGACGGAAGTCCACCGCCATCCGCTGGTCCACTTGCAGCGTCAACCCGCTGCGCACCGCTCGTTTGAAGCCCGGCTTTTCAGCCGTCACCGTGTATGGGCCAACCGGCAGCGCCGGGGCCGTGTAGTAGCCGAGTTCGTTGGTCGTCGTCGAAAAAGCGGCGTTGGTGGCCGTGTTGGTGATGACGATCGTCGCTCCGGGCACCGTTGCCCCGGTGGCGTCGGTAACCGTGCCGGAAATCGTGCCGCGCCCCTGTTGAGCCATCAGCGGCGCAGCGGCCAGCATCATAACAAGTAGTCTCTTCATGCAACCCCCTGTTGCACAATGATGAGACAATTTGAGGCCGGACGCAAGGACTATGAAAAACCCGGGACAGCAAAAACATGAGCCGGTTTGTTCTACCAAAAGACCGGGAACACGCCGCGCGTCCCGGATCTTGCTTCATTCGTATCGCAGCGCCGTGGCCGGCTCCACCCGCGCGGCGCGGCTGGCGGGAACCAGACAGGCGGCCACCACGGCGGCTAGCAGCACGGCAACCACCGAGGCCACAGTCAGTGGATCGTAGGCGCTGACGCGATACAACTGGCTGGACAGCACCCTTCCGGCGATCAGCGAAGCCGCCACCCCGCCCGTCAAGCCTGCCCCCGCCAACTTCATTCCTTGCGCCAGCACGAGCCTGACGATACGGGAAGGGGGCGCGCCCAGCGCCATACGGATGCCCATTTCCTGCGTCCGCCGCGCCACGGAAAACGACAGCACTCCATAGGTCCCGAAAGCCGCCAGAAACAGCGCCAGAACCGCAAACGCTCCCACCAGCGCCACAGATAGCCGCCGCGCCAGAATCGAGTCCTCAATCTGCCGTTCCATGGTCCGGATGTTGTAGACGGCCAGATCCGGCTCCACCTCTCGCGCCGCACGCGCAATAGCCCGGCTCAGCGATGCCGGCGCCAGTTCGGAGCGCACCGCGAGGGTCATGTAAGGATAGGGACGCTGGCGGAAAGGCTCGTAAATCTCCGCGGTGGCTTCGGCGTCCAGTCCGTAATGCTTAATATCGCCCACCACCCCGACCACTTGGCGCGGGGACGGGTCGTCGTGCTCTACCACCAGGAACTGGCCCAGCGGATCCCGGTCCGGCCAAAGCTTCCGCGCCAGGCTCTCGTTGACGATGGCCACGCGCGGTTCGCCCTCCCCGTCTCGTTCGGTGAACAGCCTCCCGCGCTTCAATGGAATCCGGAGAGCGCGGAAATAATCCGGCGCTACCCCGTAATAGTTGGCCGCAGGCATCTCGTGCGGCGCAGGTTTTGCCTGGCCGGTCGAATAGTAGGTGAAAACGATGTCCGCCTTGCCGAACGGAACCGTGGTTGCGCCCGCCGCGAATTGGATCCCCGGCAGTTGGCTGACGCGCTCCAGCACGCGGCGGTAAGCCAGTTCCTGCCGGGCCGGATCCGCGTAACGGTTGCGGGGCAGCGAGGTCTCAAGCAGCAGCACTCCGCCGGGCTGGAAGCCGGGATCCACCGACGCCAGCGCCAGAAAGCTCCTGCCCAACAAGCCCGCCACCGTTAGCAGCACCACAGCCAGGGCGATTTCAGCCACCACCAACGCATTGCGCAGCCGGCTCCCTCCGCCCGCGCCGGAGCGTCCGCCCTGTTTGAGAGTGTCATTCAGGTTGAGCCGGGCGGCGAAGAGCGCCGGCGCAAGCCCGAACAAAACTCCGGTCGCCGCGCTGATCCCCAGCGTGAACAGAAAGGTTGCCGCCTCCAGCCTCGCCTCTTGGAGCCGTGGGACGGACGCCGCCATGGGGAAACTCACCGCCAGCCGCACTGCCGCCCAACCCAGCAACAAGCCCGCCGCGCCTCCCAGGAGAGCCACCGCCACGCTCTCCACCAGCATCTGCCGCACGATGCGCCAGGCGCCGGCGCCGAGCGCGCAGCGGATGGCGATCTCCTTACCACGAGAAGCCGCCCGCGCCAGTTGCAAGTTCGCCACGTTTGCGCACGCCACCAGCAACACAGCGCCCGTAGCCGCAAACAACACCAGCAGCGCCGGTCTGAACGCTCCCAGCAGTTCGTCCGTCAGGGTCCGCACCTTCACCGTAAAGCCCGCGTTCGTCTCCGGATAAGCCTGCTCGGCTTGGCGCGCGATGCCCTCTAGTTCCGTCTGCGCCTGCTCGACGGCAACGCCCGGCTTCAAGCGTCCATAGACCAGATAAATGTGGCGGTCGCGGTTGGAGGCGGCCTGCGCGCTCAACGCTAAAGGCGTCCAGATCTGATGCTTGGAGGGCGTCTCGAAGCCCGGCGGCATGACCCCGGTCACCACGTAATTCTGATCGTTGATGCGCAGCACCCGCCCCAGCACGTTTCGATCGCCGCCAAACCGGCGAAGCCAGAAACCATGACTGAGCACCACCACGCGCTCGTTTCCAGGCACGAACTCCTGAGGCTGAAAATCCCGGCCCAGCCACGGCTGCACGCCGAAAACGCGGAAAAAATCCTGGCTGATAACCGCCCCAGGAACCCTTTCCGGCTCCTCGCCGCCCGTCAGGTGGTAGGCGGCCCCGCGGCATGCCGCCAAGTATGCAAACGAGGTTTGCTCTCGCCGCCAGTCTTCGAAATTTCCAAATGCCGCCGGAGCGGAGTCCCAACCACGCTTGAGGTTAACCTCCCAGATCATCACCATCCGCTCGACCGCCGGATAAGGCAGCGGACGCAAATAAACGGCGTAAGCGATGCTAAACAGCGCGGAATTCGCACCGATTCCGAAACCTAGCGCCGCCACTGCGGTCAGAAGAAAACCCGGCGCCTTTCTCAAAGCCCGTAAGGCGAAGCGCAGGTCGTCGAGCATCGTCGCGATCTCCTCCATGGTAACCTACCCCCGGGCGCTGGCCGGCCCGGCAGCGCCGTTTGTACCAAATTCCCTATTGATTGCATCTAAGTAACAGGAGTACGCTGGAGCTAAGCGGATCTTGGGTGAAATCGCGATGGTGTGGCGTCGAGCGGCAACAATTCTCTTGGTCGCGGCGGTGGCGTTAGCCGCCGACGGCTTAGAGCGCGCCCGCCAGCTTTACAACCGGACGGATTATCTGGGCGCCGTCGAGATCCTGAAAAAGCTCGAGCCCAAGACCGCTGCGGCGTGGCAACTCATGGGCCGCGCCTATTATATGGCCGGCGATTACAAAAAGGCCACCGAATGCCTCGAAAAGGCTGTGGCTTTAGACCCCCAGAACTCGCAAGCCTACCACTGGTTGGGGCAGGCTTGGGGCCGCCGCGCGGAGACCTCCAGTTGGTTCACCGCCATCCAGTACGCCAGGAAAACCCGGGAAGCGTTCGAACGGGCCGTGCAACTGGATCCAGCCAACGCGGAGGCGGTGAACGACCTGTTTGAGTACTACCTGGAGGCCCCTGGTTTCCTCGGCGGCGGACTGGACAAAGCCGCCGGACTCATCGAGCGCATCCGCGCCCTCGATCCGGTCGAGTACCACTTCGCCATGGCCCGCATCGCAGAAAAGCGCAAAGAGTACGCCAAAGCCGAGGAGCAGCTCCGGCGCGCCGTCGAGCTTGCGCCCCGGCAAGCCGGCAGGGTGCTCGACTTGGCGAAATTCCTGGCCAAGCAAGGCCGCTTCCAGGAAAGCGACGCAGTGTTCGAACAGGCGCGCAAGCTCGCCTCCGAAAGCCCCAAGGTGCTGTTTGAGGAAGCCAAGACTTACATCAACTCCAAGCGCAATCTGGCGCTGGCCCAAGAGCTTCTCAAACGGTACCTGGAATCTCCCCTCACCCCCGATGACCCGCCGCGCTCTGAGGCGCTGAAGCTTCTGCGGCAGGTCCAGGGCGGCTAAACTGGTTTCATGCATCTCGGCGAAGCGTTTCGCTTCAGCCTCCACGCTCTGCGCGCCAACCGGGTGCGCACCTTTCTTACCGGTCTTGGGCTGGTCATAGGCAATGCCTCCGTCATCCTGGTGGTCACCATCTCCATGACCGGACGGGATTACATCCTGGATCAGATCCGCGGCATCGGCTCGAATCTGGTCTACGCCTACTACGACGCCGGCCATCAACAGGCCACTAAGGTGCAGGCCGACTACGTCAAGATGGCTGACGTGGAAGCCGTCCGCATAGAGCTTGGGCCTCGCATCATTGCCGCCACAGGCGTCATTACAAGCTACGACCGGATGCTCATCGGAGGCAAGGAACGCGACGTCGCCGTGATCGGTTCTGATGAACACTATCCCAGGGTCCGCAACATGGTGTTACTGGCCGGACGCTTCCTGGACGCGCGCGATGTTTCCACCCGCCAGAAAGTGGCCTTGCTCACCGAGCAGCTCGCGCGGAAGCTGTATGGCGGCCAGAGCGCCGCCATAGGACAGATCCTGAAACTGCACGGCCTTCAGTTCGTAGTGATCGGCACGTTCCGCGAAAAGACCCAAACGTTCGGCCTCTCGGAACTCAGCGAGGAAACCATCCTGATTCCCTGGACCGTGATTCGCTATTTCACCGAGTTTGAGCGGATCGACCCCATGTACGTGCAAGTCCATGACGCCGAGGACGTGGACGCAGTCGCCGAGTCGGTCCGAGAGATCCTCGAGCGCCGCCACCGCCCGGGCGCCAAGTACGTGGTCAAGACCCTGACGCCCATCCTCGAAGCCGCCCGGCAGATCGCGCTGGTTCTCACCATCGTCTTGATCCTCGTCTCCGCCATCGCGCTGGTAATTTCCGGCATCGGGATTATGAACATCATGCTGGTGACGGTGACCGAACGAACGCGCGAGATCGGCATCCGCATGGCCGTAGGAGCCTCGCGCCGCGACGTGTTGACGCAATTCTTGGTGGAGGCGGTCCTCATCAGTCTGGGGGGCGGGCTTGCCGGCATGTTCGCCGGGCTTGCTGTTCCTCTGAGCGTTCGCTACGTAGTCGAAGGAGTGGACATCCCCATCTCCAAAGCCGCCGTCGTGGTCTCGCTGGTAGTCTCCCTTGCCGTAGGCCTGATTTTCGGTTTGCTCCCCGCCAACCGCGCCGCCCGGCTGAACCCCACCGAAGCGCTGCGATATGAGTGAAATCGGCACGAAATTCTTCTTAGGAGGCGGAATGCGTTTCCCTTTGTGCTTTTTGTTCGCCCTGGGCTGCGCCGCCCAGGCTGAAGTGCATACTATGACTCTCAAACAAGCCGTGGATTTGGCTATGCGCCAGAATCCGGACTTGGTGATGAGCCGCCTGGACGAGCAGAAAATGTGGATGGAAGTCCGGGGGGCGCGGGACCCGTTCTTGCCCAAAGTGTTCGCCGGCAGCGGCGCCGCCTACAGCAACGGATTCCCCATGTCCATTGAAGGCTCGGCTCCGAGCGTTTTCCGCACCGAAGCGGTGGGCACGGTTTTCAATCGAGCCCAAACCTACCGGTTAGCCCAAGCCAAGGAAAACGCGCGAGGAGCGCAACTGGAAACCGCAGTGCGCCGCGAGGACGTGGCGCTGCGCACGGCAAACCTCTTTTTGGATGCCGAACGCGCTGCCCGAAATTTGGAAATCGCCCGCAAGCAACTCTTGAGCCTGGAAAAAGTGGCCGCCGAGATTGCCCTCCAGGTCAAGGAGGGCAGGGCCCTGGAAGTCGATCTGCGCCGCGCCAACTTGAATTTGGCCGTTCAGCGCCATCGCATCCTGTCTTTGGCAACCGAGCAGGAGATGGCCGAAACCGCCCTGGCGCTGGTGCTGGGCTTCGAAGGGGGCGACCGGGTGAGAGCCGCCGAGGAAAACCGCCCCGCTCTCACCATTCCCGAGGATGAAGAGACCGCCGTACAAGGCGCTTTGGAGACCAACCGGGAGTTACGCCGGTTGAATTCCGCCCTGACAGCCAGGAACTTGGAAGCGAAGGCCAGCCGCGCCGAGAGGCTGCCCGTCGTAGACCTGGTGGCGCAGTATGGGATCTTCGCTAAGTACAACAATTACGAGGACTTCTTCAACCGGTTCCAACGCCACAATGGCCAGCTCGGCATCTCAGTCCGGGTCCCATTGACGCCCAGCCACGCCGCTGCCGCCCGTGCGGCGCAGTCCGATCTGGAGGTGAACCGCCTCCGGATCGAGATCCAGAAAACGCGCAACCAGATTTCCCTCGCGGCGCGCCGGTGTTTCCACGACGTCAAACGCGCCGAGTCGGCGCTGGAGGTGGCGCGCATGGATCTGGAGGTCGCCCGAGAGCAGGTATCGGTGCTGCTGGCGCGCATGGAAGAGGGACGGGTAACTCTCCGCCAGCTCGAAGAAGCGCGCTTCGCGGAGAACGAAAAGTGGCAAGCCTGGCTGGACGCCCGCTATGCTCTCGAGCGCGCAAAATTTGCGCTGCTGCGGGAGAGCGGGGATTTGGCGGCGATGCTGCGCTAGCCGCGAAGCGGGAAAGAACAGTGGCGGCCGTCCCCGTTTCACCACCTCTTCGGCCCCGGCGAAACTTAACCGAGGCATGGGGGTTATACTCGAAAAGGCATGCGTGTGTTTTGGCGGGCGATTCTGTTTGCGGTATTGTCGGCTGCCGCTTATGGCGGCACGATCGGCAGTGTGGTCACGCTGGTCGGGGGCGCATCCGACATTGTGCTGGACGAGGGAAGAAACCGGCTTTACCTGGTCAACTCCAGCCAGGACCGGGTAGAGGTTTACTCCATCCTCCAGCGGCGCTTCCTGTCTTCCATCCGAACCGATGCGCTGCCGTTGGCGGCGGCGATGTCCCGGGACCGGAAATTCCTGTACGTCACTGCCCACAATGGCGCCTCGCTTAACGTCATCGACTTGGATCGGCTGGACGTCACCCGCCGGGTGAGTTTGCCGGCGCGTCCTGAAGGGGTCGCCGTGGGCGCCGACGAGCGGGTGTTGATCACCACCATCGGCACCGGTCCGAATAACGCATCGAACACCTTGCTGGTGTACGATCCCAGCCCCTCGGCGGCAACCCCCATCTCCAACGTCCTGATCACCCCGCCCGCCCCGCAGCCTCCCGTCCTTCCGCCCTTGGCGGGGCGCATCTTCCTCGCCAACCGCAGCCAGTTGATCGCCACCCAGGATGGATCCCGCATCATCGGAGTCAATGCTTTCAACCAAACCCAGCGCGTGGTCTTTGTTTATGACGTCGGTTCGGCGGCGGTCCTGCGCAGCCGTTATGTCGGCGACACATCCACCGTGCTCTCGGTGGCGCCAGACGGCTCCAAGTTCATGATGGGCTTGCGGTTGTTTGAAACCGAGACCCTCACCGTGTTGGCCCAGATGAATGCCGCCAACGCCCCGTTTCCGCTTTCGACGAACTTGGCCCAACAGGGCTTCAATCAAGTAGCCCAGCAGTTCAACCTACAGCAGAATCAAGGCGGCAGCGCCTTCGCCCCAGACGGTTCCTTGGTGTTCGGCGCTTTCAACATCGCGCCCATCCAGAACCCCCCGGCGCGAGCCAACGTGACGCAATTCTTTGTCTGCGATCCGGACAACCTGCTCATCCTGTATGGGTTTCAGTTGCCCGAAAACCTGGCCGGCAAAATGGTGGTGGCCCCGGATGGAAGCGCGATTTTCGCCTTGTCGGATTCCGGCTTCACCATCATCCCTCTGGCCCAGGTTCAACAGAGCCCCATCGCCATTCCGGAAACGACGGTGACCCTGCTGGCCAATGATCAGTGCGGCGTGTTGGCCGACAAGAACACTCAGGTGATCGCTGTGCGCAATGAAGGGCGCGGGCGCATGACAGCTTCCGCCACGTTGTTGCAAGCCATCGGCCTGACGCCGGCCCCCCTGGGCGGGGGGACGCCGCAAGCACCGGTGATCGTGTTTCCCCCTCAACCGGGCGCCGGATTGGCGGGGCAACTGCCGGCAGGCATCGGCAACGTCAACACACAGCAGGCTCAGTTTCTACTTTCGGCCCCGCGCGTGCAAGTCGTGAACACCCCCGACGGACCCCAGATTCGCGCTCAGTTCAATCCGGCAGCCAGCCGGCAACCCGGCACCGTGTACCACGATTTCCTGGTGCAGTCGCCGGAAGCTGTGAACATCCCCCCGATGGTCCGCATCTTCCAGAACCAGCGGAGTCCGGAAGCCAAAGGCGACATCATCCCCATCCAGGTGAATTATGCCCCGAACGAGGGCTTAGTGGATCTGGTGATGGATAACGCCCGCCAGCGCCTCTATATCGCCAACTCCGGGCTGAACCGGGTCGAGGTCTTCGACATGCGCCGCCAGCAGTTCCTGCGGCCCATTAAAGTCGGGCAGTTGCCCCGGGCCCTCGCGCTGACGCCCGATGGCAACACCTTGTTTGTCGCCAACACCGGAGGCGAATCGATCAGCATCGTGGATCTGAACAAGATGGAGGCCGTCGGCCGCGTCAAGTTCCCCCCGATTCCCTTTAACGGCAACCTGCCGATCATCACGCCGCAAGCCATTGCGGCTACCCAGCGCGGTCTTCAGGTGGTCATGTCGAACGGAACCCTGTGGAGCGTGGTGGGCGACGAAGCCATGCCGCGCCGCATCAGCCCCGCCATCCAGACCAACACCGTCCCCGCCCCGCGCGCCATGACCGCTACCCCCAACGGCGAGTACGCGCTCCTGCTGGACGGCCAAGGCTACGCGTACCTGTACGACGCGCTCACCGACGAGTACGTGATCCGGCGGCAGGTCGTGACTCCCCCCATTCAAGGCTATTACGGGCCTGTGGCCGCCGGTCCGCGCGGCCGCTATTACCTGGTCAACGGTCTGGTGTTGAACGAAGCGCTCACCCCGATTCAGGCCGCCGGCAGCACCACGGTGACCATGCCGGGCCGCGGAACCACCACGGTTCAAACGGTGGTCCGTCCCGTGCCTGCCGTGGCTGCCGCCGGCAACACCACCATCGCCCGGTTCACGCTGCCCGCCCGCGCCAACCAGAATGTCCAAGTCACCGAAACTCCCACCGTCGAGATCGTGGATGTCAACACGGGCCAGACGGTGCTGACCGCGCCCGCCTTGGAAGGCCCCATCTCTACGCTGGTAGGCAATCAGCGCATCAACACCTTGGCGCGGACTATGGCCGTGGATAGTAATCTTACGACCGCCTATATTTTGACCACTTCGGGGCTCAGCATCATCCCTCTGGAGCGGGCCACGCCCCGCGACCGGCCTACCGTCAACCGCAACGGCATTGTGAACTTTGCCAGCTATCTGCCGAACTTCGCCCCCAACACGTTGATCTCCATTTTCGGCGCCAACCTGGGTTCGGAGGCTACGGCCGACAAATATCCGCTGCCCACCATCCTGGGCGGGGTGTGTGTGACCGCCAACGATACGCCCCTGCCCTTGTTGATGACCTCCCCGGCGCAAATCAATGCGCAGTTGCCGCCGGAGTTCACCGCCACGCGCTACAACATCATCGTGCGCTCCATCGAGAACAAGGTCGCCTCGGCCGCGCAGAACATCACGTTGGCCAAGTACGCGCCCGCCGTGCTGGTGGACGCCGAAGGGCAGCCCGCCATCTACCACACGGAAGGCGGCAGACCGGTGACCCAGAAAGATCCGGCCAAACGCGACCGTCCCTTGGTCATGTACGCGGTGGGCCTGGGACCGGTGAAGGGCCCCAAAATTGTTGGCGGGCGTCCGACTCCCGAAGATCCCCCTTCGGAAATCGACAATGTCTCGGTCTTCTTCGGCAATCCGCTGATTCGCGAGGCGGCGGTGATCGTCGACTGGGCGGGGCTGGTGCCAGGCTTGGTCGGCATCTACCAACTGAACTTGCGCGTGCCCGGAGCCCACATTTCCTCGCGCGGCGCGCCGCTTCCGGTCACGGTGCGTGTGGGCGGCGTGGACAGCCCCACCGAAGGTCCGGCGGTGCCCCGGGTCTGGGTGGAATGATCCCCTGCCCGCGCTCCATTGCGGCTCCCGGCGAATTGTGCTGAAGTAGATTCGAGAATCATGTCGAGAGGCGCTTTTGTCCGCTTTAGTGTCGTAACCGCGCTCGTTGTAGCGGGACTGTGTGCTTCGGGTTGCCGCCGCGATCCCAAGGTGGTAAGCCAGCGTTACGTCGAATCGGGGAACAAATACTTCGAGCGGCAGAAATTTAAGGAAGCCTCGCTCATGTACCGCCAGGCTATCTCCAAGGACCGCCGGAACGGGGACGCCTACTACCGCCTCGCTCTGGCGGAGATGAAAATGGGCCAGCTCCCCGGCGCTTGGCGGTCGCTGCTGCGCGCCGTCGAGCTGCTTCCGGAGACCCACCCCGACAAGATGGATGCGCGCACCAAGCTGGCCGACCTGTGTTTGCTGGGCTACATGGGCGACGCCCGCCGGCGCCCGCAGCACTTCCTGGATGAAGCCCGCAAGCAGGCTGACGAAATCCTAAAAGCCGATCCCAAAGCCTTCGCCGGCTTGCGCATCAAGGGCTACCTCGCCCTGGTGGACAAAAACCTCGAGGCGGCCATCGCCGCCCTCGAACAGGCCAACGCCGCCAAGCCCTATGAGAGAGACGTCGTGCTGACGCTGGTTCAAGCCATGTCGGCCACCGGCCGCTTCGCGGACGCCGAACGCCTGGCGAAAGAAATGATCGGCCGTGATAAGGCCTACGGGCAAATCTACGACGTCTTGTACCTGGAGTACGTGAAGCGCAACAAGCCGGAACAGGCCGAGGAGATCCTCAAGCTAAAAGCCGCCAACAACCCCAGGGACGTCCAGCCCCGAATTCAGCTTGCCGGCCACTACGCCCGTCTGAATCGCGCCGCCGACATGGAGGCCGTGCTGAACGAACTGCTCGCCCGCCCCCAGGAATTCCCCACGGCGCACCGCGAAGTGGGCGACTTTTACTTCCGCCAGAACCGGCTGACCCAAGCGATGGAGCACTACCAGGCCGGAATGCAGTCGGACGCCGCACATAAGGCGGATTATCAAAAACGGATCGTCGGCGTGCTAGTGCAGCAGGGCAAACGTGCGGAGGCTGCGCAGTTGGTCGAAGCCATCCTTAAAGACAACCCCAAAGACACGGCAGCCACCGCCATGCGCGCGTCGCTGGCGTTGGATAGCGGACGCCGCGACCAAGTCGATAAGGTCATCGCCGATCTCCAGAGCGTGCTGAGCTCCTCCGCCAGAAACCCGGTGGTGCGCTACGACCTGGGCCGCGCCTACCTGGCCAAAGGCGACCTCGAACAGGCCAGGCTCCAGTTCCAGGACGCCGTGAAAGTGCGCCCCGATTTCTTGCCTGCCCGAATTGCACTGGCGCGCTTGATGCTGCTGAAGGGCGATTTTGCCGGCGCCCTCAACTTCTCCAACGAAACGCTCAAACTGGCGCCGGCCAACCTCGCCGCGCGGCTGATCCGCACCAGCGCGCTGGCCTCTTTGGGCGACCGCGCCCAAACGCGCAAGGAGCTGGCCGAGATCCTACGGTTGTTCCCGAATTCCCGCGAGGCTCGCTTCCAGATGGGCGTGCTGAATCTTCAGGAGAAAAAGTACAAGGATGCTGAGGACATTTTCCTGAAGCTCCGGCAGGAGTCGCCTGAGGACCTCCAGCCGCTTCTGGCGCTGGTGGACACCTACCGCGCCCAGGGGCGTAACCCTCAAGCCATCAGCGCGCTCCAATCGGAAATCGCCAAGCACCCCAACCATCGCGAGCTGCGTCTCAAGCTGGCTGCGCTGGCCAGGGAGTCGGGTGATTTGGCGGCGGCTCAGCGGGAGTTAAACGCCTTGTTGCAGCAAAACCCGAAGGACGCCAGTCTGCATATCGCGCTCGGCGAAATCCAGCGGCAGGCCGGTGATTATCGCGCCGCTGTGGAATCCTGCCGCCGGGCGCGCGATCTGGCGCCCAAGGATCCTACCGCCAATCTCCATTTCGCTTTGCTGCTGGAAGCCACCGGGCAGCGGTCCTTGTCGCGCCCCATTTACGAAGAGGTGCTGAAACTCCAGCCCGACAACGCCATCGCATTAAACAATTTGGCTTACTTGCTGGCCGAGGAAGGGAAAGAGCTCGACTACGCCCTCACCCTGGCGCAGCGCGCCAAGCAGCGCCTGCCCAACGACGGCAACGTGGCCGATACGCTGGGCTGGATTTACATCAAGAAGAACCTCAGCGATCAGGCCATTCAGATTTACCGCGATCTGGTCCAGAAAAACCCCGCTCACGTCACCTGGCGCTATCACCTCGCCATGGCTCTGTATCAGAAGGGCGACAAACCTGCCGCCCGCAAAGAACTGGAACTCTGCTTGAAGCACAAACCGACCCGCGAGGAGGAATCCAAGATTCGGGATCTGATGGCCCGGCTCGGTTAAAAAGACGCCCGCCTGGAACCCTTTCGCCAAAGGTTGATCACCATGCGCCCGGCCCTGCCTTACGTCGTTCCTTTCGCTGTCTTCATTGCTTTGCTGGCGCTGCGGCCGCATCTTCCCCTGGGCGCAGCCGAGTACCCGGTCTGGTTCGCCGTCATCAGCGCTGCTCTGTTTTACT
>Ga0272446_1002585_pt1 | contig 24326 bp, 18 predicted proteins | sample YNPCB0061_FD_194587 | JGI IMG/M metagenome (GOLD analysis project Ga0272446, IMG submission 194587) | Hot spring microbial mat communities from Yellowstone National Park, WY, United States - YNP-CB-006-1 | ecosystem: Environmental > Aquatic > Thermal springs > Hot (42-90C) > Sediment | place...
TCAGGGTTGTTCCTGCAATGATGGGGACTTGGTTTGGATCCAGTTGCACATGCTTATAGTCAGTTGCAGTCAGGGGCATGATTGGCAGCCATCTTTTCAAAGAATCCTATTTCTACTTTACTGCTTGTGAATTCTGCTGCGCCTGTAACTTCTGACTGCGGCTGACTCCTGATTTAGAATTTAACCAGCGATTCGCCGGTTGCATATGCTTGCGGGTAGAAGAGTTATAGATCTACAACAACCCGATTTCCTGCCTGTGAAGGAGTAAGCCATGAGCCTCTGGATGCAACAGCAACCGGTAAAGGGTAAAGAGAAAAGCGTGATGAGTGACGAGAAAAGAGTGAAGAGCAAACCACCCCAATCGGTTGCTTCTCCCCTTTTCCTTTTGCCTTTCTCCTTTTTCCTGCTCACTGCTTTCCCCCTCCTCCCCACTCCCCATTCCCGTTCGGCTGACGCTCACGGCGGAAGCCTACTCCCGGCTACTGCTCAAACCGACAGCCGCAAAGTGGAGGCAGACCGCCTGTTTCAACGGGGCATTGAGCAATATCAAACCAGCCAGTTTGAGGCGGCCTTGCAATCCTGGCAGCAGGCCCTGCAACTTTATCGGCAAATCAAAGACCGCCAGGGCGAAGGTCAGTCGTTGGGCAATCTCGGACTTGCCTACTTTTCTCTGGGCAAGTACCCAAAAGCAATTGACTACCAGCAGCAGCGTTTAGGGATTGCACGGCAAATCAAAGACCGCCAGGGTGAGGGTCAGTCATTGGGCAATCTGGGACTTGCCTACCATGTCCTGGGCAACTATGGCAAAGCGATTGACTACCAGCAGCAGCGTTTAGGGATTGCACGGCAAATCAAAGACCGCCAGGGTGAGGGTCAGTCATTGGGCAATCTGGGACTTGCTTACCATGCCCTGGGCAACTATGGCAGAGCGATTGACTACCACCAGCAGGCGTTAGCCATCTTGCGGCAAATCAAAGACCGCCGGAGCGAGGGGGCTGCGCTGAGCAATCTGGGAAATACTTACACGGCTCTGGGCGACTACCCCAAAGCGATTGACTACTACCAGCAGTGGTTAGCGATCGCGCGGGAAATCAAAGACCGCCGGGGCGAGGGTCAGTCGCTGGGTAATCTGGGGCTTGCCTACTTTTCCCTGGGCGACTACTCCAAAGCAGTTGACTACCAGCAGCAGGCGTTAGCCATCTTGCGGCAAATCAAAGACCGCCTGGACGAGGGTGCCGTGTTGGGAAATCTGGGAAATGCCTACGACGCTCTGGGCGACTACCCCAAAGCGATTGACTACTACCAGCAGTGGTTAGCGATCGCGCGGGAAATCAAAGACCGCCTGGGCGAAGGCGCTGCCCTGGGAAATCTGGGAAATGCCTACAGGGCTCTGGGCAACTATGCCAAAGCGATTGAGTATCAGGAACAGAGTTTAACGATCGCCCAACAAATCAAAGACCGTCGGGGCGAGGGTCAGTCGCTGGGCAATCTGGGAGATACCCTATTCAAATCCGGTAAACTGGTGGAGGCAGAGCTTTCGTTGCTGGCTGCAATTCAGGTCTATGAATCTCTGCGGCAAGGCTTATCGAACATCAATAAAGTCTCCATTGCTGATGTTCAGAGCAACCCCTACAAAACGTTGCAACAGGTGCTGGTGGCCCAAAACAAACCAGCAGCAGCCCTGGAAATTGCCGAACGGGGCCGGGCCAGGGCGTTTGTGGATCTGTTGGCGAAGAGAGCGGCGGTCAACGGTCAGCGGTCAACGGTCAGCGAGCAATTGACTATCCAGCCGCTGACATTACCCCAAATTCAGCAGGTTGCCAAAGCCCAAAACGCTACGCTGGTAGAGTATTCCCAGGTCTACGATGGACAACTGTTTATCTGGGTGGTCAAACCCACGGGGGAAGTGACGTTCCGTAAAGTCGATCTGAAGCCGCTGGAGCAACAAAATACCTCCCTCACCAAACTGGTGGCGGCGGCTCGCTGCCTGGGAAATCCCTTTTGTGAGGTCAAGGTGGCTTCCAGTCGGAGTGGCAAGCGGCAGGGGGGATTGGTGGCGGAAGTGGAGGTAGTCTACAACCCGACGGCGACTGACCGGTCGCAGGGTAAGCCCCCAAACCGCCCGACTCAGAATCCCCATTTGCAGCGTCTGCATCAATTACTGATTGCCCCGATCGCCGATTTGTTGCCGACCAACCCTAACGACCGGGTAATTTTCCTGCCCCAGGGTTCCCTTTTCCTGCTTCCCTTTGCAGCGCTGCAGGATGCCCAGGGCCAATACCTGATTCAACAACATACGATTGTGATGGCCCCATCGATCCAGGTGTTGGGGTTGACGCACAGGCAGCGGTCAGCGGTCAGCGGTCAGCCATCCGCTGTCCTGGTGGTGGGCAATCCCACTATGCCCAAGGTAACGCTTCAGATCGGGCAGCCTCCGGTGCAACTGATCGATTTGCCGGGAGCAGAACGGGAAGCGTTGGCCATTGCCAAACTGTTCAATACTCAAGCGATCACGGGGTTCCAGGCAACGGAATCAACTGTGGTGCGGCAAATGCCCAACGCTCGCATCATTCACCTGGCCACCCACGGGTTACTCGATGACTTCACTGGATTAGGTGTACCGGGAGCCATTGCTCTGGCTCCTGACCCTTCCCAGCGCGGGAGCAAGGGGGGGGATGGCCTCCTCACCGCCGATGAAATCCTGGCCCTTAACCTGAAGGCCGAACTGGTGGTCTTGAGTGCCTGTGACACTGGTCAGGGAAAGATTACAGGAGATGGGGTGATTGGTCTGTCCCGCTCCCTGATGACAGTTGGGGTTCCCAGTGTGATCGTTTCCCTATGGGCTGTGCCCGATGCCCCCACAGCCGTGTTGATGACAGAGTTCTACAAAAACCTACAAAAATCGCCTGATAAAGCGCAAGCCCTGCGGCAGGCGATGTTGCAGACGATCAAGGACCATCCCAATCCCCAGAATTGGGCCGCATTCATCCTGCTGGGGGAGGCAGAGTAGGGAAATGAAAACAAACCGAAACCATCGCCAACCGACCAGAGTTCAATTAGAGCTCTGTGGCTTCGTTGGGGGAATCCTGCTACCCATTACACTTATCCTGGTTGCACTGGCGATGCCCAGTCTTTTTGCCGTCCTAGGGGATGTGGGAGTAGGTCAACTCATTGGCCTGGTGTTACTTGCGTTTGCCATCTATCTATTTTTTCGTGTTCCGGCATTTATCAAATCCAGGTTGACAGATGAAGCATTCGGGAGCTGTAACAACTCCCGTCCCAAAGCCTAGTGTTCTGTCAAACCCTAATTTTAAGGTGAACCCATTGGCTCGTAGTCGGCGCTTTAGCGCTGAAGCGCTGACTACAAACCCTAATTTCTAGAGTTGACGCTGCACTAGCTCACTTTTCAATTGCTCAGCATCAGCATTGCAGCAAGCGGCTCAGACTATGATCTGAATTTTTGCTTGCTGCTCTTCTTTTCGGTTCACTTTTCGGTTCAAATGGATAAAGCCGACTCCAAAACGGCACCAAATTAATCCTGCTACGGGAAGCAGCCGAGCAAAGCAATGTACGGCTTCTCCGCTGCTATTTCTTCGGAGCTATCAGCATCATCATATTGCGGCCTTCTTTTTTAGGAGCCTGTTGCACTTCCCCATACTCCTGCAAGTCCACCGCCATGCGCTTGAGCAGGTCTTCGGCAATGTCGCTGTGCTGAATTTCCCGTCCACGGAACATAATGGTTGCTTTGACCTTGTCGCCGTCTTGCAAGAACCGCCGCGCCTGACTGATCCGCACGTTGTAATCATGCTCCTCAATCTTGTAGCGCATCTTCACTTCTTTTACGTCCACGGTATGCTGCTTTTTCTTGGCTTCCCGTGCTTTTTTCTCTTGCTCAAACTTGTACTTGCCGTAGTCCATGATGCGGCAGACTGGGGGATCGGCCTTATCACTGACCAGCACTAAGTCGAGTTCCTTCTCGTCAGCGATCTCCATGGCTTCTCTGGGGGCCATAATGCCCAACTGAGCGCCATCAGCGTCGATGACTCGAATTTTCGGAAAGCGGATGCGCTCGTTAATCGTGGGTAAATCGCGGTTGATTTTCTTTTCAATCACAGGCATTTGGTAAGGTTAGCAAGCAACGGTTGACAGTACACACTTGAGTTTCTGGGGAATTACCAACCGATGCAGTGACATCGATCAGAGGGGACGGTGAACTTGGTTGTCCATCCTGCGATCGGTGCAAACCACCCCAGAGTTGTTTACAAACCGATACAGGCAATTCAAGCTTTAACAGTCATTCTACTCAGTCCGCATCTATTTCTGCTTGGAAGTTTAACGAAATTCTAATTTTATCTGCAAATTAAAGTATGGATCGTTGGAGTTGGCTAGTGTTCTGTCAAACCCTAATTTTAAGGTGAACCTATTGGCTCGTAGTCGGCGCTTTAGCGCTGAAGCGCTGACTACAAACCCTAATTGCTAGAGTTGACGCTGCACTAGGTTGATCGTCGGTTGCACCGCTGTCAGGCTGAACTTTGGTCTGATTGGGGCACTCGAAAAGTGGCTGGGCATCGGGAGATCGGTATGCAACAGGGGGGCGTGGTCAGTCCGATACGCTTCAAGGAGCTGATGATTCAGCCTCACGGCCTTCGATTGCTTGCGCAAAGGTGCTAGTGTCACAGCGTGCGATTTCGGGACGGTGCGGCCAGGGGTTGGCGGCTTCGAGTTGGGCTGCCAGAGCCAGAATGGTGGTTTCGGCGGCAGGTCTGCCAATCAACTGCACCCCAACTGGCAGACCGTTGGCGGCAAACCCAGTGGGAATCGCGATCGCCGGTTGGCCACTAGCATTGAAGGGCGGGCAGGGGGCGATCCAATCGATGATGTTGTCCAGGGTCTGTTTGGGGGAGAGGTTGGCCCAGGCCCCAATGGGGATCGGCGGGTGCATGTAAGTGGGCAACACCAGGACATCCACCTGCTCAAAAAAAGTCACAATGCGGCGGGCTATCTGTTGCATGGCTGATACGGCCCGTAAATAGTCGCCACAGGAGCAATTCTGGGCCCGGCGGAACAACCAACGGTTCATTTTGCCTAAAAAGAAATGGGGAATGCGTTTCCGCTCTCCTAAGAGAAATTTCCAGTTGGAGACGGCGGTTTCTGCCACGACCGCCTGCCAGATGACTGTAAAGGGCTGAATCAGGTCGCTGAAGTCAGGACAGCCTGGTTTCATTGAGTGTCCCATCTGTTCTAGCCGGCGGACAGTCTGTTCCACGGCTTGCTGACAGTCTGGATTGGCTGTGCCGATGGAGTTCAACTCGGTTGCAAAGGCAATGCGCAAAGGGGGCGGGGGTGTCTGGCTAGCTGACAAGAAACTGGTTTCTGGTTGGGGCAGCCAGTAGGGATCGCCAGCCATGTAACCGGACAGGACATCCAGTAAGGCGGCGGTGTCGGCTACGGTGCGACCGATGGGACCGTTGGTGGCGATGCCACTCAGGCGATCGCCGAAGGGCGCCATGGAGATGCGACCTCGGGATGGTTTGAGTCCCACCAGGCCACAACAGAAGGCGGGACCCCGGATCGAGCCGCCACCGTCGGATCCCTGGGAAATGGCGCATAGGCCAGCCGCTAGGGCCGCCGCCGCTCCACCGCTGGAGCCGCCCGGTGTATAGTCCAGGTTCCAGGGGTTGCGGGCCGGTGGAAAGCCAGCCGGTTCACTATAGGGCAGGGTGCCTAGTTCGGAGGTGGCTGTCTTACCCAAAATAATGAAACCGGCCTGTTTGATTCGCTGCACGACGCCATCATCCGTTTGGGCGGTCATTTGTTTGAGCACTTTCACCCCATAGCTGCAGGGCAAATCCGCAACTGGGTTAAGGTCTTTGATCGAGATCGGCACGCCAAAGAAGGGAGGCAGGTCTTCCGTTGACCCTGCCAGGGCTTCCGTCTTGGCTTTGGCATCGGCGATCGCCCGGTCGGCGGCGATGGTCACGTAGCTCCCCAACCGAGGATTCAGGCGTTCAATCCGTCGCAGATAAAGTTCCACCCATTCCAAGGGGGACAGTTCCTTGGCCCGAATCAGCCGTGCTTGCTCCAGGGCGGGCAAAAATGCCAGATCGGTTTCATTCATGGGTCAGATGTTGTAATGCTCTCCTGAGAATACCGAAAAAACAGAAAGCGGCAGAGATCCAATCACTCTACCGCTTTCCCTTCATCTGTTGCTTCAGATTCAGATTGGCTGATTAGTCAGCCGTCTGGGGCAGCAACTCCCGCTTTTGCCCCTGTAGGATCTTCACCTGACCGTCGGCATCCACGTCTACCACCGCAGTGTCTCCTTCGCTAACCCGACCGGAGAGGATTTCCTCCGCCAGCGAGTCTTCTAGCAGACGCATGATAGCGCGACGCAGCGGACGAGCCCCATAACTGGGGTTATAACCCTCTTCTACCAGACGGTCCTTGAAGCGTTCGGTCACTTCCAGGGTAATACCCTGATCTTTCAGGCGACCAAACACCTCCCGCAGCATAATGTCGGCGATCTCCTTCACTTCGTCCTTCTTCAGTTGACGGAAGACGATAATTTCGTCTACCCGATTCAAGAACTCAGGTCGGAAGTACTGCTTCAGTTCCTCGTTCACCAGCGAACGAATCCGGTTGTACTGCGACTCTTCCGCATCGGCTGTGGAGAACTCAAAGCCCAGACCGCCGCCACCCTTTTCAATCACCTTAGAACCAATGTTGGAGGTCATGATTAGCAGGGTGTTCTTGAAGTCCACCGTGCGACCCTTGGCATCGGTCAAGCGACCATCTTCCAGGATTTGCAGCAGCATGTTGAAGACATCCGGGTGAGCTTTTTCGATTTCATCGAATAGCACCACAGTGTAAGGCCGCCGCCGTACAGCTTCGGTCAACTGACCACCCTCGTTGTAGCCCACGTAGCCAGGAGGAGAACCAATCAGTTTGGAAACGGTGTGCCGCTCCATGTACTCCGACATATCCAGTCGGATCATGGCGTCTTCCGAGCCAAAGAAGTAGGATGCCAGGGCTTTGGTCAACTCAGTCTTACCAACCCCGGTGGGACCGGAGAAGATAAAGCTGGCGATCGGCCGGTTGGGGTTCTTCAAGCCAACCCGGGCTCTCCGAATGGCACGGGAAACCGCTTTTACTGCTTCGTCCTGGCCGATCAACCGCTGATGCAGGGTGTCTTCCATGTGCAGCAGTTTTTCCGACTCGGACTCGGTCAGCTTGTTGACGGGAACACCGGTCCAGGAAGCCACAATTTGGGCGATATCCTCTTCCGTGACCACTGGCTGTTCTTCGCTGGTTGAGTCGGTTTTCTTGCTCTGAGCGATCGCCCGGATTTCGGCTTTGATTTCCATTTCGCGATCGCGCAGCTCACCGGCCCGGTCAAAATTCTGGGACCGGACTGCGTCGTCTTTTTCCTTCAGCACCTGACGCAGTTCCTTATCCAGTTCCTTCGCCGCCGGGGGCAACTGGGAATTGATTAACCGAACCCGAGAACCGGCTTCATCAATCAGGTCAATGGCCTTGTCGGGCAGATAACGGTCAGAGATGTACCGATCGGACAGCTTGGCGGCTGCGTCTAGGGCCTCATCCGAGATCTTGAGTTTGTGATGCTGCTCATAACGCTCTCGCAGACCGCGCAGGATCTCGATGGTTTCGTCAACCGTGGGTTCACCCACCATCACAGGCTGGAAGCGACGTTCCAATGCCGCATCGCGCTCAATGTGCTTGCGATACTCATCCAGCGTGGTGGCGCCGATACATTGCAACTCACCTCTAGCCAAGGCTGGCTTGAGGATATTGGCCGCATCGATCGCCCCCTCCGCGGCGCCTGCGCCAATCAGAGTATGAACTTCGTCAATTACCAGGATGACATTACCGGCAGAGCGGATCTCATCCATGATCTTTTTCAGACGCTCTTCAAACTCGCCCCGATACTTGGTTCCTGCCACCAGCAGCCCAATATCCAGGGTGACGACCCGCTTATCTTCCAGAATGTCCGGCACGTCATCGTTGGCAATTCGCTGCGCCAACCCTTCCGCGATCGCCGTTTTACCCACACCGGGTTCGCCAATCAGCACCGGATTATTTTTGGTTCGACGACCCAGGATCTGGATGACCCGCTCAATTTCTTTTTGACGACCCACAACCGGATCCAGCTTACCCTCTCCAGCCAGTTGAGTCAGGTTCGAACCAAACTCGTCCAGGGTTGGAGTTTTGGTGCGGCCTTGGGAACCACCGGAAGTTACTTCGGCAGTCTCACCCAGCATTCGGATGACCTGGGTGCGCACCTTAGACAGGTCTACGCCCAGATTTTCCAAAACCCTGGCGGCCACTCCTTCGCCTTCGCGAATTAAGCCCAAAAGCAGGTGTTCGGTTCCAATGTAGTTGTGACCTAGTTGACGGGCTTCTTCCAAAGAGAGTTCCAGAACCCGCTTTGCTCGGGGCGTGAACGGAATCTCCACGGCAACGAAGCCAGAACCTCGGCCAATGATTTTTTCTACCTCAATCCGAGCGTCTTTCAAATTAACGCCCATGGACTTCAGTACTTTGGCGGCGACGCCGGTCCCTTCTCCAATAAGGCCCAGAAGAATTTGTTCGGTACCCACAAAGTTGTGTCCCAGGCGGCGAGCTTCCTCCTGGGCCAACATGATCACCTTGATGGCTTTTTCTGTGAAGCGTTCAAACATGGCGTGTCTCTATTACCTGCTGCGTGCCGGTACTGCTGATTCTAGCATAGAGGAAAAGCTTGCCTGTTCAGAATCCATCGCCAGTCGGATCCGTGATCACCGAACCTGAACAAGACTTGACAAACCATGTTGGGATAAGCCCCAAGGGGAAATTGTTATTCGGAAAAGGGGGAAAAGTCAAGCCTTGCAAGCTCATCCGACCCACGGTCAGGGGGTTTGGTTTGCCAGCCAGCGACTTGCAAGCGCGACACTGACTGCGATCGCCACTGATCGAGCTGCTTGGCAAAGTCAGGAGACTGTAACCCACCCCGCCACAGCACTAGGGCATCCTCCCCGGTGTCCTGGTAGTATCGTTTACGAACTCCCGCCTCCTTAAAACCAAACTTTTGATATAACCCACGGGCCAACTGATTAGAAATTCTGACCTCAAGGGTGGCCCGCTCCAATCCTCGTTGATGGCCTGACTGTAGTAACTGCAACAGTAACCATTGCCCCAAGCCCTGACCCTGAACCTTGGGATCAATTGCCAGCAGGGTAATATGGGCTTCCTCCAGAATGGCCCAATAACAGCCGATGCCGATCAGGGTGTGGGGAATCGGGCATGGGGAGTCGGCAGTAGGGGAGGGGCGGTCTGCCCGCTTGGCAGGTTGGAGATTGGTTGATTTTGTTGGGGCAGAGCTAGATCCAATAGGCAAGGGTGCTGATTGATTTTGCAACAAAACTAGCAATTCACTATTGGGGCTGTCCATTTCCCGTCGGTAACCATCCAGGCTCCAAAGCCCGCCGAAGCAGCGGTGATCCAACTCAACGGCTGCCGGTAGCAGGTTCTCAGTTAGGACTTGTAGATCAATCTGGCGCACGAAAGGTCGGGATTGTCTCCGGTATGGACAACGCTGAATTGTAAACTGGTAAAGGTACGGATGCCTGCTAGCCAACAGAAAAGGATAACAACGACACGATGGTATCGACTCACACTACGGAAGCCCAACTCACTGGCCGTCATTATTTGCCTGATTCCGCAGGTGCGCCGGATACCAGAGCGGCGACTGGATTTGACGGAATTTCCCCCAACCAACAACTGATGCCGCTAACGGCGCGGGTCAATGGGGCGGAACATCTGGAAGTGGGTGGTTGTGATGTTCCGGATCTGGTTGCTAAGTTTGGCTCTCCCTTATATATCTTAGATGAGCAGACGCTGCGGGCTGCTTGTCGTCAGTACCGCCAGGCCTTTTCTCGTTACTATCCCGGCGAGTCCCTGGTGCTGTATGCCTCCAAGGCATGGAATTGTCTGGCCGTTTGTGCGATCGTGGCCAGCGAGGGACTGGGCATTGATATTGTGTCTGGTGGAGAGTTGTTTACGGCGTTGCAGGCGGGTGCGGATCCAACCCGGCTCTATTTACATGGCAACAACAAGTCTGTTGAGGAACTGCGATTGGCGGTTGAGGCCGGGATCACCATTGTGGTGGACAACTGGCTGGAACTGAAGACCCTGGCTGAAATGACCGCTCACCCACATGGATTTGCCGTCGAGCAACCGGGCCAACCAATTCGGATCATGATTCGCCTGACGCCGGGGATTGAATGTCATACCCATGAATATATTCGCACCGGCCATCTGGACAGTAAGTTCGGCTTTGACCCCAATGAAGTGGATGCCGTCTTCCGGCTGATTAGCCAGCATTCCGGTCTGGACTGTGTTGGCCTCCATGCCCACATTGGCTCGCAAATCTTTGAGTTAGAGCCCCATCGCGATCTGGGTGGGGTGATGGTGCAATGGTTTACCAAAGCGGCCCACTATGGTCTGTCCCTGAAAGAGCTGAATATTGGCGGTGGTTTGGGAATTCGCTACACCGAATCGGATGACCCACCCAGCATTGATGACTGGGTCAAGGTGGTGGCCGATTCCGTTATTTCTGCCTGTGAAAGTCAGCAGATGCCATTGCCGAAGCTGCTGTGCGAGCCGGGGCGATCGCTGATTGGTCCCGCCTGTGTCACGGCTTACACCATGGGCAGTCAAAAAGTCGTACCAGATATTCGCACCTATGTAACGGTGGATGGAGGCATGTCGGATAACCCCCGTCCCATTACCTATCAATCGGTTTACCGCGCCGTCATCGCCAATCGCATGGCCGCCCCCCTGACGGAGCGAGTCACGGTTGCGGGCAAGCATTGTGAATCTGGTGATGTGCTGATTCGGGATGCCCACCTACCCACCAGCCAACCTGGGGATATTCTGGTGGTGCTGGCAACGGGTGCCTACAATTACAGCATGTCCTCCAATTACAACCGCATTCCACGGCCAGCGGCGGTTTTGGTGCAGGATGGGGTAGCCAGCTTAATTCTGCAGCGGGAGACTCTTCAGGACTTAATCCGTCAGGATTGTCTGCCTGATCGGTTACGGAACAGCAGCAGCGAAGCTTAACTGATGTCAATCAGGACTCGGCTGTGACCAGAGTTTGCAACATCTAGAGGCACAGGATTAATCCAGACTGATGGCATATCTTTGGACGCAATGGCTGGCAGCTCCTGGCTGGGTACAATCCTTGCTGCTTCTGGTGATTCAAAATTTCAGATTGTTGCTCGATGTCGGGCTAGTGCTGTTGCTGATCTACATGATCCTGGTGATCATCGGCGAACGGCGAACCCTCTGGATGGTCCGGGGGTTTATTGTCCTGATGTTAGCAGCAGCCCTCAGTCGCAGGTTGGATCTAACGCTGCTGAGTTTTGTGCTGGACAACCTGGTGATTGGTTCAGCCGTGGCGATGGCTTTTATTCTACAATCGGAATTTAGACGCTTTCTGGAGCAGTTAGGCCGGGGTGAGATCCTGCAGTTGTTTCAATCTTCACGAAGAACGCCACTGAAATCTGGTAGTGTCACGGATGAAATTGTGGATGCAGTCAAAGAGCTATCCCAGAACCGAACGGGCGCCCTGCTTATTTTGGAAACAGGTAACCCAATTGACGAGCGAGATTTTTCGGTTCCAGGGGTTAGATTGAATGCGGAGGTGTCCAAGGAACTACTGCAAACCATTTTCCAAACCACCACCTTGCTTCATGATGGGGCGGTATTGATTCGCGATAATCGGGTGGTGGCGGCGGGCGTTATTTTGCCCTTGTCGGAACGGACGGCTTCCCGTCAGTTAGGGACTCGTCATCGGGCCGCCATGGGAATGACGGAAAGAGTCGAAAATTGTGTTTGTGTTGTTGTATCTGAAGAAACGGGATCGATTTCTTTGGCTGAACGGGGTGTTCTCTACCGCCCATTAACAGCAAGTCGATTAAAAGAGATGCTGGAAGAGCGGTTTTCCCAAACATCAGACCGGGAGCCGGTTGCGCCCAGTCTCCAGAGTTTGAGTCAGCTCTGGTCCAAAGTCAAGGATAGCCTTCCCGGTCGGTTCAGCCCTCCCAAGCGAAAGGGGTAAACCGGTTTGGTGACGATTGCCAGTTCTGTGCCTGTTGACCCTATCTCACTGATTATTGTGTTGCACTTGTTTGCTGTGCTGGAGAGACCATGACCGCCCAATCTTCTGTGTTACATGAGCTGCCGCCTGATTTAATCCGAGAACGGTTACCGCGCCATGTTGCGGTCATTATGGATGGCAATGGCCGCTGGGCCAAGCGTCGTGGCATGCCCAGGATTGTCGGCCATCGACGCGGGGTTGATGTGCTGAAAGATTTGCTCCGCTGTTGTCGCGACTGGGGAATTGGGGCCTTGACGGCCTATGCCTTTTCGACTGAGAACTGGGGCCGTCCTTCGGATGAAGTTGAATTTTTGATGACGTTATTTGAACGAGTCCTGCGGCAAGAACTGCGGGAAATGATTGAAGAAAATGTGCGGATTCGGTTTGTCGGCAACTTAAGTGCCTTGCCCTCTTCGTTGCAGGCGGAGATTGCTCGTTCGGTGGAAGCCACCAGCAAAAACCAGGGGATTCAATTTTCCATTGCTACCAACTATGGCGGCCGTCAAGAAATTGTCCAGGCTTGCCGAGCGATCGCCACTCAGGTGCAGCAGGGGATGTTGGATCCGGACCAAATTGATGAAGCCTTATTTGAGCGGCATCTTTATACGACGGGGATCGGTGACCCAGATTTATTGATCCGCACCAGTGGTGAAATGCGGATCAGTAACTTTTTGCTGTGGCAAATGGCCTATGCCGAGATCTACGTGACCGATACCCTGTGGCCGGATTTTAGTCGGCAAGCCTTTCACCAGGCGATTAAGGACTATCAGCAACGGGAACGGCGGTTTGGTAAAGTTTGAGCCTGGGGTATGTGCAAGGGCTGGTTGCCTGGAATAGGGCCAGGCTCAGAGGACCAATGGCATAAATTTGGCATAAGTTGGTTGCGGCTGTACTTTGCGAGCGGTCGGATTAGGGGCCAGCAAAGATAGCAGCTTCCACATCCTGGCGGGTCAGGGAATACTTAAACGATCTCTGAATGGACCGGTCGCCTTCGCCAAAGCCGAAATAGCGAACCACTAACTGATCGATGTCTAGACAGATATCCGCTTGCCAGTCGGGCCGATCCACATGCCAGCAATGGATATCTGCCTCATCCTGTTGGCAACCCTGACCAGTTAGCCACTGTTCAATTTCGGGTAGGGGATGATTGTAAAGGGGGGTATCGGCAGGGGGGAGAGGCATAGGAGTCAACTAGATGGACGAGAACTGTTGGGGTGATGGACCGCAGAACGGGATTCGGTCGAGAGGCTGGCTGGATAAGCTGAGGTGAGAGCCGTTGCATGGTCTGTAGGACCGTTGTTGTTCGGTAAGGCTGAACTAGGCGTTAGTGAAGGAGCCTTGATCGGAGCTGATTGGAGTGGCAGTGGAGTTGGCTGATGGACACGCTTGGTCGGTGCGGTTCCTGCTGCAACTGGTGAATCTGAGTGCAATTTGGCGATCGCTGCAGCGGTCTGATTGCCGGCCCGAGTTGGAGCGAGTGACCCTGATGACTGGGGGGAAGTGGTTGAAACCTGGGCCGGAACCGTATTGAACTGGGACGCTAGGGGCTGGAGCAGTTGATCTCCCCGACTGAGACTAATAGAAATGGCCAAAACCAGACAACCGACAAAGGTGACCCCCAGAATAAACAGGGCAAACATCTCGCCGGGAGAAAGGGGCCGGTCTGTGGCATCCAGATAGGCCGAAGAGGGGATGCTGCGATTTCGATGGGGCCATTGGTTGATCGTGGGCATGGATTGCACAACCGGCAGCCGCGAATAGCCAATTTTCTGGTCGTAAACCTGACGCCGTTCCGGATTACTCAGGGTGGCATAAGCTTCATTCAGTTCCTGAAACTTAGCGGTCGCGATCGCTGGCGGCAACGCAGTGGTATCTGGATGATAGAGCTTGCTCCGATCTCGATAGGCTTGACGAATATCCCGCACGGACGCAGACGGATGAACGCCCAACAGCGTGTAGTAACTGGAATCCAGCGTTTGGGAGTAGGGCGTTCGATTGTCTTTGGAGGGTTGCCGGTAGTGATTCACGCCTTTTTTCGGTAATCAGCGTTGTGAGAGTTGTTCAACTTTTGATTATTTTAACCAGGTTGTTACTCTCTGGTAAGGGATTCCTGGACAGCGGTTGCATGGTTAACCACCCCTGCGATCGCCGCCAGGAGGAGCCAGCCCAGGATATTAATTCGGACATCAAATAAGGTGACATCTGACAGACTGAAAACGGTACATGCCAGAAATGCCACCAGATAGGTGAAATAAATGAGGCGATCGTTGGTGATTGCAGTCGGAATAGGCCGGTAGGACGGTGATGGGGATGCGTCGGCAGGGGACAATCTGAGTGGGCCAGGAAAGGTGGGCCGCGTGCTCACTTGCCAATGCATCAGGTGCTTGACCCCCCGATACACGATCCAACCAACCAGCCCCAACATCATTAGCATGGCTGGAATGCCAGTTTCAGCGGCCAGCATCAGCAAGAGGTTATGGGGATGTCCCCTAAAAATGTGCATCTGCTCCTGGTAGAGGGGGCTAAAGTTGTTGAGTCCCCACCCCAACCAGGGACGCTGTTGCGCTAGATCCCAGGCAAATTTCCAGAGGGTAACCCGCAGCGTGGCTGTCGGACGGTCCGGATAAAGGTCGTCCGTAATCCGGGCCCAGAAGAAGGCTGGCACAACCATCCGCAAGCCTTCTCCGATGGGTGAAGGTGCAAAGGCGGCCCCCAGAACGCTGCCAGCAATCACACCAAGCAGCACCATCAGCCAGCGCCAGCTTTTGTAAATTGCCAAGGCCAGACAGACTAACAGGGCGATCGCCCAGGCATTGCGAGAGTTGGTCAACACCAGGGCCACCGCATTGCCTGCCAGAGCCACGGATAAAAATAAGCGATGAGTCAGGGGATAGGGGGGAGCCAGGCGATCCACTCCCTTAGTGGCATCCGGCCAGGGTTTCGCCATTGGAGAGGACGGATGTCGTCGGCTTTCCCAGGCTTCAATCCACAGGCCCAGATTCAACGTAAACGTAATCGTAAGGTAGATGGCCAGGACATTGGCATAGAAAAAGGTTGAAGCCATTCGGCCCCAGGGATTGCCTTTGGCATCAATTTCAATGTCTACCAGAACGCCCAGTACTCGTATCTCGGCGGCCCAGCCCCAAAACAACTGGCCTAATCCGATCACCACTACGGGGACGGAACCAATCACCAGAATCCAGGCTAGCCGCCGCAACTGAGCCGGAACCTGCAGGAGTTCACATAGGGCTGGAAAGACAATAAAAAACGGCAGGAAGTTAGCCAGTCCCAACAGCGCCGTCAGACGATGGTGCGCCACTAACGAACTGATGATCATCACCAGCCCCAGCAACAAAAAGCCTTTGGCGATAGGTGACTGAGCTAGATCGCGAAATCGCTGTTTCCAAACGGTCAGGGCCGCCAGTAAGGTGCCAACAGTACCCAAAAAGCCATTAATGGGTAGGAGCAGCAGTGACACCTGGAGAATATTCCAGCATCGTTGTAAGCGCGGGTCTGGATGGGCATGATAAGTTTCCTGCCAGGCTCGGATCAATTTCATGCAGTCAGCCCCGCTCATTCACCCTGACTCCAGGAGTTCCATTCCTGGGGTAAAAACGTCTCATGCAGGTGAAAAACATTCAGCCCGGGTGAGTCGAATTTGGGCCAAGGCAAAGATGGTTGGAATAATGCGGCCATAGTTGGTCGAAATGGAACGCCAACCCAGGTCGGCAAAAAAACAGGCCCATAAGGCGGGCCCCAAAATTGCAAATACACTCCGCACTGCGGCATAGCGGGCTGCCGTCAGGGCCATGCCGCGACGGGCGGTTTGGGCCAGCAAATATTGGTTAAATTGTTGGGCGGCCACTGCGCCTCCGGTGGCCAAGGCTTGCTGCGCCATTTGGTGGGCTGCGAAATGTAAGGCGAACTGGCGGGCAATGTGGTTCAACAATAAGGGGCGAATTACGGAACTGACAGCCAGTGCTCCACTCCCCTCGACCAGCAGACGGAGGGGATCTTGTTGCAGGGCGACGGGCAAGTGGGGTAACAGTTGGGACTGGGTCAGCGATCGCCGCAGCCGAACGGTCAGGGATCCCCGTTCTGAGGCGGGTAACTGCTTACAGGCTCGGGATAACAGGTGTAAAAAGATTTCTGACTCCAGATCCACCGTCGATATGGATCTCCGATAGGGCAACTTCAAATACCGACAGACTTGAATCAAGACCTGACGATAGCTGAGGTTATCCGTTTTGCGGCTGAGAACCGTCACACCATCCGCTGCCAGATAGCGAAACCGTTTCTCCAGCGTATCCAGCCAGGCTTCCCGCCCCTGATCCTGTAGATCGGTCGGGTCGAGGGGCCGAACATAGTCCAAGGGGTTAAATTTCGGTCGGAATAGGATTTCTGTAAGATCCTGTAACTCCTCGTCAGTTGCCAGTTCTAGCGCGTTCCTTAACTCATCCACCACCGACTCCTCCTCAGTGCGGATTTGCAATGGTCACATTTTTGCAATGCTCACATTCTACTAAAGAGGAGTGTAGTGTGTGTGGCAAGATCACAGCAATCGGCTATCAATGGGCGTTGATCGGGGAGTGGGGTGTCGGGTGTTATACCCATTCTCTGTGGGGCATGACTAACCACTTAACACTCAAAACCCAAAGCCTAAAATCTAACCGCTAACGCTACACCGGCAAATCTGCTCGGGGATTAAAGCTCTCCAGTTGCAACAATTTTTCGTAGAGTTCCCGTTCCTCGGGGGTGGGATCCCGGGGAACGACAATCTGAATGTCCACAATCTGATCGCCTCGAGTGCTGCCGCTGCCGGTGGGATAGCCCTTGTTAGCCAGCCGCAGGCGCTGCCCGGATCGCACGCCGCTGGGAATGGTCATTTTTACCAGGCCGTCCAGGGTTGGCACTTCGATCTGGCCGCCCAGCACTGCTTCGCTGGGGCTGATCGGGAGCTGGCAGAGAATATCGGATCCTTCTAGCTTAAAAAATGGGTGGGAGGCCACATCAATTTTCAGGTACAGGTCGCCGCCGCCCACGCCCTGGCCCTTGAGCCGGATGCGTTGTCCAGTTACCATGCCGGGGGGCATGTTTACCTCCAGCGATCGCCCATCTTCCAGGCGAATGCGTTCCCTGCCTCCCTGATAAGCTGTCTCCAGGGGAACGGTGAGGCGGGCTTCGGCGTCCCGGCGGGTGGGGCGGGGAACCGTGTAGGCGGTTTTGGTTGTACCCGGACGGAAATAGTCTCGACTACTGCCATTGCTACTGGCGGCACTGGTTTGGGCAACCCTACGGTTTAACAACTGATCGACAAAACTGTTGAAGTCGGGAAATTCAGAAAAATCAACATCCCCTGAGGCACCTCGATCGCGCGCCGTATCCCAGGCCCGGGTCGCTGCTCTGGCTGCCCCCTGAAAGCCCTGTTGTTTCCAAAACTTACCAAACTGGTCATACTGGGCTCGTTTGCTGGCATCGGATAGGACTTCGTAGGCTTCATTAATATCTTTAAATTTTTCCTCTGCCTGCTTATCGCCGGGGTTAAGGTCTGGGTGATACTGGCGAGCCAGGCGCCGAAAGGCCTTCTTAATTTCTTCGACGCTGGCATCACGGGCTACTCCCAGGATGGCGTAATAGTTCCGAAAGTTTTGCATACCGAGGACAGAAAAAGGGGTACGGGAGCAGAGTACGGCAGAACGCCCAACTGAAACGAGGGCAAGGGCTGAGACGGGGCAGTTGAGACCACGGGCATGGTGATGACTGATAGCTTACAAGTCTATGCCCTCCCTACGAAACTGAAAACATAAAGTTGTGTCGATTAGCTCGATCTTCCAATGTTTGATCAGTTTTGTGGCTGGGATGTGAAGGGAATGCCCAGTTTCCTACAGCCAATCATCTTCGTCATCCCAGTTGTCCTGACTCAGGTTCGGCCGCGGATTTCGTTGCGAACGAGAGGGGCGCCGCTCGGTGCGATCGCGGTCTTTGGGTGCGCGGGCGGGAGGCGCAGCCCAGTCATCTCGGTTGCGGTCTGAATAGCCCCGATCATCCCAGGAATCATTGCGTGGGCCTTCGTTGCGCCGATCCGGGCGATCGCCGCCGCTGCTACTGCGACTGGGCATTCCCCGATCGCTGGCGCCCCAGTCTCGGTCATTGCGACCGCCATAACTGCGATCCTCGTAACTGCGATCGCTGGCGTTCCAGTCTCGGTCATTGCGACTGCCGTAAGGGCGATCACTGGAGCTGTTATCGCCATAGCTGCGGTCGTTATAAGGGCGATCGCTGTAATTGCGGTCTCCGTAGCTGCGATCGCTGCCACCGGAACGGCCATAGCGGTTGTCATTCCAGGAATCGGCTGGATTGTCGCGGCGGTCATAGCGGGGTTCGCTGCGGCCAGACCGACCATAGCCATAGTCCTGTTGGTCATAGCGATTGTCATTCCGAGCGCCGTAACCGTAGTCGCTGCGATTGAGGTAATAATCGTCCTCGTCTTCCTCATCCAGGAAGAAGCTCTTGATGGCTCCCAGCAGGCTACCCTCTTCCTCTTCTTCCTTATTCCGTTGATAAACTTCCCGGTTCAGGTCATAGAGCGCATCCTGTAGATCAGCCTGGGCCTGGTCAATCGCGCGATCGTCATTCTGACTTAAGGCGCTGCGCAGAGCTTGAATGGCCGCTTCAATGCGAGAGCGGTAGGGATTGACAAACTGCATACCGAAATCTAAGGTGGCCTCCCGCAGTTGCCGTTCTGCCTGGAAGGTCAGGGCTTCGGCCCGATTGCGTTTCTCAACCTTGGCTTTCTTCTGGCGATCAGCTTCGGCATAGTCCTCCGCTTCTCGGATCATGCGTTTCACTTCGTCCTCGCTCAAGGTGGAAGCACCTTGAATGGTAATACTCTGTTCCCGGCCTGTGGTGCGGTCCATCGCCGCTACCTGTAGGATGCCATTGGCATCGATATCAAAAGAAACCTGGATCTGGGGAATGCCTCTAGGCGCAGGCGGAATGCCGGTCAGCTTAAATCGGCCTAAGGACTTGTTGCCCGCTGCCATTTCCCGTTCGCCCTGGAGAACATGCACTTCCACCAGAGTTTGATTATCTTCTCCGGTGGAAAAAATATCCGATCGCCGCACTGGGATGGTGGTGTTGCGGGGAATCAGCTTTTTCATGACGCCGCCAATGGTTTCCAGCCCCAGAGACAGGGGAGTCACGTCCAGTAGCAGCACATCTTTCATGTCACCGGCCAGAATGCCAGCCTGGATAGCGGCCCCCACAGCCACTACTTCATCAGGGTTGACATTTTGGCTCAACTCCCGGCCAATCATATTGCGGACAATTTCCTGCACCAGCGGAATGCGAGTGGAGCCACCCACCAGCACAATTTCATCAATCTGCGCTGGAGACAGTCCGGCATCCTTCAGAGCTTGCTTGACTGGACCCCGCAGCCGGGAAACCAGATCACTGCACAGTCCTTCAAACTGGGACCGGGTCAGCCGGGTTTCCAGATGCTTGGGACCATCCTCCGTAGCGGTGATAAAGGGCAGGTTAATCTCGGTTACTGTCACTCCGGATAATTCAATTTTGGCTTTCTCGGCGGCTTCGGTGAGGCGTTGCAAAGCCTGGCGATCGCGCCGCAGATCGACCCCTTCCGCCTCTAGAAACTGTTCCGCCAGCCAGTCCACAATCTTTTTGTCAAAGTCATTGCCACCCAGTTGGGTGTCGCCACTGGTGGCTTTGACTTCAAACACCCCATCCCCAACATCCAGGATGGAAACATCAAAGGTGCCGCCCCCCAGGTCAAACACCAGGATGGTCTGATTGTCCCGCCGGTCCAATCCATAGGCCAGAGAGGCCGCCGTTGGTTCATTCAGAATTCGCTTCACTTCCAGTCCGGCAATCCGACCGGCATCCCGGGTGGCCTGCCGCTGGGAGTCATTAAAGTAGGCGGGAACGGTTATTACCGCTTCTTTCACTGGCTCACCCAGATAACGACTGGCTTCGTCCACCAGCTTTTTCAGGATGATGGCAGACACTTCTTCAGGCGCAAATTCCTTTTGCAAGCGGGGGCACTTAATCCGCACATTGCCTGCTTCGTCCTTACGGATCGTATAAGGGACACGCTTCGAGTCGGGAGCCAACTCTGCGTATTTCCGACCCATGAACCGCTTGATGCCATAAAACGTATTTTGTGGGTCAGAGATTGCTTGACGCCGGGCCATCTGACCAACCAGCCGCTCACCTTCCTTGGTAAAGCCAACCACTGACGGCGTTGTGCGCATCCCTTCGGCGTTTGCAATCACAACGGGTTTTCCGCCTTCCATCACGGCGACCACTGAATTGGTTGTTCCCAGATCAATGCCGACAATCTTGCCCATGCGTGAGCACTATCTCTCTGTTAAGTTTGCTGAATTTATTGTATCGCGCCGTTGAAACCTGCCTAGGAGTTTGCGCCTCTGCCACGGTTGGCTCCTCTGCCAAAGTTAAACGTTAGCGGCCTTGCCATGCTGTTACCGATGTAAGCATTGTCGAGTTGGAGGGGCGATCGCTCAACGAGTCCCATTGTCGTTAGCATAGCTTACGAAGGCGGCAGTGTTGGTTTGCTTGCCCCAACTGTAAAGGACCTGAAACCGTTTATCTGGCTGGGACATGCGAGACTAAAAATAATTGCAAAGTGCGATTAAATAACAGGTCTGAGCATTGGGACTGAGGAGGAAGTGGAGCATGGATCGGCCAACCATGAACGAACAGACAAACATCCGTTCGCCCCTGCCTACCAAGTCCCGACCAATCGACTGGTTCTGGCCCTTCTGGCCGTTGGTGCCCATTTATCCCTACAGCAAACGGCGGACTCTGCGGACAGAAGTGGTGAAAGATTCCATCTGGATGTTTGAGCAAGTCCAGGGAATTTTTTATGTGGTGGTGCCGATTCGGATGACGGTGATCAAGCTGGATGGGGGCGGACTGCTGGTCTACGCTCCGATCGCTCCGACGCGGGAATGCATGCGGTTAATGCAAGAACTGGTGGCTGAACATGGCGATGTCCAGTACATCATTCTGCCCACGGTTTCCGGGTTGGAGCATAAGGTTTTCGTCGGTCCTTTCGCCCGTCAATTCCCTACCGCTCAGGTGTATGTGGCGCCTCACCAGTGGAGCTTTCCGTTCAACCTGCCGCTGAGTTGGCTGGGGCTGCCCGGTCGGCGCACCCAACTCCTGCCGTCGGATAGCAGCCAGACCCCCTTTGCTGATCAGTTTGATTATGCCCAGTTGGGCCCGATCGACCTGGGACTGGGGCCCTTTGAGGAAGTGGCCTTTTTCCACCGGCGATCGCAGACCCTGCTGGTCACCGACAGCCTGATTGCCATTCCTAAGGATCCACCCCCTATCGTCCAACTCGACCCCTATCCGCTGCTGTTCCATGCTCGCGAAGATGCCTACGATGTGGTGGAAGACGCAGAACTGGCTCGCCGCAAGGGTTGGCAGCGGGTAGTACTGTTTGCCCTGTACTTCCGGGCCGGGGTGTTGGAGACGGTGCCCCTGCCGGAAGCCTTTCGGCAATCTTTCCAAGCCCCTGATCGCTCTAAGAAAGCCTATTTTGGCTTGTACCCATTTCGCTGGAAAGATGACTGGAAGCAGTCGTTTGAGGTAGTGCGGAACGAAGGGCGCCCATTGGTTGCGCCAATTTTACAGACCCTGATCCTGAACCGGGCTCCTAGGGAAACGGTGGAATGGGCTGACAAAATTGCCAGTTGGCCATTCCAGCGGATCATCCCCTGTCACTTTGAGGCGCCGATTGATGCCAGCCCGCAGCAAGTGAGGCAGGCATTTTCCTTCCTTAGGAAGAACCCTCTGTCTTCGGAGGTCGGTCATTCCCTGCCGCCGCAGGATGTGGCTTTTTTGCAGGAACTGGAAGAGAAACTGGAACAAAGCCGCATCGTTCCTCCCGCCAAGGAACGGACCTAAGCTGAACGGCTTTACTGACAGGTGGTACGGCCGGTAAAGGCGTTGTAAAGGACGTAGATACTATCACCTGGTTTGGGTGCGGTGGTAGAAAGGTGATCCAATCGCACCTCCGACTCACTCAGCTTGCCTTTCCAGACGTCATGGTTCGATTCGGTTTTGCCAGCGTAGGTCAAGGTGGTGCTCTGGCTGGCGCCGGATGGGGGCGTAAAGGTGATCTGGCTGAATCCAGCTTCGCGGGTGTAAGAGACGGTGAACTTGGTGCCGTTGGCAAGGCTGCCAGCGCAGGTCATGGACAGGTCGTCAAGATTGGGTTCTGTCGATAGGGTCGCTTGGGGGGAGGCTGCGGGGGAAGCACCACCAGCCCCACTGAGGCTGAGATATTGGCTAAAGGCCCAACCTGCAGTCTGGGGCAGGTCGCTGGAGATGGCTTTGACCTGATACCAAACACTATCTCCCATTGCTTTTTCCCCTAAAATGTCCAGTTGGGTGCCTCTGGGTGCGCCATACAAAATGGGGGCATCGGTGCCAGGTGATTGGCGAATGTTTAACAGGTCAGCGGTGACCGTGGCTGTCCGTTTGGCCGGTGGCGTGGGGGTAGATTGGACTGCAGGGGCCGTTTGTGTGGCTGTGGGTGTTGGCTCCGGAGCGGTTTCAGCGGATGGTTGTCTGGAACAAGCAGCGACAACCAGACTGCACAGAGATAAACCGACTGCGATTCCTTTCATTGTTTGAGTCATGCTATTGCTCTTCAACACCCTACACCCTTAGGAGCCTCTGCTCCGTTGAGTAACGATAGACCAGAAAAGTAAGGATTTGATAAGAAATGACTGGACGGGGGGCTGGAGAATTTTCAGGCTGGCCCCATGGTTGTGTCCGGTGATTCATCGGTCTTGGCGCTCATAAATTTGACTGATCCGTCGATTGGTTCATCCAGGACCAGAGGGCCACGATTGCCAAAAACAGGAAGAAACCCACAAAGATAGATTCCGCATCTTTCTGACTCATGAGAAACCGACCCAGCAAAATGGGGGCGATAAATACACTGGCAACCACCCCAGTGGCGATCGCATATTTTTTCCAGGCGCCAGGCAGGGACAACCAGGGACTCGGTTTGGTTGGGGCGGATGTTCCTGGCCTGAACTGGGGCAACTGCAACCGAGGAATGGGTTTGGGCGTTGCCAGTTTGGCTTTCCAGGCGCTGGGCAGGGTGGGGCGGGGAAGTAAGTCCGGTCGGGCTAATTTCCCTTTGGCGGTTTCCAGCAGTTGGGTCAGTTTTTGGGGGGTAAGCGGTAAAGTCTTCGGGGCGATCGCCAGAGGCTTGGGGACGATCGCCTCTAGCCTGCTTCTGGTCTGGCTAAGAACCTGTTCAACTATTTGCCGGTTGCGGGCCCGCCATTGTTCCGGCGACAGGGCCACCACCGGAAAAATATCGATGCCCAGTTCCCGTTTGCGATCGCACCAGTAGCACTTGCCATAGGTCTGGCTGTAATAGTGGCCATTCACCCTGCGGCAAGCCTTTAATTCTGCAACGGCTGCCTTGAGTGCCTGCACCCACTCCGCTGCCGTGGGTCGCAGAGCGGGATTGGTGTACCCATCATTAAAACAACGCAAAAAGCATTGTTGAATCTCTGGATGGGCCGTCGCCAGAGGAATGGTCAGCGGTCCCGGTTGGATCAGACTATTGGGGGCGTAGGGCCAGTATCCCAGGCGCAGCAGCTCATTGGGATCGGGGGATTCGCCCCAACCGGTCCATTTGCCCTTGAAGGGCTGATCGCCAAATAGCAATAAATGGATCACCACCGCCAGCCGAAACCGATCGTGCACCTCAGTTTGTTCCACCGTGGCTAAGTCCTGGGCCAGCAATTCCGGTGGCGTAAAGCCCTCGGACCCCACCGGACAGCGGTAAACCTCACCGGTCTGGGGATGGCGAACTTGAAAAGAGTCGGTATCAATCACGGCTGGCAACGCCTGATTGTCCACCAGAATATTTTGGGGTTTGACATCCCCTAAAACGTAACCCCTGGCATGAATGGCCTGCATGATGGAGGCGATATTCATGGCTGTGACATGCAAATAGAGCCAGTTAAAGCCAGGTAAGATTTTCTGGCGTTGTCGGGGATGGTAAACATCCAGTAGTTGGACGCTGTTGGTGATTTCTGGCATCAAGAAACCCACCCCGCAGCCACTTTGATCGCACAGGAGCGACTGGGGCCAG
>Ga0272446_1002586_pt1 | contig 24313 bp, 18 predicted proteins | sample YNPCB0061_FD_194587 | JGI IMG/M metagenome (GOLD analysis project Ga0272446, IMG submission 194587) | Hot spring microbial mat communities from Yellowstone National Park, WY, United States - YNP-CB-006-1 | ecosystem: Environmental > Aquatic > Thermal springs > Hot (42-90C) > Sediment | place...
TAGAAGAACGTCTTGTCGCGGATGACCCGCCCCCCAAAGTCGCCTCCGACCTGGTTGGTGTTGAAACGCGGCTGACTCCTCAGACCACGCTGTTTTTCCAGATTGTTCAGTGTGTTGAGGCCGCTGCCGAGGTAATAAATGAACGCCTGCCCGTGAAACTCATTCGTTCCCGACTTGGTGGTGACGTTGATTTGCCCACCGCTGTTGCGCCCAAACTCCGCATTGTACGGATTGGTTTGAATCTGGAACTCCTGAACGGCTTCCGGGGCCAGCCCGATGGTGGGAATCGTCACCGAGATATCGTTGTTGTCCGAGCCGTCAATCGTGAAGTTGTTGTTGCGGGCGCGCTGACCGTTGACGCTGATCCCGCTCGAACCTGGCGCCCGGAACGCATTGGGCGACAGCACCGCCAGGTTGTTGATGTCACGTCCGGCGGAGAGGGGCAGTTCCACGACCCGGCGTGCCTCGAAAGTGGCGCCGACGGTTGGGGAGTTGCGGTTCAGCGCCACGATGCTGTCGGCGCTGATGGTGACGGTATCGGCCTGTTCGCCAACCTCCAGCGTGATATTGAAGCCGGTGTCATTGGCCGAAACGACGCGAATATCCGTATATTCGCTCCGCTTGAAGCCTTCCTTTTCGACGACGACCCGATAGATGCCGGGGTCCAAGGCCGCAACGCGGTAGCTGCCGGAGTCATTCGTCGTGGTTTCCCGCGCCTGATTGGTGGCCTGATTCGTGACGACGACGCGCGCCCCAACCACGGCGGCGCCGGTCTGGTCCGTGACGGTGCCGGTCATGGCGCTCCGGGTAAGCTGTCCCCAGCCCACCGCCGTCAGTCCGACCATCCACAACAGAGAAAAGCTCAGGATGAGCCGGTGGCGATACCGTCCGCTCATCCATCCCAGGCAATGCAACATACAAATTTCCTCAACTTACATAGGCTGGCGTCCCCGCGCCGGTGATGGACTGGAACGCCTGTTGGTTCCTGAAGTTAGGCAAATGCTGCGCCAGAGTCAGGCAAATGCTGCGCCAGCCCGGCTGAACCCCGCGCCCGCCAGACCCGCCAGCAGATAAAAAGTGCTTTTCCGGGTTTGGTTTACCCATACCAGCCCAAATTCCCGCCCCTCGCCTACGGGTCCGGTTTTCATGCCTGGCGTCTTCGGGCGGCAGCCCTGCTATCCAAAAAGTGCAATGTCATTCAAAAAAATGAAGCATGGTTGAAAAAAATACGGATTGACACCCGTGAACACCGGACGTACGCCCCGTGCGATGTGCCGGTACACCGTCTGCTATGGTGTTATCTGGCAACTGGATCAGTGGTGACAAGTGACTGGCTGGCGGCGTTTGTCAGATTTCTGGCACAGATTTTGCTACCTGTAACCAGGACAGCTTCTCATAAGCTTGAGGGCGCACCTCAGCGCCCTCTGCGATCTTTTCTGAATAAGAGAGGTAATCCCCATGCACGTACAGAAGGCAAACTCTGTGCGGCCCACGCGGCACGGGTGGTACGCCGGTATCCGGTGCCTGCTGGTCGGTCTGGTCCTTGTGGGACTGACCAACGTGGCAGCCATCGCGCAAACCATCTACGGCAACATCTCCGGGCGGGTGACCGACCAGACGGGCGCGGCCATTGTCGGCGCGCGCATCGAGGTCAAGAACATGGACACCGGAGAAACCCGTGAAGTCGTCAGCGGCAGCGACGGCACCTACACCGTGCGCTCCCTGCCCGGCGGGCGGTATGCTGTCCGCATCTCGGCCGACTCCTTCGAGACCCTTGTCCGTGAGCAAATCAACGTCACGGCGGCGCGGGACGCCATCGTGGATGCCGAACTCAAGGCTGGCAGCAGCCAGGAAGTCATCACGGTGACAGGTGAGGCCACCCTCATCGAGACGACCCGCAGCCAGGTGAGCAAGGAAGTGGATTCACGCCGGATTCTGCAACTGCCCGGGCGCAACACGCTCAATGGGCTGGCGCTGCTGCAACCCGGTGTCGTCAACAACCAGAACAATCGCCCCGGTTCGGGGTTTGCCGTCAACGGTGCCCGGACCCGCTCCAACAACTTCCTCATTGACGGCACGCAGAACAATGACCCGTCGCTTTCGATTCCGGTGCAGAACCTTCCCCCGGAAGCCCTGGCGGAGTTTCAAATCATCACCAACAACTTTTCGGCTGAGTTCGGGCGCAACGGCGGCGCCATCGTGCAGCAGATCACCCGTTCGGGAACCAACGAATTCAGCGGTATTGCCCACTACACCTGGGCCGGCAACGGGCTGGATGCCCTCACCACGGCCCAGCAGCGCACGTTCAGCGCGGCCCGCGCCCAAGGCTTCAGTGAACGGGATGCCCTGCGGCGGGCGCGCGCCGTCAACGTGACGAACATCTGGGGCGGCACGTTCGGCGGTCCCATCAAGAAAGACAAGATTTTCTTCTTCACCAGCTTTGACCGGAATACGTTCCGCACCACGGCGGTGCCGATTACCGTGGCGCTGGCACCGTCGGGCATTGCGGCCCTTCAGGCCTATGCCGCAGCCAATCCGACCGGTCCCAATGCCTTGGCGCCCGGCGCGCTGACCTTCCTGACCGACACCTTCCCTGTTGCCAACGACCCGACGCCACGTGGCACCATCACCGTCCGGCGGCCGTCGGACAATGCCATCGTGGCGACCATACCGGTGCAGCAGTTCAACCGGGCGCTGACCGGGAGCCTGCCTTATGGCACAAACTTCTGGCGGCTTCTCGTCAAAGGCGACATCAACCTGACCACCAATGACCGCTTCTCGCTGCGGTATCTGCAGGACCGCAGCCGCGACCCCGGCGCCCCCACAGCCATTGCCGGCAACGAAATCGGCACGAACGTGGACAACTACAACGGCGCGGTGAACTACATCCGTACGTTCAGCCCGCGGGTTGTCAACGAGTTCCGTTTCAGCTTCGTGGACCGGGCACTCAACTTCCCTGAAAACGTGCCGCCGGCCATTTCGATTGGCGGCTTCAACTCGGTTGGCAACGCCAACTACCCGCAGTTCCGCAACAGCCGCGTCATCGAGTTCACCGACGCCCTGACCTGGACCTTCTCCAAGCACACGCTGAAGTTCGGCGGCAGCTACAACCGCATCAACCTCGATTCGTTCTTTGCCCCCAACTTCCGCGGGACGGTCACTTACGGCTCGCTTTCGGACCTGCTCTTTGACCAGAATGCCAGCTTCTCCCAGTATGCCGGCACGGGTCTCGTCCCGGCGCGGGTCAATGAAATGGGCGTCTTCGTCCAGGATGATTACCGCATCCTGCCGTCGCTGACGCTCAATCTGGGCCTGCGTTACGAGTATGTCTCCGCGCCCTTCGGCTTCTTCTCGAACGCCGAGCCGGACATCAACAACTTTGCTCCGCGCGTCGGTTTTGCCTGGAACCCACGGGTGGAAGGCGATGGGTTCATCGCCACGATGCTGGGCAGAGACAAGACCGTGATTCGCGGCGGCTACGGCATCTCCTACGACCAGATTTTCCTCAACATTCTGCTCAACAACTCCCGCAACTTCCCACGCGGCGTCAACGTGGCCATCGGGCCCATCAGCGGGCAGCGGTTGTACGTTGCGGGCAACCGTCCGGCTCCGCCGACGCCCTCGCAATTCACGGGTGATCCCAACCTGCTGCCGGTGCGGTTGTACTCGCCCAACAAGCGCGTGGCGCTCCCCTACCAGCAGTCGTTCAACTTTGGCTTTGAGCGGCAACTGTGGAATGACTACGTGTTCAGGATGTTCTACATCGGCTCACGTGGGTTGAAGCTGGTGCGGGAAGTTGAAACCAACCTTGGCTTCAACATCACCGCCATCAACAACAACCCGTCCTTCTATGCCAACATCCTGCCGCAGTTGCGGCCGGTGCTCAATGCGTCCGGACAAACCATTGCGTTTCGACGCGATCCGTCGCGCGGGTCCATCCTGATCGGGGACGGGCTGGCCAGCTCCTGGTACCACTCCCTGCAGCTCACACTGGGCAAGCGGTTCCGCAACGGCATCCAGTATGAACTCAACTACACGTGGAGTGCGTTCATCAACGACAGCGATGACATCCTGGGCGGTCAGACCAACTCTACACTGCCGGCCAACCCGCTCAACTTCCGTCAGGACCGCGGGCGTTCCGGCCTCGACCAGCCCCACCGGTTCGTGGCGAACTACACGTTCGAGCTTCCCCGGATCAACATCTCCAATCCGTTCCTCGACCGCCTCGTCAACGGATGGGCGATGTCCGGTGTCTCCACCTTCTCCTCGGGCACGCCGTTCAGTGTCCTGAGCGCCTTCAACGCCCTCGGCATTCTGCCGGGTCAGATTTCAACGGTGGAGCTGTCGCAGCGCGTCAGCATCAATCCGGCCGGGCAGCCCGGCACGGCCACCGGCTTCCCCGGTGTCACCAATCCGTTCTACGTGGCCAACCCGGTCAACTCCGGCATCAACGGCAACGCCGGCCGCAACATTCTCCGCACCGGTGGTGTGGCGAGCACCGACTTTGCTTTCGTCAAACGGTTCCGCACCTTTGGCGAACGGCAGGCCCTCGAAGTGCGCTGGGAAGTCTTCAACGTCTTCAACCGGCGGAACTTCACGGTCATTCCGTCCAACACGGTGAACAATGCCACCAACCCGGCGCTGTTCCTCAACCTTGGGCAGACCAACGTTGGCGGCCGGAGCATGATCTTCACCGCGCGGTACATCTTCTGAACAAAAGCAAAAACCTGTCACCTCTTGCCCGTCAGCGCCCGCGCCGACGGGCTTTTTTCTCTGGGGCCGGGTTTTCCAGCTTGGGGGGGCAGCCCCTCGCCCGCGTTCCCCGGAGCGTCAAAAACGCAAATTATTGAACCTTCGTCCGAAAATCTGGACATACGGCACTCACAGCCGAGGGCGGTGGACGACGCCTCTCCGGCGGTGACTGTCCTGAAAAAGCCGCAATTCTTTGGGAAACCACGGCACGCCACATCCGCCAGCGCCCTTCCCGACTCTCTGGCCAACTCTCTGGCATCGAATTTGCTTGTCAATTCAGCACTGGGAAAAATCTGGATACCGTCTGCCGTCACACTCTCCGGCAGTCATCTTTGGAAAGGATGTTCCTATGCGCATACCTTGGGAAATTCGCCCACGGTTTGGGGCGATGTGTTGGATAACGGGCCTGGTGGTCCTGCTGGGCTGGCTGGGCGCGGCACCGCCGGCCTTTGGACAGACCACCAACGGCCGCTTCGTCATTACGGTCAGAGACCCCAGCGGGGCCGTTGTGGCCGGAGCCAGCGTCTCGGTCACGAATGAAGGCACCAAACAAACCATCACCGGCACGACCGCCGATAGCGGCACCTTCACGACACCGCTGCTCCCGGTCGGGAGCTACAGCGTCACCGTCGAAGCCGACGGGTTTACCAAGAGTGTCATCGAAAATCTCAGCCTCAACGTCGGGCAGGAGTACGGCGTAACTGCCACACTCCAGGTGGGCGGCGCCAGCGATGTCATCACGGTTTCAGGCGGGGAGGCCCTGCTCCAGACCACGAACGCCGAAGTGCGGAACACGGTCAACGCCCGGCAAACTCAGGAACTGCCGCTCATTACGCGCAGCCCCCTGACGCTGGTACAGCTTCAGGCCGGTGTCAACGGCCGGCTGGCCAACACGAACACCGTCATCAACGGGCAACGCTCCTCGACGACCGTCGTCACCCAGGACGGCATCAACATCCAGGACAACTTCATCCGGGCCAATGCCATTGACTTTTCCCCCAACAACCCGACGGTTGCCGGCGTCGGTGAGGCCACCATCATCACCTCCAACGCCTCGGCGGACGTGGCGGGGTCTTCGGCGGTGCGCTTCGTGACGCCGGCCGGAACGGAAGAATTCCACGGCGAAGTGTTCTGGTTCCACCGCAACAAGGTGCTCAACGCCAACAGCTTTTTCAACAACGCGGCTGGCATTCCACGGCCCAACTTCATCCGCAACCAGTTCGGCTTCCAACTGGGCGGCCCGGTTGGCATTCCCGGCGGGCCGCGCATCAAGAACCTGTTCTTCTTTGCCACCTTCGAGGGCATCCGGCAGCGGTCCCAGTCCGGGCTGACGACTACGGTGCTGACGCCCGACGCCCGGCGGGGTGTGTTCACCTACATTGACAATGCCGGCGTCCGCCGCACGATTGACCTGCTGGCGCTGCGTGGCATCTCCATTGACCCGACGATTGCTTCCTTCATTGCGCGGGTGCCAAATCAGTCGAACCTCACCACGGTGGGCGACGGCCTGAACACAACCGGTCTTCAAATCGTCCGTTCAACACCGTTTGACCGGGACACCTCTGCCTACCGCGTGGACTACAACCCCAGCCCACGGCACCACCTGGAGTTCATCTACCGCCGGGCCGGTGAAACCATTGGGCGCACCGACATTGACACCACGTTCAACAACCCGGTCATTGTCAACAACGTCGGGCCGACCAACTTCGGCGCTGCCGCCTGGGTGTGGAGCATCTCACCCCGGTTCAACAATGAAATCCGGTTTGGCGCCAACTTCACCGCGCCGTTTTTCAACGTGAACCGGTCGCAGAACCCGCCCTTTTTCCTCAGCGGGCTGCCCTTCACCAATCCTGACGTGACCTTTCTGCCGCAGGGACGTGACACCCAGATTGTCACCATCATTGACAACGCCTCGCTTCAGCTTGGCGCCCACAGCCTCCGCTTCGGGGTGCAGTTCGACTGGCTGAAAGTGCGCCCCTACAACGAAGCTGGCATTGTCCCGACCCTCGGCCTGAGCCAGCAGGTGCTGGGTGTGGGGGGCAACCCGGCGGCGCTGACCGCCGCCCTGTTCCCGGGTGGTATCAATGTGACCCAACTCCAGACAGCCAATAGCTTTCTGACGCTGTACAGCGGAGCGATTGGCTCGCTGTCGCGCACCTTCAACGTCAATGCGGCGCGTCCGACAGCCGGCTTTGACCCAACCGCAGCCCAAACCCGCGACCTGCGCCTCAACCAGTTGGGAACCTACATCACTGACCAGTGGCGGATTCGTCCGAATGTCACGATCAATGCCGGACTGCGGTACGACTACATCACGCCGCTGTCGGAAGCCAATGACTTCGCGCTCCTGCCGGTCAATCCAGCCGGCGCGACCACGGCCCAGACGCTGCTCAATCCGGGTGGTATCGTCAACTTTGCCGGCCGGTTCTGGCGTCCTGACCGCAACAACTTTGCCCCGAACATCAGCGTGGCATGGGACATCAAAGGGCTGGGTCAGCCAACGGTGCTGCGTGGCGGCTACTCGCTGGTGTATGTCAACGATGAAGCCATCCGTGCCGCGGACAACTCCATCCTGACCAATCCCGGCCTCAGCACAACGCTGGCCCCCACTTTGGCGCAAGTTCAGGCCGCCGGGCCGCGGCTCAGCAATGCCACGAACCTGATCAACACCCTGCTTGTACCGCCACCCTTCAATGTGCCCTACAGTTACGCCAGCCAGTTTGCCATCACCGCCAACACGGCCTTCGGCAGCCCTGACCGGAACCTGCAAACGCCGTTCTACCAGCAGTGGAACGTCTCGCTTGAGCGTGAGATTTTCCGGGATACGGTTCTGACCGTGCGGTACGTGGGCAACCGGAGCACCAACCTCATCCGGGCCGTGGACCTGAACCAGTTGGATGTCATCAACAACGGCTTTGCCGCCGATGTGGCCCGGGCGCGGCAAAACGGCTTCCTGGCGCTCGCTGCAACCGGCGTGTTCAACCCCGCCTTCAACCCGGCCATTCCCGGCAGCCAGCCCTTGACCGTGTTCCCCAACCTGGCCGGTGGGGGGCTGCTGACCAATGCAACGGTTCGCAACCTCATCCAGACCGGGGAAGCGGGTAGTCTGGCCAGTATCTACATTACGAACCGCCTGACGGGCAGCGTGGTCTTCCAGCCCAACCCCAACGCCCTCGCCACGAATATCCTCAACAACTCCGGCTTTTCCAACTACCACGGGTTGCAGGTGGAATTCCGGCGGCGGTTTTCCAGAAGCATTGCGGGTGACTTCCTCATTCAGGCCAACTACACCTACAGCAAAACCCTGACCAACACCGCCGGCACGGGGCAGACCCGCTTCGAGGCGCTCCTCGACAACAACCAGCCCTCGCTTGAAAACTCGCGGGCCCCCTTTGACATCCCGCACATTTTCAAGGCCAACGGCATCTATGAGTTGCCGTTCGGACAGGGCAAGACGCTCGACCCCGGCAACGGCTTCCTGCGGCGGCTGGTGGGCGGCTTCCAGGTTGGGTTCTTTCTCGAAATCGGGAGCGGACCGCCCTTTGGCATTTACTCCCGCCGGGGCACCATCAACCGGGTGACGGCCGGAACGCGCGGCGATCTCAACACCGTGGACACGACACTGACACGGGGACAGCTCCAGAACCTCGTGGGGATTTTCCGTACCCCACAGGGGCTGTTCTTCATCAACCCGAATGTCATCAACTTCGACGGCCGTGCCGTACAGCCCGACGGACAGTCCCCCTTCAACGGACAGGTGTTTTTCAACCCGGCGCCCGGACGGGCCGGTTCGTTGCAGCGGTTCATCCTCAACGGACCCCGGCGCTACAACCTCGACATGAGCATCGTCAAACGCACGCCCATCAACGAGCGGGTCAACACCGAGTTGCGGTTCGAGTTTTTCAACACGTTCAACTCGCCCATCTTCAACATTACCGATCAGAACGTGAACGCCACCAACTTCGGGCGTGTCACCTCGACCTTCAACGACCCACGCAACATCCAGGTGGCGTTCAAGATCATTTTCTGATCTGCCCGCATGCCGGGAACCTGCCCGCCGGCCACAGTGTGGCCGGCGGTTTTTTTGTGTCTGTGTTTATGTCGGGGCCGCCTGCCCTTCAGGATGAAGCCGCCCTGCGAAAGTGGGAAAAACCATCAGGAAGCCGCCTGAAAGCTGGCGACGGCTGCCTCTTCGGTGTCGTAGGTTTCAAGAATGGAAGACAGCTTGGTGATGTTGAGAATATCCACGAGCCGCCGGCTGGGGCTGGCCAGCTTGAGCCTTCCACCGGCGCGCTTGATGGAGGTCATTGCCCGGACGATTTCGCCCAGACCGCTGCTGTCCACATAGGGTACGCCCGCCAGGTTGAACACGACACCACGCGACCCCTGCGCCAGCAGACGGGAGACATGTTCCCGCAACAACGTGTCCCCATTGCCCAAAAGAATGCTTCCCTGGAGTTCCAGGATGGCAATCCCGTCCTTTGTCCGCTCAGTTATCGTCATCGTGTGTCAGAAGTCGTCTTGGATGTTCACTTCCAAAGGCTTGTTCACTTTGGAAAGGCATCCAAAACTCTAACGAGTCGGTAACAGATTTTCAAACCCGGCCTCAATCTCCACCTCCGGGAACAACGTCTGCCAATCCGTCTGCCAGGAGTCAACCTGGGCTAAGGGCTGGCCATATCGCGCCAGCAGGAGATATTCCTGGTTGCCTTCCGCGCCAAGCACCGGCGAAGCCAGCATCCGTTCCGGCGCAAAGCCGGCCTGCCGGGCAGCCGCCAGAACGCCGGCCATGGCTGTCGCGTGCAGGCGTCGGTCACGGACGATCCCGCCCTTCCCGACCTGCTCACGCCCCACCTCGAACTGCGGCTTGACGAGCGCCACCAGCGCCGCTTCGGGCGCGGCAAGCGGACCCAGCGCCGGCAGGATCAGGCGCAGGGAAATGAAGGACACATCCGCAACGATAACGGTAAACCGTTCGGGAAAGTCGGCCGGCGTCAGGTAGCGCGCATTGACGCCCTCGCGCACAACCACGCGGGAGTCAGACCGCAGTTTCCAGTCCAACTGGTTGTGGCCGACATCGAGGGCATAGACCTGCCGCGCCCCGTGTTGCAGCAGGCAATCGGTAAAGCCGCCGGTGGAAGCACCAATGTCGAGACACAGCGCATCGCGCACATCCAGCGCAAACCCGCGCAAAGCCGCTTCCAGCTTCAGCCCGCCGCGCCCGACGTACCGCAGCGGTTCCCCACGCAGCCGTACCCTGGCATCCGGTGCAATGAGCAACCCCGGTTTTTCCGCCGGCCGGTCGTTGACCAGAACCTGCCCGGCCAGAATCAGCGCCTGCGCCTTCTGCCGGGAATCCGCCAGACCGGTTTCCACAAGGTAGTGATCCAACCGGCGTTTCATCCTCTCTCACCTGACTGTCTCCGGCTATGCCGGAAAAGCTACGCACCGGACAAAACCTGACGCAGGAAGCGCCCCGTATGCGAAGCCGGCACGGCGGCAATGTCCTCCGGTGTACCCGTGGCAACCACTTCCCCGCCGCCTTCGCCCCCTTCGGGCCCCAAATCAATGATCCAGTCGGCCGTTTTGATGACTTCCAGATTATGCTCGATGACCACAAGCGACGCGCCGCTGGCCAGCAACCGTTCAAAGACCTGAAGCAGGACGGCCACATCAGCCACGTGCAGGCCCGTCGTTGGCTCATCGAAGACAAACAGGGTGCCCTGACCGGCCCCTTCACTGAGATGTGCCGCCAGCTTGAGCCGCTGGGCTTCCCCGCCCGAAAGGGTTGTCGCCGGCTGCCCCAGCCGCAGGTAGCCCAAACCCACTTCCGCAAGCCACCGCAGCCGGTCGGTCACTTTCCGCAGTCCGGCAAAGTGGGTGAGTGCCTCTGAAACAGTCAGGTGCAGGACCTCGTCAATGTTTTTTCCACGAAAGCGGATGTCCAGGATTTCCGGCTTGAAACGCTTCCCTCCACAGGTTTCGCAGGGCAGTTCGACATCGGCCAGAAACTGCATCTCCACTGTCACCGTGCCGGCGCCCTGGCAGGCTTCACAGCGCCCGCCGGCGATGTTGAACGAAAAATGTCCGGGGCCGAATCCGGCCTGCTGCGCTTCACGGGTCTGGGCAAAGGCTTCCCGAATGGCATCGTAGGCCTTGATGTACGTCGCCGGATTCGACCGTGACGAGCGCCCAATCGGCGACTGGTCAACGACAATCGTCCGGGTGATGTATTCCTGCCCCTCAACAGACGTGCACACAGACGCGGCGGCTTCCGGCGACGCCAAAGCCGGACACAGCACCTCGTGGACGAGCGTGGATTTCCCCGACCCCGAAACGCCGGTCACACAGGTCAGCACGCCCAGCGGAATGGTCACGCCGATGTGCTTGAGATTGTGAACGGCTGCCCCCTGCAGATGAATGGCCTGCCGCCATGGACGACGTGTTTTCGGCACAGGAATGCGCCGGTCGCCGCGCAGATAGGCGGCTGTCAGGGAATGTTCATCGCGCAGCAGCGCCTCCTGCAACCCCTGAAACACCACCTCGCCGCCGCGTTCTCCGGCGCCGGGGCCGATGTCCACGACATAATCCGCCGCGCGGATGGTGGCTTCATCGTGCTCGACAACCACAACCGTGTTGCCGCCATCGCGCAGCCGTTCCAGCGCCCCAATGAGCCGGGCGGTGTCCCGTGGATGCAAGCCGATGCTGGGTTCGTCCAGCACGTAGAGCGCGCCGGTCATGGCCGCGCCCAGATGCGTGGCCAACTGCATGCGCTGCGCCTCGCCCCCCGACAGGGTCGAAGCCATCCGGTCGAGCGTCAGGTAGTCCAGCCCGACTTCACACAGAAAACGCAGGCGGCTGGTGATTTCTTCGAGCAGGCGGCGGGCAATGACGCGGGCTTCCGGGCCAAGCTGCTCTGGCAGCGCGGAAAACCAGTCCAGGGCGGCACGGATGGAGAGACCCACCACCGCCGGCAAATTCCGTCCGCCGACCTGCACCGCACAGGCTTCGCGGCGCAGCCGTCCGCCGTGACAGTCCGGGCAGACGGTGTACCCCCGGTACTTGGCCAGCAGAACCCGGACGTAGAGCTTGTATTTTTTGGTTTCAAGCCAGGCGAAAACACCATTCACTCCCGGCCAGTCGCCCTGTGGTTCACCTTCGATGACCAACCGCTGCTGTTCAGCCGTCAGGCGCCGGAAGGGTGTTTGCCACGGGATGCCCTGCCGCCGGCACATGGCGCGCAGTTCGCGTTTGGCCCAGTCGAGCTGTGGCTTTTCAAAGGGATCAATCGCGCCTTCAGCCAGCGACCGCCCCGGATCGGGAATGACCTTCGCCATATCCACGCCAATCGTGCTGCCGAAGCCCTGGCAGGTCGGGCAGGCTCCGTAGGGGCTGTTGAAGCTGAACAGGCTGGGTTCGGGCGCTGGATAGTCCAACCGGCACGCCTTGCAGGCAAAGCGTTCGCCAAAGCGCAGCGTTGCCGGCTGCGGCGTCACCACGTGGACGGCCATTTCGCCGTTGCCCTCCCGGAAAGCCATTTCGACCGATTCCGTCAGCCGCGAAACGTCAGCGGCGCGCACGACCAGCCGATCCGCAATGACTTCCACGCCGTCGAGCGTCGGATGGGGAAAGTCATCCGGCGTGTTGAGTTCCAGCGGCTGCCCGCCGACGAGCAGCCGCCGGAAGCCACGTTGCAGGCAGCGCATCAGGTGGGCAACGGTCTGTTCGCGGGCGACCGCCCCGGAGCCACGGGCCGGACTCTTCCGGCCTCTGGCTCCGGGCTTTGCCCCGGACTTCGCGGCCGTCCCGGCCGGGGGCGTTGTCAGCAGGGGAAAGGTCACATACAACCGGGCGCCTTCCGGCAGTTCCCGCATGACATCCCCGACGACGGACTGGGGTGTGTCCCGCCGTACCCGTGCGCCGCACTGGTGGCAAAACACCTCGCCAATCCGGGCGTAGAGCAGTCGCAGGTAGTCGTAAATCTCCGTCTGGGTGGCGACGGTCGAGCGCGGCTGGCGGGTCTGGTTCCGCTGCTGGACGGCAATCGCCGGACAGATACCCGTAATTTCATCCACATCGGGCTTGGGCAGGCGTTCGAGAAACTGGCGGGCGTAAGCCGAAAGCGACTCGACATAGCGCCGGTAGCCTTCGGCATACAGCGTATCGAACGCCAGCGACGACTTCCCCGAACCGCTCACGCCGGTGATGACGGTGAGCTTTTCGTAGGGAATCGCAACGGTGATGTTCCTGAGATTGTGAACCCGCGCGCCGCGAATGACGATTGGCTCAGCAGCCGCAGGCGGGGACACCGCACAGGCAGCAGCAGGTGAAGTGGCAGCGTCTGGCATCGGAACGCAGGGTCAGGCTTTGACTTTCTCAAGGAATTGCTTGCGGAACTTGGCTACCTTGGGGGCAACGACCGCCACGCAATACGGCTGGTATGGATGGCGGGCAAAGTAGTTCTGGTGATAATCCTCAGCCGGGTAAAAGTTCCGCAGCGGCTCGATTTCGGTCACGATGGGTGCATCGAAGACTTGTTCCGCCGTCAAGGCATCCACGACCTGCCGCGCCGTCTCATGCTGGGCCGGCGTCAGGTAGTAAATCCCCGAACGGTACTGGGTGCCCACATCCGCGCCCTGCCGGTTCAGCGTCGTCGGGTCGTGGATGACGAAAAAGACGTTGAGCAGGTCCCGGTATGACACCTCGTTCGGATCGAAGGTGATTTCAACGGCTTCGGCATAGCCTGTCGTCCCGGAACAGACCTGCTGGTAGGTGGGGTTGGGCGTGTGTCCGTTGGCATAGCCGGAAACGACCTTTTCCACGCCGCGCATGCCGAGATACACGGCTTCCAGACACCAAAAGCAGCCGCCGGCAAGCACGGCGACTTCACGGGATGCAGTCATGCGGATAGCTCCTCTGCCTTGACATCGCCCGGCGTACGGACTTCGGCCGGTTCAAGGTGAATTGTGATGTGGGCCAGACCGTACATCTGCCGAATCTGGGTTTCCAGAAGGTCACTGGTGGCGTGGGCGCGGCGCAAGTCGTCATGCCGGAAAACCAGGGTGAGTTCCGCAAAGCCATAGGCGCCGCGTCCGCGGGACCGGACGTGGCGGACCTCCACGACATCCGGGTGCTGACGCGCCAGGGCGATGAGCTGTTCATCCTCCACGGCCGCCGTATCCATCAGTTCGTTGATGGCCGTCACCAGGACGTGATACGCGCCCCAACCGACCGCCGCGACAACCGCCAGCGACACCACCGGATCGAGCCACGTCCAACCCAACCACATCCCCACCAACCCCACGAGCACGCCCACCGTGACATACACATCGCTCAGCGTGTGCTGGGCATCGGCCAGCAGAAAAGGACTGCCGAGTTGCTGCCCGGCGCGCCGTTCGTACCAGACGACCAGCAGGTTGACGACCAGCGTACCGAGCATGACGGTAAAGGTCAGCGGCGTCAGCGCCAGCGATACGGTCGCCCCGGCCCAGAGCCGCAGCACGGCTTCGCGTCCGATTTCGTAGGCCACCACACCCATCACGGCCGACACGACGAAAGCGCCGATGGGTTCGAGCTTGGCGTGGCCGTAAGGGTGTTCGCGGTCCGGCGGTTTGGCAGCCGCCCGGATGAGCCAGATGCCGACGAGATTGTTGGCCGCGTCAGTCAGCGAGTGAACGGCATCGCTCAGCACGGCCAGCGAGCCGGCCCGCCATCCAGCCAGCGCCTTGGCCACGACGACGGCCAGATTGGCGACGAGCAATCGCCAAAGCACACGCCGGACAGCAGCCGAAGTGATGGGCGCTGGAGCATCGTTGGCGGACATAACCAGCCCATGAAATCACGTCCCGGACGGCGCCGTCCATGTTCCCGCAGCCCCCGGCGCGGTTGTGGTTGCGTGTGCTGTTTCCAGGCCGGATTCAGGCGGTACGTTCGGCCGGCGTCCACGCTCTGGCGGCAGCCGGACGCACCGGAAACATCACGACCCGCGTCATGTCGGGAACCAGCGCCGTCTTTGGCGGGCCAAACCGGGCCAGAACCAAATCCGCCAGCGCCCGGAGCCGGGGCTGCGTGTTCGGCGTCCCGGAGACTTTCCAGACCACGATCCGCCGCGCCGTATCAAAGGCGGTCAGCACGGTTGGCATCCCTTCACGTCCACCGGTGAGCGTATAGCGCACGCCTTCATCATCGGCGACGAAGCGCATCACCGGCGCCGCCGCCACCGCCTGCCAGCACAACACACCCTGCCGGGTGTGCGCTTCGAGTCGGGCGATGCCTTCAACTACCTGCCGCGAAAGGGACGTGTGCTCATCAACCATGCTTTGCTCCACCAGAACAACCGTAGTCTGTCTAACCAAAAGTGGCTTATAGTAGGGCTACGTCATGATTCCTTCTGCGAGAAAGCATCCACAATGCCAACTTCCGTCATTCTTTCCGCCGTCCGTCTCCCGATTGGGAAGTTTCAGGGTTCGCTCAAATCCTTCACGGCTCCGATGCTTGGCGCGCACGCCGTGCGGGCCGCCATTGAACGCGCCGGGATTGATGCCGTGCAGGTGGACGAGGTCATCATGGGCTGCGTCCTCCAGGCCGGACTCGGCCAGAATCCGGCGCGGCAGGCCGCCCTGCGTGCCGGACTTCCGCCCGCTGTGGCGGCACTCACAGTCAATCAGGTGTGCGGTTCAGGACTCCGTGCGGTCATGCTGGCCGCGCAGGCCATTCAGGCCGGAGATGCCGAGTATGTCGTCGCCGGCGGGATGGAATCCATGACCAATGCGCCTTACGTCCTGCCCAAGGCGCGGGAGGGCTACCGGATGGGCCACGGCGAAATGCTCGATGTCATGATTCACGACGGCCTGTGGTGCGCCTTTGAAAACTGGCACATGGGCTGCACGGCGGAAGTCGTTGCCGAACGCTATGGCATTTCACGGGAAGCGCAGGACGCTTTTGCCGCCGGCTCCCAGGCCAAAGCCGTTGCCGCCCAGCAGGTGGGAGCCTTTCGGGCCGAAATCGAGCCGGTGACGATTCCGCAGCGCAAAGGCGATCCGCTTGTTTTTGCCGAAGATGAGGGACCGCGCACCGATACGACGGCCGCCGCCCTGGCCAAGCTCAAGCCGGTCTTTCAGCCGGACGGGACGGTGACGGCCGGCAATGCCTCCACCATCAATGATGGCGCGGCGGCTGTGGTCGTCACCTCGGAAGCCCAGGCCGCACGTCTGGGACGCCAGCCCATGGCACGCATCGTGGCCCAGGCAATGAGCGGCATCGAACCGAAGCTCATCATGATGGCTCCGGTGGAAGCCACCCGGCGCGTCCTGGCCAAGGCCGGCTGGAAGGTCGAAGATGTGGATTTGTTCGAGTTCAACGAAGCCTTTGCCGCGCAGGCTATTGCTGTCACGCAGGAAGTCGGCGCTGATCCGGCGCGGGTCAACGTCAACGGCGGGGCCATTGCGCTGGGGCATCCCATCGGCGCCAGTGGAGCGCGCGTCCTGGTGACGCTTCTGCATGCGCTTCAGGCCCGCCAGGCCAAACGTGGCGTCGCGGCCTTGTGTCTGGGCGGCGGCAATGCTGTTGCTCTGGCCGTCGAGCGCGACTGAACACCAAAACCGGACAGAGGAAATACGTCACATGCGAGTCAGGCTTTTTGACATTGCCCATGCCCGTTCGGGCGACAAGGGCGACACGTCCAACATCGGTCTCATTGCCCGCCGCCCGGAGTTTTATCCGGTGCTGTGTGAGCAGGTCACAGCCGAGCGCGTCAAAGCACATTTTGCCGAGCTGTGTCACGGCCCGGTCGAGCGGTATGAACTGCCCAACCTCGAAGCCCTTAACTTTCTGCTTCACAAGGCGTTGGGTGGCGGCGGCACGGTCTCGCTGCGCAGCGATGCCCAGGGGAAAACGTACAGCACGGCTCTGCTGCGTATGGAAGTTGAGCTTCCCGAACACCTGGCGCACCTGGTCAACCCGGCGTAAGACAGGCATTCCGCGGCCGGGCTGGCAACCGGGCCGCGACTTTCTTTTTTGCCTAATGTGTTTTCTCATGCGTCTTCGTCCCGCACGACCTGTGTTATGTTTCCTGCACATCACACGCGATGACATTCCACTATGGATCGTTTCACTTCGCTTGAGGCCTTCGTCGTCGGCGTCGAAGACCACACGACGTTGCTCAGGCTTTATCTGGAACGGCTGCGCCGCGCACCGCACAATCCGGCCTACCACCTGGCGGTCTGTGAGCACACGGACGAACTGCTGACGGCCGTCCGCGAGCTGCGCCGCGACCAGAACAACCTGTCGCCACACACCCGCGAGGGCGTCGAGGCGCTGCTGTCTCTGGCGGAAGCCGGTGCAGCCTTGGCGTTGCGTCTGGCCAGCTTTGCCCCGGAACAGCAAACGTCGGCACTCGATGGGCTGACCCAGGCCACGACCTGCTTTGTGGATATGGTGCGCACAATGAGCGACACAGGCCGGGTGATGGAGGTCTCGCTGACGCATCAGCTTACCCAGCGGCTCCAGGGCTTCCTTGCCGCGCCGCCATCAGCCGCGCCCGACACCAACCAGCAGACGCGACGGATTACCACCGAAGTCACCTTCGACGGCAATGAAGACCCCTTCGATGACCTTGCCGTGGACCTTGACGACGACTTTCTCGATGACGTGATCGGCAGTCTCGAAGGAGCTTTTGATGCGGCCACGCATCCAACGTCGGAGTTCGCCCTGCCGGAAGGCGTCTGGCAGTCCGAAACCGAACCCGGCGTTCCCGCTGAAGTGCGGCAACTGTTCGCGGACATTGCCACGGGCTACGTCCAGCCCATCAAGGATTTCATCACTGAACTGCGCAAAGGGGCCTTCGCCCGCGACTGGCTCGAAGCCTGCCGTCCGGCCGTGGTGAACCTGCGGCGCGCCTCGCAGTCCATTGCCTTCACCGAGCTGAGCGCCCGGCTGGAACGCCTGGAAGCCGTGCTGCTTCAGGACCACAGCGAAGGTGACCGGCGGCGCTACGGCCGGCACTGGAAGCTGCGCGTCCTGAGCGCCTATGCCGATCTGGAGGATTACCTGCCCGCGACCTTCTTCATTCCGCCGGCCCCAACGTCATCAGAGAGCATCGTGCTGACAACACTGCTCAAGCAGGTTGAAGGTGTCGGGCAAAAAACCATCCAGAAACTGTTTGCGGCCGGGATGTCCCGCCTCGAAAGCTACACCTCCGGGCTGCCGAGCGACATTGCCCTTGCCGCCGGGATCAAACGTACGCTGGCTGAGCGCATCTGTCAGCGCATTGACGCCTATCTGCGGGCCCGTGAAACCACCGACACCGCCGGGCCACAACGCCTGCTGGGACTGGTCGAAGAACTCAAGCAGCGTCAGTTTGAGTTCAAGCGGGCGACTCTCGAAGAATGGTATCGCCGGACGGACTCAGCCGAGAAAAAACGCTGCCGCAAGGCCCGCCAGGAAACCATGTGGCGCATCAACATTGCCCTGGTTGAGCTGGAGCAGCTCGATGTCCTGCACGACATCCGCAACGCCGTTTTTGACAAACGCATCCGGCGGCTGGAAGAACTGGTCGCCACGCTGTTGAGAACGCCATGAGCCCCGTCCGTCACCAGACCATTTTGTTTGTGGGAAGCGACCCGGAAGCGGCGCAACTCATCAACAAAACCCTGACGCTGGCCGGCTACCACGTTCTGGTGGCAGATGACCCAAACACGGCGCATACGCTGTCTGACCAGCCCCCAACGCTCATCATTGCGGATACCACGCCGGGCGTCGGGGAACTGGCCCCGGCCCGCATCATGCGGGAGCGGTTCGTCACCACGCCGATCATTGCCCTGACGCGCCTGCCGGATGAGATTCTCTCCCGCGCCATGGAGCGGCTGCGGCTTTCCTCGCTGGTCAAGCCCGTGACACCGGCACTGCTGCTGGCCACGGTGGCCGACGAAATCGAGTGGTCGCAAAACCAGGGCACACACACCCGCATCACCTCACCACTCGAAACCCTTGACATCAGCGAAGACCTCGTTTTCCTGCTGGGCGATCCCCGGTTCGCGCCGCCACTCGATGTTGCCTACCGCCGCACACCGGCTATGGAATCGGCCATGGCCGCGGCCAAACTCTCTCCCTCGAATGTGACGCTGCTCGACCTGTTCGACGGTCAGAACTCCCTGGCCGACATCATTGCCAACCTGCCGCACCTCGAACCCAAGATTCTGTTCCTGGCGACCTACCTCGTGCGGGTTGGGTGGCTTGTGCCGTGGTCGGCTGAGCTTACGGACGCACCCTCGCAAGAGGATGCCCAGAAAGATAGAATGGCTGGGCTATGAACATAGATGTCATTCTGTGGGCCAAGGAAGTCGAAGTGCGCGGGCTGCCGCGCGAACTGGAAACCGAATACGAAGGTCGGGGCGCTTTCTGGGTGACACGCGGGCTGCGGATGACGCGCAGCCTGTTTGAACTTCTTGAAATCGAACACCCGGAGCTGACCTTTCGGAAGTATGAAGTTCCCCGGCCGCCCGCGGCCGGACAGCCGGAGGCACCACGTCAGGGAGAAGCTGTGATATGACGACGGCACGGCTGGAAGCCCTGCAGAAAATGCTGGCGGCGAATCCCAACAACCCGATGGCGCACTACGGCCTGGCCAATGAGTACTGGAAACTGGCCGACTACCAGGCCGTCGTCAGACACCTGACGGCTTACCTGGAAACCGGCGATGACCAGGGGGCCGGCTACCGGCTGCTGGGACAGGCGTACCAGCGTCTTGGCGACATTGCCGCCGCCCGCGCCGCCTGGGAACAGGGCCAGCGTGCCGCGGAACGCCACGGACATCCCACCATGGCCGCCGAAATTGGCGAGCTGCTGGCCGATCTGGAGACATAAGCCATGCCGTTCTCACCCCAGCCTCCAGCGCCTTCCCGGCGGCCGACGTGGCTCCAACGGCGTTGGTTTGTCCTGGGCAGTCTGACCGTTGGCCTCATCGGGGGGGGCTGTTTCATCGCCTGGCAGGGCCAGACCGTTGGCGCGCAAGCCGAAGCCACGCTGCACCAGGTGTCAGCCAGCGCCGGCCTGACGCTCAACGGACGCCTCACCCACCTGCCGGCGGCCAAAATGGCCCCTGTCCACCGGGGCAGCCATGACAACGACCAGCCCCAACTCCAGCTCAAGGCGACCCGGCAGGCGCTCGAACGGGAACTCATCCGCCGCCCAACCCCGGACGGCCACCGTACGCTGGGCCGCTGTTACCTTGCCGAAGGCAAACCACTCGCAGCTTTTGCCCACCTGCAAATGGCGGTTCAGCAGTTTCCCCGTGATGCCGCCCTGCACAGCGACTTGGGGCTGGCTCTGCTCGAAGTCGCCCGCACCTCACCGGCAGCAGCCGAAGAAGCCTTGGATGCCCTGGATATGGCGCTGCGTCTGGAGCCGAATCTGCTCGAAGCCCGGTACAACCGCGCCCGCGCGCTCGAAATGCTTGGTCGGTGGGACGAAGCACGGCTGGCCTGGCAGGACTACATCCGGCGCGATCCTGACTCGACCTGGGGCACAGCCGCCCGTGAACGGCTTGCCTTTCTCGACCGCTACGACCGCACCCCTTCGCAACCCTGACCGCACAGCTTCCTGACCTGAACGGTTCCGGCAGAGACCGTCCAGGCACTCACCAGGCACTCACACCGATGGTTGCCGGATCAGCACCGGCGGCGGCAGTGTGGGCGCTTCCGCCCGCCGGGTGACACGCACGCGCGCCACGCGCCGCCGCTCGACCTGCTCGACGCGAAATTCGTGGTCTTGGTAGGAAACGACATCGCCGGAAGCCAGCAGCCGCCCGGCCTGGGTCATGAGAAAACCGGCCAGTGTGGCGTAGTCATCCGATTCGGGAAGGTTGAGGCCGAATTTGCGATTGACTTCACGCACGGCGATAGCGCCGTCGAAGATGAGCGTGCCATCCGGTTCCGTCCACACCATGGTTTCCTCGTCAGTGACATCGTGCTCGTCCCGGATGTCGCCGACAAGCTGTTCGAGGATGTCTTCCAGCGTCACGATCCCTTCGACCGTACCGTGCTCATCCACAACAACCCCCAGCGGCGACTGCGCCGTACGCAACTGGCGGAGGGCTTCCTCCAGGTGCGCGGTGTCCGGCACGAAGACGGGCCGGCGCAGCAGCGTACCAACGGACAACGGCTCCTTGCGGGCCAGGCAGCGCAGGATGTCTTTGGCGTGGATGAACCCCACGATGTTGTCCGGGTGGGCATCGTGAACCGGCAGGCGTGAGTAGCCCGATTCACACAGCGTCTGAAGAATGTCATCTGCCGTCGCCGTCAGCGGCAGGCTGATGACCTCCGGGCGCGGCACCATGATTTCCCGTACCACGGTGTCGCTGAAATGAAAGACGTTGTGGATGAGTTCCTGCTCGTCAGCCTTGAGGTGTCCGCTCTGGTGTGACAGGGCGACAAGCTGCTGGATTTCTTCCTGGGTATAGGCTGCCGCGTGATGTCCACCGGGCAGTGGCGTCACACCGAAAAGGCGCACGGCGCGGGCCCCCGCCCGGTCCAGAAGCCAGATGAACGGACGAAAGATGCGGCAGAAGATGTCCAACGGGACAGCCACCGCCAGGGCCACCTGCTCCGCCCGCGCCAGCGCGAGCGACTTGGGCGCCAGCTCACCAAAAACAATGTGCAGCGCGGTGATGAGCGAAAAGGCGACGGCGACGGCAATGGCGTGGGCGGAAACATAGAGCCACAGCCCGGCGGGCATCCATGCCGACAGCCAGTGCTCGAAAATCCGGGCAAAGGTCAGTTCACCAATCCACCCCAGGGACAGACTGGCCAGCGTGATACCGAACTGGGTGGCCGAGATCGTGCCATCGAGGTCGTCTATCAGCCGCAGGGCCGTCACGGCCCGCCGGCGCCCACTTACCGAAAGCGACGACAACCGTGGACGCCGCGCCGCCACGAGGGCAAACTCAGCCGCCACGAAGAAGGCATTGGCAGCCACGAGAAACCCAACGGCGACAACCTTGAAGACGACTAGGGGAACGGGATCACCCATTCTGAACCAACCTGGAAGGACGGCGACGCCCGGCAGGCATCGCCGTGGGGGGCAGAATGACGCCGCTTAGACCGCCGCGGAAGCAGCGGAAGCTTTGCCATTTTTCTTCTCGAACTTGATGAAGGCTTTTTGCAGCGCCTGTTCGACGGCTTCTTCGACTTTTTCCTGGGGTTTTCCCGAAGCCATGGTCAGTTCACTGATGACCAGATACCGCGCCCGTTCGAGCAGGCGCTTCTCACGAAACGAGAGCGGCTTGAGGCTTCCCAGATAGGTCAGGTGCTTGAGAATTTCAGCCACACTGAAAATGTCACCGCTGCGCATCTTTTCTGAAAATTCCTTGAAGCGGTCCTTCCAGTCCGACGGCGGCGCAACGAAGTTGGTCGCCAGCAGTTTCAGCAGCTTCTCACCATCCACAGTCTTGATGGGCGTTCGGATGCCGATGGATTGAACCTTGTCAACCGGGACGTTGACCGTCGTGTTATTTCCACTGAGGCGCAACTGGTAAAATTCCATTTCGACGCCATCGAATTCCATGCGCTTGATAACTTCGATGACGCCGATGCCGTGATTGGGATAGATCACTTTGTCGCCTACTTTAAATCCCACAGTGATGACCTCCTGAGTGATGAAGAAGGGGCCGTGCAAGTGTTTGGCACAGTTTGGATAGCAATGGCAGACCGACCATTTCGAGAAAAACTACCCAAAAACGAAGACGTGACCACGGCGCATTTTACGCCGGAGAGGGTGGACGGTCAAACGGATTGCGATAGCATGCCTGTCTCCCGGTTCCGGGAAGACAGTATGCCCCCAGACGGTGGCGCTCCACACTTTCCCTGTCCAGAGGATGTTACCGATGCCCAGCCCGGATGACCGCACGCGCGCCTTTCTGCACGATCTCACCATCAGCCCGCTGTGGTGCGAATGCTTCCATCAACTGCTCACCGAGACCATTCCCCTGCCGGAAAGCGGACACATCCTGCTCGTGGAGTGTGGCACCGGCGGACTGGCCATCGAACTTGCCCACCGGCTGCGCGACACCGGCACGGTCACGGCCAGCGACAGCGACCCGGCCCGGTTGCAGCTCATACGGGACAAGTGCCAGGTGGCCAAGCTCGACAACCTGCGCATTCTCGACCGTGACCAACTGGCGGATGATCCCGTTGCCGAAGGCTATGATCTGGTCGTGGGGGATGCCTCACTCCTTCCGACCGAGGCCCTGCCGCCCATGCTGACGCTCCTGCGGGAGCGCGTGGGCGACGGTGGACAGATTGCCGCCTATGCGCTCCTGCGCGGCAGCTTCGACGAGTTTTTCTCCATTTTCTGGGAAGCCCTCTATGAGTGCGACCTAGCGGAAGACCTGTCTGTGCCGCTCGAAACCCTGCTGCGCACCCATCCAACGCCGGCCGACATCCGGGCGCAGGCGACTGGCGCCGGGCTGCACAACGTTGCCCTCACCAGCAGCAAAGAGACCTTTTCCTTCGACAGCGGACACGCTTTCCTCGAATCACCGCTCATTGCCGGCTACTGGCTCGACCGCTGGCTGTCCATCGTACCACGGGACTATCTCAGGACCGTCCGGGATTCACTGTGCGACATCATTGACCGCGACCGTGGCACCTACCCCTTTGAGGTCAGCATCAAAGCGGCGCTGCTGACCGCCCACGCCGAGCCATTCCCCGGCGCGGACGACGAAGACCCGGAAGACAAAGACCTGGAATTGGAAGAAGACCCGGAAAACGATGTTTAGACGCCCCAGACACACGGACGCAACCGGAACCGGGTACAACGCCTGCCCCCTGGCGGCGGCCCATCACGTGGCTCCAGCCCGCTGGTGGACAGGCTGGCGCTGGCTCCTTCCGGCGCTCGGCCTATGGCTTCAGAGCGTGGCCCTGCCCGTTCCGGCCCAGACACCTTCCGCCCCGGCGGCCCCGGATACCGCGGCCGCCATTGCGCGGTTCGAGGCCGGCCAGGATGCCCATCAGGCTGGCCAACTCACTGTGGCGCTCCAGCTCTACGACGAGGCTCTGGCGCTGGATGACACCCTCGCGCCCATCCACTTCCAGCGCGGCATGGCCCTCCTGGCGCTCCGGCGCACCGCCGAGGCCGTCACGGCCTTTGAACGCTGCGTGGCGCTTCAGCCCGATTTCCTGCGCGGCTGGTTGCAGTTGGGCGCGGCGGCGCTGGCGGCTGACAACACCGTGCAGGCGGAACGGGCCTATGCCACGGTGCTGCAACTCGCGCCGGACCATCTGGAGGCACGGCTCCACCTGGCGCGCCTGGCGCTTGGCCGCCAGAAACCGGAAGCGGCTCTGGAAGTCCTGGCACCGCTCGGCACGTCCGCAGTCCCGCCCGAAGTGGATGTCCTGCGCGGACAGGCGCTTCTGCTCGCCGGACAGACCGAGGCCGCCATCAAAGCCTTTTCCCACGCACTCGCCGGGCAGTCCAACCACCCCGAAGCGCGCCGTGGACGCGGCGACGCCTACGCCGTCCAGGGACAGATGGAAGCGGCCGTAGCTGACTGGCAAGTGGCTTATGC